>UEXQ01000006.1_pt1 | contig 41393 bp, 34 predicted proteins | sample 4301111 | NCBI WGS metagenome assembly UEXQ01 (sample SAMEA4773181, study PRJEB27434) | metagenome | biome: 2259; feature: agricultural soil; material: soil | place: USA | collected 2014-09 | depth 0.25 m
CCATAAATCGCGCACGCTGGCCGAGAGATGTTCCGGGTACCCGAGCACGGTCCACGGCACTGAAATTTCCGCCTCGCTGGCGCCGCGGTTCAGTAGGAGCACGGCGCGGCCGCCATCTTTGAGCGGCCTGGCCCAGATTTCCAGTTCACCAACCTTCCAAACGCGAGTAGCTTGGCGGCCCAGCGCGTCCTGGTTCACGGCAATCACTTCGCGGTTGGTAAGGATCTCTTTGATCTCTGGCGCCATGTTGCGCAGATCGTTGCCAGCGATCAACGGAGCAGCCAAAATGGCCCACAAGCTGAAGTGCGCGCGGTATTCGTTGGTGGTCATGCCGCCGTTGCCGACTTCCAGCATGTCCGGATCGTTCCAGTGGCCCGGCCCGGCGAAAGATTCGAGGCCGACCTGGAGATCGAGAATGTCCAACATGCCCAGCGCGCAACAGCCGCCGTTCTTGTAGTTTTGCTTCCCTTCCCAATGGTCGTGGATGTCGCCGGTGGTGCGCCACAAATTTCCCGTGTCCGCGGCCCACAGCCACGGTTTTGCCGTACCCCATTCGCACATGCTGAAGACGATCGGCCGCCCCGCCGCTTTCAGCGCGTCGCGCATGGTGGAGTACGCTTCCTCCGCGTTGCGCTTGCCGGTGTGGCACCAGTCGTATTTCAAATAGTCCACACCCCACTTGGCATACATCAGCGCGTCCTGATACTCGTGGCCCATGCTGCCCGGACGGCCCGCGCAGGTTTTTTCTCCCGCATCGGAGTAGATGCCGAACTTCAGTCCCTTGGAGTGAATGTAGTCGCTGAGCGCCTTCATGCCGGAGGGAAACCGCTCCGCGTCGGGCACAATGTTGCCGTTCTCGTCGCGGCTGACCTGCCAGCAATCGTCAATCACGACGTACTGGTAGCCGGCGTCCTTCATGCCACTGGCGACCATGCCGTCGGCCATGGACTTGATGAGGTCTTCGCTGACGTTGCAACCGAATTTGTTCCAGGAGTTCCAGCCCATGGGCGGAGTGAGGGCGAGGCCGTTGTCGAGTGCGGTGGAGGGTTTGGCGAGAGAGAGGAAAGCGAGAAGAAGCGGGAACGAGATGAGCAAACGGCGGGTAAGCGTTTTCATGGGTGTCTCCGGGAGAAAAAAATCCGGAGAGATGATACAGCAAAAGAAAGGCCCAGCTAAAAAGCGAACCTGGGGCACCCAGAAGAGAAAACCGCATCCCTTAAACACCTAAGGGTGCAGCTGCCTCACCGGCTCACATTTTGGCCATGAACAAAAAGCGAAAATGACGATTGCGGAGCTTATGGCTCGGTGTTAGGCTGAGCGAAGAAAAGGCAAAGCATCGATCGAAGAGAAAGCGAATAAATTTAGAGCTGTGCGTTGGTAGGAGCGCGAGGTTGAGATGGGCGACGGACTGGCATTGCAAGCGACGAAAGTGAAGACGATCGCGACTGACGGCGCGATGCAGAAGCGGGCAGAGCGGACGATGGTACGAGTGGAAGAGGTGCTCAGTTCGTTCGCGGAACGCGATTACAGGGCAGAAGTACTGACGGCGGTGAGGCGGTTCCCTGCTCGCGCTGCGGAATATGCAGAGTGGCCGGAGTGGGTAAGTGAGCCGTTGCGCGAGGTGTATCACGCGAAAGGCATTGCGCGGCCGTATTCGCACCAAGCAGCGGCGGCGGAATCGGCACATGAGGGAAAAAATGTGGTCATTGTGACGCCGACTGCTTCGGGCAAGACACTTTGCTACAACCTGCCGGCGATTGACGCAATTTTGAAGAACGAGGAGACGCGGGCGCTATATCTATTTCCAACGAAGGCGTTGGCGCAGGATCAGTTGGCGGAATTATATGACGTGAATCGGAGATTAGAGGAGCAAAGGCCAGGGGAACACAAAGCAGAAGCTGCGGAAACCTGGCAGAGAACTTTTGGAGTGTTCACCTATGACGGGGACACGCCTAGCGATGCGCGGAAGGCGATTCGGGAGAAGGGACACATTGTCCTGACGAATCCGGACATGCTGCACACGGGGATTTTGCCGCACCACACGCGGTGGACGCGGCTCTTTGCAAACTTGAAATACATCGTAATTGATGAGCTGCATTCGTATCGCGGCGTGTTTGGCAGCCATTTGTGCAACGTGCTGCGGCGGCTGCGGCGGATTGCGAAATTTTATGGGAGTTCGCCGCAATTTATCTGCTGCTCGGCGACGATTGCGAATCCCGGTGAGCTGGCGGAGCGGCTGATCGGAGACCGCGTGGAGGTATTGAGCGAGAATGGCGCGCCAGCGGGAGAGAAGACGTTTGTGTTTTACAACCCGCCGGTGGTGAACCGGGCGCTGGGGATTCGGCGGAGTTACATCAATGAGACTTCGCGGGTGGCGCAGGAATTTTTGAAGCGCGATTTGCAGACGATGGTGTTTGCGAATTCGCGGTTGCAGGCGGAGATTTTGCTGACCTATTTGCAGAAAGCGAATCCGCATTTTCCGGGGACACCAGAGCCGATTCGCGGATATCGCGGCGGATACCTGCCGAGTGAGCGACGAGAAATCGAGCGCGGGTTGCGCGAAGGAAAAATTCGCGGAGCGGTTTCGACAAACGCATTGGAATTGGGAATTGATGTGGGTTCGCTCGATGCGGCAGTGATGGCGGGGTATCCGGGAACGATTGCGTCGACGTGGCAGCGGGCGGGACGTGCGGGGCGGCGGAGCGGAAGTTCCTGCGCGGTGATGGTGGCGTCGTCGTCGCCGCTCGATCAATTCATTGTGCGGCATCCGGATTATTTTTTTGGGAATACGCCGGAGCATGCGTTTATTCAGCCGGACAATCTGGAAATTCTGGTGAACCACCTGAAGTGCGCGGCGTTTGAGCTGCCGCTGCGGCCGGAAGAGAAATTTGGCGAAGTGGATTTGCCGGATTTGTGCGGGCGGCTAGCGGAAGCGGGCTACTTGCATCGCGCGGGGACGCATTATCACTGGACGCAGGAGGCGTATCCGGCAGATACGGTGAGCCTGCGGTCGGTAACCAGCGACAACTTCGTGATCATTGATATTACGGGCGCGCCGGAGGTGATCGGCGAGGTGGATTTTTCCAGCGCGCTGACGACGCTGCATGAAAAAGCGATTTACCTGCACGGCGCGGAGCAATACCACGTCGAGCATTTGGATTTTAGAGAGCGCAAGGCGTACGTGAAGCGAGTGGATGTGGATTACTACACCGACGCGATGAAGTATACGCAGGTGCGCGTGCTGGAAACGGCGCAGGAGAGCGGCGCGAAGGAAGAGCGGCCGGAAATCGCGGCGCGGAAATCGCATGGGGATGTGCTGGTGCGATCGCAGGTGGTGGGCTTCAAGAAGATCAAGTTCTTCACCAACGAAAACATCGGGTTTGGGCAGCTGGAACTGCCCGAGAACGAAATGCACACGACTTCGTATTGGCTGACGCTGGAGCGGGCGCTGGTGGAGGCGCTTCCCTTTTCGGTGAGCGAGCGGCAGAGCGGGATGTTCGGGCTGTTGCACGCGATGAAGTCGGTGGCGACGCTGTTGCTGATGTGCGACGGGCGGGACGTCGGAACGGCGATCGGAGAGCGGCCGCTGGCGCCGGGCCAGGCGAGCGAAGAGTTTGTGCCGGTGCGTCTGGAAGACGCGATGAGCGGTGGCGTGACGAAGGAATTCTTTGAGCCGAATTTGTATTTGTATGACGGGTATCCGGGGGGAATTGGATTTTCGGAGCCCTTGTTTCAGGCGAGTGAGCTGCTGCTGGCGAAGACGCGCGAATTGATTGCGGCGTGCGAGTGCGAGGGCGGGTGCCCTTCGTGTATTGGGCCGGCGGGAGATTTGGCACCGCGCGCGAAGGAGGCGGCATTGGCGATATTGGAAAGAGTGGGAGTGTAAGTGGCAACGGCCGCGGATAAATTCGCGCGACTCTCGGCGTTGCGGCCAGTGCGGAGCACTGCGCCCCAACTTGTGAACGAGCAGCCTCCGCAGACGGAAGAAGAGTGCATGCTGGCACGGATGATCGGGGCTACGGTTTCGCAAACCAGGTTCGGGACTCACCTGAGCGTGCGGAATTGGCATGCTACGCCGGAGTTTTGCGCGCCGTCGGCAGGAGTGATTGAGCTGTTGCGAAGCTCGGCCTCGAACAAAAAGAGCAGCGCGGTAAAGCCGCCGCTACTCAAAGCCCGACATGAAGGCAGCGGGATAAACCCGCTGCTACAAGATCCGGAGAAGTGGCTGTTTTTGGATACGGAGACGACCGGCTTGTCGGGCGGCACGGGGACTTATGCGTTTTTGATCGGGATTGCTTGGTGGGATTCGGGCGGTTTGCAAGTCGAACAGTTCCTAATGAGAGATTTTTCCGAGGAGCATTCGGTGCTACTGGAGCTGGCGGAGCGGCTGGCTCAGCGACCGGTCCTAGTGACATTCAATGGAAAAACATTTGATTGGCCGTTGCTGGAGAGCCGTTACGTTATGACGCGCAGCATATGCGTGCCGCAGCTGGCAGCGCATTTAGACCTACTGCATCCGGCGCGGGCGGTGTGGAAGCTGCGGCTGGGCTCGGTCAAGCTGACGGACCTAGAGGAACACGTCCTTGATGCGAGGCATCTGGGGTGGGACCGAGCGGACGACGTGCCTTCGAACATGATTCCGCAATTCTATTTTGATTATTTGCGCGGCCAGTCTGTTGCGCCATTGGCGGGAGTGGTGCGGCATAACCGGAATGACTTGCGAGGACTGGCGGCGCTGTTTGGAAAGCTGAATGCAATGCTGGGTTCGGAGGAGCATGGCGATGAGGCGGACGGGCTGGATCTGTTTGGGTTGTCACGTTATTTGGATCGCCGCGGAGAGCGGCAGCGCGCGGAAGTTGCGTGCGTGGCGGCGCGGGATCGTGGTCTCCCGATTGGTTTAGACGCGGCTGCACGGTGGGAGCTGGCAAAGATGGCAAAACGACGCGGCGCATATGAAGCAGCCGCGGGAATCTGGGAACAGTTGTTGCAGGACGCGGATTGGCGAGTGGCGGCGTGCGAAGAGTTGGCGACATTTCAAGAGAGGCGGCGGAAGGATTTTCAGACGGCATTGAAATATGCGCGTCAGGCGATCGTCGGGCTACGGAAGCGAACGTTGGTGGAGCGGTTTGGCGGGGCGGCCGCCGGCGATTTGCGGCGATTCGAGCGGATGACAAGGAAGATCGAGCGGCTGGAGGCGAGGTTGAACAAGAAGGCGAATATAGCGCCACTACTGCAACGGACTCGGTAAGCGAAGGCTACCGCAAACCGAAGATGGACGCCTGCGCAGGCCGCTGCTCGGCCGTCCTCGTAGCCGCCGCACCAGGGCGCTGATCAGGTTCCGGGAGCGCGCCGAAGTCCACCTGTTTGTTCAGTTCGGCGAAAAGCGAACGATCGCCGCCTTCGAGCGTTACACATTCGGTGCCGGAGCAGCGCAGAAACACGCCGCCGTCGGGAGTCTCAAACGAAAAGAAGTTGGGGCGGCGGAATAAGGCAGTGCGTTTTTCGTGTTTTTTCTCGAGCAACTCGGAGTATTGGCCGAAGAAACGGTTGGCCTGCTCGGCGGATGCAAGGTGAACGCGAGCGACCAGGAGCAAACGCTTGCTGGGCTGATGCTCGTAAACAAGGTAGCGGTCGCCGTCCCAGGCAGCAGCGAGAGGCGCAGCGCGGTCTTCTCCGAGGTACTGTTTCAAGACCTCCTTCCAGCCGAATTCACCCATCAAATTGTCGTCGAGCTTTTTCCATTCTTTGCCGAGGCGAGATTGGACATCGGGCAGAGTGACTTTTTCCGGAACGTGGCCGGACTTGTAGAGAGCCGGGTGCATGATCTGCTGCGTCGAAACGGGCGGATTCTTAAAGACTTTGCCGAGGGCCGGCCAGCCATTCGGTTTGAGGGACGCGGCTGTGAATTTCATTCCGGCGAAGTAGGGAAAAACCAGGGCATCTTTGATGAAAGGCGGCGCCTTCTTCATTGATGGCGTGTCGCCGATGTCGCCGGTGAGCAGAGATGGATCGAACTCCGGCATGTCGTTGACGGATTTGCCGGTGCCCTGGAGAAGGTAATCCACCATAGCGGCCATAGCTGAGCCTTCGAGGAAGGCTTCGCGAGCGAGTTCGGCATCGTCATTGGGACGCGCGGCTTTAAGCCAGGTCTCGATCTGGAAATGCTGATCTTCGAGAGCGTGAGTAAGCTCATGAGCCATGACCATGCGCTGATCTTCCAGCGGAATCCAGTCCGCGATGTAGAACTCGTGGGCCTTGGGGTCGTAGAGGCCGGCAATCTGTTCGGTCAAAAGCTCGACCATGAAGGCATCCAAATCGAAATTTTTGGGCAGGAGACCGAAGGCTTCGGCGGACTTGGCGTCGGCGTAGCGCTGCGTGGTGTCCTTGTCTTCCTCCATCTGCTTGATGACATACGCGCGAATTTCGTCGCGCGAGCGCAGGGTCTTTTTGAGGGGCGAAATGAGGGCCAGGCCCGTGATTTCGCTCATGTTGTGAAGAACTTCATCGGCGGCCTCTGCGAAATCCGCACGAGAACCGGTGGTTTCAGCCGGTGTCTTGCTAGCTGACTGCTGGGCGGAGCCCGGGAACGGGGCCAGGCACGCGAGCAAGAGGAAAAGGGCAAGCAGGGGTAAGCGAGCGCGGCCCGAAAGTGTGGCGATCATCATAAATCGAGGATAGCAGATAAGGTGAGAGTCCCGGATCAGGGGACGCACATGGCCGGGACAAAGGGGATTCCCAAAATGGGAAACTAATTATGACGTCTTCATCCGTTCCGTATCCTTAACACAACGGTATGGTATAACCGCGACAGGACGATCCCCTTCCCGAGGTATCCATGATTCCCGGATTGCGTTTGCGCCAAGTGCGCGAGCGACTGGGTTTGACCTACCGCGATGTTGAGGCGGCAAGTTACGAGCTGGCCGCTCGGCGGGGCCGCCCTGAATTTGTGGTGCACATCAGCCGCCTGGCTGATTTTGAGAACCGCAACGTTGTACCCGGTCTGCACAAGTTATACACGCTCGCGGTCCTCTACCATTTGAATCCTCTGGACCTGTTCGGCTGGTACGACGTTCCTTTCGAAGAATGTTTCGAGGATGGGCTGCAGTTTCCGGTTCCGCGAACGCACGTTGCGGCGCCACCCAGCGCACTGCGCGTTCCCTTGCGTTTTGATCCAGCGTTTGATCCAAGGCGAACCGATTTTTTGTCGCGAATGGTGGAGCGGTGGGGCCATTTTGAAGGAGCGTTGACCAAGGCGAATCCGCGACATTGCTACGGTTATGTCGGCCTTGCGGATCATCGAATGGCGCCGCTGTTGCGACCGGGAAGCCTGGTGCTGGTGGATACGGAGATGAGGCAGATCGAAGACAGCGAATGGAGCTCCGAGCATGACCGGCCGATGTATCTGGTGGACGTAAGGAACGGCTATCGTTGCGGCTGGTTCGTGCGCGATGGGGAAAAACTGGTGATGCAGCCGCACCCGCTGTCGCGCTATGCGCCGGAATCGTGGGTGCTGCCGCACGAGGCCGAAGTTGTGGGCAAAGTGATCGGAGTGGTAACCAGGCTCAACGAGTCGTGGAGCGCTGCGATTCAAGAATTTCAAGAAGGGCACGCAAGTTCGAAAAGAAAAGCTCTCTAAGATAATCGGGAGCGCCCTCCGGTGGCAGGATGCGGTACGACTCCAATTGCCGCCAGTGGGCAATGGTGTCGGACATGGGACCGGGCATAGCTTCAAGGCATTCGAAAAGGTCTTGTTCCTGTACGGACAAAGGCATCTCGAGGACGCGCGAAAAAATTTCCTGATGGCAAAACTTCAAGGCCTCCTGCACGGCATCAGGCGAGTACATGGCCGCCAAGCCGGAGTGTTCGTATCGTCCGCTAGAAAGATCGCGCAACGAAGCGATGTAGGTTAGACGCCCGAACACATTGGGAATGGCGGCGAGAGTCGTCGCGGTGAAATCCCGAACCACAGGTTGAATTCTTAGAATTTCGTCCATCGGTTACCACAGCCTGTTCCGAATTCAGAAAATCTTCCGGAGAAAAATCAGCGGGCGCACGCGCACGCGAAGGATGGCGCCAGGAGGTGTCATCCATGCTTCATTCGCGTGTTGCGCTGAGTCTCGTGCTGTTGGCCGGCTCCATCGTAGTTCCGGGAGTCACCGCCGTCAACGGCGATGCGGGTTACAAGGATCGGAGTTCGAAGGAATGGTCGGATGGCTCGCCCATGCCGATTCCCAAACCAACGGGAGGCCTGGTTGCCGATGGGTCACCGATGCCGATTCCGAAACCAACCGGAGGAGCGTTGGTAGCGGATGGGTCGCCCATGCCGATACCGAAGCCGACAGGGGCGAGCGGGGAGGTAGCTTAAGAATTTTCTAACCAAGCCGGCTATATGAGGCGATTCTAATTAACGTTTGGGGTATCTTACCTCTTTCTTATACTAGTCCGGTGAGGTAAGATACCCTTCGTGTTAAGCGCCCTTCCCGCAATCGATTTGGTGTTGTGGGCCGCCACAACTCTAGGTGGGTTGTTCCTGTTTTGTTTGATCCTAACCAAACACCTGGACCGCGAGTTCCCCTTTTTAACGATCTATCTTGGCGCGAACCTGCTGCAAACGGTAACGCAGCTCTTCCTATACCAGCTTTATGGCTTCGATTCCAATGTAAGTTACGTCGCGGTGTGGAGCTCGCAAGCAGTGATCGTGGTGGCAAGGGCGCTGGCAACCTGCGAGTTCTGCTATCGAGTACTGGGCCACTACCGCGGGGTCTGGGCTTTAGCGATACGCATTTTGTTGGTGTGCGGCGCCTTGGTGCTGGGCTTGACGCTGACTTTCAGCCGTGATGGATTTCAGTACGCGGTCATGAAGCTGGAGATCGCGTCGGAGGCTTTCATTGCAACGATCGTGGTCGGAACCGTTCTGTTCGCCCGCCACTACGAGGCACAAATAGAGCTGAGTGCGATGCTACTTGGGTTAGGTTTGGGTCTGAACTCCTGCCTAAAGATCCTCAACGACGCCGTCCTTTCGCGCTATTGGCAGAACTACTCGGGGACCTGGAACGAAGTGGCGATGGTAGGATTCGCCGGCGTACTTGCGCTTTGGGTTTTTGCCATGCGCGCCGCCGCAACGGAATACGTTCCGAAGCCCGCGCTGCGGCCCGCGGAAGTTTACCGCGAGTTGGCTCCGCGGATGAATCGAAGACTGGCGGAGCTTAATGATCACTTGGTTCGTTTGCTGAAACCGGAGCAGCCCAGACTGTGAGTGGAACGTTTTTCATCACGGCTGTCGTTTTCGCGTTGGTTCTTGCGGCGCTACTCCTCGCGGCATCCCGGTCCTCGCGGCGGGGCAGGCGTAGGCCGGACGGCCTTGCGGTGCTGGACAGGGCTCCGCAGCACTTATGCAACATGGGCCCGATTCGCCGGTCGCAAGATGCGGCAGATCTGCAGTACGTAGCGAACCAAGGCGGGCGCGAACTGGCCGGGCGGCTGCGGCGCGAACGACGCGATGTTGCCCTGCTGTATCTGAATTCTCTGCGCGCGGATTTCGAACAGCTTTTGCGCATCGCACGCGTGGTGGCGCTTTTGTCGCCGGAGGTTTCGAGTTCGCATGAATATGAGCGGCTGCGCCTCTCGGCAAGCTTTCGCATCCGATTTCAATTGGTGAAGCTGCGGGTCCTATTTGGAGACGCGTCGATGCCGCAGGTTGCGGCGCTGGGCGAGATGGTGTCAACGCTGGCGATTCGAATGGAAACGGCGATGCAGGCTCTTGGGGAGCGAGCCGCGCGAGCGGCAAATCTCGCATTGACCTCAGAACAATAACGGAAGTTATCGCGAATCAATGCGAACTTGGCAAGCCGGCCATTGGCACAAGGACTTCCTGGCCGGATGCGTTGTCCTTGAGCCCTGCGGAGTGGCCGGGAAGTTCGATGGTAAAGCAAGCGCCCTTGCCCGGAATATTGCGAACTCGAATCTGTCCGCCGTGCTCGGTGACGATGCCATAACAGATGCTGAGGCCAAGGCCGGTTCCCTTGCCCACTGGTTTGGTGGTGTAGAAGGGATCAAAAACGCGCGAAGGGTCTCTCACGCCGTTGCCGCTATCCACGAATTCAACGACGAACTTTCCTTCCTGGCAGGCGGTGCGAACCCACAGGTCGCCGTTGGCGGAAGCTTCCAGGATGGCGTCGACGGCGTTATTGACGAGGTTAAGGAAGACCTGCTGTAGCTGGTGCGGATCCGCCATTACCGAAGGCAAGTCTTCGGCGAGGTCGAGATGGAGACGAATGTTACTCATGCGCAAGTCGTAGTCGCGCAGCGCGAGGGTGTCCTCCAATATCTGATTGAGGCGGACGGGAACGCGCTCCGGCTTGTGCTGGCGCGAGAAGCTCAGCAGGTTTTGTACGATGCGGTGGGTACGCTGGGCTTGTTTGTAAAGCTTTTCGCTGTATTCCAAGCCCTGGGAACCAACCTGGCCGCAAGATGTCAGGAGTTGGCTGTAGCCGAGAATGGCAGTGAGCGGATTGTTGAGTTCGTGCGCGACGCCCGAGATCAGCTGGCCGACCGCCGCCATCTTTTCGCTATGAAGGAGCTGCTCCTGAGTTCGGCGAAGATCTTCATAGGCCTGGCGTGTCTGGTCATAAAGCAGCGTGCGCTCGATAGCGCTGGAAATCTGGCTGCCGACGGCGATAAGAAGATTGACGTCGGCGGGTGAAAAATCGCGTAGGGTTCGGCTGCCCACAACCAGTCCACCGATCACCTTATCTTTGGACCAAAGGATGACAATGTGAGCGGCGACGATTTGTTCCGCGCGCTGGACTTCGCGGAAGATGGAAGGCAGCGGCAGACCTTGTACGGAGAGGAAGGTCGCGTGAACGGCTTTGATGTGATGAAGAAGTTCGGGCTGGACACGAGTGGGCGGAAAGTTCCTGGAAAACTCCGAACGATGACCGAAGGCGGCCACGCGTCTCAACATCTCGTTCGCTGAATCGAACAGATAAAGCGAAGAAGCTTCCAAACCAAATAGTTCGCTGAGCTGGCGAAGAGTTTTGTGCAGGGAATCGCTGAGGTCGAGGGATTCGTTCAGCGTAGTCGCAATAGAGTTAAGGACCAGCAGTTCGCGATTGCGGCGGCGGATCTCCTGCTCGGCGCGTTTGCGCTCGGTGATGTCGAGCATGAATCCCTGATAGGCAATGATGTTGCCGGAGGCATCGCGGACCGCGTTGGAAGATTCCAGAACGGTGCGCGTCTCGGCATCCTTGCGGCGAATCTCGAACTCAAAATCGGCTACTGATCCGTAGTCGGAGAGGAGCTTTTTCAGGCGGTCGCGGTCAGTGGGATTGGAATACAAGGCCGCAGCGTCGAGGTTCAACAGCTCTTCCCGCGAGCAGTAGCCGGTCATCCGCAAAAATGCGTCGTTAAAATCGAGAAAACGGCCCTGAGGCGTGGAAATAAAAACGCCCTCTTGGACATTGGAGACAAGGGTTCGGTACTTTTCCTCGGCGCGTTTTCGCTCGGAGATGTCCTTGAGGACGTGTACCACGCCCATTTCGCGGCCTGCGGGATCGACAAAGGGGGAGTTGGACGTAAGGAAGAATCCCGAGAGCCAAGGATCGGGATCGTCGCCCTCGCCTGCCACACCCTCGCAGTACGGACACGTCTTATAGTCCGTCTGCCTGCGAGGAAAAATCTCTCCGAGGACACGCCCGATTGAGGGCTTAATCGCGCGCCCACTGAGATGCGCCATGCGCTGATTCATGCGCAAGATCCGGCCTTCTTTGTCGTGCACGACGATAGGATCGCCGATAGAGTCAAATGTGAATGCCCACTGGCGTTGCACGTTGTCCACCTGCTGAAAGAGCAGAACGTTTTGCAAGGTCAGACCGAGCAAGTTGCCGATATTTTTCAGATATTCGATTTCGTCCGGCTGGAATCTCATCTCCTGCGCGGATCCGACGGCCAGGATGCCGAGCGGCTTTTCTTTTCCCGGCAGCAAGATCACGGCGCTCTCGCGAACTCCCGCGGAAGACAAACGCTGCCGCTCGCGCGGATCCGCTTCTTCGCTGATTTTGACGGGAGTATAGTCCTGCTTGAGGACGCGCTGCGCCCACGGTTCACTTGCGGGAATCGCGTTTTGTGCCTTGACGTAGCTTTCCTCAAATCCCACGGCCGCGTGAACGACGAGTTGTGCGGAATTTGACTCTCCTTCAAGCAGGCGTACCAACCCGTGCGAGACTCCCAAACTGGCAACCACGTTGACCAAAACCTGGTCGAGCATTTCGCGCGTGGACAGAGTCTGAGTGCTGGCGGCGATCAGCAAGCTTAGGCGCTTGAGCTTATCGTTAAGTTCCCCGGTCCGAGCTCGCGCCTCTTCCAACACCAAAACGACCATGGCGATGCCGATGGCCACAGCCAGCAGGTGGTCAAAGGCGACACGCTGAAGGGAGAAAGGGCTGAGGAACCATACGGTGCGATCGAGGCCGTGCAGACCCTCGAGGAAAAACAAGCCCCCAAGTAGGCGCGCGCCGTGGCCAAGCTTCTTGCCTTTGATCTGCCAAAGGCACCAACCCGCTAACAGCGCACTGAGCGCCAGCACCGCCGATGCGAACCAGCCGATGTAGCGGCCGCCCGTCGCGGGCCGAGTTTCGAAATAGAGAACCAGGAGAATGACGGCTCCGGTTGCGGGCCACAGATGAGAGAGAGAGGTCCGTTTCCCATAAACGTACTGGCTGACGGCCTTTAGAAACAGCAGGTGCACCGCGACTAACAGAAGGACGCGGACCAGGCGCAGGTCCGTCGACATCACGCTCAGCCCGGCGAGCTCCAGGAGAGCCTTCACAGTCAAGAGCGCCCACGCGGCCACCCACACGTTGAGGTAGCGGCCGGGGTGGTCCCGGCGCAACAACACCAACAAGACCAGCAGGATGATAAAGGCGGTGGCCTCAAAGAAAGCGACGGCAGATAGGCCCTGAGTTTCCAGCACGAAGCGCCGCCTCCCAAGTGGATGCGCGATAGCCCGGAGGACACCGGCCCGTGGGACAGAAAGGGCAGCTCAGGACTGCGCGTGATGAGACTTTTTCGACGCTAACATGCTGTTTTCTGAATGGACAAGGGTACCTCAGACCCGCTGTGACCTCTCGTATACTGGTGTCCGGAGCGAGGCCACGTGCAAACGGATACCGTCGAAAACATTCTAGTAGTGGATGACGAAGAAGCCATTCGCGAAGTCGTTTCGACCATGCTCGAGTCAAAGGGCTATCACTGCACGGCGGTAAGCAATGGCCGAGCGGCTCAGGATTTCGTGAAACGTGCCACGCCCGACCTCGTTCTGAGCGACATGATCATGCCGGAGATGGACGGCATCAAGCTGCTGGAGTGGCTGCGCCAGTATGACCCGGAAATTCCGGTGATTATGGTCACGGCGATTCATGACATTTCCACAGCCTTAGAAGCCATCCGCCGCGGCGCCTACGACTACATTTTGAAGCCCTTCGAGAAGGACCAGCTTTATCTTGGCGTGAACCGCGCTTTGCAGCACCGGCGCCTGGTAGCCGAGAACCGAAACTATCAGCGTGATTTGGAGCGGCAAGTGGAAGAGCGCACGGCCCGGCTGACGATTGCGTTAGCACAGCTGGAGCAGTCTTACGACGATACGCTCGAAGCGCTTGGCAGCGCCTTGGACCTGAAGGACGCCGAGACGGAAGGCCATTGCCAGCGCGTTACCGCGTTCACCATTTCGATTGCGAAGGCGATGCCTGTCCCCAACGCTTACTTGCCGGTACTGGCACGAGCTGCGTTTCTACACGACATTGGAAAAATGGGCATTCCGGACAAGATTCTGCTGAAGCCGGGACCGCTGACCGACGACGAGAAAGTCATCATGCGCAAGCACTGCCAGATCGGGTACGACATGCTGATTCGCATCCCGTTCTTGCGCGACGCTGCGGAAATCGTACTGGCACACCAGGAGTTTTTCGACGGAACGGGTTACCCTCGCGGATTAAAGGGCGAGGAGATTCCGCTCGGGGCACGAATTTTTGCAATCGCGGACAGCATGGATGCGATGCTGAGCGACAGACCCTATCGCAAGGCTCTGCCTATGTCCTACGCACGCGAGGAAATCCAGCGGTGCGCGGGCACGCAGTTCGATCCAAGAGTGGGCGAAGTGTTTCTGTCCATCCCAGATCAACACTGGATGGAACTGCGGGAGACACTGGGCTCGCCATTCCGCCTCGCCCATTTGAAGAACCTCGACAACTAATTCCTTGTGACGCCGGTGCGGCCGTCCGCGTGCCGCTGTAGCGACTCCTTGACGTATACTGAATCCTGCTCCGCATGAGTTCCACGAAACAATCTATCCCCGAATTTCAGCCAGTGCCGCAAATGGACCTTTCGGCGCAATACGCCGCGATCGGCGGCGAAATCCGGGATGCCGTCACGAGAGTTCTGGAGTCGCAGCAATTTGTCCTGGGCAAGGAAGGAACTGCGCTCGAACAAGAAATCGCGGCGCTTTGCGGGGTGCGCCACGGAATTGGTGTGGCTTCGGGAACGGACGCTCTAGTCCTCGCTTTGCGGGCTGTCGGGGTTCACTCGGGCGACGAAGTCATCCTTCCCCCGTTTACATTTGTGGCGACGGGCAGCGCGGTCAGCGCGCTCGGCGCACGACCGGTATTTGCGGATATCGATCCGGCCACGTTCAACGTGACTGCTGCGGAAATCGCGAAACGCATCACGAAAAACACGCGCGCGATCGTCGTCGTTCACTTGTACGGCCTGGCGGCGGATATGGACCCTATTCGGGCCGCCGCCAAACAGCATGGCCTGCCGGTGGTGGAAGACAACGCGCAAGCGATAGGCGCGATATACAACGGCCGGCCCACTGGCTCGCTGGGCGACATTGCCTGCCTCAGTTTTTATCCAACCAAGAATCTTGGCGCCTATGGTGACGCCGGCATGATAACCACGGACTCCCGCGAGCTCGATGCCCGGTTGCGTACACTGCGCAACCACGGCCAGTCATCGCGCTACAACAGCGCCGAACCGGGATGGAACAGCCGGCTGGATGAGATTCAGGCAGCGATCTTGCGCGTAAAACTGCGCCACTTAAAGGAGTGGGAAAATGCCCGCCGCGCTAACGCCGCGCGCTATTCCGAGTCGCTTTCCGGTATCAAAGAAATCCAAACGCCGCACGTACCCCGGGACCGCGAACACGCCTTCCACCAATACACGATTCGCGCTCAGCGTCGCGACGAGTTAGGAGAATTTCTCACCGACCGCAAGATCGGCAACGCGGTCTACTATCCTGTGCCGCTGCACCTGCAGCCGATCTACGCGGCACTTGGGCACGGTGCTGGCTCTTTTCCCGAAGCCGAGAAGGCGGCGTCCGAAGCCATCTCATTGCCGATGTTCCCGGAACTGCGCACGGAACAAGTCGAGCGGGTTGCCTCGTCGATCGCAGAGTTTTACGGAAATTAGAAATAGAGTTTGCGGCTTCAATAGCAAGGAATGCTTTTTGCGCCCGAAACTATCTTCCTAGATATAGGAGCGCCAGCAAAAATACCCACAATCCGTCCATGAAGTGCCAGTAGTACGACGTGACTCTGGCGGCGAATGAGCGGCTTACCTCAAACGCAGCAAACTTGCGCGAAGCCACATAAAGCAAGGCACATACACCGCCGAGAAGATGCACCGCATGTAGCGCCGTAAAGACATAGAAGAAACTGCTTGCCAGGCCCGACGCGGCGTAGACTCCCTGCGCTGCCAATTGCCGCCAAGCAATCACTTGGCCTGCGACGAAGGCCAGTCCCAGCGCTGTGGTTACTGTCCACATCCGGCGGAAACCCGATGCGTCGTCCACTAGTAACCGGCGGCGGGCAATTTCCAGCGTTACGCTGCTCATTAGTAAGGCCCCAGTGTTGAGCCACAGGATCCCCGGCAGGTGGATACCCGCCCAATGGTGCCGGTTCGCCACACGCAGCACTACAAATGCCGCCGTCGGCACCAGAAAAAAAACGGTAATCGAGACCATTGCTAGCAGCACTGCAGTGGAATATTTTTTGGTGTTGGGACGCCGCGGCTCGGGGCCCTGCTCGCCGCCGCTACCCTCGTCTCCGTCGCCATCATCATCGCCATCGCGGGAAGGAGGCTTCCCGCCACCGTTGCCCCGAATGTCCTCAATGATCAGCTCGATGTCGTCAGCGACGGTTCCCGGCATGGCCCAACCTCGGTTTGCGGCTCTTTTCAACCCCGAGTCTACACAGAATTACGCCACAGAAAAGTGCGGAAAGAAAGGTAGGGAAAAGGAATGGAAGGAATTGGTGCGGTGGAAAGGATTCGAACCTTCACGGTATTGCTACCGCCAGCCCCTCAAGCTGGTGCGTCTGCCAGTTCCGCCACCACCGCAAAGTCACTGCAACACTTCGTTTGACTGCGCGAGCGTTTGAGGAAACGCCCTTTCTTGATTATTCCCGCCACCAGCCGCCAATGCAACAAAAACCCGCGACATCGCGCTCGACAGCAAAAAACCGAGATTACTGCTTCTTGGGAGACTGCGCCGGCGACGTTGGCGCCGGATTCTGCTGTGAAGGCGCAGGTGAACTCTGAGTCGTGGCCGGCTGCGTAGTCGCTGGCGCGGCCGGAGTCGTCGCTGGAGCCGCGGGCTTGCTCGCTGGTTTCGGCGAGTTGTAAATCACTGAGCTTCCAGCACCCGCACCTCGTTCGCTGCGCAGGGCCAGCGCCATCGCGCACACCATGAACATCACTGCGCACCAAGTCGTCGCCTGAGACAAAACGGTGGCCGCTCCGCGAGGCCCGAACGCAGTCTGGCTCCCCGCGCCGCCGAACGCGCCCGCGAGGTCAGCCGCCTTGCCGCTCTGCAGCAGCACGACGATGATCAGCACCAGACAATTGAGTACAAAAAATGACGCAAGGAGCCATCCGGCCCAGCGGAAGCCCACCACGATCAAGGCAAACCCGATAAGGAGCGCGACGGCCCATTTCATCCAACCCGGCATTTTTCAATCACCTCGAATGCTTCTCGTCTCTCGCGCGACCTACTTGGTGTTCACGATCGCGGCAAACGATTTCGGATCCAAGCTCGCACCACCCACCAACGCACCGTCAAGCTCTTCCTGGGCCATCAATCCCTGAATGTTGTCGGGCTTGACGCTGCCGCCGTAGAGGATGCGCAGGGTGGCCGCAGCCGCGGGCGAAAACTGATCGTGCACGCACTGCCGCAAAAACCGATGGGCCGCCGCCGCGATTTCCGGCGTTGCCGTCCGGCCTGTCCCGATCGCCCAGACTGGCTCGTAAGCTATTAGAATACGGGAGAATTCCTCGGCGGTCAACGCGCCCGGTCCGCCGATAAACTGTTGAGAAAGAACCTCTTGCGTCTTTCCGGTTTCGCGTTCGGTGAAGTTTTCTCCGAGACAGACAATGGGAATGAGCCCGGCCGTCAAAGCCGCCCGGCTTTTCTGGGAAACCATAGCGTCGGTCTCGTTAGAGTACTGGCGACGCTCGGAGTGGCCGACGATTACGTGGGTGCAGCCAACCTCCACCAGCATTTGCGGCGATACTTCGCCCGTGAAGGCGCCTTCCTTTTGCCAGTGATTGTTCTGACCCGCGATGGCTACCCGGCTTCCTTTGGCTGCGTCGACCGCTGCGGCAATGGAAGTGAACGGCGGTGCAATCACGACGTCGCAGTGCGCCGCGTCGCCGATCATCGGAAGAAACGCTGCAAAAAACGCACGCGTCTCAGACTGCGTTTTGTACATCTTCCAGTTGCCCGCCATCACCCGGCGGCGTCTTTCGTTTAGTGCGGCGCTCATCGATTGGTAAGCGCCTCCACGCCGGGCAGTTTGCGGCCGCCCAAAAATTCCAGCGACGCTCCGCCGCCCGTGGAAATGTGGGAAATCTTCGCCGCGACGCCGGACTGGTGCACGGCGGCTACGGAGTCGCCGCCGCCCACAATTGAGGTAGCGCCAGCGTCCGTGGCAGCAGCCACTGCTTTGGCAACCTCGAGCGTGCCCTTTGCAAAAGCGGGCATTTCAAAGACGCCCATCGGCCCGTTCCATACGATTGTTTTTGCTTTTGCGATTTCCGCCGCATACGCCGTAACCGTCTTCGGACCGATATCGAGTCCCATTTGGTCCTCAGGCGTCGCGCGCACATCGCCGATCTTTGCAGGCGCATCGGCCCTAAATTCCGGCGCCGTTACATGATCCACGGGCAGGAGCAATCTCTTGCCGCCAGCTTGGGCATCGGCCAGAATTTTCTTCGCCAACTCGAGCTTGTCGTTTTCCACCAGCGACTTCCCGATCGGCACTCCCTGCGACTTCAAGAAGGTGTATGCCATGCCACCGCCGATTAGAAGCGCGTCGGCAATTTTCATCAGGTTCTCGACCACTTCAATTTTGTCGCTGACTTTTGCGCCGCCCAGAATCGCCACAAACGGGCGGGCCGGATTGGTTACGGCCTTGCCGAGATACGCCAGTTCCCTTTCCATCAGCAAGCCGGCTGCAGACTTCTCGACGAATTTGGTGATGCCCACCACTGAAGCGTGCGCGCGATGCGCCGAGCCGAACGCATCGCAAACGAACAGCCCGTCACAGAGCGCGGCAAGCTGTTTGGAGAAATTCTCGTCGTTCTTTTCTTCTTCCGGATGGAACCGCACATTTTCTAGGACCAGCACTTCGCCGTCGCGCAGCGCCTTGCTTTGCCCTTCGACACCCGGTCCCACGCAATCGCTGCCAAACGCAACGGGCTTGCCGAGCAATTCTTCCAGTTTCTTCGCGGTCGGTCGCAGCGAATATTTCGGATCGGGTCCACCCTTTGGTCGCCCCAAGTGCGAAGCCAGGACAAGCCGCCCACCTTTTTCGATTGCAAGTCTCAGGGTCGGCAGAGTTTCGCGGATACGCGTGTCGTCCGTCACCATGCCGTCCTTCAACGGCACGTTGAAGTCCACGCGCATAAACACACGCTTGCCGCGAAGTTCGAGATCTTTAATCGTCAGTTTGTCCATATCTTGTCCACTCTTTGGGAGGTGGGGGCTGGTCGCCCCCACGTAAGACATTTCAGCCGCAAGGGATTTTTACCCCGAGCTAACTTTGCGTTAGAACTTCGACGCCAGGAATTTGATCAAATCGCGGCAGCGGCAGGAGTAACCCCACTCATTGTCGTACCACGCCAGAACCTTCACGCACTTGTCACCGACGACCTTCGTGTACTCCGAATCCACTATGGACGAATTCGGATTGCCTTTGAAGTCCGCGGAAACCAGTTCTTCTTCTGTGTAGCCGAGAATTCCCTGCAACGGGCCTTCCGCCGCTTTTTTCAGAGCCGCGTTCACCGAGTCCTTCGTTGCCGGCTTTTCTACGAAGACTGTCAAATCCACGACGCTGACGTTGGGTGTTGGCACACGCATTGCATAGCCGTCCAGCTTGCCCTTCAATTCAGGCAGCACGAGGTGCAACGCCTTGGCCGCGCCGGTCGAACTCGGAATCATGCTCAACGCCGCCGCGCGGGCTCGGCGTAAATCCTTGTGCGGAAGATCGAGCAGGCGCTGGTCGTTCGTGTAGGAGTGAATCGTGGTCATCGTGCCGCTCTGAATGCCAAACGTTTCGAGAATCACTTTGGCCACGGGTGCGAGGCAGTTCGTGGTGCACGAAGCATTGGAAATGACATTGTGCCTAGCTGGATCGTAGGTATGTTGGTTCACGCCGAGCACAAACGTGGCATCGGGGCCATCCGCAGGGGCAGAAATGATGACCTTCTTCACCGGACCGCGCAGGTGTGCCTTGGCCTGTTCGCCCTTGGTGAATAAGCCGGTGGACTCCACGACGATCTCTGCGCCGACGCTGGCCCAATCAAGCTGCGCCGGATCCTTCACCTTGAAAACCTTGATCGCCTTGCCGTCCACCGAAATGGTGTCGTCCGTATGCGTGATCTTGTGCGGCAGGTTGCCGAGGATCGAGTCGTACTTCAGCAGGTGTGCCAGGGTCTTGGAGTCCGTGATGTCGTTTACCGCAACGAACTCGATCTCCTTGTCATCGATTGCCGTCCGCACGATGTTCCGTCCGATACGTCCGAATCCATTGATCCCAACCTTAATGGGCATTCGTCCTCCAGAATTCTTGGCGGTTTGGCCAAGTAAAAAATCTTCAATTCGCACTCGGTAGATTCGTGAAGCGCAAGTCGCGAGTATTTGCGCGCGCGGCGCTCGGCAGCGGGCTACATCGTGATGCGAACTAAAAATGCTATGGGCTGCGGAGAGAAAAGTCAACGCATGTAGGGTGCAATGTTTGCTGCAATCACGGCAAACTCGTCTTCGGTTAGAGGAAGGCGGCGAAAGGCGACCCAAGCGTCACGCGGCGCCAGATTGCCTCCGCCAAAGCCGTCCGAACCAAAGAGAACCCGCTTCGGACCAAGCTGGCGGATGCGCTGGGCAATCAGCTCAGCCTTTTTCTCCCATTCTCCATAGCCGGCAACGCCGGAAACGTCGAAGTAAACTCTCGCCATGCGTGGATCGCTCTTCGCGATTGCATCCACAAACACCGAAAGAGCTTCATCCACCGACGCTTCGTCGTAGCTTCCGGCCCCCGCTAGATGCGCGATCTGAACGGGAGTGTCGGAAGCCGCCGGCAGAATGTCATTGAGGAAAATGTGCGCTTGCTGTGCCCCGTACGGCCTCTTTTTCGTGATGGACGCGCGCATGTGCACCACAATCGCCATGCGGTGCGCGTTCGCCGCGCGAAACACTTCCTTCAACTTTTCGACATGCCGTGGATCATCCAGCTGTACATCCGAATTGCCAAAGTGCAGTTTTAGCCCGTAATGCAGCTGCGGGTCTTTAGAGCAGCGCTCGATTTCTGCAATCGCGTAATCCTTGAGCGGGTTGACACTGCAAAATCCCCGCAAGCGATCCGGGTACAGCGCCACTTGCTGACTTGTCCAGTCGTTCTCCTCCTTGACCTTCGCGTACTCGTCTTCAACGGGCGGCTTGTTGGCATTGCTGAACTGGTATGCGATGGATAGCACCACCGCGCTGTGAATCCCAGCTTTATCCAGCAGAGCGATCAGGGCTTTGCTGTCGACCGGATCAAGCCCCTTGGCCAGCTCCGTGATTCGCGGACTGAACAAATGCTGGTGATAATCCACCTGCGGTTGAGCGCACAGACTTGGCCCAAGAAAGACCAATACTGCAATGATCGTTGCCATAGTTAAGCGCGAAGCGTACGGCAACCGTCCGCGCGCGCTATGCCGCTTCATCGCTACGCCCCTTGCCATTTCGCGTTCAAGCGCACTCTCTTGACCTGTTCAGAACCCGGTGATAGAACCTAGCCGACTTTCCACCTGGTCGGCCCCTTTCAACGGCACGGATACTGTGCGCCTGCTCGCAGCGTCCGAGTTCCCCCGCAACTGTAGTACGCGTTTGCCCGGTGCAGGCAACAAAATTTCTTGGAGAGAGTCGAAACTATGAAGAAGCGCCTGTTTTTGTGTCTTTTTGTAATGTTGTTGTCCTGCATCTCGCTCGTGGCCCAGCAATCGCAACAGCCCATGCAGCCTCTCACTTTCTGGTACGGGTACGCGGTCAATCCCGGCAAGGAAGATGAGTTTCTCGACCTCGTCAAAACCGTGGGCCAGCCGGTGCGCGACAAACTCATGGCCGATGGTGTCATCCTGGCTTGGGGCGTCCAGAGTTCTTTGCTTCGCGTTCCCGGCAGCCCCACTCATTTCATCTGGTACGCCGTCGCCGATTACTCCAACCTGGAGAAAGTTGATTCCGCGATGCGCGCGCAAATCGGCAAGCTTACCGAAGAAGCCAACAAGTCAGGCACCGCGAAAAAAGGTGCAAAACCGGTTTCTGCGCCTATGGCTCGTCTTGCCGAGATCGCGGATTTGAGCAAAACGCATGACTACCTCACTCGAGATCTGGTGATCGGGCTATCTTCCTCGGCTCCTGCTGGCGTACTTCCCTTTTCGCGTTACAACTTTTTTAAAGTGAAGCCAGGCAAGGGTGCCGATTTTCGCAAAGCCTGGGAGAAATACAACAAGCCGGTCTTTGACAAGCTGCTTGCCGACGGTGTTGTCCTCGCCTACGGCCTCGCCGTGGAGGACGTCCGAACCGAAGGCGAATTCACGCACTTCGTGTGGTACGACGTGAAGGACCTGGCGTCATTCGACAAGGTGCGCGCTGCATTCATTGCCGACCGCGACCGCCGCTCCCAGGAAGAGCAGGACTCGCTGACGCATCTCTTCGTGAGCCTTCAGGATGCGGACGCGTCGCGCTCCGAAGTTGCGCGCTCGCTCATCTTCCACGTGCCGACTCCCAAATAATTTAGTCATAGACGTTCACGGGCCGGCTGAATGCCGGCCCTTTCTTCATGTACCCTTCTTGAGTGAATTCCTTCGTCCTTGGCCTCATCTCTGACACTCACGGACTGCTTCGCCCGGAAGCTCTCTCCGCATTGCAGGGATCACACGCCATAATTCATGCCGGTGATGTTGGCGACCCGTTCCTCCTCGAGCGACTCAATACCATCGCGCCCGTTCATGCCGTTCGCGGCAATGTGGATAGCGAGCCGTGGTGTAAATCTCTTCCTCAAACTGAAGTCGTCAGCCTTTCCGGAGCTTCGATCTACATCCTGCACAACCTCGAAAAACTGGACCTAAGCCCGAAGGCCGCAGGTTTTCAGATCGTAATCAGCGGCCACACGCACAAACCCGACTCCCACTGGCGCGATAGGGTCCTCTACATCAATCCCGGCAGCGCCGGACCTCGCCGCTTCAATCTGCCGGTCTGCCTCGCCCGCCTCGACGTTCTCAAAACGCCTTGGCAGCCCGAATTCATTCATCTCGACGCACACTAACCTTCGGCCTTCACCGATAGCGCGTTGGCTTACGTTCGGATTGCGTTCGCGGGAACCCCAAGAGGCGGACGCAGAAAAAGGGATTGCCTCCGACAAAACCGAGGAGTAGACAAGCACTAGGCAGTCGAAGAGGTTGGCCGCGGGAAGGGCCGAGGAGGTTCCAATGAAGGTTCGGGATCTGATCCGGGCTCGCAAAGAAGTCTATTCGATAACAGAGGAAATGACGGTGCACGAGGCGGCGCGGTACTTGCGCGAGAAGGAAGTGCGATCGGCCGGGGTGACACAGGCGGTCGGTAAACTCGCAGGCGTGGTTTCACAAAGCGACATTTCGGACAAGGTAGCGGCGGAAAACAAATGCCCTGCGTGGATGAAAGTTTCCGAGATTATGACGCGTGAACTGATCACCGTGACGCCCGAAGCGACGTTGGATGAATGTCTGCGGCTAATGGAGAAGAACGGTGTGTATCACCTGCTGGTGATTGACGAGAGTGAAACCTATCGCGGGATGCTTTCGGTCAGCGACCTGCTGCGAGTGATGGTGACCGACGAGAAGGAGCGCGCAGATTTGCTGGAGGCGATTCTTTTTCCTGCGCACTAGACAGAGCGAAGAGTGGCGTCCGGGTCGGCGGCGTCCAAAGCCTCGACGGAAATTCCTTATGACTTGCCAAGCAGAGGCGCAGCGTGCTGCGCCGCTAGGAAGAACGAGCAAAGAGGAAATGCGCCTCAGGCTTTTTGGGTGACCTGACGGCGGAGGAACGTTGGAACGTCGAGGTCGTCGGCCGGAACTTCGTGGGCCACTTCGCGGACGTTTTGTTGAACTTGGTGGACGACTGTCTGCGCCGCTTCGTGAACCACTGATGAACTGGAACTTGCACCAGCCGCGGCCGCGGCGGCGACCGGAACTTCCTTGCCCGCTTTCCAGGTGCGCGGGAGAAACTGCGGCTTCTGCCCGGTGTTCTTCTTGTTGGCTTCCTTGAAACCCGCGGCGATAACCGTGATCTTTACCGCGTCTTTCATCGTTTCGTCTTGCACGGCGCCGAAAATGATGTTTGCGTTTTCGTGAGCGGCCTTCTGGATGATGGAAGATGCCTCGTGAACTTCGTGCAGCGAAAGGCTGGGGCTGCCACAAATGTTAATGAGGATGCCTTGCGCGCCCTGGATGGAGTTGTCTTCAAGGAGCGGGCTGGCGATGGCGCGATTAGCCGCGTCCACGGCGCGATTCGAACCGGTGGCAACAGCAGTACCCATGACGGCGTAGCCCTGGCCGGACATAATGGCCTTCACGTCGGCAAAGTCGCGATTGATGATGCCGGGGACGGTGATAATGTCCGAGATGCCCTGCACAGCTTGACGAAGGATGTCGTCGGCGATGCGGAAGGCGTCGAAAAAGCTTGTGCCGCGCTCGACAGTTTCCATCAGGCGCTCGTTGGGAATGACGATGACGGTGTCCACGGCGCCGATCAAATCCTGAAGAGCCTGTTCGGCCTGCAGCATGCGGCGCTTGCCTTCAAATGCGAAAGGCTTGGTGACAACGGCGACTGTGAGGGCGCCGAGTTCGCTGGCGAGGGAAGCCACTACTGGCGCGGCGCCGGAGCCGGTGCCTCCGCCGAGGCCGGACGTGATGAAAATCATGTCCGAACCTTCCAGAGCTTCAATGATTTTGTCAGTGTCTTCCAGCGCGGCTTTGCGGCCGACTTCGGGGTTTGCGCCCGCGCCGAGACCTTTCGTGAGCTTCGCGCCGAGTTGCAGTTTGACCGGCGCCTGGCTCAGCTTTAGCGCCTGCAGGTCCGTATTCGCGGTGATGAATTCGACGCCCTCAACCTTCGCACGAATCATTCGGTTTACCGCGTTGCAGCCGCCGCCGCCAACGCCGATAACCTTGATTTTGGCAGGTGATAGCTCCTCGCTGAAGCTCATGCGGATCGCGTTGTCTTTTGCCGTCATTCCTATTCCCCCTTACGGACTGGGTGAATCCGTTCGCTGCTGCGAAGCCGTAGCTTCGCGGAAATTTTCTAGGCGCCGGCGAACATGGCCTTTAGCTTCGCGACAAAGTTGCCGCTGCGCTGTGTCTGAGCACGGCGCGCTTTTGCGCCGTACAACACAAGACCGATCACCGTTGCGTATTCCGGCTGAGAAACCTGCTCGGGCATATCCGCCAGGCCACGCGGTTCCGCGATGCGAACCGGCACGTGGAACGCCTGCTCCATCATTTCGACCAGGCCGTTGAGTCGAGCGCCTCCACCAGCTAGAACAAAGCCGGCGGGCATTTGCTTGTCGAGGCCGGCGCGGCGTGTTTCGTCGCGAATCAATGAGAGAAACTCTTGCGCGCGAGGCTCGATGATGTCGGTGAGCGAGCGAGCAAAAATAGTGCGGGGTGGACGATCGCCGACGCTGGCGATTTCGATTGCCGTATCTTCCATCAACAGGGAAGCAGAGGCACACCCGTGATGGCGCTTGATGCGCTCGGCTTCGGGAATGGGGGTGCGCAAGCCCACAGCAAGATCGTTGGTGAAGTGGTCGCCGCCGACGGGAATGGCTCCCGTGTGGCGAACAAGTCCACCGGCATAGGCGATCAGCTCGGTGGTACCGCCACCTATATCGAGCAGGCAAGCGCCAAGGTCGCGTTCATCCTGCGTAAGGCAGGATTCCGCAGAAGCCAGCGGCTCGAGAACTGTGTCGCTGATCAAAATGCCGGCGCGGTTGGCGGCAGTAACCAGATTCTGCGTGGCGATAACGGACGACGTTACGACGTGAACGTTGGCTTCAAGGCGTTGGCCCACCATCCCGATGGCGTCGCGGATGCCGTCGTGGGCGTCCACGATAAACTCGTGAGGCAGGACGTGCAGGACTTCGCGATCGTCCGGAAGATTGATATTGCGTGCGGCGTCAATCGCGTGGCGAACATCTTCGCGTTCGATGTCGCGCGCCCGGTTGCCGAGGGTAACGCCAGCGCGAGAATTCAGTCCGCGTACATGGGACCCGGCCACACCAATGAGCGCGGATTCGACCGGAACGCCAGAAACACCTTCCGCTTCTTCTACAGAGCGGCGAATGGAACTGACTGTCGAGTCGAGGTTTACGATGGCGCCTTTGCGAAGGCCTTTCGATTCCGCCGCGCCGAGCGCAAGAAATTTCGCCTGCTCGTCCGCGAGTTCCGCTATGAGCACGCACGTTTTGGTGCTGCCGATATCGAGGCCTACCAGATATTTGTCTTTTTTCGACAAGCGCCGCTCCTGCCTGACCCTACTTTCGTTTCACCGTGGTGCGTTCGCCGCATCCGCTCGAATCCGGATTCAAAACCACCTGGCGAGCGTACTGCAAATCCACGGACTGCACGCAACCGGCATTCGACTGCCATTGCGCAAAATTTTCGACCAGCATGCGATATTTTCCGGTGAACTCCCGGGAGCCAAGGTGCAGCGTGATGGCTTGCGGCACATTCAGACCGGGAATACCGGCCATGACCACGCGCAGGTCATGCGGGTTGGCCAAATCAATTTCGCTGACGAACTCCGATGAGCCAGAACGAACGAGATCCGCGTCCCGCATGAATTCCTGATAGATCTGCATACGCTTTTCGCGTTCCGCGCGGGGCATGCTGTCAGCCAAGCCAGTAACAATCGCGAAATGCAGATCCTCACCCTGTGGGCGGTCGAGGATTACGCCGTCTTCATCGATGAGCGCCAGTTCGCTGCCGTTGCGCACAAACGCGATCGGCGTGCGCTCGGTAATGTCCACGCGAATTCTGTTTGGGAGAACACGCTTAACCGTGGCGCTTTGCACCCAGGCAATTTGTTCGATTTCGCTCCGGCGCGAATCGAGCGGAATCCGTAAAACGCTGCGGTCGTGGTCCTTATAAAACGGAGAAAGCACCGCCCCGCGCGAGACGATGCGGTTGCCGGTTACCTCCACCTGGTCCGGGCTCGACAAGCGCACTTTAGGGGAGTGCAGCAGAAAATCGCCGACGACATATGCCGCAACGCCGCAGCCCGCAACAACCAGAATCCAAAGAAAGAGGTTGCGGTAGAACGTTGCGGACTTGCCGGCAAATTTCTTGCGCCGAATCTCAACCGGCTTCTGGCGTCGCAGGTAGCGCGGCTCGTCGCTTTCGACGAGCTCAGGCCGATACGTTTCCGTTTCGGCAGCAGCCGCCGCGTTCCGTTGTACCGCGCTCTTTGGCATGGCAGTTCTGGACATGGATTCAGGCGCTCCACACCACAACTTCGTTTTCGAGTTTTACGCCATAAGCTTTTTCGACGCGGTCACGGACGCTCGAGATCAGCGTCAGCATGTCGCGAGCGCTGGCGCGGCCGGCGTTGACGAAAAAATTGGCGTGGCGGTCGCTAACGCGAGCATCGCCGACGCTCAGGCCCTTGAGCCCGAGCTCATCAATCATGCGGCCAGCGGAAGCTCCGGGAGGATTCTTGAAGATGCAGCCGGCGCTTTTTTGCCCCATGGGCTGGCTGGCGCGCCGCTTTTCATTGCAGATGCGAATTCCTTGGATTATTTCACGGTACGGTTTGGAGGGAAGCTTCAACGTCACTGCGAGCATCATATCATCAGGCCCAAACGAAGTGTGACGGTATTCAAAGGAAATTTGATCGCCCCTGAGGATTTCTATCTTGCGTTCTACAGCGCGATAGACCTTGACCTCCTCCACGTAGCTGCCGATTTGAGTTCCGTAGGCGCCGGCGTTCATGCGAAGAGCGCCGCCAACTGTTCCGGGAACGCCGATGAGCCCCTCAAGACCACCAAGGTCATGTTTCGCACAGAACGTCACAGTGCGGCCGAGGTCGGCTGCGGCATCCACGTGAGCCAGATTCCCTTCCAGAATGACGTCGGGATCGGGCTTGGCCAACTGCAGAACGACCCAGGGCAGTTCACCATCGCCGACAAGGAGGTTCGAACCACCACCGAGGAACTTGTGAGGGATCTCGTGCTGCTCAAGCAAGTCCAGAATGGCGGGAAGCGAGTCGTGTTTTATGATGCGGAGCAAGTCGGTGGGGCCGCCAATGCCGAGCGAGGTGAGCGTAGACAGGGCGACGCCGGGTTGCGGCTCGACTCCGAGCGCGGCCAATTCCTGAAGAATTTTGGCGTCCCTAAGGCGCATGGCGCTCCGGTAGCTCCGATAAACGATGCGAGGGGTGCTCAGTACCAAGCAGCACCATCAGTTCGTTGCTGGCGCGGCTGACGCTTCCGGCGCCAACCGTGAGAATGGCGTCACCTGGGCGAGCGTTTTTCAGGAGAAAGCCGATGCTGTCCTGCATGGAACGAATGTAGTGGACGTTTTTGTGGCCGGCTTCGCGGATGGCGGCGGCCAGGGCTTCGCTGGTGACGCCCTGAATCGGCGCTTCGCTAGCCGCGTAAATATCGGTGATTACCAGAAGATCGGCTTGGTTGAAGGCGCCAGTGAACTCTTGCCAAAGATGCTGAGTCCGGCTGAAACGGTGCGGCTGAAACAGCACTAGCAGGCGGTTGAACTTACAACCGCGGGCGGCGTCGAGCGTGGCCTTGATTTCCGCCGGGTGATGGCCGTAGTCGTCGATGACGGTGATGTCGTTGACCGAACCTTTGATGTCGAAGCGGCGGCCGACTCCGCCGAAATTGGCCAGTCCTTGCCGGATGAGTTCCGCAGGGACGTTGAGATAGAGGGCGACCGCAGCGGCCGCGGCGGCGTTGCGAACATTGTGGATGCCGGGAGGATGGGGCAAGCGGAAAAGGCCGAGGTCTTCACCCTTATAGGTCAAGCGAAATTCACTGGCGAGACCGTGTAGCCGGATATCACTGATCAGCAGATCGGACTGGCTCGAGGTTCCATAAGTCAGGATTGGGCGCTTGACATTGGGGATGATGGCCTGGACGTTGGGCTCGTCGAGGCAAAGGATAGCGGCGCCGTAGAACGGTACGCGATTGACGAACTGCGTGAAGGCGTCCTGAATGTCGGCGAGTGAACTGTAATGATCGAGGTGCTCGCGGTCAATCGTCGTGACAACTGCCACCACGGGAGCGAACAGAAGGAAGCTGCGGTCGCTTTCGTCCGCTTCGACGACAAAGTATTCGCCTTTCCCCAGCCGGGCCGTGCTTCCGGCTTGATTCAACTTGCCGCCAACAACGAACGTGGGATCGAGGTGCGCGGCGGTAAGGATGCTCGCGACCAGTGAGGTAGTCGTGGTTTTTCCATGGGCGCCGCCGACCGCAATGCCGTATTTCAGCCGCATGAGCTCCGCGAGCATTTCCGCGCGCGGGATAACCGGAATCTTGCACTTGTGTGCTTCGGCTACTTCGGGATTGTTGGCCTTGATTGCCGAAGAAGTGACCACAACGTGCGCGCCTTGCACGTTCGCGGCTTTGTGGCCTTCGTAAATCGCGGCGCCGAGGTTTTGCAGGCGTTCGGTGAGTGTTGAAAGTTTCGTGTCCGAGCCAGAAACCGAGTAGCCCAGTGTCAACAGCACTTCGGCTATGCCGCTCATGCCGATGCCGCCGATGCCTACGAGGTGAATGCGCTGAAAATTGCGGAAGCTGACCATCATGAAATTTTTCCCTTATCTGCGACCTGCTCTCGTTTTCCTTGCACGCCGGCGACCTCTTCGATGAGGTTAACGATATCGCGCGCTGCGTTGGGCCGAGCTAGGCTACGCGCATTCGTGGCCAGCCGCTCAATCTGCTCGGGGTGATCAAGCAGCTCGAAAATCTCGCTGGATAGGCGCTCAGCGGTGAGCTCATTCTCCGTGATGAGCCTGCCGGCGCGGGCTTTTGCCATTTCCTGCGCGTTTCTGAGCTGATGGCTGTCTGTGGCGCGGCCGAACGGAATGAAAATAGCGGCGCGGCCCGCGGCGGCAACTTCGGAAGCAGTGATCGCGCCAGCTCGACAGACGATCAAGTCCGCCCAGGCAAAACGCTCGGCCATATTGCCAAGAAACGGAACGACTTCGGCAGTATGAAATTCCCGCCGCGCGTAGGCAGTTCTTACAGCGTTGTAGTCGCGCTCGCCTGTTTGATGAACCATGTGGAGTTCGCCCTTGCGTGCCGCCAGCAGGTCCATCGCGTCCACCAATGTCCGGTTGATAGGCAGCGCGCCTTGGCTGCCGCCGGTAATGAGAAGATGCAGCGGCTTTTGCGGCGCGCGCGGCTCGATGGTGAAGAATTCGCTGCGCACGGGATTGCCGGTGACTACGCCTTTGCCCCCGAGACCGCGTGCCGTAACTTCATAGCCGGTCGCGATGCGCTTCGAGAGCCGCGCAAGGACCTTGTTCGTGAATCCTGGCTCGGCGTTCGGCTCGAAAATCACGTTGGGAATTCCGCGGAGCCAGGCCGCGACCATCATCGGACCTGCGGCGTAGCCGCCCACACCAAATGCTGCGACCGGCTTGTGTTTCCGCGCGATCGAAAACGCGTCCATCGTACCCGGTACCAGCATGGACAGGTTTTTCACGAGCGTCAGGCCACCTTTGCCCTTGAGTCCCGCGGCGCGCAGAGTCTCCAGGGGAAGTCCGGCCTGCGGCACCAGCTTCATTTCGATTCCGCGTTGCGTTCCTACCAGCACAACTTCCCTTTCACTTCCGCGCGACACCCACTCGCGTGCGATGGCGATTGCCGGAAAGACGTGACCTCCCGTACCGCCCCCGGCAATGAGCAGCTTCATGATGCAAACCCGACGCAGTATCCGTTCGCCTTCATCGGTTGGTCGCTTGCTGAGAAATGTTCAGCAGCACTCCTGTAGCCAGCAGCATCACCAGCAGACTCGAACCGCCATAACTGATAAATGGCAGTGGAATTCCCTTGGTCGGAAGCATGCCAAGCACGACAGCGAAGTTGATCAGCGTCTGGAACATCACCATTGCCGTGATACCCAGCGCCAAGAGGCGCCCAAAGTTGTCGGCGGCAGAAAACGCCGCACGCAGCCCGCGCCAGCCGTAGACGGCGAACAACGTGATCACAACGAGCGCTCCGATAAACCCAAGCTCTTCGCAGATGACCGCATAAATAAAATCGGTGTGCGCTTCGGGAAGATAGAAGAGCTTCTGCTTGCTCTCCATCAGGCCGACGCCGGTAAAACCGCCGGAGCCAACCGCAATCAAAGATTGCAGCAACTGAAAGCCCGCACCCTGTGGATCACTATCCGGATTCAGGAACGCCATCATGCGCGCTTGCCGATAGGCCACGTGCGTGATGAGCAGATACAGCGCCGGCAAAGCCGCTGCAGCTCCAACCGCAATCCATTTCCAAGACAAGCCCCCTACATAAAGAATCGCCGCCGCGATGAGAACAATATCCACCGAAGTGCCAAGGTCAGGCTGCGCCAAAATCAACGCCACGCAAACCAGGATCGGCCCAATTGCAGGCAAAATGTTGTGAACGAAGTCTTCTTTACGGAATTCCATGCTGGCGGCGTTGCGGCGCTTCAAATCCAGAAACCACGCCAAATAAAGAATGACCGCGAGCTTGGCGATTTCCGACGGCTGAATCCCGATCGGACCGAACCGAATCCAGCGATGCGTTGCGTGCGACTTGTCCAGAAAGAATGCGCCGACAAGCATCAGGCCCACGAGACACAAGACGCTGTACACAACGGCCGGCTCGCGCAGTCGTCGATAATCCGTCCGCATCAGCACAAACATTCCTGCGAGCCCGATACCAAGCCATGCCGCTTGTCGCAGCAGGAAAATGTACGAGTGGCCGTACTCGTGTTCCGCCGTGACCGCCGACGCGCTGAAAATCATCACCGCGCCCAGCAAACACAACCCCATCGTTACGACGAACAGCCAGCGATCGTTTTCGAGCCTTCTAGGCATTGCGTTTCCCCGCATTCACCGGATTCGCGTTTGAACGAATCTCCCCGCCCTTTTCGAGATGGCGAACGAGTTCCTTGAAAACGCGCCCCCGGTGTTCGTAATTCTGAAACTGGTCAAAGCTCGCGCAGGCCGGCGCGAGCAGAACAATGTCACCGGAATGCGCCGCGTGAAACGCGCTGTCCACCGCGTTTTCCAAGGTCCCAGCTCGCCGGATCGCCACGCTGCCTTCGATTTGCTTTTCAATCTTGTCGGCAGCCGCGCCAATCAACAGCGCGAGGATCGCCTTCTGGCGCAGCGCGGTCCGCAGTTGCGTGTAGTCGCTGTCTTTGTCTTTGCCGCCAAGAATTACCAGAATGCGGCCAGTGAACGAATCCAGCGCCTTCCGTGTGGCATCAACGTTGGTGGCTTTGGAATCGTTGTAATACCGCACGCCCTGAACTTCAGCTACAAACTCTATGCGGTGTTCTACTCCCTTGAACGACCGTATCCCGCTAGCAATCTGCGAAGGCTGCGCGCCGGCGAGACGCGTCGCCACGACTGCCGCCAGCACATTCTCGAGGTTGTGCGCACCAGGCAATGGAATTTCGTCGACGGGAAGATTTATTTCGTCTTTGCTGGCGCGTCGGAAGACAATTTGTCCGTCCCGAACGAAGGCGCCTTGCTTCACCTCAGTCTTGCGGCTGAACCAGAACACCTGCGGGCGCGCCGGAGCGTAGGCAGCACTTGGGCTGTCGTCGGCGTTCAAAACCGAAAAGTCCTCAGCGGTTTGATTTTCGAAAATGCGCGCCTTCGCTGCGCCATATGCCGCCATTGTTTTGTGTCGATCAAGGTGATCCGGCGTCAGGTTCAGGAAGACCGCGATGTTCGGCTCAAAGTTTTCAATCAGTTCAAGCTGAAAGCTGCTCAGTTCGGCGACGGTGATCGTGTGGTCCTTGGTTTCCCCGACATGTGCTATCAGGGGCGTACCAATATTGCCCGCCAACACCGTGGAAAACGCAGCGGCATGCAGGATGTGCTCGATCAGCGCGGTCGTCGTGGTTTTGCCGTTCGATCCGGTGATTCCAATGAGTTTGCCGTACAAAAAGTGGTCGGCCAGCTCGACTTCGCTCCAGATTTTTAGTCCAAGTGCGCGTGCTTCTTGCAATAGCGACGCATCCGCCGGTACGCCTGGACTCGGAATGACCAACTCCTGGCCCTGCAGAATATTCGCCGCGTAGCTTCCCAACTGGAGCCGGACGCCCGCCTGGCGCAATTTCTCCGCCGCGTCGGCCAATTCCTCGGCGCTGCGCGTATCGGTCGCCGTCACAACAGCGCCCCGCGCCGCACAGAAAAGCGCCGTAGCCACGCCCGTCCGCGCCAGCCCGACCACCAGCACGTGCTTTCCGTTGAGTTCAATCCTTCCTACCATCTTGCTCCCAGTCCCAGGTCTTGCCTGAATTCTCGCGTCGATGCGACTACCTCAGCTTCAACGTGGTCAGCGCGAACAGCGCAAACACCAGCGCCATAATCCAGAATCTCACAATGACTTTCGATTCGCTCCACCCCAACAACTCAAAATGATGATGAATCGGCGCCATGCGGAAGATGCGCTTCTGGCGCAGCTTGAACGAACTCACCTGCAAAATCACTGACAGCGCTTCAATCACAAAAATCCCGCCGACAAAGAACAGCAGAATCTCTTGCTTGATGATCACAGCGATCACGCCAAGCGTCCCACCCAGCGACAATGAACCGACATCTCCCATGAATACTTCCGCGGGGTGCGCGTTATACCAAAGGAAGCCCAGCGACGCTCCCACAAGCGCTCCGCAAAAAACCGTCAGTTCGCCCACCCGAGGAATAAACTGAATATCAAGATAGTTAGCCCACCGCGCATTGCTGCTCACGTACGTCAGCACGGTTAGCGCGCCCGCCGCGATCACCGTGCAACCGATCGCTAAGCCGTCCAGCCCATCGGTCAGGTTCACGGCGTTCGAGGATCCCGTAATCACGATCACCATGAAAATCAGAAACGGCGCAAACGCCAGCGGCCAAAAATGCGGGTTGCTCAACAGCGAATGAATCACCAGATCCGGATGAAATTTTTTGACAAACGGCACAATCAGCTGCGTCGAATACGCGCTGTGCGTCGACAGCCCCAGCAGCGCTACCCCGACAACCGTGCTCACCAGCACTTGCAACAGAAATTTGCGCTTGCTCGTCAGGCCAAGGTTCCGCTTCTTGGCCACCTTCGCGTAATCGTCAATAAATCCAATGGTCGCGAATCCGCATAACGCGAACAGCGCCAGCAGCACGAAAGGATTCGTCAGGTCCGCCCACAACAATACCGGCACCGCCGTCGACAGGACGATCAGCACGCCGCCCATTGTCGGAGTGCCCGCTTTTTTCTTGTGCTCCTGCGGCCCTTCTTCGCGGATGTACTGCCCGATCTGCAGCTCGCGCAGCCGCCGGATGAGCCAGGGCCCAAACACGAGCGCCAGAAACATCGCGGTCAGGCTCGCGTACACCGTGCGCACCGTGATGTAACGAAACACATTCAGCGGGCTGAAATATTTCTGCAGCAGGTGGTAGAGGACGTAGTACAGCATCTAGTGGCTGACCTCCGCCGCCATGCCGTGCTTGGCGAGCAGTGCTTCCACAATCCGCTCCATCTTCACGCCGCGCGATCCCTTCACCAGCAACAAATCTCTCGGACGCAACAAGGTTTGCAAAAACTCGGCCGCTTGTTCGGACGACTCAAAAAACCGCGTGTGCTCACGGGGCAAACCCGCCTCGGCGGCTCCTTGCACTAACTGGGCTCCATCACCTGCAACGCCAATCACCCAGTCAATCGCGCCAGTCTTCGCTGCAAATTGTCCAGCCGCACGGTGCAATTCAACGGAAGTTGCGCCCAACTCCCGCATCTCGCCGGCAGCCAAAATTCGCCGGTTGAAACCAGGTGTAGCCGCCAGCAGCGAAGTCATCGCCTGCAACGCCGCGGGGCTCGAGTTGTAACTGTCGTTGATCAGCGCCGCTCCATCCGAAAATCGCAGCAACTCTCCCCGCATCGCGGGCGGCCGCAAACTCGGCAGCACCATCCGTGCCTCGTCGATCCCAATCCCCCAAACGCTCGCCGCTGCCAATGACGCCAGCGCATTCGCAATTACATGCCTCCCGGGCAAAGCCAACTCCAGTCGTACGCGCCCCTCTGAGCTCACATAGTCAAACGTCGTTCCTAATGCGCCGCGATCCTCGATGTTTTCCGCCATGAAGAACGCCCGATTCTCAATTCCATACGTCAGTACCCGTCCCGGCGCATGTGAACCAAACGCCGCCACTCGCGAATCGTCCGCGTTCAGCACCGCAGTCGAATCTTTCCCGTTCAGCCCTTCAATCAATTCCCTCTTCGCCAGCGCAATCTCGTCCAGCGAAGCAAAAAATTCCAAATGCGCCGGCGAAACTCGCGTGACCACTCCGACATCCGGCCGCGCAATTTCCGCCAAACGCGACAACTCACCGCGCCGCGACATCCCCATCTCCAGCACCGCGGCCTGGTGCGATTCATCCAATCGAAACAGCGTCAGCGGCAGCCCGTACTCGTTATTAAAATTCCCTTCCGACTTCAGTACGCGGAACCGCGCGCCCAGCAGCGCCGCCAGGATCTCTTTGCTTGTGGTCTTGCCGACCGAACCGGTAACCCCGGCAATTTTCCCGCCCCAGGCTTCCCGCACCGCGCGCGCGAACTGCTTGAGCGCCACGAAGGTGTCGCGCACGCCGACGCACTTCGCGCGAACCGCGTCCGGATAGCCACCCATTTTTTCCGCGGCCACCAAAGCCGCGATCGCGCCGGCTGCAAGGGCGCCAGCAACGTGATTGTGTCCGTCGTGACGCGGTCCGTGGATGGCCACGAACAGCTCACCGGAACGTACCGTGCGAGAATCAATCGAGACGCCGGCCAGCCGGGCCATGGGATCGAGTCCAGCACCCGTCCGCGCCGCCAGAACATCAGCCATCTGTGCAATCGTCCACCGCATAAATGCCTCAGCGGGTTAGCCTTATGGGCGTAACCCTGGGTTCGCTTGGTGCTCACCGGTTCGCAGGGCTCCTCCTTAGTAAGAGTCCGCCCGCCGCAGCGGGCAGTCTTTCACCGCGCTTCTGGCGGCCCCCGCCGAACTTACGCTCGACCGGAACCCCGACTCGCCGGCCCTCGTCCTAGAACCTGCGAGCCAGTTGCCAAACCCCGTGCCGGAACCAGTGTAGCGGCCGCTTTCTGCCTGCCCCGACCTTAGTCCGGGGTGGCGGGCCATTTTGGTTATCCCTGTCCGGTCCCTTCGAACCCTCTTTTGCGTAACTCTTGCTGCGCCACCCTTCGATCATCCCAAGGCAGCGTCTTGTCCGCGAGAATCTGGTAGTCTTCGTGTCCCTTTCCTGCTAGCAAGACCAGATCGCCCGCGCGCGCCTCGTCAAACGCCGTTCCGATCGCCTTTTCGCGATCTTGCTCGATCACATATTTTCCATTGCTCTTTTGCAGCCCCACCATGATGTCACTGATGATTTTCAGCGGATCTTCCTGTCGCGGATTGTCATTGGTCAGAATCGTCAGGTCCGAAAGCCGTCCCGCGGCTTCGCCCATCACAGGCCGCTTGGTGCGATCCTTTCCGCCACCGCATCCGAAAAGCGTGATCACTCTTCCCTTGGGATTAAGCTCACGCGCGGTCTTTATCAAATTTTCCAATGCATCGTCGGTATGAGCAAAATCCACGATCACCAGAAACGGCTGTCCCAAATCGACTCGCTGAAATCTTCCTGGGACATTCTGAAGCTGGCGGATCCCCCTTTCGATCGTTTCATTAGACATTCCCGCGGCTTGCGCCGCTCCGATCGCCGCCAGAATGTTGTACACATTGATTCGTCCTACCAATGGCGATTGAATCTGCAACTTGCCGTTGGGCGTTTGCGCGGTGAATGTCAAACCGGAGAACGCCAGCTGAAACTTCTTCAGCGAAATGTCCGCCGGATTTTCGATCCCATACGACACCGTGTTCTTTGCCAATCCGATCAGTCTCGCCGAATAGGGATCATCCGCATTCAACACGCCGACTTCAGGAGCACCTGCGCCAGTGCCTTCAAACAACCGCCGCTTCGCCGCGAAGTAATTTTCAAAATTTTTGTGAAAGTCCATGTGCTCGCGCGTCAGGTTGGTAAACACGGCAGCTTGAAAGTGACAGCCCCAAAGTCGGTCCATCACCAACGCGTGCGAACTGGCTTCCAGCACCGCGTACCTTCCGCCCGCGTCGCGTATCTCAGCAAAGAAATCCTGTAAATCTAGCGACTCAGGAGTGGTGTTTGGCGCCGGATATTCGCCAAGCGGAGTGCGATACGCAATCGTCCCGAAAAGTCCGGTCTTCGCTCCCGACGCGCGCAGCACCGCATCAATCAGCGAGGTTGTCGTCGTTTTTCCGTTTGTTCCGGTGACTGCAACCAACTGCAGAGACCTCGCAGGATGCGCGAAGAAGTTTATGGCAGAGATCGCCAGCGCCTTGCGACTTTCTGATACCCGAATCCACCATACGTTTGAAGCAAGATCCGCGGGCGCCAGATCCGTACTCGCAATCGCCACCGCACCATGTTCCACCGCATCGCGGACGTAGTTGTTGCCGTCTTCCTTAGCGCCTTGCAGAGCGAAAAAGACAAAGCCGGGAGCAACCTTGCGTGAATCGCAAGCAATTCCGCGTATCTGCAGTTTTTCAGCACCAGCCGGAATCGCCGCACCCGTTCCGGCGAACACTTCTCCTAAACCAATCGAATCGCCGGTCTTTGCTTGTGACTTCGACTCGCCCTGTTCCGCCACTTTAACGCTATCCGCCTCCCGCCGCGCCGTGGTCATCGATTCCTGGATTTTCCGCTCGGCTTCGCGCTCTTCGCGGCTTTCGCCACCGCTTCCGGCTCGCCGAACCTCACTGTAATTTTAGCGCCGCGCCGAACTTTCGCGCCGCTCGCCGGAGCTATGTCCACTGCAAGACCGCTGCCAACCAGCACCGGCTCTAAGCCCAGCCGCAAGCACATCGCGGTCACATCGCGCATCGTCTTGCCGCGAAAATCCGGCACCAAAATATCCCCGCCCTCGTCCAACGCGACAGTCACCGCCGGTTGCAGACTCTCAGCCTTTTTCTCGCCGCTCTCGGCGGGCGGCGTTTGCTCCGGTTGAGCCGAAAAGTCCACCGGCGTGAAGTCCGACACGCTCGATTCCTCTTCCATCTCATTCCGCTTGTACGCCGCCTGAATCAACTTTGGGCTCAGCGGCACATCGCGCGGAACATCCAGATACGGCAGCACCTGCTCCGCGATTCGCTTGAACACCGGCGCGGCCACCTGCCCTCCCTCGTGCTCTCCCACCGGCGAATCTAGCGAAACCAGAATCGTCACCGCCGGATCGTTGATCGGCGCAAACCCAGAAAACGAAGCAATCAGTTGTGTCGGAGAATACCTGCCGGTCGCGGGATCAATCTTCTGCGCGGAACCTGTCTTCCCCGCAGCCGTCCATCCGTCCAGGCGCGCCCTTGTTCCCGTTCCTCCGTGTAGCAAAACACCTTCCATGAGCCGACGCAGTGTCGCTGCCGTCTGCGGACGAATCACTTCTTTCGGCCCACTCGACGAAAGCGCGCCGGTCATGGGCAGCGACTCCGATCCGCGCTTCACTTCCGCAACCACATGCGGCTTATACAATGTCCCGCCATTCGCAATCGCCGAAACGGCAGTCACCAACTGCATAGGCGTCACGCCCACTTCTTGCCCCATGGAAACCGAACCGATGGAAATCGCGCTCCAGTTATCCAGTTTTCGCAATAAGCCTTTGCTCTCGCCGGGCAGGTCGACGCCGGTCTGCTGGCCAAATCCAAACGCGCGAATGTACTCATAAAACTTCGGCGCGCCCATCCGTAGCGCGATCTTGATCGCGCCCACGTCGCTCGACTTTGCCAGAATGTCGGAGACGGTCAGCATGCCGAACGGCAAGTGGTCACGGATCCGGTGTCCTGCGATGTACACCGCGCCGTTTTCGCAGTTGAACACTTCATCCGGGCGCGTCAAGTTCTCGTCCAGCGCTGCCGCGAGCGTAATCAGCTTGAAGGTTGAACCCGGCTCATAGATGGCGCTCACCGCGCGATCCATCCGCGCCTCTGTCTTGGCATCAGTCGGCGAGTTCGGATTGAACTTCGGCCAATTCGCCAGCGCCAGAATCGCGCCGTTGTTCGGGTTCTGCACAATTACCGTGCCGGCCATCGCGTGCGTCTTCGCAATGGCCGCAGCCAGCTCGCGTTCTGCGATGTACTGAATCTTCTCGTCAATCGTAAGAATGACGTTCGCGCCTTGGTCCTTTTGCGCGGAACCCCCGTCGAACCAGCGCTGCCGCGCATCCGCCATCACCACAATCTTTTCGCTCTTGCCACGGATCAGGCTATCGAGCCCGTACTCAATTCCTCCCAGACCCTTTTCATCCAAGTCCACAAATCCCAAAACATGGGCCGCCAACTCCCGTTTCGGGTAGTAGCGCTGGTTCTCGCTCTGCAGATAGACGCCCTTCAGGTTGAGCGCCCGCACTGCTTCCGCTTTGTCCGGCGGCAGCTTGCGCGAAATCCACACGAACGATCCGCTCGATTCGAATCTCGTTTCCAGCACGTCGCGCGGAATGCCCAGCACGTTCGACAACAGCCGGGCTGCCATGATTTTGTTGTCGCCGACTTCCGCAGGCACCGCGAACGCAGACTCCACCGGCACGCTCATCGCCAGCGGATGCATATTGCGATCGTAAATTGCGCCGCGCTTGGGAGTGATTTCGATCGTGCGCTGCTGTTGCCGCTGCGCACGTGCGAGGTAGTCGCTATGCCGGACTAACTGAAGATACCCAAGTCGCCCGAAAACTGCTGTCATCCACAACAGAGCCACGCCGGCGACGATCAGTAAACGGACGTGGACTTTTTCTTCTTGCATGGCCCGCAGTGTTCGGGATTCTCTCCGTCCTCAAGATCGACTGCACTTTCGAAGCTCGATTCATACTGCGGGTCTACCGCTGCTGGCCTCTGCGCACAAATCGTGCGGCTGCCACTTGCATGCCGCTAGGCGCTTCGTACTCGCGCATCTGCGTTGGCAGCGGCTCGGTTAATCCCAGCTGCCGCCGCGCAATCACATCAATCCGCATCGGATCGCGCAAATTCGCGATCTCGAGTCGCAATTCCGAATTCAGCTGCGCCGCTTTTGCCTGCCGCGCTTTCAGGTCTTCCAGCTCAAAACTCAAATCAATGCACTTGAAGTGCTGAAAGATGTAGAAAAGAAAAAACAGCGCCACCACGCCACCGAGGCCCGCCGTCTTGAACAAGTTTTTCTGCTTCGCCGGCTCCACGTGCCTCACCAGTCGCGAATTATCAATCCGCTTTACCGTGCGGAACTCCATCATCGGTGCTGCTTTTCTCTTGCTTGCCATGACTTCTACCTTCGCAGCCGCTAAGCGGCTGACACTCTTTCCGCGCACCGCAGTTTCGCGCTTCGCGACCGCGGGTTCGCCCGCTCTTCTTCCTCGCTGGGCCTCACCACGTGCTTCGTCAAAACTTTCAGCTCGCTTTGCCGTTCCGCTTCCCGGAACGCTTCCTTCACGATCCGGTCTTCACGGGAGTGGTACGTCAAAATCACGCACCGCCCTCCTCGATTCATTGTGGCGGGGACCCGAGAAAGAAACTGCCCGAGTTCCTCCATCTCTCGATTCACCGCTATCCGCAGCGCCAGAAACGTTTTTGTCGCGGGATGCAGTCTCTGCCTTCCCCATTGCTTTCGGGACCCTGCCACAACCGTTGCCAGGTGCGCCGTGTCTCTGATCGGCCGCGCTCTTACTATTGCCCTGGCGATTCTTCTCGAATCATGCTCATCCGCTTCGCGGTAGAGCAAATCGGCCAGTTCCTTCTCTGGCCACCGATTCACAATCTCGTCTGCCGTCAGCTCGTTTCCTTCGCCTTCGGCGCTTACTCCCATTCGCATGCTCAGCGGACCAGCTGCGCGGAACGAAAATCCGCGCTCCGGCTGGTCAAGCTGAATGCTCGAAACCCCCAAGTCGGCCAAGACCCCGTCCACCTTCGGAATCCCCAACTCGTGTACGGCCTCCGCAATCCTTGAGAACGGAGACAAAACGCAGCTCACTTTCGATGCGAATCTCTTCAAACGCATTTGTGCGATCTGCAGCGCCTGTGCGTCCCGGTCCAGGCTGATCAACCTGCCCGATGAAAGCCTTTCGGCGATGGCTTCCGAATGGCCGCCCCCTCCCAGCGTGGCGTCGATGTACGTTCCGTCCGCCTTTATTCGCAGCCATTCCAGCACCTCTTCCAACATCACCGGCGTATGTGGCGCCGTCTCGCTCACCTCATCCGCCTCTGCCTGCTTTGAAACCTGTCATCCTGAGTCCCGCAAAGCGGGACGAAGGATCTCAACTTCAACGAGTCTCTAAATCCCCAAACCTTCCAGCGCCTTATAATCGTCCGCCGTAAACGGTTCGTTCTTCATCTGGTCCATCACTCGCGTATGATTCATCACTTCCAAATGGTCCAGACTTCCAAACACGTCCACGTCGCCCTTTGCCTGCGCCGCTTCCCGCAACACCGCCGGAACCAGCACCCGCCCCTGCGCGTCCATTTCCACCACTTGCCCGTAGTAGCTGGTCCGCTTCAAAAACTTGCTCTTCGCCTGATTCTGGCTGGACACCTTCGCCAGCTTTTCTTCAATCCCC
>UEXQ01000019.1_pt1 | contig 39780 bp, 34 predicted proteins | sample 4301111 | NCBI WGS metagenome assembly UEXQ01 (sample SAMEA4773181, study PRJEB27434) | metagenome | biome: 2259; feature: agricultural soil; material: soil | place: USA | collected 2014-09 | depth 0.25 m
TCTCCGGCCAAAGCAGCGCCAATCGCTCGCTCTTCCGCTATTTTCACGGCCGCAGTTCGCTCAAGACCTGGCTGCGCGCCGTGCTCGCTCAGCGTCACGTTGACCTCATTCGCGCCGGCAAGAAATTTGAGTCCCTGGACGATCAACCAACGGACGGCGAGCCGCGCCGCGTGCGCGAACCCGCAACCGTCGAAGTTCCCGCCGACCCTCGGCGCGAGCAGTATCTGCAACGCTTTCGTGAAGCCTTGAAAAGTGCGCTTGCCTCGCTCGACGCGCGCGATCGCTCTCGTCTGCAGCTCTACTACGGCGAGGACCGCACGCTCGCTGAAATCGGCCGCGCCATTGGCGAACACGAGTCCAGCGTCTCGCGCAACCTCGAGCGTGTACGCAAGGAACTTCGCGCCACCGTGGAAGGTCTGCTGCACGCGGGAAGCACTCCCGTCAACGGTGGCCCTGCTCCAATTGGTCTCGACGACGCGCAGGTCGCTCTCTGCATCCAGTACGCCGCGGAGGATGCCGCCATTGATTTGGACAAGTTATTCGACGTCCCCAAATTGCATTCGCCCGGCCCCAATCGCCCTGGTATAGAACGGAAGAGGAAGCCATGAAGGAAAGCCGGATGCGGTGCAAGATTCGTTGTCACAAGCGTTCTATCCTGAGAGTGGCGCATGCCTGAGGACCGCGACCAACTTTTTGAGAAAGCACTGGTCCGCCATCTCCGCACGGAGGGCGCGAACGAGTTGTCGTGTCTCGATCCGGAAACTCTCGCCGCGTACCACGAACGCATCCTCTCGCCCGAAGAACTGTCTTCCGCAAAATCCCACATCGTTTCCTGCGCTCGCTGTCAGGAAATTCTCGCCCAACTCGAGGCCACGCAAGAAGTCAACCAGTTGCAACACGTCAGCGAGAGCGTTGCGGCCGCGAGCGTGGCGACTGTTGCGGTGCCATCCGAGAAAGTCGTAGCCATTCCAGTGAGGAAGTTTTCTTCATTACGCTGGGCGGCGCCGGCGGGCGCAATTGCAGCCGCGCTTCTGATCTGGATCGGCGTTCGCGATGCCCGTATGGTCCGTAAGCCGTCGTCCGAAGCAGCCACGCAGATTTCCGAAAATCGCCAGCAGCCACCAGCGCCCTCGACTGCGGAAGAATCGAAAGTCCTTGGGCTGCCCGAAGAAAAGGAAATGGAACGCCGGAAGTCCAACGCCATTTCGGCCGATCAGCTCGACGAAAGCACGCCGATCACACGTGCAATTCCCGCCCCGCCTTCCTTGCTTGACGAAAAAAAGGATTCCGCAGGCGCCGGAAAACTGGAATCGGAAAACAACAAGCCTGCAACCCGCTATGAGTATTCGACGCGATCCGGAACTGGAATTGCAGGCGGCCGTGGCCCAAGTGCTGCAGCCGCGCAAGCTCAGGCGAACAGCGCCCTCCAGCGCGGCGATCAGGGCGTCGTTGGAGGCACCCAACAAATGGTGGAAACTCCGCCCGCGCCCCTTGACTTGGACAAAGCCCAACCGCAAAAGATTCAACCGCCTCTGGCCGCGAAATCGGCGGTCGTCGGCGCTGCTGCGCAGTCTGCCGCCCCACGCCCGCCTCCTCCGGCGCCGACGCGCTTGCCTGGCCGCCTCCGTGGCACTGTTACCGATCCTTCGGGAGCCGTGGTTGCCGGCGCGAACGTTCAATTGAAATCCGAGAGCGGCCGCACAGTCGCCTCTACTTCCACCGACACCAGTGGAACGTATTCGTTCAGCGCCGTCGCTGAAGGTAACTATCAGTTGCAGTTGCAGAGCGTGGGTTTTAGAACCGACATTCTCACGGGCTTGAACATCCAGGCGGGCGAGAACGTATTGAACGCGAAGCTGGAAATCGGTACTGCAACAGAAACCGTACAGGTCGCTGCGCAAGCACCCGTAGTGAATAGCAGCAGCGCGCAAGTGGCTGAAGTTACTGAGGCACGCGAACTGCAAGGCAGGGACTTTCGATCGTTGGTCCTTCTGACTCCTGGCCTGCAAACCCTAGCTTCATCCGACGGCAAGGCCGTCTGGAAATTCGGTGAAGCGGGCCAGATTTTTCACTCGACGAACGGCGGAAAAGAATGGACTTTGCAAGTTTCCGGCGTCACCGTCAAACTCCTTGTCGGCTCCGCCCCCAGCGCGAAGGTTTGCTGGGTCGCCGGAGCCTCGGGAACGCTGCTGCGAACCACGGACGGCGGCAAACACTGGCAGCGAATCACCGTTCCGATCAGCGGCGACTTCGGTGGCGTAGACGCCTCCGACGCCAAGCACGCCTCGATTTGGGATGCGTCAAACCACGTCAGCTACGAAACAAACGACGGCGGCAAGTCTTGGAAGCAATCCGCGAACGAATAAGCACTACTTGCTTGATTGTTATCTCCACACACCGCATGTCATGTCAACCTTGGGGCGACCGGAAGGAAGCCGAAGGGTTTCAGTGAATCAGTTGCTGGGCCGTTGCCGTGCAAGAAATTCTATCCGCACCGTTCTAACACCAGAAGGCAAATCGGTGCTTAGGAGCGAACAAATGGTGCACAGAGCGAAGTCTGGAAATGTGGTTCTGCCCTTTAGGGCTGTACTGCCGCGTAAAGGTCGGAGCGCACTGATCGCGGCTGCCTTACTGGCCGGAGCCGCAGCCGTCTACGCCGCACCGCGCACAAATCACGCGAGCGGCGGACAAGAAAAAGAAGCTACACGCGCAGGACAATCCGACCAGGCAACTAGCCTCAGCGACCAGACCGAGCTCTCCGTCACCGTTTATAATTCCAACATCGCGCTCATCCGCGACGTGCGCAATCTTTTGCTTCCCACCGGCACCTTCCGTCTGAAACTGATGGACATCGCCGCCACCGTCAACCCAGCTACCGTTCACTTCCGTTCGGTCAACGAACCCGACAAGCTCGGCATCCTCGAACAAAATTACGAATACGATCTCCTCGAGCCCGCCAAGCTCCTGCACAAATATGTCGGCAAGGAAGTCACACTCGTTCGCGCTTACATGGACAACGGCACCACCAAACGCGAAGAGATCAAGGCCACTCTGCTGTCCGACAATAACGGCCCTGTATGGAAAATCGGTAACGACATCGTCACCGGCGGCTATGCAGAAAGCTATCGCTTCCCGGAAGTTCCTCCGAACTTGTTCGATCGCCCCACACTCCTGATGTCGCTCGAAAATTCCGGTTCACGCAAACAGCAGGTCGAAACGTCGTATCTCGCCAACAACCTATCTTGGAACTCTGACTACGTGCTCACCGTCGGCCGCGACGACAAAGCCGCGGACCTCGACGGTTGGGTCACCCTGAGCAACAATAGCGGGACCGCGTTTCATAACGCCCGCCTGCAACTCGTCGCCGGCGATCTCAACCGCGTCCAGCCGGCCGCCCTTGAGGGTCGCGCCGCCGATATGATGGTGGCCAAAGCCGCGCGCGCCGAACAATTCGCTCAGGAAAATTTCAGCGAATACCACCTCTACACGCTAGGCCGCAAAACCTCCGTCGAAGACAAAGAAACCAAGCAGATCAGCCTTCTGCAGGGCAGCAACATTCCCGTTGAAAAACATTTCAGGGTAAATGGCCAGAATTTCTACTACCACAACCAGCAGAATCCCGGCTCGCCCATCAAAGACAACGTGATGGTCTTCTACAAATTCCGCAACGAAGAGAAGTCAGGACTCGGCATGCCCATGCCTGCCGGTACCGTTCGCGTTTACCAGAAAGATTCAAAGGGCAACGTGCTTTTCGCCGGCGAAGACCGCATTGACCACACGCCCAAAGATGAAGCGCTCAACATTCACATCGGCAACGCGTTCGACGTCGTCAGCGAACGCAAGCAGACCGACTACAAGCGCATTGACACCCACGTGTGGGAAATGGAATTCGAAATTACCCTGCGAAATCACAAAGACACGCCCGTCACGATCGAAGTCAACGAACCCATCGGCGGCGACTGGGAAATGATCAACTCCACCTACAAATACACAAAAACCGCCGCCTGGGCCGCTCAGTTCAACGTCCCGGTAGCCGCCAACGGCACGTCGGTCTTGAAGTACCGCGTCCGCGCCCGCTGGTAAATCAAGCGGCTTGAAACGAGGGCGAGCGCGCGACCGCGGCGGCTCGATGCCTGGGAAGCAACTCTGAACGGGCAAAGGTGGGAGATGGGGGATGCAAGCGGTACCTCCCGGCCATTATCGCGCGCTGACGATTAGCGGCAGCGTAACTGCGAATGTGGTTTCGGAGTACCTAGCGATCAATCCGAAGTGATGCAAAAAATGTGGAGATCGCTGCCGTTCTAGCGCAACCTGTTACGCTGAGTCCGGGAGAAACCGCCGAATTCTCGCTATCCGACAACGCGGTCGATGCCGAACAGATTGCCGCAAAGCTCGGTGTTCCGCTGGATCGTGGTTTGCTCGACTGGAATCGCTAGATCGGCAATCACGCAAGAGTCGATGTACTACGCTCCACTTTGCGCAATCGCATCCGCTTCAATCTCCACCAGCATCTCCGGCGAAATCAGCGCGCCCACCTGCACCATGCTGGTCGCCGGCCGGATCGTTGCAAAAAATTCTCCGTGCGCCCGCCCGACCTTTTCCCACTCCGCAATGTTGGTCACATATATGCGCGTGCGCACTACGTCGCGCAGCGAAGCACCTGCTTGTTTCAGCGCCGCCTCGATATTGCGAATCGTCTGCACCGTCTGCGCGTAAGCATCTCCCACGCCAACTATGCCGCCGTCAGATCCCGTCGCTGTCGTTCCCGATACATGAATCACATTTCCTGCGCGCACCGCCCGCGAATACCCCACAATTGGCTCCCACTTCACCCCACTCGAAATATTCTTCCGCTCCATCGTGCTTGCTCCTCGACCCTTCTGTGACGCACCCTGTGTTGTCAAAAAAGGTCCGCGTTTTTGTATGCCCTTGCGCACCGCTAACCGCATACGCATGGCCCTTCGTACTTTACACCTTGCATTTTTGTACCTCTTAGAGCGCCACAGTCACAGCCTTTCCGAACCGGCCCAGAACTGCATGCTAAAATAAGCGCACGTCATGCGCTGCAACAACATTCTCGAAGCTATCGGCCGCACGCCTCTGGTGCGCCTCAATCGCGTCGCTCAGGGCCTCAAGCCGCAAATCTACGTCAAAGCCGATTACATCAATCCCGGTGGCTCGGTCAAAGACCGCATCGGCGTCACCATGATTGACGACGCCGAGAAGCGCGGACTGCTCAGACCCGGCGGCACCATCATCGAAGGCACGTCCGGCAACACCGGCATGGGACTCGCTCTGGTCGCTGCCGTGCGCGGCTACAAAATGGTTTTCACCATCACCGACAAGCAGTCCAAGGAAAAAGTCGATCTCCTCAAAGCCCTCGGTGCCGAAGTCATTGTCTGCCCCACCGCCGTCGAACCGGAAGATCCTCGCAGCTACTACTCCGTTGCCAAAAAACTCGCACGCGAAATACCCAACTCGTTTTATCCGAATCAGTACGACAACCCGATGAATCCTGAGGCCCACTACAAAACCACCGGCCCGGAAATCTGGGAAGACAGCGAAGGCAAAATCACTCACTTCGTGTGCGGCATGGGCACCGGCGGCACCATTAGCGGCGTCGGTAAATATCTCAAGGAAAAAAATCCCGGCGTCAAAATCATCGGAGTCGATCCTTATGGCTCGCTCTACTACGATTTCGTCAAGCGCGGCGAAACCATCAAAGCCAAAACCTATGTCGTGGAAGGGATCGGCGAAGATTTTTTTCCCACCACGATGAACCTGAAAATTCTCGATGACATCATTCAGGTGAATGACGAAGAGTGTTTTGTCGTCGCGCGACGCCTGGTCAAACAGGAAGGTCTCTTCACCGGAGGCAGCGGCGGCGGTTGCATCGCAGGAGCGCTTCGTCTGGCAAAGGACCTTAGCGAAAAAGATTTTGTCGTCGCGTTTTTGCCGGACACCGGCATGCGCTATCTCAGCAAGGTTTACAATGACGAGTGGATGCGCGAACGCGGTTACACCGACTCCGCCGTGCCCATCACCGCCGCCGAAGTCGTCCATGCCAAACACCAGGCCGGCAAAGTCCGCGAACTCGTTGTCGCGCGCCCGTACCAAACCGTTTTCCACGCGCTCAAAACCATGCAGGAGCAGGACATTTCGCAAATTCCGGTGTTCGAGGAAAACACTCCGATCGGGACCGTTTACGAAGACCAGATCCTCACTCTTGCGCTACAAGGCAAGGACTTGCGCAAGCTGGTGGTTCGTGAAATGATGAGCGCGCCGCTGCCGAAAATTCCCAAAACCGCTCCCGTTGAGCGCGTCACTCGCATCCTCAGCCACGAAAATCCCGCCGTCTTCGTCGAAATGGACGAAACCCGCTTCGAAATCCTGACCAAGTACGATCTGATGAGCACCGTCGCGTCCCTCATGGAACAGAAACGCTGACGGCGCATCTAACCACCTCTCGGCGGCTCCTTGCTGAAGCAGCGGCTTTATGCCGTGGGACTCTGACCGTGTAAAATAAAAGTTAGACATTCGCCCATTCCCGATGAAAATTCTCGACTTCAACGAGCGCCTCAAACACTCCATCCTCATCGCCGATGGCGCCATGGGCTCGCTCCTGCACGAATCCGTCGGGCCGCAACGCTGCTTCGATGAACTCAACTCCACCGAGCCAGAAGCCGTTTTCCGTGTTCACCAAGCGTACATCGAAGCGGGCGCGTACATCATCGAGACCAACACGTTCGGTGCCAACCGCTTCAAGCTCGCACCGCTCGGCCTCGCCGACGAAGTGCAGCGCCTCAATTCGCGCGGCGTAAAAATCGCTCGCGAAGCGCGCGAAGCTTGTGCACGTGAAGTGCTCGTCGCCGGCTCCATCGGCCCGCTCGGTCTCGGTGTCCAGGCTCGCCATCCGGAACCGCAGGAAATTCTCGAAATCTTCCGCGAACAAGCTCAGGCGCTCGAAGAGCGAGGCGTCGATCTCTTTATTCTCGAGACATTCACCTACATCGAGGAAATTCTGCTCGCAGTGGACGCGATTCGCTCTTTCTCCGGGCTGCCTATCGTCGCGTCGCTCACTTATGGTGAAGACGGCAAGGCTTACGGCGACCTGCTTCCCGCCGAGGCAGCGCTGCAGCTCACCGAAAAGAATGTGCAAGTGATGGGCGCCAACTGCACGCTCGGCCCACAGGCGCTGCTTCCGATTCTTCGGCAGATGTGCGCGATCGACGATCTGCGCATCAGCGGCATGCCCAACGCCGGTTTTCCGAAGCGCGAAGGCGACCGCATCGTTTACCCGAAGTCGTCGCCGGAATATTTCGCGCTCTTCGCGCGCGAAGCGGCGGAAGCCGGCGTGCGCATTCTCGGCGGCTGCTGCGGCACAACTCCCGCTCACATCAAAGCGATGGCCGATGCGGTCAAGTCGTTGCGGCCCGTCAAAACGCATGCTTCCGGCGCCACCGTGGAAGCTGTCGTCAAGCACGCACCTGTCGAGCGCGCGCCGGAGTCAAAACTCTGGAACAACATCCAAGCCGAGAAATTCCAGATCAGTGTCGAAATCGATCCCCCGAAGGGAATCGCGCTTGACCGCGTCTACGACCAGGTCGAAAAAATCATGGCATCCGGCAAAGTGGACGCCATTGACATCAACTCCGGCGCGATGGCTCGTGTCGGCATGGACGCGCTGGTGGTTGCCGGCGCTCTCGAAGCGCGCGGCATCGAAACGATTCCACATCTCACTACGCGCGATCAGAACATCATCGGCCTGCAAGCCGCTCTGCTCGGCGCATGGACTGTCGGCGGCGTGCGCAACGTTCTCGCGATCACCGGCGATCCGCCTTCCGTCGGCGACTATCCCGAAACCAGCGGCGTCTATGAAGTGGACTCCGTCGGGCTCGTGAAAGTGTTGCACCGGCTCAATCAGGGCACCGACTGGTCCGGCAAAACACTCGGTGGCGCGACGAACTTCACGATCGGCGTCGCCGTGAATCCCGTCGCCGACGATCTTGACAATGAAATCGAACGCTTCCTTGCAAAGATCGAAGCCGGCGCGCACTTTGCTATGACGCAGCCGCTCTTCGATCCGGAGCACTGGCAATCATTCGCGAAAAAGCTCGGCGGCAAGTCGCCGATCCCGATTCTCATCGGCATCTGGCCTCTCAATAGCTACAAGCAAGCGCTGCGGCTCAACAACGAAGTCCCCGGCATCATCATTCCGCAACCGCTGCTGAAGTCGCTCGAAGCTGCAGGGACTTCCGCGCGAGACAAAGGCTTCGCTGTCGCCAAGGAAATGCTCAACTGGGCCCGCACAGAACTCGCCGGCGCGTACCTGATTCCACCCTTCAAACGCACCGAAGAGATCCTCGACATCCTCTAATTCCTTGTCCGCTTGCTTCCGTCGCCATCCGTGTTCCATCTTGGGAATGGAAAGGAGGGGGCGGGTCAGTTCTAGTCCTGGCCAATTCTCGTCCGGTCTTACTCTTCAGATTTTTGGCTTTGAATCTTTGACAGCTTTTTCTTCCGGCAGCAGCTCAGTCGTAGTGGCCCGCGACTTAGCGCTGCACAAATCCTTCGCATACTTCAGAGCGCCGGGCGTCTTGTACTTTTCCAGATACGCCCGGTCAATCGCGTCGCGAAGCCTGTTGTTGGTAACCCGCTTCGCGACTACCGCCATCTCCTGCTTCTTCACCTGAATCGCACCGTGTGGCTCACCTTTTCTCGCGCCTGCTTCCGGAAAGAACATTCGATACCAGCCGTTTTCCTTCACGCTCCAGGAGCGTACAAACACTCGGTCCTTCACCATCACATGCCAAATCCCAATGAACCGGTGCCCACCACTCCCCGCGCGTATCAGCAAACCCCTGCCTTCGCCCAGCACCCGCAGCATCTCCTCAGGAAACGATCGTTTCCCATTCATGCAAATCCTCGCTCCGACCCCGATGGCAGCTTGCCGAAACGGAGCCTTCTACTCCATCCCAGGATCACGCATCGGTTTGACCAAACCCGCCGGCTGAGTAGCGACTCTCCGCGCTTGTTCTTCAAATAACGTCCGAAAGGGACTTGGTGGCGTGCTGTCGCGTGCCTTTTCGTATGCCTGCAGTGCCTTCTGGCGCTCGCCGCGCAAGAGATACAGATTTCCCATCATCATCCAACCCGAGAAGTCATTCGATGGCAATGCCAGACCTTCCCTTAGCACACTCTCAATTTTCTCCTGGTCTAGCTTGCTCTCCTCGAACAATGTCCGCGCCCTTTCGAAGAGTGCTCCTGCTCGTATATTCGGCAAGTAGTACGTACCGCGATAGACGAGCATGGTTCCCATACGGTCCACAGGTTGTGCTTCGCGCAAGGCTTTGTTGTCCGACCAAATTCCGGGCGCGGTATCCGTGCCGCTGATGAGAATTGTTCCCGTGATCGTAGCAGGAGGCAATTCCTCTCCCGAAGGATCGTTAAGAGCGCGCAATCTGACGTGACGATAGTCCAATCAGGTCGGGCTTCATGAACAAGGGCGTATATCCCACCCAGGGTATCTCGCCGCCGGACTCCAGCTTCCGGCAATAGTCAGCAATTTCCTTATCACGCTGACCAAAATCGACTCCGTCATTTCGAAAGTAGCGGTAAGCCTCTTTCGTCCCGCCACCCAGAATATTGTGGTATTCCCATGGTCTCTCTACCGCCAATGCAGGTATGCACGCAGCAATGATCACACCTAGCGCCAAAATTCCCAGCCACTGCGATCGCAGACCCAACAGGCTCTGCACGCCAAAGCCAGCCATGATCGCCAACACGATACACACGATCATTTGCGTGCCTGACGCCCGCCCAATCGGCGTTCGAACGCGCCAAAATGACCAGCAGGAATGCGGCTAATGCGAGTAGCGCGCTTGCGGTGCTATTGTTGGTTGCTTCCTTCCTGCGGAGTCGGCATGGGCACAAAGGAAAAGCGCCCGGCGGAAACCGGGCGCTTCACGCGTAAGAAAGATTTTAGTTAGGCTTACGCTGCTTTGCGGCGGCGAAGACCTGCCAAGGCAAGTCCGCCGACGCCCAGCAACGCGAGCGTTGCCGGCTCAGGCGTGCCAACTGGGCCAGGGATTACGGTCTCTGTCAGGGTCAGCGTCGCGTCCGCATTATTGATCACCGTGATTGTGCCGATGTTCTCGCTCAGCGTGATGGTGCCGTCCGCGTTTACGATGAAGAGGTTTGGCGCAAAGATTCCCAGGAAGTTACCTGTGGTGCCAGGGAAGCCCGGGACGCCGTTGCTGCCAAACGACCAGAAACCAGTAGCGTTTAGGCCGAGCTCGACGTTAGGGAGTGTAAACGGCGATGAACCAAAAACAGGGTTGCCCACGTTAGGGGTGGCAGGAACATTGGCAAAAAGGAAAGGTCCGGATCCGGTGCCTGCCGTGGGAGTAAAGGTTTGTGGCAGAGAGAAAGTGAGCGAACCGCCGACCGCTCCACCACTCAGTGTGAATGTAATGGTGTCGGCCTTTGACGGAGCTGCAAAAACAAGGGCGGCCGCGATCAAGATCCCCGCAAACAGAAAATGCTTACGCATAAGGGTGTTCCTCTGGGTCAAAAGTTCATCGGTCAGCCTGCGGAGTGAACCGACCAATTCGCTACACCTACATCGTGCAGTTGTAGTAGAAGCATGCTAGTTGCCAAATCGGCACAATTTGTAACTGCTTTATTTTCAGTATTTTCTCGTCTGGGGACAGGTGCAACTGGGAAACTCGTTTCCTTAGTTACCTGTCCTTTTTCCGTGCCGAATGACCGATAAACCCAACGTTTTCAGTCTCATAACGATACATGGCCACAGTCAATTACGGAGTCTGTTTTTGTGCACTGGTGTGATCGTGAATGATCCGCCATCCCACAGGGAATCTATGAAAAACAAGAGAGAACACTCCACCGGCATCCCCGACTGAGCGCTTCAGATGCCAGTGGCCCAGCACTAGGGCAGAATCGGGGCCCAAAGGGCGGATTTCGAGGTTGGAGAACTCGAGTTGGCCCATGTGGGCCTTGTCGGGATAGCTTTTTCGGTATCTATCGAGCAGGCCGTCGTAGCCGCGCACTAAGCCGTCGCTACCGGCGAAGGTGAGCTCCGGCGAGTTCCAGTAGCCTTCTAGGAACGCAGGAATATCGCCACGATTCCAGGCTGCTTGCTGACTGGTCAACACTGCCCGAATTTCGTTGGTAGGGTCGCCTGCAGCAGTCTGCGTTTTCGCCGCGGCGGGCCCGGGCTGGGCGGCAAAGTACAGGTAGCCGCAGGCCAGCAACGCGGGCAAGGAAGCCGCGGTTCGCCCGAGCTTTCTGCTTCTTGAAAAGCGCATGGGAAGAGCCTCCTTCGGGCTGCGCAATGATTTGGCCGCCAATCCGCAGAGCGGCCTGAGATTGTTCGCAATAAGTTAATCCGAAAAGGACTACGCACGCTAGTACCGCCGCGCTATGGCGAGGTGCGGAGGCTGGAGGCAGAATGCTCAGGAGAGGCAAGCAATGTTTTCCGCGATGCTGCTGACAATCTCGATCGTTGCGCTCGTGCAGTTCGCCATATACTACGTGCGCTCTGTCGTAGCCGGAGTTGCCGCGCAGCCGATCTCCGAGGATGTAATAGCCGCGGTGAGCCTCAACGGCACTCCCCTGAGCGGGCGCGATTTCGGAATTGTCGCCAAACTGCACGATTTGACGCCGAACCTACAGAAGAAGTCTTCGGGCATCGGTCTGGTGCGGGCCTACTTTCCGGTGGTTCACGCGATTGGCAAGATGGCTTCGGGACGCATCGCGTCCATCGCGAACTGGGCCGAAGGCGAGCGCCTGCTCTGCGTACGCTACGCCGCCGTGCAGGTGGATCGGAGACTGCAGTCCAACCTGGCGCTGGCGGCGTCGATTCGTTCCTGCTAACGGTTGGCGGAGCACCCCTCCAACCTTTAACGAAAGCTTGATTCCCTTTACAGGAGCGAAGGCCATCGTATAAAAGTAGCGCATGGCCAACGTTCAGCAATCTCTCCGCAATATCCGCATCATTCATTTCGCTTTTCTCGCAGTGCCGGCTTTGCTGTACTTTGTGCTTGCGACCATAACGATTACTGGCAAAGGTGAGCCGTCGTTTTTGCCGTCGGTGCTTGCTGTGCTCGCAGTGAGTGAAGTGGGAATCGGCACAGCATTTCGGAGCAGGTTGATGCGTCCGGCTGCGGAGAAACTGCAGCGATCGCCTGGAGACTCGGCGGCGATGGCGCAATGGCTGCGCGGAAATATTTTGAGCTTCGCGTTCGCTTTCACGGTGGTTCTGTACGGGTTCGTAATTCGTGTGCTCGGCTTCTCCTGGAATATCGCGGCGTGGTTCTTTGTTGCGGGGTTTCTGTTGCTACTGCTGTGGACGCCGCGGCTGGACTTGCCCGTTTCGACGAATGCGCCGCCTCCTGCTCTATGAAAATTCGATGACGCATTCGGCCTAGCGCAGTGCTACACTCCGAATCCCGCCGCAAGTTTTCCTTTCGGGGCTTGACTCAAGCCTCGAACTTCCAGCCCGCTTATGATTCAGGCTTGCGCTGCAAGCCTGCAACTTGTCTAGCAAGGAGTAATTCCCATGGCAGCTGATCTTGAGCAAATGAAACAGAAGTACGCGTCGGTGTTGAACGTGATCAATCAGAAGGGAGTGCGCTTGTCGCACATGCACATCCAGGACAACAAATTTTTCCTGCAAGGAGCGGCGGGATCGGAAGCGATCAAGAACCTCGTTTGGGACGAAGTCAAGAAAGTGAATCCGTCGCTGAACGACATTACAGTCGATCTGATGGTGGATCCGGCGGCGGCTCCTCCGGCGACGGCCGCGGCAGCTGCTGCGTCTTCGGGCGGGACGAGCGCTGGGCGCAGAACGTACACGGTGTCGGCGGGCGATTCGCTTTCGAAGATTGCCAAGAATTTTTACGGCAACGCGAATCAGTACATGAAGATCTTCGAGGCGAACAAAGACAAGCTGTCTGATCCGGACAAGATCAAGCCGGGGCAAGAACTGGTGATTCCGGACTGAAGTGGAGCTGGTCGCAGAGCTCACGGAAACAAATAGCTGCATTGCGCTCCTCTAGGACTGAGCGGTGGTGTGCGCGGGCTAATACGCCCAGCGGAGGAGGATGGAGCCAGTGGTGTACCCTGCGCCGACGGCCATTAAGAGGACGAGGTCGCCTTTTTTGAGTTTGCCTTGGGCGACGGCGTCGTGGAGGCCTAACGGGATGGTGCCGGCAGTGGTGTTGGCGTAGCGGTCTATATTGACCATGACTTTTTCGTCGGGGAGGCCGAGCCGCTCCTGCATGGCGCGGATGATGCGGAGATTGGCCTGGTGGGGAACGACCAGTGCGATGTCTTCTCCTTTGAAGCCGTTGCGTTCGATGATTTGGGCGGCGAGTTCGGCCATGCGCCGGACGGCGTACTTGAAAACCTGCGAGCCTTCTTGGTGAACGTAGTGCATTTTCTTGCCGACCGTGTCGGCGGTGGGCGGATGGAGCGAGCCGCCGCCGGGCATGTAGAGAAACTGGCCGCCCGAGCCGTCCACATCGTGTTCGAAATCAATGATGCCTTCGTTGTCGTTGGTGGCGGGTTCGAGGAGGACTGCGCCGGCTCCATCGCCGAAGAGGACGCAAGTGGCGCGGTCTTCGTAGTTGAGGATGGAGGTCATTTTGTCGGCGCCGATGGCGAGCACTTTTTTGTGCGCGCCGGAGCCGACGAACTGCGCGCCGACGGTAAGCGCGTAAGCGAATCCGCTGCAGGCGGCGGAAAGGTCGAATCCCCAGGCGTTCTTGGCGGCGATGCGGTCCTGCACGAGGCAGGCCGTGGCGGGGAAAAGCATGTCGGGCGTGACGCTGGCGAGAACGATGAGGTCAATTTCGGCGGGATCGGTGTTGGTCTGGGCGAGGACTTGCTTGGCGGCTTCTGTGGCGAGATGAGAAGAAGCGATGCCGGGGTCGGCGACGTGGCGTTCGCGAATGCCGGTGCGGGTGAAAATCCATTCGTCAGAGGTTTCGACAACTTTGGCGAGATCGTTGTTGGTCATGACCCGGGGCGGGAGATAGCCGCCGACACCGGTGATTTTCGCTTTGATGCGATGGGACATGAGGCTCCTGAGCAGAACGTACGCTGCCAAAACGGAAAAGGAAGTTTATGCGATGCCCCGCGGTGGAGACAAGTTAGAGCGGTTGTCGGTTTTGCGTTTTCCGTTTTCGGTCGGGAGAAACACAACAGGGGCGCGGTGTTTGCGGCTCGCACGATCCGGCCGGGCGGGGCTTAGCCAACGGCACACACGGAAGTCTGTGACATAGGCGGTGGTTTCCTGTGGCGGGCGAGCCGTCGCCGGGAATGTACTGAAGGATGCTGTCCACGGCCAGCTCGGCGACAGGCATTCTGTACTGTTGTGTTTCCGCTCAATCTGTGGGCGGAAGAATTTCGTACTGCCAAGTGAGTTCGGCGGTTTTTTTGAGAGTGGCGGAAACAGAGCAATATTTTTCTTCGCTGAGCTGGATGGCTTGTTTGACGCCGGATTCATTAAGATTTCCGCGCAGACGGTAAAGGAGGTTGAGCTTGGTCCAGACCTGGGGTGGATCGGGAGCACGTTCGCCGGAGCAGATGACCTCGAGAGACTGAAGTTTCTGGCGCTTTTTTTCGAGGATGATGACGACGTCGGTGGCCGTGCACGCGCCCAATGCAAGGAGAAGGAATTCCATGGGGCCGGGAGCGGTGTTAGAAGCGCGGTCGGAGTCCACTGTGATGGCGTGGCCCGAAGGACCAACCGCGACGAATTGCTGTTTGCCGATCCACTGAACCCGCGCGGTCTTGCTTTGGTCGGTCGACATGAGAATCCTCCGGTGCCTCTAAGGATAGCAATGCAAGGCTTGCACGGTGGGAGAAGGCTTGCCAAGCGGACTGCAGGGAAGGACTTAGAAGAAAGGTAGGTAGCTGCTCTGAGGCTGGCCACCTGATTTGGATGCGCTCGTAAATAGCGGGAATTACTCGTGAAATACTTACTGTGGATAATGATTGGTCAAGACGATTGTTGCTGTGCCGGTCTCTGGAAAAAACCGGGTATGGAGCGGAACAGGCGGACAGTGCGGAGCGACTCACAAGGCTGACCCGGAGGCGGCCGGCCGGCTAGACGTTTCTTTCCTGAGAAAGCGACGTCACTTCGATAATCGGATTGGCCTGTTGGCGCATCACGCGAACGAAAATCTCCACGATGCGGGCGTCGAATTGGGCGTTGGCGCAACGCTCAAGCTCGGCCAGGGCATCTGCCGCGCTGCGCCCTTTCTTATAAGTGCGGTCGCTGGTGATCGTGTCGTAGGAATCCGCTACCGCGATAATGCGGGCGCCCAGCGGGATTTCTTCGCCCTTCAGGCCGTGCGGGTATCCCGAGCCATCGAAATATTCGTGATGGTAAAGAACCATTTCGCGAATGCGGGCAAGCGGAGTCAGAGGTTCCAGAATTTTTGCGCCGAAAACCACGTGGGACTTCATCGTTTCCCACTCTTCGGGATTTAGCGGTCCAGACTTGTTGAGGATCGGTTCGGGAATGCCGACCTTGCCGATGTCGTGCAAAACGGCGCCCAGCCGAATTTCCTCGATTTCTGCGTCGCGCATGTCCATGGCTTCGGCGATGAGAGCGGCGTAAGCGGAAACTTTTTGGGAGTGGCCCTGGGTGTAGTGATCCTTGGCGTCGATGGCGAAGGCGAGAGAGGTCACGGTGTCGAGAACGGCTTGCGGCAGGGCCTGCGGCCCGGTGGAATTCAACGCCGGCTGAGCGACGGTGACGCCATTGCCTGCTTCCGTGGCGGCAAGTGATTCGGTGAACTGCTTGAGGCGCTGATAGATTTCCTCGAATGCCTCGGGGCCGGTCGAAAAAAGACGCTTCAGAGTCACACCTAGATAGGCTTCGAGCACGTCTTTCTTCCACTTTTTGGCTTCGCCGGGATCGAAATGATCAGCGGTGGAAACAGCGTTACCACCCTGGTGCTTCGAAAGGTACATGGAAGCATCGGCCACCTGGATGAGTTCCTGCGGAGAGGAGCCGTGCAGCGGGTAGCAGGCAATGCCGAAACTGGCCGAGACATTCTTTTCGCGAAGCAGATTGTCCGCGCAAACCCAGCTGCGGAGTTTCGAGGCCAGTTGACGAGCCTGCTCCATGGACGTTTCGGGCATCAAAACGACGAATTCATCACCGCCATAACGCGCGACCACATCGGAGCGCCGGCAGTTCGCTTCGAGGATGTGACCTACGCGCTGCAAGACCAAGTCGCCTTCGAGGTGGCCGTAGAAGTCGTTGACAAATTTGAAGCGGTCGAGGTCCATGAGTACGAGCGCGAAGTGGCGACCAGCGCGCGTCGAACGTTTCCATTCGGCGGAGAGAGCTTCCATAAAGAAGCGGTGGGTCTTGACGCCGGTAAGGCCGTCGGTGATGGCTTGTTCCTGAGCTTTCTGGAAGGTCAGCGCATTGTGCAAAGCGCCGGCGATCAAGTCGGCGAGTGTTCCGAGCAGCAGGATCTCTTCTTCGGTGAAATCAACGTTTGCCGAAGATTCGACGTAAAGAACCCCATGCAGCTGTTCGGCGAAAAAAATGGGCAAGCCGACCGCGGCGGCGGTATCGGCAAGCATCGGACGCAGGGCGGCGTCCGCGGCCAGGCTGGAGCGGAACGTGACCAGATTGCCGGCGCGAGCCACATTGCCGATCAGTCCCGAGCCGAGAGGCACGCGCTGGCCCAAAGCACCGCGACGCTGGCCAGCTTCGGCCTGAACGACCAATTCGCGCGTCGAATAATCCAGCACTGCGATGCCGATATGGTCGTAGCTGAGGCCGCTCTCCAGCTCTTCCGTCATCTTGGCGAGCATTTCGTCTGGATTGAGAGTGCCAATGGCATGGCGAGAAATCGTGTTGAGCAAGGTAAGGTGGCGAGCCTTGGTGCGTTCCTCCTGAAAGAGCCGGGCATTTTCAATGGCGATACTGGCTTCGCTGGCCAGAACGCGAAGCAGCTCCAAGTGGCCTTCGTCGAAAGCCTTGTCTTGGTCTGAGAAAACAGCCATGGCGCCGATAGCGCGATCGTAGGCGACGAGCGGCACGCCGCAAAAACAGCCCTGACCGCGGATGGGATCGACATTCAGCTTGCGCACCTCGTCGAGGAAGTGTTCACGAATCAGAACGGGCTGACGGGTGCGGATGACGTATTCGGTGAGAAAATTGCCAGCCGGTCGGGTTCGGGACGCCACGCGGACTCCATCGATAATTTCCAGTTCGAACCGCATTTCATCGCGCGCGGGATCGAGCGAGGCAATGTAGAAATTTTCTACGTCGAAGAGCCGGCGAAGTTCCTCCCATATCTTGCGGAGCAAATCTTCTTTATTGAGAGTGGAGCTGAGGGCCCGGCCAATTTCGTTGAGGACGTGAAGCTCCTCGGAACGGCGCGCAGTCTGCTGGATCAACATGCTGTTTTCCACCGCCATGCCGATCTGGTGCCCCAGCGCGAGCAGGAGACGCAACTCTGCCGGACTGAAACGGCGAGTGTCCGGCGAACCAAGAAGAAGAACGCCGAAAGCCTGTTCTTTGGCTTGTAAGCTGATCGCAACCATGCTGCGGAGGCGCTGCTCGAGAGCAAGCTCGCGGAATCGCCGAATGCGCTCATCTTTCTTTTCGAGGGCCATCAAGTCTTCGTCGCGCAAGTCGCGGAAGCCCATCAAGCCACCTAGATTGGAAACCAGGGTGACGAAGAAGTCGTCGAGACCTTCTTCCTGCGCGGCTCGGCAAAACTTTTCATCCAAGCCGACGGCAACGACGGAAGTCGGACCGTGAGGATCCCCGTGATGGAGGAAGAGCGCGCCGGCAGGCAAGCGCACCACACCCAATACGCGATCCAATGCTTGCGAAAGCATGCGGTGAATTTCGCCGCCGGCAAACCCCGAAGCCGCCAGGTTCAGGTTCGAGAGCGCGAGCATGTTGCGCTCGATGCGGCGCTTTTCCTCTTCATAAAGCGCCATGACCATCAGCATAGCTGCGAAGGTGGCGGGCAATGCGGATAACGGCTCGAGTGTGACGTGCCAGGAAGTGAACACTCGCTGGAAAAAGAAAAATACAAGGCCGAGCGCGCCCCAGGCAAAAAACACAATGGCCAGGAGCCAGTCTGCGAGTGTTTCCTGACGCCGGCTTTCCACCCAGAATTCAAGACCGACCGCGCCATAGATCAGGGCGGCAGCGAAAGTGACCGGCAGTGGAAGAATTCCGAGAGCGTTGAGGGCGCTCCAAATCACCAGCAGTACGGCGGCTCCGATTGCCGCCGGAAGCATCACCTTTCGGTGCGCGTACAGCTTGGCGCCCACAAAGAAGAGAATGCCCGCACAAGCAAAAAGACCCTGGTCCATGGCGCGTTGGCCGGCCGTGGGCCCAAGCGTTCCGCTAATTCCAGTGCCGAGGTAATGCAGCGCAAGCAGACACCAGCCGGCGGTCCAGCAGAGCAAATAGGTCTGGCGCTTCAGGTTGTAAACGTACGCGAAGAAACCGGCCACCAGCGCTGTGGCGATCAGCAGTGCTAACGAAACTAGGCTGAGATTGATCAACGAGCTATCGCTTCTCCGTCCCGTAAACGGACAGCCGCGCCCTTCCTTTACAAAAGGAACCGGCGTGTACAGGCGGTGGTGAGGGCACCTTTCGCGCGAGGACTCGCGGGGCCACCAGGCCGACCGTATCTGCACAAAACAAAGTACTTGCGATTATGGTTCAGGAAAAATTGGCTGCGCAAGCGTACCGGCGTACTGGTTGCGTAAGTGACAGCAGGCGAGTTCATGTCCGCCTGAATTGAGCGGATTTGCGAGGATTTTGGCTGGTTGAACGCTCTTGCACGCTTCCCTTACACTGTAATTTAACACTTATCTTAAGAAAGGCACGCCTTCCGAAGGGTCAGAAACGGTTCATGTCCGATCATGCAGGCAGTGCAAAGGCGGCTGTGAGAGTGCGTTTTGCGCCATCTCCGACCGGCTATCTCCATGTGGGTGGCGCACGTACGGCGCTTTTTAACTGGCTGTTTGCGCGGCGCGAGCGCGGCACGATGATTCTGCGCATCGAGGACACGGACGCCGAACGCAACAAGCCGGAGCTGGTGACGGGCATTATCGAGGGCTTGCAATGGCTCGGTGTGGATTGGGACGAAGGCCCGTTTTACCAGTCGCAGCGGACCGCCATATATCAAGAAGCAGGCAAGAAGTGTCTGGCGAGCGGTGCGGCGTTCCTTTGCTATTGCCCCGCTGAAAAATATGTCGGCGGCGATCATGCGGTGGAAGGCGCGGAGAGCGGCCAGGTGCGCCGCGTCACGCGCTGTTCGTGCCGCGACGGGAAGCCAGCAACCGAAGGCGTGAAGCCGGCGATTCGGTTCAAGGTACCCGTCGGCGGAACGACGAAGTTCATGGATGCGGTCTTTGGCGAGCGCGAATTTTCCAACGATGAGATCGAGGACTTCGTGCTGGTCCGCTCTGGCAAAGGCGAGGAAGAATTTGGCCAAGCCATGTACCAGCTGAGCGCGGTGGTGGACGACATCGACATGCGCATCACACACGTGATTCGCGGCGCTGACCACATTTCCAATACTCCCAAACAAGTTTTGCTATATCGGGCGCTGGGTGCTGAGGTGCCTACATTCGCGCACCTGCCGCTGATTCTCGGCGCAGACAAATCTAGGCTTTCGAAGCGCCATGGCGCGACGGACGTCAACATGTACCAGAGAGAAGGCTTCCTGCCAGAGGCGTTTCGCAATTTTCTGGCGTTGCTGGGATGGTCGCCCGGCGGCGACGAGGAGTTCTTGCGTACCAGCCAGCTGTTGGAAAAATTTTCTTTGCAAGGCGTGAGCCGCACCAATGCGGTTTTCGACCGCCCCAAACTGGAATGGTTCAACACGCAGTACCTACAGAAGCTGCCGATAGAGGAATTGTTGCCGGAAGTGGAGGAGCAGCTCAAGAGAAGCGGACTGTGGAAAGAAGAATGGGCTGCGGGAACCGGGCACGAGTGGTTTAAGAAAGCCACTGACCTCTTGCGCCCGCGCATTCGCCTACTGCCGGATTTTGCGTCGTGGTCGCGTGCATTTTTTAGCGACGACTTTCAGCGCGATCCTGCGGCGAAAGAGAAGTTCTGGAAAGAGCCTGCGAAAATCAAAGAGCTGCTTAACAAAACCGCAGATGCCCTCTCAGCCGTTTTGCAATGGAGCCACGATCCTTGCGACCACGCCACGCGCGCCGTGGCTGAGGCAGCTGGCGTAAAAGCTGGCCTGCTCATCAACGCCATCCGTGTCGCCATCGTCGGACAAGCCGTCGCGCCACCTTTGTTTGACACCATGGTGGTTCTGGGTAAGGAACGCGTTGTTGGCCGACTGCGCGAAGCAGCCGCGGAACTCGGCTAAAATCTCCGGCGACCTTCCCGCGAGGTGCGCATGTTCGTTTCCCGGCGTAGGTTCCTCTCAACCATCGGAGCGGCGTCCATTGAGGCGTCTTCGCGTGAGGCGCATCTGCTGCATGCCTTCGCGTCAAGCGGCGAAGATGATTTGCGCGCGCGCCTTGTGGCCGACCCGTTGCGCCCGCAATGCCATTTGCTCCCTGCAAAAAACTGGATGAACGATCCCAATGGCCCGATTTACTGGAACGGCCAGTACCACATGTTTTTCCAGTACAACCCGAATGCCGCGGTGTGGGGAGATATGCACTGGGCTCACGCGGTGAGCCTCGACATGATTCACTGGTGGCATTTGCCGGTTGCGCTTGCGCCAACGCCTGGCTGGGACGACGCAGACGGTTGCTTCACCGGGAGTGCCGTAGACCACGACGGCACCGCCGCAATCCTCTACACGGGTGTGAAGAACGTTGCTCCGGAGCACGCGACGCTGCGCGATGGCCAGCACAACTTTCGCGAAGTGCAGTGTCTCGCCACTTCCATTGATCCGCAGCTGCGCACGTGGACCAAATGGAAGACGCCCGTTGTCCAGCCGCCCGCTGATCCGCAGCTAACTGGTTTTCGCGATCCATTTTTGTGGCGCGATCGCGACCTATGGTATCTCGGCGTAGGCTCCGGCGTTCGCAAAAAGGGCGGACGCGTCTTGTTGTATCGTTCAAAGAACTTGCGCGAGTGGGAGTACCTGCATCCGCTTGCCAGTGGGCAGTGGACGGGACGCGAAAACGTAAATCTCGTTGACTCTGGCGAAATGTGGGAGTGTCCCGACTTTTTTCCGCTCGGCTCAAAACACGTTTTGCTGTACTCCACGGCGGAAAAAGTCGCTTGGGAAGCGGGCGAGCTCGATCCTAAGGAGCTGGTGTTTCATCCAGAACGCAATGGAGTGCTCGACCACGGCGCCTACTACGCGCAAAAAACGCAGCTCGACGCCAAGGGTCGACGCATTTTGTGGGGCTGGATTCCGGAAAAACGGCCGCAAGCGGAGTTCAGTGCGGCTGGCTGGGCTGGTTGCATGGCGCTGCCGCGCGTGCTTTCTTTGAACGCGCAGAATGATCTCGAAATGCGCATCTCGCCGCAGGCTGAGGTTCTGCGCGCCAAGGCGTTCGCGCCGGTGAATTTGCAAGCACTCGCCGAAACTCGCAGGAAAGCGTTTGCCGCGGTCGAAATCAAGGATGTGGCCGGTGAACTTGCTTGGGAAACGGCAGACGGTCCGTTCTCGATGACGATCGCCGACAGCACAGGGGCGTGGTGGTCGTCGCAGCTAGAAGCTGGCGATTCCAGGATGGTCTTGCACGTCAACGATAAGAAAGTCGAGTTGCCCGTGCAGGCTCCGGCGAAGATGAAATTTCATTTGGTATTGGACGCCTCAGTTGCGGAATTCTTCTGCAACTCGCTTCATGTACTGACGTCGCGTATTTATCGCAAACCAGCAGGCCCGCTGCGTTTGCAGATTCCCGAAGAACACGTAGAGCATTTGCGATCCCTACAGGCATGGCAGTTGCGGCCGATCTCCAAGGATCGGCTCACGACGTAAAAGCCGCCCGCCATCATAATATTTCCGGGCTACGGCGCGGCGGGCTTGCCCAGCTGCTTTTCAATTTTCTGGTGAAAGACGGACACGCCGAAGACGGGCGCTTCTTGCGTACCGGTGATTGTAATGGACAATTCGGTCCCGGCACCATTCTTGGAAAAAAGCGGGTCGATCGCTTTCAGGAAAAACGACTTCACTCCGGTTGTGGTCTGTGAAAGTCTTGCCTTCATGCGCAGGTGTCCCTGCATGTCGATCTTCTGGCTGTGAATGTCGTAAGTGCCTGCAAGTTCCACACCGGCGCCTGGCACTGAAAACGTCAGCTTTGAAAAGGTGATCACGCTGTTTTTCAGAATGAAGCGGCCTTTTAAGTCCGTGACCGCGCTGCCGGCGTCCTCGTCTTCGGGCTTCCCCTCGGCATGGCGGCTGAAGCTTTCCAGCTTTTCGCGCATTTCCGCACTGGCCCAGCGGCCGTTGGTGATCGCAAAAGTCCCATCGAGGCTCATCTTGTCGATCACTTTCTGTTTGCCGGGTGGCAGGGAAAGTTTCGCAACGACACGGATCGGTCCTCGCAAGAACGGTTTATCGGAATTAATCGCCAGCTGCAGAATGTCTTCAATGCGCGCTTTCGGTGTATTTACGTCCAGCGTGATTTGATGCCCCTGCTGCGGAACGTTGATCACGCGCCCCGACGCTACGATCTCCGATTGTCCGAGGAAGGAATGAACGGGATGCAGTTGCGTGTCGCCGTTGGTCCCGTCAACCGTCGCCGAATAGTCGGTGTGCAGCGAAATCGGTTTGCCTACATTGTCCAGTGAAAAATCGGGGGTATCGGTTGCCCCGTTTACTTCAAGGCGATCCAGTTCACCGGCGTACTTGCCTGTCGAAGAAAGGATGCCGGCAATGCCCGGAAATGGGCCGAGGTCCGCGTTATCAAATGTGTAGGTTCCGGAAACAGGCGTGGATCCGGGATCATCGCCATCCCACGGCCCAAAGTCTCCGGACGTTGCGATTTCACCCTTGGGTTTGCCGTTGGTCAGTGTGCCTTCGAATGCGAACGGTTTTTCCGTCCCCACCTCATGCAATTTCAAATCGTGAATTTCCCAATCGAGCGGTGCCACGCCGGGCTTTTTGGACAAAATGAGCAGATCGAGGTCTGCGATTTCAATGGTGCCCACGACAACCTGAGGAATATTGAGGTTTTTCGCTTGGCGGGGCGCCGCCGGCTGCCGCTGTTCGCGGGGGAGAATCGAAATGACCATCCGCTTCAGCTTGATTTGTTCTATGCGCCGCGGAGCGCGGAACACACCGAGCAGGCCCAAGCTAAACGAGAATTTTTCGATGCGAATCAACGGTGGGGCCTCAGGAGTCGCCCAATAGTGAAGAGAGAGCCCTTCACCTGAAACGGTCATCTCAGGAAAGATGCGAACGTGGAAATCGGCTAGCTCCACGTTGCTCTGGAATTTCTGCTCGAGCGACTGCACGATCCAGTCTCGTGTGCGCAATTCGGCGGAGCGCTTCTTAGCGAGAGCTACGGCAAAAAGCAGGATGCAGAATGCCAGGGAAGAAGCAGCGACAATGAGCAGGGCTTTCCGCGCGCCGGAGAGGGCCATTTATGGAGTTTCGCAAACGTGGCGAGACTTGCGCTAGGGTTTTGCGAACAGTTCGGCGTGACTAGGGCGAGATTCTCCCGAAGATACATGAATCACCGCATCCACGGGGAGCGTCACCGGCGGCAAACAGACTTCATTGTTGCAAGCCTGGTAGCGCAGTTTCAGGGAAAGATGCTGTTCGCCAAGGGGCGCGCCAGCTTCAATTGTGACCGGCACAAACAATGTCACCGTATCGGCGTAAACATTCAACGCTTGATCCTTGGCGAAGCTGAACTTGTGCAATGTGCCTTTGGGATATTTCACGGCGCCAATTTTGAAGCCTGCCGCAGGTTCGGCTTTTAGATCCGTAGGGATCAGATAATCGAAAGTGGTTTCCCGGGCGTTCACATGAAAGCCCTCTTTAATCTTCATGACCAGGGCAATATCGAGTTGCTTGCCCCGCGCTGCCGGATCGAAGGAACTATAAGCTGTCGGTTTGACCACGTCGCGCGCCGAAGGAATTTGCGCCGCCACTCCAAGAGCGGCGGAAAGAGCGACAGCCAAGAAGAAAACAATCTTCCGGATCATATGTTCACTTCTTCCCCAATCTGCTGCGAAATTACGCGGCTCAGCACGGCGAAAAGATCTTCGCCGGTTTTCTCCAGAACAAAGGCGTTGTTTGCCTCCGACCAGCCCAGCTTGAAACTGGTCGAAAGGGCGGAAATCCAGATTTCGCGCACGGGCGTATTCGGTGAAATCACGAATTTCGCAGGCTCAGGTTCCTCGAACACGACCTCCAGCTTGCCGCTCTCGCCTTCCACGTCAAAACCGTGCTCGTCGCCGGCGTCGAGCAGTCGCCGTTTCAACTCTTCCAGCGCTGTGTCGCACTTTTTCTGAAAATCGCGCTCTTCCAGCATGGGCATCGGACTACAGCGCTCCCTCGATCAGTTTTGTCGTCGCGTCGTAGTCGATCAAGCCCGTAGTGCGTTTCAAGACTTTTCCATCGCGCGAAATCAGAATGCTGGTCGGATAACCTAGCAAACCGCCGAATTTTTCAGCCACTTTTTCATTTCCAACGACAATCGGGTAGTTCATCGGGAGTTTCTGCCCGTTTACGGCATATCGTTCTTTCGTGACAAACGGCGCCACGACTGATTTGCCCTCTTCATCCATGGCAATTCCCAACACTGTAAACCCCTTGGCGCCGTACTTGTTCTGCATTTCAATCAGCCAGGGAATCTCGACACGGCAGGGGTCGCACCACGTCGCCCAGAAATTTACGAGCACAACCTTTCCGTGATAGTCGCCGACCGTGACAGTGCTGTCCTCGAGCGACTTCATCTGCACGGTCTGAAAGGTACTTGCGCTCTGGTACTTTTTGCAGCCGCTCACGGCCAAAGGAAGCAGTGCTGCGACGATAACAAGTAGAGTTCCCCTGCTCATATTTCTCCTCAAAGAATTATCCCTCATTTAGACGGCGCGGGCGATTTTTAGAGATCGCGCTACTTTCCGGTCAGCGCGTGCTCGAGCCACAACGCAACGCTTTGTAAGAAGTCCAGCTTCCGCACCAGCCAAGTCAGCTTGTTGGTGAAGACCAGTCCGCCCACAAATAGCAGCAGCATGCCGCTGCCAATCTCGACCGCGTGCAGGTAACCGCGAAAGCGCTGATAAAACTTCAGGAATTGCACAATGCCAACTGCGGCCAGCAGAAAGGGAATAGCGAGTCCCGCAGAGTAGAAGGACAGCAGGAGCACACCGCGTCCGATCGTGGCGCTGTTCGCAGCCAGCGCGAGCACCGTTGTCAGGATCGGCCCAATGCACGGCGTCCAGCCGAACGCGAAAGCAAATCCCAGCAGGAATCCGCTCAGCATGCCGGGCTGTTTGCCGGTGTTGCGCAAGTGCACATCGCGATTGAGCCACCGCGCCAGCGCTGGCCCCAGAAATCCAATGACCGAGAGCGAGAAGAAATGCACGGCGCCCAGTCCAGCAAACAATTCATCGCCGCGGACGAGCGCCACGATTCCCAGAACGACGAAGATCGCTCCGATCAAGATGCCAGGAATCGGCTTCAGCCTGGCCAATGCTCCAATCAGATGCAGGCCAAACAAAATGATCAAAGCTCCCGCAATCGGAGCTAACGTGTAGCGGTTTTCCTGCAGAAACGAACCGACAGCGCTTGCCGAAGCGCCAAACCCTATGAAAACGACGGAAAGTCCAACTACAAACGAAAGCGCCGAAAGAAACAAGCTGCCGCGCGGTTGCTGGCCTTGGCGGAGCTGCTCCATGCCGATTCCGCTCAGCATCGAAATATAGCCGGGCACCAGCGGCAGCACGCACGGCGAAAGAAACGAAACCAGTCCCGCAAGAAACGCGGCGGCAAGCGAAACGTCAGGCGTCATTCGTCAGAAGTCTCCGAAAGCAGTTCGATGGGAATACGTTCGCAAAGGTGTCGTGGATCAACGTAAAAGACGTGTCACCCGGCCAAACTGTATTCTCACATAGAACACCTTTTTTCGCGGCGTGCGGGCGACACCTGCCAGCCGAACTTGGCGGCGCTTGCCAGCCGAGCCAAACCAGCACCTTCTAAGCCACTCTAAAAGAAGCGGTTAGGGCATTCAGCCTTGGCTTGGTAATTGCAACCTCCCTAGGACGGAGGCTGCGCGCCTTATGGGTTGGACGCCTAATAAAGTTACGGTTCTTCGCGTCCTGGTCGGTTTTGCCGCCGTCGGCCTGTTTGGGCACGGAACGTGGGCCGACCTCACTGCCGTGATCCTGACCGTTGCTTCCATTGCCCTCGACGCGCTCGATGGCCATATCGCGCGCAAGAGACAGATGGCCACTCCGCTGGGCGCGCAGATCGATATTCTCGGCGACCGCATGATCGAAAACATGTTCTTCACCTATTTCGCGGTAGTGGGAATGGTTTCCTGGTGGCTGCCGGTTCTGTTTTTCGCCCGCGGCGCTGCCACCGATTTTCTGCGCGGTCTCGCCTTGAAGGCTGGATATTCCGGCTGGAGCGGCAACGCGCTGCTGCAGACATGGTGGGGCAAAGCGTTCGTCGCTTCGCGTTGGAGCCGCGGACTCTACGCCGCACTCAAGTGCGCATGCTTCTGCTTTTTAGGCCTTGAGCTGGCGCTAACTCGCGGACCAGTAGCTTTGCTTGGCACGGTTGCAAGCGAAACGCACCTCACGATCCGGGCGATCGCGCAAGTCCTCACGTGGGCCACAGCCGCCTTCTGTCTGGTGCGCGGATTGCCAGTGGGGATCGAAGGCTGGCGCTTCTTGGCGCAAGAAGCCGTGCCAGTTCGCTCCCGCAAGTCGGCGGAGGTGGCATGAGTATCGCATTTTTCGATGTGGACGGTACGTTGCTCCCGCATCCCTCGTTAGAGCGCCGATTCTTCTGGAATCTCGCGCGCCGCGGCAAAATCCCCGTCGCAAACTATTTCCACTGGGCCACGCAAATGCTTCGGCCCAGTTTCACGAATTTAGCCACCGCCGCACAGTCAAACAAGATGTATTTGCGCGGAGTTTCACGAAACGTTCTTTCAGCAGCGGACTCGCGGGAGTATCGCCGCTGCGTGCCCGAATTGTTCCCCGGTGCTATCCAGCGGATCTGGTGGCACACCTTGCGCGGAGACGTGACCGTCCTTGTCACTGGCACTCTGGCTCCCTTGGCGCAAATCGTGAAGTCCGCTCTCGAGCGGGAACTGCTTTGGCGTGGGATCGAAACGCAGATTTCAGTGTTTGCGACCCAACTCGTCACGCACCAGGGACACTGGACCGGCAGCGTCAACCACGCTCCAATGTTCGGCGACGCAAAAGCCGCAGCGGTCAAGGAATTCGCGATCGCTCGCACCGTTCCTCTGTCGCAATGCTTCGCGTACGGCGACCACGCCCTTGATTGTCCGATGCTGCAAGCCGTCGGACGCCCGTTTGCCGTCAATCCGACTTCCCATCTGCGCCGAATCGCCCAGCAAAAAGGTTGGCCGACGCTGCACTGGAGTCCGTGTCCGCGGCGAACCGCCGCTACGCATCACGCTTTGAAATGGAAAGGCGAAGTTGCACGATGAATATGCACGAACAACGTCAGGCCCGGACGGCCGAAGTCGTCTTGCCCGTGCATCCGGGAAGCTTGCGGGAGCATCAGCTACACCGAATGGACACGTTCGCCACATTGCAGGATTCAACCTGGACCGCGGCACTGCGCCGCGAGCTATCGCGTACCTGGGAGGCCGTTGGTACTTTCGAACACGTCGCTCTTGGCTATCTGTGCTTTTCCAGCGCGATGGTTGCGATCTTTTCTCGAAATCTCGCCCACCCCTGGAAATTGATCGGCGTCAACGGCCTCGTCGCGACGATTATCTTCCTGCTATGTGCAATAGGCGCGCGCTCTGAGGAACGCACTCGGCGCGACGGCGTCACCTTCGCGACGCGCTTTTTGCATTTCTGGCGTCACTGGTACCCGCACCTTTTCTTTTTGTTGTGCTTCGAAGAACTCGCCTATCTCGTCCACCTTGTCAATGCCAATTGGCAGGACGCCAAGCTTATTACGTTCGATCACTGGCTGTTCGGGGTTCATCCATCTGTCTGGCTCGAACAATTCGCCACGCCACTGCGCAACGATCTTTTCCAGCTCGCCTATCTAACCTATTTCGTTTACTTGCTTGTTCTGGGCGGCATCCTTTACTACCGCCGCGAATGGCGCGCCTACTGGTCCGTGATGACCTACTCCGCCGTCGGCTACGCAATCGGCTACGTCATTGCCGCGCTCTTCCCGGTTCAAAGTCCCTGGTTCGCTATGGCCGGCATGTGGCAAGGCGAACTTCATGGCGGCCCATTTACCGCCACGATCAACTTCATCGAACATTACGGACGCGTGCGCGGCGCGGCATTTCCTTCCGAGCACGTTGCCGGCTCCGTCGCGGTCGTTTGGGGAGCCTGGCGTCACCGCCGCTGGCTCTTCTGGGTCACGTTGCCGCTGGTCACGGCCATGTGCGTCTCCACTATCTGGGGACGCTACCACTACGTCGCAGACATTTTCGGCGGCATCATCACCGGCACGCTCGGCTACTTCATTGGCGCGTGGCTCATGAAGAAAAGTGGCCGACTGCCGCAGTCAGCCAGCTCTTAATGTCCTACCAAATCGTTCGCAGCTGTTTCGAGTCACGCAGATTCCGGTCTTTAGTGACCAAGGGAATTGCTTCGCAAAGCGCCGTAGCGCCAATCAGCCGGTCAGCGGGATCGGACGAGTAGCTTTCGGCAAACTGATTCGCCAGCACCGCGACGCGAACGGTAATTGGCAGGATGGCCGTCCGAGACGAAATTCTTTCGACGAACGCTTCCGCAGTCCCGTTGATTTGCAGCCGCCCATGCGTGGCAAGCCACGCCATTTCCCACAAGGTGATTGCGGAGATTGCCAGCCCGCCTTTTCCGGAAGACTCTCGAATCGCTTCGCGCGCACCTCGCGAAAGCTTTCCGGGCTCTCGCGCCAGCCAGATCAGTACATGCGTATCCAGCAGGATCACTTTCGCGTGATCTTCCAGTCTTTCAACGGAACAACTGGAGATTCAATGTCTCCGGTGATCTCAAATTCGCCTGTCATAAAGCCAAACAATTCCGCATCACCGGTTTCTGCCGGAACTACTTTCACCAGCGGCGCTCCGCGCTTCGTTACGAGCACCGGCTCGCCCGTGGCCTGGACCCTTTTCATAACCGCCAGGCAGCGGGCCTTGAACGTGCTTGCATGGATCCTCTTCATGGTACAACGAGTATACCATGGTCATCGTAAGATGACCACTAACTGGTTTATGAAAATATGTGAAATGGCTGCGGCGGACGAAGGTTTAGAAGACCTTTTCCTGACGTCGCAGGTTCCCAAACGTCCCGATATTCGCAATCGTGAACGCCACGCGAAATTGGTTTTCCGTGCGTACCTGTCCCAGCGCGATGCGCCGGTACTCGAATGACAGCCCGCAGCAGTTTCCGTTATAGGTCATCTGCATAATCTGGTTTTGCAGTGCCGTATTCTGGATGTCGTAGCTCACGCCGCCAGTGAAGTTGAACCCTTTGCGGTTGAACGCCCCATATCCCACCAGCGCGCGGATCTGGTTCGAAAGCGGCTGCAGCACCGGATCATCCTGAATATGAAAGTGTGCCACCGTCGCGAAAAATTCGCTGTACGGCTTCACCTTCACCAGCGTTCCTTCCGCCACGATTTTGTTTAACTGCGGATCGTACTCGATGATCTGTTCCGCGTCGTACTTTCCGCCTGGCGTGATTTTCACGTCGCTCACAATCGGCGACCAGTCCCGCGGTCCGGTGGCAAACGCGAACGGTGTAATCGAATTCAGCGCCTGTAGCACGTTTCGCTCGCCCTCCACAATCGCACCGCCGAAAGTCGGATCGAAGTAATGTTTCTGCACCACGCTCCACGACAAAAATTCCGTCGGCGGCTGGTCGCCATTCCTCACATACAGCCGCTGCGTGAACCCATATTCGACTTCGTTCGTGTTCGACAACGTCGCGTCCGAATCAAAGCGGATGAACCGCTCGAAATCATTGATGCCGGAAACGTAGCGGTAGGTCATATCCGGCTCGATCGTGTGCTTGTATCGCCGTTTCTTCTTCGGCGATCCGAAAATTCTTTCCAGCGTCGGCGGTCGGACTTCCAGCGTAAACTCGCCGTCATTCCGCGTCACCGCCTGTTCGCTCACGTTTCCCAGTACATCCAGCGAAGCCCCATACCTCGTCGTCCGCACGGCTCCCGACGCCGTCACGTTCAGCCACGGCCCCAAACCCAGCGGTACGGTCACCTTCGGCGCAAACTCCGTCCGCTGCACCATCGCCGGCGTCGCGCCGTTCACATCATCATCGCGGTGTACCGCTCCAATGAACGAATCGAAACTGAAGTACAGCGGTAGGTGCCTCCAGGGCGCCTGGTCTACCGAACCAAACCGCGCCTCCGGCACGTTGCGCAATGTCACGCTGGTCTGCGGATTGATGGTCAGAAAGCTTTTGTCGTTCAGCGCCGCAAGATTCAGGCTGAACCCGTTGAAGTTGTTCGTCAAAAAAAACGCGCTGCGCACTTCCGAGTTGATCGCGTCTCCGTACGCATCCGCGAACGCCAGCCGGAATGTCAGTGACGACAGCTGGTTGTAATCCGCTACGAATCGCCACCCCTTCCGCAGCAGGCTCTGCAGCTGCAGCTGCTGTTGATGCCCGCCCTGTTTCTGCAGAGCTCCCGCTGAATCGTGAATTCCGCGGTCAATCACGCCGTAGTACGAGTAGAGAAACGACGTATTTTCCGAGGGGCGCATACGTACTTCCGCCCGCTCGGCTGATCCGCGCTTGCTCAAATACTGTGCGCCGAGCGTCGCGTCCGCCCACGTGGTCGGCGCCCAGTAGTACGCGTCCCCGAACACGTGTCCCTTAGTCGAACTGTTCCCGACATCCGGCAGCAAGAATCCCGATTGCCGCACGCGCTGCCCCGCCGGCGTCGTCGCGTACGGCACCCAGAGAAGGGGCACCTTGTACAACCGGAAATTCGCACTCACCAACGCGACCGATTTGTTCAAGCGGATTTTCGCCCGCGGCGCGAACATCTGCCAAGTGGGCCGCGCCTGGTCGCAAACCGTGATCCACGCCTGGTGAATCACAAACACGTCGTCCGGGTACCGCTCCACCTCGCGCGCTTCGAAATACAGCGGATTCTCGGACACCAGCACCATGGGGTTCGGCCGCCGCACGATCTTCACCGTGCCGCGCACGTTGGTGAATTTCCCGATGCCGCTCGCGAAGTTGTAGCGCGCTTCGTCCCCTTCCAGGTGTTGATTCTCGTAGTCGAACTGCACATGTCCCTGCGCCAGCGCATCGCGGGTCTTGTCGTTGTACTCCAGGTGATCCGCGCGCAGCCGCATCCCGGCGTACTGCAAATCCACGTTTTTTTCGGCGATAAAAAGGTCGCCCTGCCGCTTCTGCGGCCCCTCCGAAGACAATTCCGCGTACTGCCCCTGCCCCGACGGCAGGCGTATCTGTTGCGCCGCGCACTTCGCGGCGAAAAAGGGCAGCAGCGCCGCGCATACAAGCACCATGCGCGGCCAAGTCGCTCGACTGTTTACCGTTCTCGGGTCAAAGAAGGTCAGATACTCGCGCAGCATGCCGTCGAATCAATTCGCTGAAAGCAGTTGCATAGCTTAGCATGCACCTCTAGTTGCGCGCCGTTGCCTCAGAATTCAGGTGCGCCCAAGTGGCGCCGTTTGGAGTGCGGCAGCCTTGCTGCCGTTCTTGCCGGCATGTTTCGTCGTCCAGACTCGCGGTAATTTGGTCGCCGCTGTCGTTCAGCCGCTATCATCCCGGGAAACTCTTGAAACCAATCCCTGTCGCCCCCGTCTAACCCTGCAACGTTCGGGTGTGGTTGCACAAATCGCGTCCTAGATTGTTTCGCGGCTTTAGCCGCTTGCGTTGACCGCTCGCGAAAGGCATCCTTGTACCCTTCGCCGGCTGGTTCCTCGCGTTGGGTTCGTCTTTCTATTAAATCGGCGCCTCGCCCCTCTCCTTAAGGAGGCGGGAAGCAGGCGCCTGTAGAGTCGCCTGTCTTAGAAGGAGAGAGAAGCATGAATGGGAAGCAATACCGTCTACGTTCAATCCTGATCTATGGAATGTCGCTGGCTTTAAGCCTCGCTGGCTTCGCCAAAATCACGCGCGCGCAATCTCCCGATGTCCCACAGGATCAATCTCTCTCGGCTGACTCGGATCAGGACAAAGACAAGGACAAAAAGGACGAAAAGAAAGACGAGAAAAAGGACGAGAAAAAAGCTCTGTCGCTGAAGCCCGACCGCAAAGTCACCTTCACCACTGATGAAGGCACTTGGCTTTCTCTCGACGCCTCACCGGATGGCAAGACTCTCGCTTTCGAACTCCTCGGCGATATCTACACCCTGCCCATCGAGGGCGGCAAGGCCAAGCTCATCGACGGCGGCATGTCTTTTGACACCCAGCCTCGTTTCTCTCCCGACGGCCAGTGGATCGCCTTCATCTCCGATCGCGAGGGCAGCGACAACGTCTGGATCATGCATCCGGATGGCACAGGTGTGAAGCAAGTCTCCAAAGACCCCAACAGCGAGATCGCCTCGCCCGGCTGGGACCCCACCGGGAAATATATCTTCGTCTCCAAGACTCGCTTCGGCATCGGCCCGCGTGAAATCTGGATGTATCACGTGGATGGCGGCGCTGGCATTCAAATCACCAAGTCCAAGCCTTCTCCAACCACGCCGCGCAGCGAACGCTTGAATGACATGGGCGTCGTCGCTTCTCCCGACGGCAAGTATCTCTACTACGCTGAGCGTCGTCGCGACTTCTCCTATAACTCGATGTTCCCTCTGTGGCGCATCAAGCGTAAGGATCGCAAAACCGGTGACGAGGACGTCATCATCGAGCAGCCGCGCAGCGCCATGCGGCCTCTGCTCTCTCCCGATGGCAAGTTCATCCTTTATGTCACGCGGTATGAAACGGAAAGCGGCCTTCGCCTCCGCAATCTCGAAACCGGCGACGACAAATGGGTCCGCTATCCCGTCACGCGCGACGATCAGGAAGCGATCTTTTCCCGCGACCTCTTTCCCGGCTATGCCTTTCTCGCCGGTGCAAAAGAAATTATCTACAACCAGGACGGCAAAATCCGCCGCCTGAATCTCGAAACCGGCGCCGAATCCGTGATTCCGTTCAGCGCCGAGGTTTCTCAGGATCTTGGGCCAAAACTGGATTTCCCGCAAAAAGTTGAACAAGGTCCGGTCAAAGTCCGCTTGATCCACGACGCAGTGGAATCGCCCGACGGCAAAAGACTTGCGTTCTCCGCGATGACGCATCTCTACACGCTCGATCTTCCCTCCGGCAAACCGCAAAAGGCAGATACCGGCAAAGGCACAGCCTTCCAGCCCGCCTGGTCTCCAGATGGCAAGTGGATCGCATATGTTTCCTGGTCCGGCGATGGCGGCCAGCTCTGGAAAGTTCCCAGCTCAGGCGGCACTGCAGTTCAGCTTTCCAAGTCTGTCGCCGTCTACAGCAATCCGGCATTTTCTCCGGACGGCACGCGCATCGTTTTGCTCCGCGGCAACGCCTACGACCGCGAAAACAGTGAATTCGACGGCGGCCAGACCGACAACGACGACCTCATCTGGATTTCCTCGGATGGCGGCGAACCTAATCTGATTCTGCCCGCTCGTGGTTCCGGCGGCCCACACTTCACCAACGAAAAAGACCGCATTTACGTTTACACGCCGGGTGGCCTCGTTTCGCTGCGCTACGACGGCACCGACCGCCGTACTCACCTTCAGGTGAAAGGTCAGGGAATCTACTTCGCCGAAGAACCTGTTTCCGCCGACGATCTCGTTCCCAGCCCCGATGGCCAATGGGTCTTGGCGCACGTGCAGAACCAGCTTTACGTTGCCGCTATGCCGCCGGTCGGCGGCGAGGCGCCAACTGTCAGTATCGGGGGTCCCTCCGTGCCGTTGAAGAAAATTACGGACGTGGGCGCGGATTATTTCGGTTGGGCCGATGGCGGCAAGACCATCACTTGGGCTATCGGTTCCAGCTATTTCCGCCAACCGCTCAGCTCAGTCTCGTTCGAACCTCCCAAGGACGAAAAGAAGGACGAGAAAAAGGACGGCGACAAAAAAGAAGAAGCGAAAGACGCGGACAAGGATAAGGACAAAAAAGAATCCGCCGACGCCCAGAAAAAAGACGACAAGAAAGACGACAAGAAGGAAGAGAAGAAGTTTAAGGAGCAGGAAAAAGACGTTCAAGAAATCGCAATCAGTCTCGAAGTTCCGCGCAAAACCCCGAAGGGCGCCATCGTTCTACGCGGCGCGACGGTCATCACCATGAAAGGTGATGAAGTTCTCAAAGACGCAGACATTGTCGTGGAAGACAATCGCATCAAGAGCGTTGGTAAGCGCGGCTCTGCTCCTTCCGGTGCGAAAATCTTCGACGTGAAGGGCAAGACAATCTCACCCGGTTACGTAGACACGCACGCGCACTGGAGCGAGATCAAGCGCGGCATTCTGGACACGCAGAACTGGGCGTTTCTCGCCAACCTGGCCTATGGCGTGACCGCAGGGCTCGATGTGCAGACCGGTTCGAATGACATGTTCGCTTATCAGGATCTGGTGGACGCAGGCGACATTCTTGGTCAGCGCGCTTTCTCCACCGGCCCGGGCGTTTTCTCCGACAACAATTTCCAGTCCATGGAAGAAGTGAAAGGCGTGCTGACGAAGTATCAGAAATACTACGGCACGCACAACATCAAGAGCTATCTTGTCGGCAATCGCAAGCAGCGCCAGTACATGGTGGAAGCCGCGAAAGAACTGCAGATGATGCCAACCACCGAAGGCGCTCTCGACCTGAAACTCGATCTCACGCATGTGATTGACGGCTTCCACGGCAACGAACACACGCTGCCCATCACGCCCCTCTACAACGATGTGCTGCAGATCTTCGCGAAGTCCGGCATCGCGGAAACTCCGACGCTCATCGTCAATTACGGTGGACCATTCGGCGAAGATTTTTGGTACGAGTACAGCGAAGTGCACGACAACGCCAAACTCAATCATTTCATCCCGCACAGAATCATTGACCAGCGCACCAAGCGCCGGCCGGCATGGTTCCGCAAAGACGAATACGAATTCCCGAAGCTCGCCGCGCAAATGGCCAAGCTCGAACGTGCCGGCGGACTGGTTGGCGTGGGCAGCCACGGCCAGCTGCAAGGGCTCGGCTCCACTGGGAAATGTGGATGCTCGCGAGCGGCGGTATGACTCCGATGGAAGTGCTCAGGTGCGCGACCGTCAACGGCTCCAAGATTGTCGGACGTCCGGATGAGCTCGGCACGATCGAGCCGGGCAAACTTGCCGACCTCGTCGTCTACGATAAGAATCCGCTCGACGACATTCACAACACCAACACCATTCACTGGGTGATGAAGAACGGCGAACTCTTCGAGGGCGACACGCTCAACCAGGTTTGGCCCGAACAGAAGAAGTTGGAACCGCTGTGGTTCTGGAACAAGTACGACGAGCCGAAAGCCGGCGATCCGCTGGGCTACGGCAAAACGACTACGCCATAAAAACTAACCGACAGAAAGGCGCGGGGCTAATCCGCGCTTTTTTGCTTGGCCAGGGCTTTGGCGTGGGATTCCTGATACCAGGTGAACGTGCGGCGGAGGCCTTCGACGAAGTTCACAGTGGGTGCGTAGCCGAGCAGTTCGCGACCTAGTGTGATGTCGGCTTGCGAATCACGAATGTCGCCTTCGCGCGGCGCGTCGTACTGCGCTTCGAGTTTGTTGCCACTGATTTCACCCAGTAGTTCCAGCGTTTGATTCAGCGAGATGCGATCACCGGTGCCGACGTTGAAGACTTTTCCGCTGGCCGCCGGCGCTTCACAAGCAAGCAGCGTGGCTTGCACAACGTTGTCAATGTAAGTGAAGTCGCGCGTCTGTTCGCCGTCGCCGTAGACAACAGGTTCGCTGCCTTCCAGAAAAGCCGTGCAAAATTTTGAGAGCACGCCGGAGTACGGCGAACTGGGATCCTGCCGCGGACCAAACACGTTGAAGTAACGCAGGCTGACGTTTTGCAAGGCGTACACGCGACCGAACATCTGCGCGTAAAGTTCGCAGACGTATTTGGTGACGCCGTAGGGCGAGATCGGTTCGGGCTGCATGGTTTCGACTTTTGGCAGGGTTGGAGTTTCGCCGTACGCCGAAGAGGATGCAGCGAGGACAACGCGTTTTACTTTGGCGTCGCGGGCGGCTAGCAAAACATTGAGCGTACCTTCGATGTTGACGCGATTGGTTTCGAGAGGATCCTTTATTGAGCGCGGAACAGACGTGCGTGCGGCGAGGTGGATGACGTAATCGGCTTCGTGCATCGCGCGACGAACAGCTTCGATGTCATTGATGGAGCCCTTGATGAAGGAAATTTTGTTGCGTGATTCGGCGAGATTGTCTTCCTTGCCGGCGGAAAGATCGTCGAGGACGACCACGCTTTCGCCACGGCGGACGAGTTCATCCACAATGTTGGATCCGATGAAGCCGGCACCACCGGTAACCACGTATCGCATGCGAGCCATCCTCCAAACGGTTTTTGTGTCTGAACTAGGACTGACGTCCAGTGAGAAGCGTCTAATGAATCTAGAGGCTTTCTCAAGACGCAAGAAAAAGCTTCTGGTAACCTGAATCGTTGTTGGTTCAGGTTTTGTAAAACAAATCCTGAAACCGCTCGCGCGGCGCGGGCAGCTGGCGCGACACGATATTGTACGACGAAAGCCGCGGGAAAGATTTTGCGGAACGGAAAGGGTGCAAGGGAAGCATGAGCCGCCGGGTTGTAGTGCTGCTGGCAAGTTTTTTGGCCGTGATATGCGGCGGAGCCGCATTTGTGTGGCTGCATGCGGGCGGGCAGAGCAAGACGACCGTGAACTTCACGCCGGAGCCTCCGGTTGCCGCCAATCCAACCGCGCCCGCCGCGGCGGAGCAGCCAACTATTCCCACAGCTTCGATGGCGGAGAAGCAACCGAACGTGGCGGCAAATGGGGCTCCGGTTGTGCCGGCAGGGTTCGCGCCGCCGATTGGAGAAGCGTTGGAGTTTTCCGCGAACGTGGCGAAAGTGAACAATGTGGCGACGTTGCGGTTGTCCGTGAACGGGCGCAAAGAGATCGCAGGAAAAGATGCGTGGCACCTGCAGGCGTTTGCGCACACGCAGAATCCGCTGCGGCTGATGTTTGAGCTGGACGATCAGTTCGATTCGTACAGCGCGCCGGGCGATTTTATAAGTGTGCAGTATGAAATGCGGCTGAGCGAGCGCGGGACCAAAGTGAATTCCATTCAAAGGATGACGGCGACGGGGCGCGAGCCGGCCTCGGCGGATGCGACGCAGGCGCGCGTGCTGCCGGGTACACGCGATCCGCTCGGGATGATGCAGTATCTGCGCAGCCTGGATTGGGCGAAGACGCCGGAAGTACATGGGCCGGTGTACGACGGGCGCAAGCTTTACCAAGTGAAAGCGCAGAAGATCGGGTCGGCGGAAGTGCAGGTGCCGGCGGGACATTTTTCGACGAACACAGTGGAGATCCGGGTGTTCGACAACGGCGAGGAAATGAAGGACGCGCATTTCATGCTGTACCTGGCGAAGGATGCGGCGAGGACGCCGGTGCTGCTGGAAGCGACGCTGCCGTTCGCTGAAGCGCGAGTGCAGCTGATGAAGAGAAGCGCCCAGTGAGATAGGTCGTTCTGCTAATGCGTTCCGAAATAAAACCCTCTCCCTCCGACAAGCTGGTGGCCCCCACACCGGGTGTTTTTCGTAAGAGTGGCAAATAAGGGGACGGCAAAGTTGCCACGCTAAAGCGTGGCGCTACCTGGTCCGACCGCTAGGTGCAGTGCAAGAAAAAATGGCGAGGACGTTCTAAGGGGGATGCCGGAGGAGGTATCCCATGAAGAATCCGATCTTGGCGCTGACGGAGAAGTGGCGCGGGTGGAGCAAGGTGCAGCGCGGGTTGGTGGTGCTGCTGGCCCTGGGCCTGTGTGTGGTGGTCTTTGGTAGCCGAACGTCGAGGATGATGGCGCCCGCGAGCACAGCGGTGTCTGCGTACCCGCCGGTGGACTACCAGGTGAATTATCCGATGGCGCCGGAGCCGGAGGCGACGGCTGTTCTTGACGAGAACGAGCGAAAACAGCTGCAGGCGTTGACTGCAGCCAAGAAAGAGGCGCTCGAAAAGGGCGACGATCGGATTGACGGTGGAAGGACAACGAAAAGTTTGTTGAGCGATCCGCTGATCGCGCATACGGCGGAGCTGGCTGTGGCAACCAAGGAATTTTCGAAGTCGAGAACGTCATTGGAAGAGATTTTGGAACGGCATCGAGCTTACGCGGCCAAGCTGCGAATGGTTGGGCAGAAGAGCGGGAGCGTGCTGAATGCGACGCTGCGAGTGCCCGCGACGGAGTTGAGCGAGACGGTGAGCGAGCTGAAGTCTCTGGGCGATGTGGAGCGAGAAGAGCAGGCGGCGGATGAGATTACCGAGCGGCGCGCGGACCTGGAAGCGCGGCTGGGCAACGCGCAGAAGACGCTGAAACGTTTGCAGGAACTGCTGCAGAAGCAGACGTATCCGGACGGAAATGTGCGGGAGCTGCAACGTCAGATTGCGATGGCAGGCGCAGAAGTGGCGCGGCTGCAAGCGGAGCGTCAGGCTTCAGAGCAACGCGTGATTTTTGCCAATGTGTTTTTTACGATGCGGGAAGAAGTCGTGAAGCCTTCGGAATCGCTGGGAGCACAGTTGCGCGCAGCGGCGGCCGCGGGATTCGGGGACGCGATGGCCAGCCTGGCCGGTTTGTTGGCGTTTTTGATCGGGCGCGGGCCGGTGGTCGTGTTGTGGTGCGCGATTTTGTGGATTCCGGCGCGATTTGTGTGGAAGAAGTGGGCGCCGATGGCCACGCAGCCGAGCGCGGTGGCGGCGGGGAATTGAAAAAACGGGCGAGTCGCTCGTTTTAGAAACTCGCACGCTTTGAATCGAAGGGTGCGCCACCTAGGCTACGGGCGGCCGACGATCTTCTGGAGCGAGAGGGAATTGGAGCCTTCGGTGATTTGGTAGAACTTATTGGCGGGGACATTGCGAAAGGATTGTTTGGCGCCGCTAGGCCAGGTGACTTCGACGAGATCTATGGTTTCGGATTTGCCCAGGCCGAAGTTGGAGCGGAGATCGCTTTGTGAAAGGTAGCTGCCGCCACCGGCGATTTCGCGGATTTGGGAGATGCTGCCGGCGGCGATGCGGATGCGCGCGCCCATCGCGTCGCGATTGCTTTTGACACCCGTCAAACGAATATTCACGAAATGATTTCCATTGCCGCCGTCGTTGTGGAGGAGCGTGGGCGGGTCGCCGTTGCTGGCGACGATGATGTCCACCCAGCCGTCGTTGTCGAAATCGGCGAAGGCCGCACCGCGAGCGGCTCGTGGTGTGAGAGCGCCGATTCCCGATGATTCAGTGGCGACGGTGAAGCGCTTGCCATTTTCATTGTGAAAGCGCGTGTTGATTTGTTTGTGGTGGGTGCCGGGCGTGGCTTGCTCGACTTCGGGATAGACGTGGCCGTTGGCGATGAAGAGGTCAAGCCGGCCGTCGTTGTCGTAATCGAAGAAACCGCCACCGAAGCTCAGGACGTCGCGAGTGGGCAGAGTTAT
>UEXQ01000071.1_pt1 | contig 37279 bp, 27 predicted proteins | sample 4301111 | NCBI WGS metagenome assembly UEXQ01 (sample SAMEA4773181, study PRJEB27434) | metagenome | biome: 2259; feature: agricultural soil; material: soil | place: USA | collected 2014-09 | depth 0.25 m
CCCATAGAGAAATGCGAGAAGGGGATGAAATCCGTCGTGAAGGTAAGCGTAGGAACCGCCGGCTTTCGGCAAGATCGCGCCCAGCTCCGCGTAGATCATCGCGCCCATTAGCGCCAGCACACCGCCCACCAGCCACGCCCCCAAGATCAAAACCGGCGAATGCAAATGCCGAGCCACCACCGCCGGGTTTACAAAAATTCCCGACCCGATGACCCCTCCCATCACGATCATCGTTGCGTCAAACAATCCGAGCTTCGCCGCCAAATGCGGCTTGCCACCCTGCTGCTCTTGCGTTGTGGTAGGGGACAAGAGGTTCCTCTGACCGCGGCGGAGATTCTAGCAGCACCGGAGCCAACCCGTTGAGAGCATGAGCCGCGACTTCCGCGGCGCCAGTGGCCGACGGCGTCAGCAATAACGCTTTAGCTCGTACCTAACATCACGGCCATCTAGTCCGCACCTAGCCTGTCGGACAGTCTAATTTACCCTTACATTAGTATACTAATATGTTAATATTACTTCTGTGCGACTTGCCGCGGTCGGACTGCCTTCGGGCGCAAGCCATCCGCAAATTTCCCCTAAGTCCTTTGGTTGCCGCACTTACAAAAAAGCCAGGGGGTGCCACGCTCTGTAAGGCCGCCATTCCCATTTTGGAACGGTCTCGCTGGCCAACTACTCCTTCCTTATACCTTGCACCCAATACCTTGTCCTTCCGCGAGGATGCTAATCTATTTCATTCTAGAATGAACCCGACAGCCGCCACTACGTCCCGCATCTCCCGCCGCTTCGCCGACCTGCGCGCCTCCGGCGAAATGGGAATCGTTGCCTACATCACCGCCGGCGATCCCTCCCTCTCCGCCACTCTGAAATTCGTCCTCGCGCTCGCCGAAGCCGGCGCCGACGTCATCGAGCTTGGCGTCCCCTTCAGCGATCCCCTCGCCGATGGCCCCACCATCCAGCGAGCCTCCGAACGCGCGCTCAAAGCGGGAACGACGCTGCAGCGCGTCCTCGATCTCGTCCGCGACATTCGCAAATCCTCGCAAGTCCCGCTCGTCCTCTTTAGCTACTACAACCCAATCTTGCAAATGGGACTCGAGAAATTCGCAGCTGCCGCATCTTCCGCTGGTGCCGATGGCGTTCTAGTCACCGACCTTACTCCGGAAGAAGCAGACGATCACCTCCGCATCATGCGCGCGCATCGGCTCGACACAATCTTTCTTGCCGCACCGACCTCGGACGACGAGCGCCTGCAAAAAATCTCCGCTGCGTCTTCCGGCTTCCTTTATGTGATTTCGCGCACTGGCGTCACCGGTGCAAAGGATGCCCTTCCCGACGGTCTCCCCTCTCTCCTCCGCCGCACCCGCAGTTTCACCAATCTTCCTGTAGCTGTTGGCTTCGGCATCTCGCTCCCTAGCCACGTCTCTGTCCTGGGTGGATTAGCCGACGCCGCCGTAGTCGGCTCCGCCCTCGTCGCGGAGATTGAAAAGGCCACCGCCATGGATTCTTCGCCCGCCGCAATTGATGCTGCCGCTGCCGCGCTCGCCACGCGTGTCCGTTCTCTGAAGGGAGCCGCCCGCGCGGGCCTCTCCCGCCGCGATTCGCTGCCAAAGCACGAGGTTGCTTCATGATCGCTCTTCGATGGCGACACAACACGCTCTTGTCATCCCGAGCGGAATCCCGGCGCCTTTTGCCGGGATGCGGTCGAGGGATCTCTCTGCAATTCGTCCGCCAGGCTGCCGCATGACCAACCTCGCCGATCTCCGCCGCCGCATCGACGAACTCGACCGCCAACTGGTCAAGCTTCTCAACGAGCGGTCGCAATGCGCGTTGGAAATCGGCAGGTTGAAACAGGCACAGCATCTTCCGCTGTATCAGCCGGAGCGCGAAAAAGAAGTTTTGCAGAATGCCGAACACAACAATCAAGGGCCGCTCACCAACGCCGCGATCCGCCGCCTGTTCGAGCGCATCATTGACGAAGCGCGCGCCGCCGAACGCCACGCCATGCACCCCGACGGCGACGCGACGGAAGGATCCGCGGAGGGAAAGAAAGGTTGAGCCGCATTGTAGGTTTTACGGAAAACTGACAACTACCCGGGAGAATATTTTTACGATTAGAAACGAGGAAATCTAAAGATCGATGGTTATCGTCATGCAAGAGGGCGCCACAGACGCCCAGATTCAGAATGTGATTGATAAATTGATTGCGCACGGCTTTGACGTGCACCGCTCGACCGGTTCTGCACACACCGTGCTTGGTGCGGTCGGCGTCCACCGCGACTTCGATCACCGCGATTTTGAGCTGCTGGAAGGCGTGCGCGAAGTTATGCGCATCACGCAGCCGTTCAAACTGGCGAGCAGGCAATTCAAACCCGAAGGCACAGTGATTGATTTAGGACGCGGTGTAAAAATCGGTGGCCCCGATGTAGTCGTCGCCGCCGGTCCGTGTTCCGTTGAATCGCGCGAACAGATGTTTGCGATTTCCGAAGATGTCGCGAAGGCCGGCGCAAAAATTCTCCGCGCGGGCGCCTTCAAGCCGCGCACCTCTCCGTACGCATTTCAGGGAATGGGCGAGCCTGGCCTAAAGATCATGCGCGAAGCCGCCGACAAGTTCGGCCTCTTCACGGTCAGCGAAGTGATGGACCCATCGCAGGTCGAAATGATGGGCAAGTACGTGGACATCTACCAGGTCGGCGCTCGCAACATGCAGAACTACCACCTGCTGCGCGCACTAGGCGAAGTCCGCAAACCGGTTCTGCTCAAACGTGGAATGTCGGCAACGATGGAGGAACTTCTCCTCAGCGCCGAATACATTCTGAGCGGCGGGAATTACAACGTGATTCTCTGCGAGCGCGGCATCCGCACCTTTGAAACCTACACACGCAACACGTTCGACCTCGCCGCGATCCCCGTGATCCAAAAACTTTCACACTTGCCGATGTGGGCCGATCCCTCGCATGGCACCGGTCGTCGCGACAAAGTCCCACCCATGGCGCGCGCCGCGGTTGCCGCCGGCGCCGATGGTTTGCTCATCGAAGTACACAACGATCCCGAACACGCCCTGTCCGACGGAGCGCAATCGCTCGAACCGAACACCTTTACGCAACTCATGGCGGAGCTGCGCATCATCGCTCCCGCCATCGGCCGCAGAATGGCCTGAACTTTCTACGGTTTGCCGCAGAGCGGTTGCTCTTGTCTCACCGCGGCGGCTTCGGGATATTCGGCGGATGCTCCCAGCAGCCGCTCCCGCGCCCGCTCCGATTCCGTGCCACCGAGGTGGGCATCCAGGAACGCCGCGACGTACTCGCGAATCGCCGCCATGGTCTTCTCTGGACCCATGGGTCCAGCTTCGACGGAGTTGCGCGTCAGCCAGATCCAGTCTCCCATCGCCACGTGCTCGGCGCCGGGGAAATTGACCGCGAATCGTGGTCCCGCCAGATTGTTCCACAGCCGGCACTCGCTGGGCTCCCAGCGTTCGCGTCCAGCGGCCATCAGGAGGACGGGTTTTTTTGTCGCGCTGGGCAGAGCCGATGGCACAGGCCCGTCCATCAGAATAGCGGCCTTAAAACGTGGCTCCACTTGCGCGTCAAGCAATGCAGACAACGCGCCGAGCGAGTGTCCCGCCACAGCGATCCGAGAAAGATCGAGTTTCTTCCTAAGCACGGGGTCGCGCGAATTCAATCGCTCGAGTTCGCCTACCGCCGCGTTCAGGTCCAACATGCGGACATAAGCCGCCGTGGACAAGGATTTGTCATCGCCCTTCATCGGGCCGCCGAGATGGCTACCGACTATGGATTTCGCAAGCCGGCCATCGCCGAGTTCCACCACGGTACTTTCGTAGGTGTGTGCCACCACGGCCACGATGTACCCCCGGCTCGCCAGATCTTCGGTCAGGAAGGTGTAGTCGGTAAACGTCGCTGTGAATCCCGGAGAAAAAACAACCACCGGATGCGCTCCTGCAGCGACGGGGGCTTCCCAGCAACTGTTTGTCTTCACGGGGAATGGACGAACTCCAACCAGTTTCGCAAAGTAGTTCCACACAGCAGGAGATGCATACGCAGCGGGAACACATTTTGTGTTCGGTTCGAGGGAGGCCGGGTACCAGACGCGCATCGCCAGTTCGCGCTTGCTGCCGTTTGCGCGATAGGGATCTACACGCGTCCCATCGGTAAAGTGAATGACGCGAGTGCCCACAAGCTCCGGTCCGGTCGGCGCCGGAACAGCGGCCGCACTCGTGGCTGCCAATTCGGATCGCGCGGCTGACTCATCGTTGATTCGCACCTCGGTAGCTCGACCCGTCAGACCCACCTGCTGCGGGCTATCCGGACTACTGTCATCGAAGGAAACAAACGCAGTGAACGAGCCCAAGGACACCGGGTTAAACGTGACGGTAACGGTGCAGGTTGAGCCCGCATTTAGGCTTGCGCCGCAATCGTTCGCTTCGTGGAACAGCCCTGAGTTGGCGCCGATTATGGAGATGTTGTTGACGGTCAGCTGAGCAGCGCCTGTGTCGGTTAGCGCGATGTCTTGCGAGGGCGGCGGACAGAAGTTACGGGGCCGCAACTTACAGGTAAAGTCTAAATTGGCAGGGATGACCTTTGCTGTGCCATTGGTAAGCGTAATGGTAGCCGTTGCTGATTTGGTTGTGTCGGCAGCGGCGATGGCGTTGATCGTGACGCCCGTGCTCGCAGGAAGCGATGCGGGAGCAGTAAACGTTTTGGGAGCTCCGCTTGCTGTGCTCGCTGGGCTAACACTACCGCAAGCGGGCGAGCAGTTCACTCCATTTTGCGTGAGGGTCCAATTCAGGCCCGCATTGGTCGGATCGTAGAGTGTTGTGGCGGTGAACTGTTGAGTTGAATTGAGGGGAATGATGCCGCTGATAGGCGAAACCGGCTGCACAACGATGGCTGGGACGTTAATTGACGTTGCGGACGACTTTGTCGTGTCGGTAACCGATGTGGCCGTCAGCGTCACGCCCAGATCGGACGAGGCGAGCGCCGGAGCGGTGTAGGTGATCGCTGCGCCGCTCGCGGAGGTGTTGGAGGAGATCGAACCGCAAGCGTTGGTCGAACAGGAAAGCGTCCAGGTCACGCCTTTGTTGCTGGGGTCGTTCGCAATAGTGGCAGTGAACTGTTGCGTGGTTGTGGCGACGATCGTAGGCGACTGCGGCTGGACGTCGACCGTAATGGCCGGAACAGTGGCTGTGGCGGAGGCAGCGCTTAAGGTGTTCGCGACCGAAATCGCGGTTATGGAGACAATCAGGTCACTTGCCGGGAGAGTGGGCGCCGTGTAGGTTGTAGCGACACCGCTTGCCGTTGAAGTCGGTGACACACTTCCGCACTGCGACGCAGCGCAGACAACTGTCCAAGTTACTCCCTTATTGCCCGAATCGCCGAGGACTGTTGCAGTGAACTTCGCAGTGGCTCCTCCAAGTATTGTCGCAGAGGCCGGAGCGACGGTCACACCCACAGAAGGGATGGTGATGGCTGCTGATGCGGATTTCGACTTGTCGGTAGCCGAGGTCGCTGTGACGGTGACGCTTAGGTTGCTGGCCGGACGAGAGGTGGGGGCGCTGTAAGTTACGGTATCGCCGCTGGCGGACGAGCCGGGCGAAACAGAACCGCACGGCGCGGTCGAGCATGTCACCGTCCAGGTAACGCCAGCATTGGCGATGTCAGAATTCACAGTAGCGGAGAGTTGCAGCGTGGCGCTTGCCTGTACCGAAGCTGTCTGGGGCGTGACGGAAACCGAAACGGCCATGATGGTGACGGTGGCGGTTGCTGACTTTGTGGAATCCGCGCTAGCGGTTGCAGTGATGGTAACTGTCAGATTGTTTGCGGGCGTGTTGGCCGGTGCTGTGTAGGTCACCGCCACGCCGCTTGCTGACGCCGTCGGGGAAACAGAACCGCACGGAGCAGCGGAACAGGACACTGCCCACATGACTCCGCGGTTTGCGGTATCGCTAGAAACGGAGGCAGTGAGGCTGATCGCATCGCCGGCCTGGAGAGAAGCAGAGTTCGGCGAAACCGAAACGCTGACGGGCGGAGATGGGGAACCCCCGCCGCCGCAGCCAAAACTCAAAAGGGCGATACCCGTGAGGAGAATCAACATCAGGCAAAGCAAAAATCGCCTGGTTGAATGACTGGCGGGCCAAAACGAGCAGGTGTTGAACGCCGGGAGGCGGGTGGGCTGGGGCATGGCGGAACTCCTTAACGAATGCAAAGTAAGGTGGACCGGCGCGGCACGGACCGCTTCGTGCCGACCCATCCTTCGAATCAACCGCTGTCTTCAAAGAGGAAGAGAACTTTCACGGCTAACCACCACCCTTGGGATGCCGGCGTTCTAAGACCGCAGGCGCTCGTGCCCGTTTTGTTCTCCGCTTCCGTTGCCGTTAGCACCGCTAGAAAACTGAAATGTACGCAAGAGCTGTCCGGCCTGGTAGAAGTTGAGCGTCACTGAGTTCGAGCAGTCGGAGCTGACGGCGATCGTTCCGGATAACTCGGCATATTGGCTGCTCACGGGGCGAGCTTCGGTTGCGGTGACCTCGTCAGTGGTATCCGCAGTGGCAGGTCCAATGGCAGCGGTGGGAACGGAGCCAAAAGGCAGGATCACGTTGCCCGTCAACGTAAATCCCTGCTTATCGCCGGTATGAGTGGCGGGACAGCCGGCCGCGCTCGGCGAAAGCGTACTGGGACCGGCGAACGCACGCGCGATCAAGAACAGCACCCTGTACAGGGATGGGCTCTCCAAGGGTGAACTCCTCTTGTTTCTGTAATCTGCTCGCGTAAGAAACGAATAGGGAACGTCGGACGGTAAGCTTCTCGCAGGAGCGAACAGCAGTCCTGAGGAAGAGGTGAGGATGCGGAGAGGTTTTTCCGAGGGCGTGTGGAGAGCAGGCGTGCGCAAACCGAATACGAAACGGGTATATAATCGCGCCAAAAGTACGCCAGCAAGGGGCTTATGGCAAACGCTTTCCAGATCGGCCCCTGGGTAGCAGTACCAAGCCTGAACACCCTGTCGCTGAACGGCACGACCATACGAATTGAGCCGAAGGTGATGGAGGTCTTGGTGTGCCTGGTGAATCACGCAGGGGAGACGATTTCGAAAGAGGAACTGCTGGAAACCGTCTGGCCGCGTACGTTCGTGACCGATGATGTCTTGACGCGATGCGTTTCGGAATTGCGCCACGTGTTTGATGACGATCCCAAGCAATCGCGGTTTATCCAGACAATTCCGAAGCGTGGGTACCGAGCCATTGCGCCGATTGCGCCTGTTCCAGACGGCGGCGCTCCCGTTCCTGTTCTCCCGCCGGCCGAGAATTTGCCTGTTGCGGATTCGCCCAAAGCACCCAGCACGATTCGGAAAACCGCTTTGTTTGCCACAGCTGCCATAGCCGTTGCTGCGCTGATCCTTGCCATAAATGTCGCTGACGTTCGCGGACGCCTCGCCAAGCTTTACGACAAGCCCAGAATTAGATCACTCGCTGTCTTGCCGCTCACCAATTTATCTGCGGATCCAGAGCAGAAATATTTCAGCGAAGGCCTCACTGACGCACTCACGACAGAGCTCTCGCAGATTTCGTCGGTCAGAGTGATTTCGCGGACTTCGGCGGAGCGTTACCGCAACACGAATAAGCCATTGTCACAGGTCGCGCGAGAACTGCGGGTGGACGGCATCGTTGAAGGCACGGTACAGAAGTCGGGCGATTCCATTCGGGTGACAGCCCAGCTCATCTACGCACCAGACGATCGTCATCTGTGGGCCAGAAGTTACGAGCGAGACTCGGAGAACGTTCTGACGCTGGAGCAGGACATTGCCAGGGCCGTCGCGGAAGAGATCCGCGCGACGTTGACACCGCGCGAGAAAGCGCGCTTGGCACGCAGCACGCCGTTGTCTCTGATCGCGCTGGAGCTGTTTCTCCAGGGCCGGTACCATTCCGGGCGCGCTGCAGATCTGGCTAATCGAAACGGCCAAGAAGCGGCGACGCAACGCGAACTGGCGGAAGCACGGGGCTTCTTCGAGAAGGCAATTCACGAAGACCCTGATTACGCTCAGGCGTATGTGGGTTTGGCTAAAACCTGGCTAGATGCGCCAGTTTCGGACAGGGGACCGGAGAAAGCGGAAACGTTTCTTCGCACAGCCATTGCACTTGACCCCGAGCTGGCCGAAGCACATGAGAGCCTGGCAACGCTCGAAGTTCTACGACTCTGGCGCTGGTCTGAAGCAGAGCAGGAGTACAAACGGGCCATCCAGCTCAATCCCAACTCCGCGGAAGCTCATGCGAGGTATGCCGAATACTTGGACTGCATGCGGCGGTTTGACGAGGGCATGAAGGAATTCTTGCTGGCCCAGAGCCTCGACCCAGGTCATGATTTCAATCCCAATCCATTTTATCGACGCAGACAGTTTGACCGCGCAATTGAAGAGGATGAGGGCGAGGTGAAGCGTGAAGCCTTCGGATTCTGGTCGCACTGGAACCTAGCATACGACTACGAAGGCGCTGGCCGCCGCGAAGACTCCGCGCGCGAGTGGGAAGAGTCGCTTCGTATGCTGGACTTCACCGAACTGGCGGACAGTATGCACCGCGGCTTGGAGAAAGGAGGCTATCGTGGGGCGATCAGCGCGCTGGCCGCCGGGATGGAGGAAGCCGATTCGAAAGGCAACCCTCCGCCACCGTTCTTTGCAGGGATGATGTATGGCTTCCTGGGACAGAAGGATCGTGCCTTTTATTGGCTGGAGCGCGGCTACAAGGAGCGCAGTCCGGCATACTCTTCATTGAATGTGGATCCATGCTGGGATCCTTTACGGGATGATCCCCGGTTCAAAGACCTGGTTCGGCGTGTGGGACTGCCTTGAGCTTTTGCTTAAAGGCCTGTGCACGAAGTGTTTGGCGGCGCTCCGCTTTGTCCTTCGCGGCTGGCTCACTGTAAACTCTTTCCTTTATGTCCCCGCATCTCATTCAGCGCGTCACGATACTGGGCACCGGCCTCATTGGTGGGTCGTTCGCACTCGCCCTGAAAAAATACACGACCGACATTTCCATTCACGGCTGGGATCGCTCGAACGTTGCCAACGAAGCTTTCGGCCGCCGCATCATTGATCAAGCTTCTTCTGGTCCGCTCAGGTATGCCATAGCGGAAGCCGATCTGATTTACGTTGCGCTTCCAATTGGCGCAACCCTCGATATCCTTCCAGAGGTGGCCAAGTTTGCGCCGCGCCATGCGCTTGTGACTGACACATGCAGCACCAAGCTGCGCATCACGCAAGAAGCAGCAGCGCGATTTCCTGGGGGTGACGGTCCACTCTTTCTTGGTGGCCACCCAATGGCTGGGAAGGAACTGTCCGGCATCGGCGGCGCGGACGGCGAGCTGTTCCGCGATCATCCTTACGCGCTGATCACGGAGCCAACTTCGGACGCGGCCTTGATCGCGACTGCCGCCGATACGCCTGCGGTTGCCGGTGCTGCGTTGGCAGAATCTTCGTTGGCAGTCGCGCCAAAAGCTCCACTGGAGTCATTGCCGCCGCGGAAAGGGCAGGGGCCGGAGTCGGATCCGCGCATAGCGGCGTTCGTGAAAATCTTGGAGAAAATCGGCGCGCGCCCGCTGTGGATCGGAGCGCAACAACACGACTACGCCGTGGGCCTTGCTTCGCACTTGCCGCAACTCGCCGCGGTCGCACTGGCCTCTTTCCTTTACGACCGGTTGGATGAGAACGGTTTGCCGATCACGCTGGCTGGTCCGGGTTTGCGCGACTCGCTTCGCTTAGCGGGAAGTTCCTACACGCTCTGGCGCGACATTGTCCTCACCAATCAGGAGATCCTCTCGGCCTCGCTCGAAGTTTTCGCGCGGCGGATTGACGAACTGCGCGAACGTCTCGCCTCGCGCGACCTCGAAGCCGACTTCGATGCCGCCAACGAACTGTATAAACTGCTGAAGGGAATTTGAACGGCCATGGATAAGCATGTCGCTTCGGCGGATGCAGCAATCGCGAATCTGAAGGATGGGATGACCATCCTGATGGGCGGGTTCGGGCTTTGCGGGATTCCGGAGAATCTGATTGCGGCGGTGCAGCGCAAGGGAACTAAAAATCTGACGATTGTTTCGAACAATGCGGGCGTGGACGGATTTGGGATTGGGATTTTGCTGGAGAAGCGGCAAGTGAAGAAGATGGTTTCGACGTACGTGGGCGAAAACAAATTGTTCGAGCAGCTGGTGACGAGCGGGGAACTGGAGCTGGAGCTGAATCCGCAGGGGACGTTCGCGGAGCGGATTCGCGCGGGGGGCGCGGGGATTCCGGCGTTTTACACGCCGACGGGATACGGAACGCTGGTGGCGGAAGGGAAAGAGACTCGTGAGTTTGAGGGGCGACAGTACGTGATGGAGCGCGGAATTCGCGGCGACTTTGCGTTCGTCAAGGCGTGGAAGGGCGACCGTTGGGGGAATTTGATTTACCGGAAGACCGCTCGGAATTTTAATCCCATGATGGCGACGGCAGCCGATTATGTTATTGCCGAAGTGGAAGAGCTGGTCGAGCTGGGGTCGCTGGATCCTGACAATGTGCATACGCCGGGGCTGTATGTGAACGCGATTTTCCAGGGGCCGAAGTACGAGAAGCGAATTGAACGGCGGACCGTGCGGGCCCCGGTCGGACTTAGGTAAACAAGCATGCTGCGAAACATTCTGGCATTGCTTGTTGGGCTAATCGTAAGCGTTCTGTCAGTCGCCTTGGGAAGCGGGGTGTGAGTTGACGATGCCTCTCACTGACGATCAAAAGCGGGAACGAATTGTGAAGCGGATTGCGCGGGAACTGCGCGACGGCTTTTATGTGAACCTGGGCATTGGAATACCGACGCTGGTGGCGAACCATGTGCCGCCGGGGATGGAAGTGATTCTGCAATCGGAAAACGGGATGCTTGGCGTCGGGCCGTATCCACTGGAATCGGAAGTCGATCCGGATTTGATCAACGCGGGCAAAGAGACGATCAGCGAGCTGAAAGGCTGTTGCTATTTTTCGTCGGCCGATTCGTTTGCGATGATTCGCGGCGGGCATGTTGATCTGACAGTGCTGGGCGCGCTGCAGGTAGATGAAAAAGGTACTCTGGCGAACTGGGCGGTGCCGGGAAAGATGCTGAAGGGCATGGGCGGGGCCATGGACCTGGTAGCAGGTGCGAAACGAGTTTATGTGGCGATGGAGCATGCTACAAAAGACGGCAAGCCCAAAATCTTGAAGAAGTGCACTCTGCCGCTGACTGGTGTGGAAGTGGTGGATCACATTGTTACGGAATTGGCGGTGATTGAGGTGACGCCGGATGGATTGGTGCTGCGCGAGATCGCTCCGGATATAACCGTGGAGCAGGTGCACGCGTTGACGGAGCCGAAACTGATTTTGCCGGCGGGCGGGCCAGGCGTGATGGCGGGATGATTGTCTTGGTCGAGGATGGACACAAAGCTGAGATCGTTCGACTTCGTGGCCGAGCGTGCCAAGAAATGCGACAGAAAGGCCGGGCCACTTCGCTTAGGATGACAAGTTTGCGTTGGCGTTCAGGAGCTGAGGCGGCGGGCGATGGCGAAGGAGTAGTGGAAGCCCGAGATCGTGGTGAGAATCGCAACAAGATAGATGAGGATGCGGTTCAGCAGGGCCAGCGGGTCGTATGGATACGCGGCGTGAAGAACGACAGCAAACACTAAAATAATCTGGAAAAATGTGGTGGCCTTGCCGAGTTGGCTCGGAGGAAATGGGCGGTAGCCGGAAATCAGAAGAATTACGGAAGCAACAGTGAGGATCATGATGTCGCGGCTCAAGACCATGATGGTGAGCCACCAGGCGATCTGTTTTTCCATGGCGAGGATGACGAAGGACGACGAGAGCATAAGCTTGTCGGCGATGGGGTCGAGGTAGGCGCCGATGGCGGATTTCTGATTGAGCTTGCGCGCCAGAAGGCCGTCAATTCCGTCGGAAAGGCCGGCGAGCACGAGGATCAGCAAGGCGTACCGGTAATGCTCATAAACGATCAGGATTAGAAAAAACGGCAGGATGCCGAGCCGCAGCAGCGTGATTTGGTTGGGGACCGTCCAGAAGCGACCTTTCATTCTAGAAAGAATAACTCAGTTCCAAAGTATTGTCTTACCCCGCCCGCAAGCGAAGCCGGAGCAGAGCCGAGAATGAAAGCTGGGAAGTAAAGAAATAACCAAGTAAGGAACAGTACTAAGCAAATTGGGCGAGGTACTCGGCGAGAGGGCGGCCGACTTTGCGGGCAAAAACCTCAGAGAGTGACGGAATCGTGCCGGAAGGCTCGTCGAGGGCGATGCGTTCGACGCGGGTCATAGGGAAGAAAAGAGTGGGGAGCCCCGTGCGCTCTCCTTCAGAGCTGTTTATCTGGTTCACAAAGTGGTCGAAGGAGTTCAGATCGATACCGCGCAGCGTGACGCCCGCTGTGTTGATCGAGAGGAGTTCGCCCCAGAGCTTTTCTTTGGGCGAGTGCAGGCTGACGACGATGATCGAGTGGCGTTCCATGGAGGTCTATTAAAGCGTAACCTATCTTCGGTCCGCAGTTAATCCGCACCGGACACGAGATGCGCGAAGAGTGACGGGACTGGCAAGAGTGCGTTGAAAAGTTCGGTTAGCCGGCGATCGGCTTCGAGAAATGCAGAACCATCAGGACAAAGGCCGCGAGCACTGCAGCGAACGCCGTCCAGCCGAGTGCGTACGCTTTATTGCGCTCGCGCGAATTCAGCGGCTCGCGATCAACCAGGATGCGCCCGAGCAAGAAACCAGCGGCGAGGCCGCCAAAGTGGGCCCAATTGTCCGTACGCAAACCGCTAAAGAAAAGACCAATGGCGAAGATGGAGACTACGGAAGAGATCAAGCGCCCACGAAGCGCACTCATGTAGGCGCCGCCGCGGCGAGTGGTAATCGCGAGCAGCAACCCGATGAGGCCGAGAATAGCGCCGCTGGCTCCCACTGAAGGAGCAGCGCTGAAAGTAGCACTCAGGACCGAGCCGCAGAATCCGCAGACGGTGTAACAGAAAAAGTAGCGCGCCGAGCCATAGACCTGTTCCACGGCGGGGCCGATGTTCATCAGCGCCATCATGTTGAACCCGATGTGAATGAGTCCGCCGTGCAGGTACATCGCGGTCAGCATGCGGTACCAGTTAAAGTCGTCGTAACGGAACGGGATCCCCATGCCCAGCCGGTAGAGAGCTTCGCTGTTGAATCCGAAGAGTACGCTGAAGCCCTGCTGACCGCGCGCCATCGAAGCCATCCAGGTCACGCCGAACATGAGGATGTTGGCAATCAACAGAGCCGTGCTGGCGGGCGCTTCGTTTTCGCCCAGGAGGCCGGAGAGCTTTTTGCTGGCAGCGGCGAGAGAAAAGGTGAGATTAGCGCCGCATTCGTGGCAACGCGTGGCTTTGATGCCTACGAGGGTGCCGCAGGCGGGGCAAAGTTTGGGGCGCGGCTGATTGTTTTCGCCGCCGCCGGAAAATCCCGCTATCTGCTTCCAACGGTCAATGCGCCGCTGCCACTGAGAGGAAACTGCCAATGCGCCTCCTTGCGAGCCATTTTGCGCGTTTCTATAATACCGGAATTGCCATTCGGCTTTCGTAAAGCGAGGAAAGCAGGGAACTCATGGACAAATTCGAGGAGATGGGGCGCAAGTTAGATGAAGAATTGGGCAGGCTACGACGATTTGTCGAAGAGGACCTGGCGCCGAAGACGGAAGAGCGCACGGCGCAATTCCTGCGCGAGGTATCGGAGAAGCTGACGGACGCGGCCAGCTGGCTGGATGAACGGCGTGCATCGCGCGATACGAAGAGCAAAGAGACTTCGGTGTAGTCCAGGCTCAATGTGACGATCGCGCGCGCCGCTTTTAGCGAACAACTTGGAGCGTTTATTCTCTTCTGCTGTGCCGCACTGACTGCGGCGGGCTGCGCGGGTAGGCATCCGGTCGCGGCAAGCACACCGCCGCCAGTCGTGCCATCGGCAACGCCCGAGGCAAGTCCGAACAATCCAGCGCGATCTTCAGCTTCATCGCATCGAACCTCAACCGCAAGAGGCGATCTTCCTGACAGGCCGGAGAACGGTGGCTACGCGGAAGAGGGCAACGCTTCGTGGTATGGGCCGCCGTTCCACGGGCGACGCTCGTCGAACGGCGAAGTCTACGATATGAACAAGCTGACGGCGGCGCACCGTACGATGACATTCAACACCATGGTGCGCGTGACGAACCTGACGAACGGGAAAAGCGTGGTAGTGCGGATTACCGATCGCGGGCCCTTTGTGGAGAACCGGATCATTGACTTGTCGCGGGCAGCGGCGCAGGCAATAGAGTCCATCGGGCCGGGCGTGGTGCCGGTGCGGCTCGAAGTGGTTTCGGGCAACGATCCCTTTGGCGGATATTTCACGGTGCAGGTTGGCGCGTTCAAAGAGAAGGGGAATGCGGATCGCCTGCGCGAGCGGCTGGACGCGCTATATCCGCCGGCGACGATCCAGCAAGTGGCATTGGACGATGGGATGTTCTATCGCGTGCGCGTGGGCAGGATTTTGGGAGAGCAATCGGCGCAGCGGTTTGCCGATGATCTAAAGGCAAAAGAAGGATTCCACGCGATGGTGATCCGGCTGGACGACGAGGCAGGAGGAGGGAACTAGTGAGCGCCGATTGTTTGTTCTGCAAGATTGCGGCGAAGCAGATTCCAGCGAAGATGGTGCATGAGGACGCGGACGTTTTTGCGTTTGAGGACATTAATCCGCAAGCGCCGACCCACGTGCTGGTTTGTCCGAAGAAGCATTTTGCTTCGTTGGAGCATGCCACGCCGGAGGAAGAAGCGGCCCTAGGCAAGGTCGCGCTGGTCGCGGCGAAGATTGCGAAGGAGCGTAGGCTGCGCAGCTACCGGACGGTGATCAACACCGGCAGCGGCGCGGGACAAACGGTTTTTCACCTGCATTTGCATTTATTGGGCGGCAGGAATTTTAGCTGGCCGCCGGGCTAGGGCCGCCAAAAAGGAGCTTGAAACCGTTCCCGGCCGCGGCCGGAGGGAACAATCTGAGCTTTCGCGTCGTTCAGAGTTGAAGGAAGCCAGGCATTCGCTTCGTTTGTAGTTTGGTGGAGGAAAGATCATGACTAGAAGGAACATGCTGCGTTTCGGCAGTCTGCTACTAGCATTTGTTTTCATCGCGAGCCAGCCGGCGCAGTCCCAGTCGCAGTCGCCGACGCCGACGCGGAAGTTGCCCACGATTCCCTTCGAGAAATACAAATTGAAGAACGGTCTGGAAGTGATCCTTTCCGAAGACCGCACGCTGCCACTGGTCTCGGTGAACATCTGGTACCACGTCGGCCCTGCGAACGAAAAAGCCGGCCGAACCGGCTTCGCGCACCTGTTTGAGCACATGATGTTCGAAGGCTCGCAGCACGTTGGCAGCAAGGCGCACATCGCCTACCTGGAAGGAGCGGGCGCGACCGATATCAACGGAACAACAAACTTTGATCGCACCAACTACTACGAGACCGTTCCTTCCAATCAGCTTGAACTCGCTCTATGGCTTGAAAGCGATCGCATGGGTTATCTGTTGGGAACTCTCGCTATTGAAAAACTCGCGAACCAGCGCGACGTTGTCCGCAACGAGCGCCGCCAATCCGTAGAGAACGCGCCTTACGGCCTTGCCGAGGAAGCGCTCGTGCACCTCATGCTTCCGAAGAACCATCCGTACTACGCGGAAGTGATTGGTTCGCATGCCGACGTGGAAGCCGCAAAGCTCGAAGACGTGCGTGAGTTTTTCCAGCAATACTACACAGCAAACAACGCGACAATGGCCATCGTCGGCGACTTCGACAAATCAACCATAAAAAGGCTGGTCGAGAAATATTTCGGAAGCATTCCCTCCGGCCCGGCTGTCCCAAAGCTCGACGTGACAACGCCTGCGGTAACTTCGGAACGGCGTGCCACGGTGACCGACCAGGTCGAGCTGCCGCGCGTCTATATGGGATGGATTACTCCCCCGGTTTTCACCGTGGGAAATGCCGAATGCAATTTTTATTCGCAGATTCTCGGTGGCGGGAAAAGCAGCCGCCTCTACAAGAGTTTGGTCTATGAAAAGCAGATCGCGCAGGACGTTGCGACGAGTATGGAAGAAACCAAGCTAGGTTCGTTGTTCGAACTGATCGCCACCGCAAAACCCGGCGTGAAGCCCGAAGATCTGGAGAAGGCGATTGATGAAGTGATTGCAAAACTGGCGGCGGAAGGCCCGACCAGCGCTGAAGTCGAGCGCGCGCGCAATCTCACCGAAACCGCCCTGGTGCGAGGCTTGCAAAGAACCAACGGCATCGCGAATCGCCTGAATTACTACAACCAGTTTTTGGGAACGCCAGATTACTTTGCCAAGGACATCGCGCGCTACGACGCTGTGAAACCGACCGATGTGCAGCGCGTCGCGCAAGCTATTTTCAAAAGGGACGCGCGGGGCGTGGTCTATGCCGTTCCGGGCAAGAAGGTTATTGAAGACGTTCCGAAAACTTCCGAAGAAGAAAATAAGAAGCAAGCTGCCGACGCAGGTGCGAGCAAAATCACCATGCCGGAAGAAGCTTGGCGCGCCAACGCTCCGAAGCCAGGGCCGGCGCCAAAGTTCACGCTCCCTGTTCCGGAGCAAGCGAAACTGGCTAACGGCTTGACCATTCTGTTGGTCGAGCGGCACAACTTGCCGCTTGTTTCCGCTTCGCTTTACACGACGAGTGGTAGCGAGCTCAATCCGCTGGACAAACCGGGACTATCGAGCTTCGTAGCCGACATGCTTACCGAAGGCACTACGAATCGCTCGGCTTTGAAATTCGCCGAGGATGTGGATCAAATTGGCGCGATCATCGCCGCGGGAGCGGGCTACAGCAGCGGAACTGTCAGCCTGTCGGCTCTCAGCTGGAACGCCGGTGCCGCGATGGACCTGGCCTCCGACGCAGCTCTTCATCCGGCTTTCGCCGAAAAAGAAGTCGAACGCGTGCGCAACCAGCGCATAACCGCCGTGCTGCAGGAAAACGACGATCCTTTTGCGCTGGCACAACGCACGGCTTCCCACCTCGTTTTTCCGAACAGCCCTTATGGCTTTTCGGCGATCGGAACGGAAGCCGCCAACAAGGCAATTTCGCGCGCCGATCTGACCACTTTCTGGCAAAAGGGCTATGTACCTGCTAATTCCGTATTGGCGATCGCCGGCGACCTGACGATGGCGCAAGCGAAAGAGCTGGCCAGCAAGTATTTGGGGGCGTGGTCCGGCTCCGCATCTGCCGCCGTGTCTCTGGCAACACCGGCGCCGCCGGCGCGCTCGATTGCAATCGTGGACAAGCCCGGCGCTCCACAAACATTCCTGTTGGCAGCGGGTCTTGGTGCCAAGCGCAGCACACCGGACTATGTTCCGCTCGAAGTGATGAACACGGCCTTGGGCGGACTCTTCTCGAGCCGCATCAACATGAACCTGCGCGAAGAGCACGGCTACACGTACGGAGCGCAGTCCTTCTTCAATTACCGCCGCTTCGTGGGCCCGTTCCTTGCCGGTGGCGCTATTCGAACCGACGTGACCGCGCCCGCCACACACGAACTCTTCAAGGAACTCACGCGAATTCGCGAAGGCGAACTGACTGCGGACGAACTGCAAAAGGCCAAGGACTCGTTCTCCAAGTCGCTAGTCGGCCTGTTCGAAACGACAGGTGACACAGCTTCCACCATCGGCGGCCAATTTGTATTTGCATTGCCGGTCGACTACTACCGCGACTTGCCCGCGCAGATTGACAAGGTCACCGCGGCCGACGCATTGCGCGTCGCCAAGCAGTACATCAATCCCAACGCGATCGTAGTTGTCGAAGTCGGCGATCGCGCGAAGATCGAGCCGGAGTTGAAGAAACTGGATTTAGGTCCGGTGAACGTCGTTCAGTAATGGCAGGGAATCGCGGCGTTACGGCGCAATGATGTCTTTGCGCGACGATTTCACTTTAATCGCGGCCAGGCTGGACGCATCCCAGCCTCCGCCCAGCGCTTTTACCAGCAGCACGCTGGTTACAAGTTTTTGCCCCTGCAAGATTGCCAGCTGTTGCTCGTTGGTCAGCAAGTTCTGCTGCGCGCTGACGACGTCCAGATAACTGACTAACCCGCCCGTGTAGCGGCTTGTCGCAATATCCAATGTTCGCCGCGAAGCATTCACCGCCAGCTGCTGCGACTGATACGCCTGATCGAGCACGGTTAGCCCGGTCAGGCTGTCCTGCACTTCCTGAAAAGCCAACAAAACCGTCTGACGGTATCCGGCCACGGTGGCATCGTAGTTGGCCTGCGCAAACTGCATCTGCGCGCGCCGCGCGCCTCCGGTAAAGATGCTTTCGGCCACGTTCGCGCCCACCGCCCAGAACGTGCTCTGCACGTTGGCGAGCTTTGCGATGTCGGCCGCCTGCCAGCCGCCCGTCCCAAACAAATTCAACGAAGGATAGTACGCCGCTTTGGCGATTCCGATTTGCGCATTGGCAATCGCCATCTGGCGCTCTGCTTCGGCGATGTCCGGGCGCCGCTCCAGCAAATCCGAAGGTAGCCCGGCATTCAGCGACGGCGGCTCCGCATTGAGTTCGCGCACCGGCAAATGGAAATCCGGTGCGGGCTTCCCAACGAGTACAGCGATCGCGTCCTCGAACTGCTTCCGCTGCTGCTGCAATAGCGTGAGCTGCGTCCGCGTCGTGTTCAGCAGCGTTTCTTCTTGCGCGACATCGAGGCCAGACGCTACGCCGCCCTTGTACCGCGAATTGACTAGGTCCAGCCCCTTGCTCAGCGTCTCGACCGTCCGCTTCAGCAAGCCGATCTGCTTATCCAGCTGCCGCAGCGAAAAATAATCTCCGGCCAACTCCGCTGTCGTGAGCAAGCGAACACTTTCCAAGTCGGCCGCGCTTGACTGATAACTCGCCTGCGCTGCTTCGATGCTTCGCCGCCGCCGGCCAAACAGATCCACCTCATAGCTCACCGTGAACGGCAGCGAGAACGAGTTCTGCGTAACCGGCCCGGTGGGGATGACGCTGCTGTTTGCCGGGCGATTGCCCGAGAGCCGTTGCCGCCCAATCGCTGGCGCCACTCCCAACTGCGGAAATTGCGTGGAGAGCTGTAGCGACGCAACTGCACGCGCCTGCTCCAGCCGTGCCATGGAAATTTTCAGCGTTTGGTTCGACGCGAGCGCTTCCGTCTCCAACGCATTCAGCTCGTCATCGCTAAAAACCGTCCACCACGCGCCTTTGCCTAACGCATCTTTGGGAGCGCTCTCGCGCCATGGCTCGGCAACGTCCCAATGCGCAGCTTCGGGTGCACTGGCGCGCCGATAGTTAGGCCCAACCGTACACCCGGCCAGCACCGCCGCTGCAATCAGCATGAGAACAGAAAACTTTCGAGAAAGTGTCACTTACTCGGTCCCTTGGAGTTGTTGGCAGGGCCGCTGGTTGGATTCGCGGGCGCGCTGCCCTGCGCAGGAGCACTCGGCGGGCCGATGGGAGCCACTGGAATCTTCACGCTGGCCTCTTTGACGTTCACCTGCTGGTTGTCTTCCAAGGAATCCGGTGGATTCAACACAATCCAATCGCCGGGCGTCAGGCCTTGCAGAACTTCCAGGCTCGTGCCGAAGTCGCGCCCAATCGTCAAAGCCTGCAAGCGCGTTTTGTGGTTCTGGTCGATCACCACCGCGCGAAGCCCTTCCGAGCGGAAAAGCAGCGCGTTCACGGGAACCTGCACGCGCGTGCCGCCAATCTGCACATTCAGGTGCACTTGCGCATAGCCCCCCGGCAGCAGCTCGCCGCTCTTGTTCGGCACATCTACTTCGGTGAGCAGCGTTCGCGTCGCGGGATCAATCGCTTCCGCGGTGCGCACCACTTTTCCTTGAAATTTCCGCCCGGGAAACTGCGTGAGCTCCAGATACGTCGCCAACCCCGGACGAATCGAAGGCGCCGCGCTTTCCGGCACGTTCACATACACGCGAATCGGATCCGTCTGCGCCAAAAAGAAGAGCTGCTGCGTCGCGCCGCCGTTTCCGGCATTGATCAGCGTTCCGATGTCCACGTTGCGCCGCGTAATCACGCCGCTGAACGGGGCATAAATGTGCTTAAACGATTCCAGCTCTTCGAGCCGCTTCACGTTGGCCGCCGCCGAAGCCTGCGCCGCCTGCTTCGCCGCGTAATCTCCCGCCGCATTGTCCACTTCCTGCTTTGAAACGCCATCCGTCTTGATCAGCTCCTCGTACCGTGTCGCCGTAATCCGCGAAAGGTTCGAATTGGCCTTGGCCGTTTCCAAATCCGCCTTGGCTTGCAACAGTTGCTGATCCACTTCCGGTGTATCAATCTCCGCCAGCAGTTCGCCCTGCCGTACACGCGAACCGATGTCGCGATACCACTTTTTCAAATATCCGTTGGTCCGCGCGTAAATCGGCGACTCCACATAAGCCTGCAACGTGCCGGGCAGCACCAATCCTTCTTCGGCCGGTTCGACCGCCGGGTGGATAACGGCCACAGTCGGAATTGCCAGCGCTTCTGTCTCTTTCGCCAGCGCCGCATATTGCGAACGCCGCTGAAGTAGCGTGAACGCACCGATCACCACCAGCACCAGCGCCGCAAAAATCAGTGACGCGAAAAGTTTGCTTTTCCGGGGTGGGTTCTGACTCTCTGCTTCAGATGCCATGGCTTCTTTGCCTTTCGCTACCGATAAACCTTTTCACGCAGCCCGAATGACTACGCCAATGCTCGCTGCCGCCGACGTTCCAGCCTGCCGTGAATGATCGAAAAAACGCACGGCACAAAAAACAGCGTCGCGAACGTCGCAAAAATCAATCCACCAATTACCGCGCGGCCCAGCGGAGCGTTCTGCTCGCCGCCTTCGCCCAATCCAATCGCCATCGGTACCATACCGATAATCATCGCCATCGCCGTCATGATGACCGGCCGGATGCGCACGAATCCCGCTTCGACTGCCGCCTCCCGCGCGTTCTTGCCTTCCGCCATCTGCTCGCGCGCAAAAGACACCATCAATATACTGTTTGCCGTGGCCACGCCCATGCACATGATAGCGCCGGTCAGCGACGGAACGCTCAAGGTTGTATGGGTAATCAGGAGCGTCCAGCAGATCCCGGCCAGCGCTCCAGGCAACGCCGTAATGATAATGAAAGGATCGAGCCACGACTGAAAGTTCACCACGATCAGCAGGTACGCCAGCAAAATCGCGCCAGCGAGTCCGATACCCAAACCGATGAACGAAGTCCGCATCGTTTGCACTTGCCCACGCACCACAATGTGGCTCCCGCGCGGCAAATCCTTTTCGACTGCTTTCACTTGCTGGAAAACCTCATCCGATACGGCCCCAAGATCCCGCCCATCAACCGACGCATACACGTTGATCATCGGCTGCGCGTTGTAATGCGAAACCACAGCTGGACGCGATGTGGTGTTCGTAGTGACCAGGTTCGCCAGAATTTGGGGAGGCGCTCCCACAGCGGGCGCTGTGACCGGCGTGTTCTGCAGCGCCTGGTAGCTGTCTACTCGATACTGCGGCGTCTGCACCGCAATGTTGTAGTTGATCCCGTTTCGTGGATCGAGCCAGAACGCCGGCGCCGTCTGAAAACTCGAGCTCAACGACACGAGTACGTTCTGCGCGACGTCCCGCGCTTGCAGTCCCACCGACTGCACGCGCGTTCGGTCAATATTCATGAAGAGCGTTGGCGCGTCGTACGCCTGCTGTACGTGCACATCCACCGCGCCGGGAATGTGCTTCATGCGCGCCGCCAGCTTTTGCGCCACCGCGAAGTTACCTTGCTGGTTGGCACCCGTAAGCGCCACATCAATCGGCGCGGGCGTCCCGAAGTTCAGAATCTGCGTGACGATATCGGCCGGCTGGAAGAAGAACTGCACGCCCGGGAACTTGCGCGGCAACTCCTCACGCAACTCCCTAATGTACGCACTGGTCGGCTTGCCGCGCTCCTGCTTCAGCTGCACGAGGATTTCCGCGTCCGATGTGCCGAATGTCCCGGAGTTGCTGTAGCTCAGGTTGATGCCGCTGTACGGAACGCCGATGTTGTCGAGAACCGTGACCAAGTCCTTCTGAGGAATAGTCTGCGCGATGGTCTGGTTGACCTGGTCCGCCAGCCGTGCTGTCTCTTCAATTCGCAATCCGGTGCGCGCCCGCATGTGCAGCCGGATCTGCCCAGCATCGACGGAGGGGAAGAAGTCGCGGCCGAGCACGAAAGCCAGGCCGGTGGACAGCACGCAAAACGCAAGAAAGGAGACGGCGAATAGCTTCGGCGCATCTAACGAATAGCTCAGCGCACTCCTGTAGTGCTCGCGCAATCTCTCAAAACCGCGTTCGAAAGCCTGCTGATAGCGTCGGAAGAAGCCCTGCTTCTCTCCCTCATGTTCCTCGGCGTGATATTCGTCCTCCGCGCTCAATAGATACATCGCCAGCGTCGGCACGATCGTTCGCGACCACATGTACGACGCCAGCATCGCGAAAATCACCGCTTCCGCCAGCGGCACGAAGAGATATTTCGCGACGCCCGACAGGAAAAACATCGGAATGAACACGATGCAGATGCAAAGCGTTGAAACGAACGCCGGCACGGCGATCTGCTGCGCGCCGTCCAGAATCGCCTGCACCGTCTCTTTTCCCATCGCCAGGTTGCGATTGATGTTTTCAATCTCAACCGTCGCGTCGTCCACCAGGATTCCAACGGCGAGCGCCAGCCCGCCCAGCGTCATGATGTTGATCGTCTCCCCCAGCGCGCTCAGCAGCAGGATACTGACCAGGATCGAAAGAGGAATCGAAATCGCGATAATCAGCGTACTCTTCCAGTTGCCCAAGAACATCAGAATCATCACCGCGGTCAGAACCGCCGCAATCAACGCTTCGCGCAGCACGCCCTCAATGGCAGAACGCACGAACAGCGATTGGTCAAACAGTTGGCTGAGCTTGAGTCCTTCCGGATAGGACGACTCGTTGTACTTCAGCATCGCTTTCAGGTTGTCCACGATTTGCAGGGTGGACGCGTTGCCCGTTTTGTAGATACTCATCAGCACGCCGCGCTGACCGTTCGCCAGCACCGCGTTCGTTTGCGGCGAAAATCCGTCGCGAACGTGCGCAACGTCCTTCATGTAAATCGTCGCGCCGTTCACTGTCTTCACCGGCAGATCGTTCAGCTCGTTCACGCTCTTCGGGCTGCCGTTCATTTCCACGGTGTATTCGAGCGAGCCCAACTTCGCCGTGCCCGTCGGCAAGATCAGGTTTTGCGCTGCCACGGCGTTGACAATGTCCACCGCGGAAAGCCCTTTGGACTGCAGCGCGGTCGGGTCGGTGTCCACGGAAACCAGTCGCTGTTTGCCGCCGTAGGGAAACGGCGTCGCTGCGCCGGGAATTGTCGCCAGTTGCGTGCGGATAAAGTTGTTGCCGAAGTCGAAGAGGCTCTGTTCGCTGAGCGTATCGCTGGTCAGGCCCAGCTGAATTACAGGCACCGTCGAAGCCGAATAAATGATGATCAGTGGTGGCGTCGTGCCTGGAGGCAGGAACCTCAAAAAGGTCTGCGAGATTGCCGTCGTTTGCGCCAGCGAAGTCTGTATGTTGGCGTTCGGCTGGAAATAAACCTTAATTACCGCAATACCGTTCAGTGACTGTGATTCTGTGTGCTCCACATCGCTGACCAGTGTCGCGATGCCGCGCTCCACGTTGCCCGTGATGCGCTGCTCCATTTCCTGCGGCTGCAGGCCGGTGTAGCTCCAAACGAGACTGATAACTGGTATGTTGATCTCAGGGAAAATGTCGGTTGGCGTCGTCCGCAACACGAGCGGCGTCAGCAGAACAATCACCAGCGCCATCACGATAAACGTATAGGGACGCTGCAGCGCTAAGCGGACAATCCACATACTGGTATTCGTTTTCCTTCAGTCGGGAGAGTACGCGGGTCCCGGACCTGCCGATGGCGGCGCGAATGAAATCTCTTAATTAGACCGTCTGAATCCAATTTTGGTTACGCGGCCGGGTTCTTGTGGCCGGGTTCTTGTGGCCCGGTTCCTGCTCCGTCCGTCTCGATACGATACATCTCTGCCGCGTTTGTTGGAACAAGGAGTGCATTGCTTGTACGCGGTAAGGCGAATTGGCCCATTCTGACGGACTTTTGGATGCCGCGTGCTTTAGGCAGGTCACACTTGATTCTTTGCGCCAAATTGGACTGAAGTTAATTGGGGAATTGCGCTAGGTAACGCTAACTCTTGTTCGGACTACTTATGCGTCATCGTGAAGACGCCGTCCCAATTCGTAGGCGGCTCGTCGAACAAGTATTCCTGGCAGCGCTTCCAATACGCGCGCGCCGGCCCATCCTCCGGCCAGCGGTCGATGATGGACTGAAATGCGGTCTGTGCTTCCGTCCAGCGCCGCTCTTCATACAGCTTTCGCGCGTCTGCAAAACCATCGAGCAGCATCTCGATCTCCGGCGTCAGGCTCGCCGCTTCGCAAACCAGCTCGTAAATCACCACCGGCTCGTTTTTTCCCTTCACGCGGATCAAATCCAGTTCGCGAAACACAAATCCCGAATCTTTGGCCGCTGCGTATGTCGTCTCATTCACCAGAATGTGCGTCCCGTAATCCTTGTTCAGTCCTTCCAGGCGTGACGACAAATTCACCGAATCTCCCAGCGCGGTGTAGCCTTTGTGCTGCGACGACCCCATGTTGCCGACACTTGCTACTCCTGAGTTCAGGCCGATACCGATGTCGAGCAGCGGCTTCCCCGCGGCTCTCCACTCCTTCTGCAATCCCTGTACGCGAGCCATCATGGCCAGAGCCGTGTGGCAGGCCAAGACAGCGTGTTCCTTGTCTTCGACCGGGGCCCCCCAGAAAGCCATCACCGCATCGCCGATATATTTATCGAGGGTACCGCGGCGCTCGAAAACCAGGCTGGTCATTTCCGACAAATATTGATTTAGGAAAACCGCCAGATCCTGCGCATCTAGTTTCTCGGAGATGGTGGTGAAGCCGCGAATGTCACTGAACATTACGGTGATTTCGGTTTTGCGGGGTTCAACGAGCTTGGGGTTTACAAGAAGGCGCCGCACAACTTCCGGACTTACGAATTGACTAAACATCGCGCGGACGCGGCGTTTTTCTTTTTCTTCAATCAGGGCGCGGTACAACGAAATCAGAATCACGTTTGACGTCAGTGCCAGCGCCGGAATCGTGAAGTTCAGCCACCATCCTTTTAGGAAAGCGAAATAGTCGATCCCGATCAGGATTCCCAGCATTCCGAAGCCAAACCACATCCAGCGCGGCGAAACCAATGCCAGCCAAATTCCGAAAGGGATGCCAAAAAACAAAATCAGCAGAAAATCCCACAGCGACTGCTTGGCCCCGCGCTTCAGAAAACTGTGGTTCAGAATGTCATCAATCACATTCGCGTGAATTTCCACTCCGGGATAATCAAGATTTCCGAATGGCGTGGTCCGCAAATCGCCGATTCCAGTCGCGGTCGCCCCTATGAGCACAATCTTTCCGGCGAACGTTTCTGGCTTAACTTTTCCTTCGACGACGTCGGCCATCGAATAGTGCGGATAGGTATAGCTTGGGCCGTGATAGTTAACGTAGACGCGCCCAAGCTGGTCCGTATGGACATTGGCCGCTTCGCCAAAAAGGATCCGCACCGCCCCCACTTGCCCGAACTCCAGGATTACCTGCTCATTCGGCAAGTCCAAAAACGCCCTGATGGCTTGCACTTCGAGCGAAGCGTAAATGTCCCACTCCGCCAGATCCTTCGACCGACCGTACGGGATGATCAGATTCGAGCGCCGGATCACTCCGTCGTCGTCCGGATACACGTTGAAAAAGCCCGTTGACGACGTTTCCGCAGAAAGCGCGCTCGTCAACTCGCCCAGATTCGCTTCTGTTCCCCGCGGCAGCAGCCGATCCGGCCGGAAACTCTCCATCAGCGTAATGCGATCCGCCTTTCCGGTGGCGGGGTTGAGCGGCCGCACGCTCGGAAACGAGTAGAACGCTATTTGATTTGCATAATCATCCAGCGTCTTGTCATCCATGCCGCGCATGTCCGCTTCGGTGTGGAGAAAGAAGTTCCCCAGGACGACGGCGCCGAACTTTTGAATGGACTGCGCCAGCTGTTTGTCCGCGTCGTATTTCGCGATCCTTTGCTGTAACTCCTTCATCAGCTTCGGATCAATGCGCTCACCCCGTTTCTGTCGGCCCTGCATTTCGGCCCACAGCGCACGAAGCGGCGCGCCAGTCTCATCGGGTTTGCTGAAGGTAATGTCGAACGCCGCGACCTTAGCCTTGCCTTCGCACAGGACGTCCAGCAAGTGCGCGAAATGGACTCGCGAGAATGGCCACTTGCCCAGCACTTCTTGTGTGTGCTGATCGATGTCTACGATGACGATGCGAGGATCAACCGGGGTAGCGCTAGTCGGCCGATAGAGAAACCGCATGTCCAGGGAAGAATTCTCGAGGCGCTGCAGGAAGCCCAACAGCCGTGCAGGGCTCTCCCCAAAAAACGCAAAGAAATACACCACGAGCGCTAAAAAGGTAATCCCCAGGCTGATCAGAAACGATACGCGGTGCTGCCACCAGGAAAGGAGTACTTCGTAGATGCCAAAACCGCGACGGCCTGCGGACCATTTCGGTGTTGGTTCAGCCATGTAAGATTAGGAGCCGCCGTCAAAGGCCGCTACCTCGTTAGCTAGCACCCGTTTATTCCCGAACAATGAAGTTCAAGCGGATCCCCGCCACTTCGATCAAATCGCCGTCATTCAATTTCGTCGGTCCGCTGATCCCCACTCCGTTCACCGCAGGAATCTTCGCGCCCGACCCCACATAGTACCCGTCGTCGCGCTGATTGATCTGCGCAGCCATCGCCGGCTTGAACCATCCCCTCAACTTGATGGTCGCCATCGCCGACTTACCGATGGTCGTCAGTCGGTTGGTCAAAATATATTCCTTCGCATCGGTCTTTCCAGAAAGCACTACGATCGTCGGCACTTTGATCCGGTCCGATGCAAACTGGGTCCGCTCGCCCATGGCCGCGGCCTGCTGCAGCATCTCGCGCCGTACCTTGGTGTCCAGCACCATAGTCTCGTTGATCATCGGCGCTGCGGCTTTCTTCGGCGACTGATATTGCAGTGGCGCATCCGCAATCGCATCCACTTTGATGTGGTGCTTGCCAATCCAGATCGAGTCGCCATCGTGCAGCGTCGCCCGCTCCACGCGCAGATCGTTCACGAACGTGCCGTTCAGGCTGCCGCGATCTTCCACAACCAGCCGGCCCGACTCGAAGTACACGCGCGCGTGATCGTTCGACACCGCTAGGTTGTCGACCACCAGATCGTTGTCCGGCGAGCGGCCGATGCGCACCGGCTTGGACCCGATCGGCACCTCTTTCACCAGCTTGTCCTCAAACATCAACGACAGTTTGGCCATTTCAGTGCCCTCCGGCGGTGCCATTGCTGCCCACGGATTTGTTCGCGCCACGGCGCAACCAAGAAAACCAGCCTCTCGCTTCCGGCTTCAGGGAAACCACAATGGCGGTCACGTTATCCACGCCACCGCCTTCATTTGCCAGTTTGATCAGCTTTTCCGCCGCTTTTTGCGGATCGGGCTCCGACTGCAGCGCCCCGGCGATTTCCGGCTCGGTCACCATGCGCGTCAGCCCATCCGAACACAACAACAGCACATCATTCGGAAAAAGGCCCACCTGCTCGATATCCACTTCCACTTCCGGCTGCGTACCCAGCGCTCGCAACAAAACGTTCTGCATGGTGCTCGACTCGGCTTCGGTCGCCGTCAGAATCCCGCGCCGCACTTGTTCAGCTACCAGCGAATGGTCGCTCGTCAATTGCTGCAGCACTCCCGTCCGCAACAGATAGACGCGGCTGTCTCCCACGTGCGCGATGCTCAAATTCATCTCGTCAATCCACGCTGCGGTCATCGTTGCGCCCATGCCGCGCTGCTCCGTGTTCTGCGCTGCGGAGGCGAACACCTTCTCGTTTGCCAAATGAACGGCACTTCCGAGGCGCCTGCTCTTTTCCGTAAGCCCCGGCTTCGCCTCTCCTCTGAGTGGCGTGCTGGGGTTTTCCTGGCCCTCCAGGCAATGTTTTACGACCGTCTCCACGGCCAGCGAACTCGCCACCTCGCCGTGTGCCTCCCCTCCCATTCCGTCTGCCAGCACAAAAAGGTCGAGCGCCCGTACGATCTGGTAGCTGTCTTCGTTGTTGGTGCGCACCATCCCCACGTTGGTGGCGCCGCCGCTGACAATCTGCAAGGCCTCTCCCCCGGGACGCGAGCGCACAACTCCAGTCGCACCCTTACGGGCTATCAATTGTTCACGCTAACAGTTCCCCCTTCCCCGCGAAAGCCGCTGCGACCTACTAATTACTCACTATTTCGCCACACCATCGGTACACGGCCGCCGCCTCAAGGCAGACTGGAGGAGTGGGTTCGCTGCTCCTCAGCCAAGACCGGGCCCGCGCGCTTGAGCCATGTGGAGAATTATCCTGGGAGTCCCTCTCTCGGCATTGCCGCGCCGCTGGCGCGGGCCATCTCTTTTGCAACAACCCATTCCTTGGGAACGCTGCGCCATCCTCAGCGGCCTGCTGGAAAGCTTGCTGGCATTGCTCGCGCTCGTTTCTTGGTATTCACATTCCGTTACGACCTGGGCAGCTAATGCGCTGGATTCGGCGCTGCGGGGCGGCCCGGAGGCCTCGGTGCCTGGCCAGGCCATCGGCTTCTCCGCCTTGGTTCTCTGGTGTCTGCACCCGCTGACCTGGTTCATCGCGTATTTCGTGAGCGAAGGAGTGGTCCGCTTTCTGGCCGCAGTTTCGGCCGAGCAGATACTCCCGTCCTGGCCGCTGGCGATTTTGGATTGGACCTACGGCAAAGTCATGCATCGCCCGCCCGAGGGAGATGCTCTCCACACTCCTACGGCGAAGCAGCAACTGCGGTCTCTCGCGTCTACGGTCAAGCTGTCTGCAAAAACCGCCGGTCTGCAGGACCTTCCTGACGAACTCATCGAGTCTTCTGAAGACGCGGATTTGCTTCTCGAAATCCGTTCATCGCGAGCAAAACCGGAATGGGTCCCGCCGAAGGTGGTGCGCATCGGAATCTCTTACTACCGGCTTGAGTCCAACGCCGAAGGCCCACGACCGCGACCCTTTGTTTATCGCCTCCGGCGGCTTGCGGCGGGAGTTCCCGGCCGCCGCGTTCTGTTGTACAAGCCGCCTAGCGTGCCCGAAGTTATCGAGCCATCGTGAATTTCTCCTTGCTGACGCGGCTCCTTTGTCGCCTACAATGCCCGTACAATAATTGTCGCCATGGCATCGCTCCGCCCCAGCCTCGGCCGAATTGCCATGCTGCTCACGGCAGCAATCCTTTCGCCGTGCTTTGCTCAGACGCAACAGGCGCCGCCGGCAAAAAACGCGCGCATCCTTCTGCTGCCGCGCACAATGGTCTCCGGCGATCGAACCACGCTGGCAGTTTTGGATTTAGGCGGGCGTCTGACGCCGAATGTTACTGTGGTTTTTTCGAACGGCGACCGCGTCACGACAAATTCTACGGGCCGCGCGACTTTTGTCGCGCCGCTCACGCAGGGCATTCTCTACGCCACGATTCAGGGCCGCCCGGGCCGTGTACAAACTGAGGTCATCACCGCCTCGGCGGACAAAGGGCCCGCGCGAGTTGACCGCGCACCCCATTTTGCTTCGCTGAGTGATCGCTTCGAGCTGCGCGGGCACGGCTTCTGTGGTGACGCGGACAAAAACGCGGTGCAAGTTAACGGGCACCCTGCGCTGGTGCTGGCGTCTTCCTCGGAATCGCTCGCGATTCTGCCGCCCGCCGATCTCGACGCGGGTCCAGCCGAAGTCAGCGTTTCCTGCAATAAAGCCGAAGCCGGCCGGGCAAAGGTCGTTTTTCTCGAGCTTGGACTCGTAGCCGATACATCTGCGCTAAAACCCGGAGAAAAGCGGACGCTTACCGTTCGGATCAACGGAACGACAGAACACGTCGCGCTCGAAGCGCGCAACCTCGCGCCGAACGTTGCTGAGTTGACGGGCGGGAATCCTGCGCGGGCCACTTCTTCCGGCGGCGCGCAAAACACCGCCGTCTTTCCGCTGACCGGCAAGCAGCACGGCAACATTCTAGTTTCGATTCGGTTGTTACCCGGAGTTGTCCGCGCTCAGCCGTAGCATTTGCTGCGGCTCATCGGGCTTCTCGCCCGCACTTGCACTTGAAGGTGTGCCGGAGCCGTTCGCGTTCAGACTATCGAGTGGCAGTTCCGCCTGTGCTCCCGCTGAAGCATCGCCGCTGGTCAGCATTCCTTCGAGCGCGAGTTCGGTCCGATCCAGGCGCTTGCCAGCTTCCTGATAGCAGTTCTGCGCATTTTTCAGGTGCGTTCCGACCTTGTCGAATGCATCCACGAAATTCCCAAGCTGTTTCTGCAGGCCGGACAGCCCGTTTGCAAGGCGCCGCGCATTTTCTTCAATTTGCATGCCGCGCAGTCCCATGGCGATCACGCAGAGATGCGCATACAGTGTATTTGGTGAAACTGCCACGATGCGTTTTTCGCGGCAATATTCATCGAGCGGCTGGCCCTTGCTGTCGGAAGTCAGCAGCAGTTCGTAGTAGACGCTTTCTGACGGCACGAACATCAGGGCCAGGTCCAGCGTGTTTTCATCTGGGCGGACGTATTTTTTGGCGATGGAATCGGCGTGGCCCTTTACCGCTGTGGCGAACGCGCGCCGCGCCTCGTCGCCGTCTTTTTCGATCCTGCGGAATGCCTCGAGCGGAAACTTGGAATCCACGGCCAGTAATTTGCGGTCGCGCAGAAAAATTACGGCGTCCACTGCCTCGCCGCTGGCAAAGCGGTATTGTGTGCCGTATTGCGAAGAGGGCAGGGAATCCTCAAGCAAGCGATCGAGTGTCACCTCGCCCAAAATTCCGCGGGTTTTTACGCCGCCCAAAACGGACTCCAGCGACTGTTGCGCGGTGCTCAGCCCGCGGCTGACTTCCTGAAATTCGCCAAGTTGTTTGTAGATTTGCTGCATCAGCGTTTGGGTGCTTTTCAGCTCTTCGCGCATGGCGGTCTGGCCCTGCGCGGAAATGTCGGCGGATTTGGCAACGCCGTCGGTCAGCGAACGGTTCACGGCATCCAGCCGTGTGGTCACGCTTGAGGTCAGTGTGGAAATTTGTCCCGCCGCCTGCGCCTGTGCCGTCGCCACTGTTTGCAGGTCGCGGCGCAGCTCGTTCATCTGCGATTCGACGCCCTCGTTCTTTTTCTGCGCGGAAAGACTCTGCAGCGCCACCCATACCACCAGTGCCAGAGCGACGAACACCGCGACAATCACGATCCCAGACATAGCTTCTCCCCGGTTATCACGGGAAACGGTAACTCTACTCTACCGGGTTGCGCGGCTGCGGCAAACCCGCAAAGCAAACGACCCTGCCGCTATCGGCAGGGTCGTGTCTTCCTGAGCTCGATTTTTGAATTCAACCTACCAATGCAATTTCAACGCGAACTGGAACTGCCGCGCATCGTACGCCGCTGTCGGCTGCCCGGCCAGGCACGTTGCGCCGGCTGTCGGATCGCACAGCTGGTTCACGGCGGCGATGTTCGTGCGGTTCAGCATGTTGAAGCCGTCAGCGATCAAATCGATGCTCAGCCGTTCGCCCAGAGGGATTCTCTTGGACAAACGCATGTCAATCTGGAAGAAGTCCGGTCCGGTAAAGGCGTTTCGTCCGAGGTTGCCGATGCAGCCTGCGGGCGGCGAGAAGAAAGGAACCGTAAACGGCGTTCCCGAGTTCGTGAGGCAGACGTCCGCAGGGCCTAGCTGGACGCCAGAGATGAACGGCGAAGTGGTGCCACCGCCGCTGACGACCGACGGCCGCCCTTGGGATGCGCCGAGGTCGAGCCGCGTGTCCTCGCCGGTAATTACGTTGAACGGCCGGCCGGACGAAACCTCGATGAGCGGCGCGAACGTGAACCCCGCGATGAAGTGCCGCCAAGCACTGTCACCTCCCTTGGGCACTCCGGTGGTGAAGACCGCACTAGTGACCCAGCGGTGGCGTTGATCGTTCACAGAGTTTGCTTTTTCTAGGTTCGCGAATCGGCTGTCCTGCGGTTCGAGGGTGGACTGCAGGTCCGTTCCGTTGTCGATGGAGTGCGACCAGGTGTAGCTCGACAGCAACTCGAAGCCCTGCGAGAAGCGCTTCTGCACGTTGAAGGTCAGCGCGTGATACCACGAGCTGGCGTCGGACAATTGTGCGTCCACGCTGTTGAACGGAACGGGCACGCCAAATCCGGAGGGGTAACCGGCGGTTTGGGCGAGCGCAACCAGCGTTCCGTAGCCGCCTGGAACCGCTGCGAAGAACGAAGGGTTTGGTCCCGACGGACGAAAGAAATTAAAGAATGCGGGCGTACCGACAAAGCCCACTGCGGCGGCTGGGTTACAGTTCGGCGCAGCAAAGCCTTGCCCGAGGGCTCCCGGAGCAATGAGGAAGATGCTCCCGCCGCCCTGATTTACGCACGAATTTCGCGCGCCAGAGGGCACGACGACCGTAACGGGGTTGCTGACATCCAGCCCAGAAAGCGCCGCGTTCAGTGCATTCTGCGAAAGCAACTGAGGATCAGTGGAGTTCACGTCGACCGGACGATTGAGGTGAATACCGCGCGTGTATTGATAGCCGACGCTGACCTTCCAAGAATTCGACAGCGCGCGTTCGATCGTCAGGTTACCTTGCTGCGCATAGCCGTATTTGAAATTCGCCCCAACCGGCAGAGTGAACGGCAGGATCGGCAGCGGGAATCCCGCGGTCAGATAGTTCTGGTTGGCGAAAAGGGAATTGGCGGCCAGCGGGTCAAAGCGCTGCTGGTCGGGCAAATAGGCCAGCGACAACGGCGAAAATACCGCGTCGGCTGACGCGGCGTTCAGTACGCCTTGAAAAATCGAGGAACCATTCAAATTGGCCGGAGTATCGAGCGCACCGCAAACGGCTGGAGCCGGAGCGGTCAGCAATCCACATGCGGATGCGGTGCCGCCAGCGGAGAGCAACTGCACGGAACGTCCGCCGTCGGCGGTAACCGAGTCGAATGCGACGGCAAGCAGCGGATGGTCATAGAAAAGTCCGTAACCCAGGCGAATCGAGGTTTTTCCGCTTCCCGTCGGATCCCAAGCCAAGCCGAAGCGCGGCGCAAAGTTGTTGTAGTCTCGCGGAATGCCTTCGACAACGCCCAGAGCTTTTTCTGCCGCCGCGTTAACTGAAGTTGCGGGCGCGAACAGCGGGGAAATCTCTACGTCGTAACGGACACCGTAGTTCAGTGTCAGCTTGCGGTTGACCTTCCAGGAATCCTGCGCAAAGAGACCGATGGGAATGTTGTCGAGCGGCTGATTGGAATTTCCGATGCCCTGAATGTAAGTGGTCGGAATTCCCAGGCCATACGCTTGCAAACCGGTTGCGCCGGGCAAACCATCGAACGCACGGTTGAAATTGGAGGCAGCAATGCCGCCAAAGTTGGCGACGCCGCCGAAGTCCAGTTCGAAGATTTGCGCCTTTGCCGAGCGCAGCTGAATCAGGTTGTAGTCCGCTCCGAATTTAAGAGTATGGCGGCCGAATGTTTTCGCGATCGTGTCGGTGAACTCAAAGCGGCGTTCGATGCGATCAACGGTCGAATAGGGTTCGCGGCCAAAATACGCCACGCCGGGAATGTTCACGCCGATGTCGCTGCCGCCGGGAAGTCGCGAAAACCCAAAATGGAGTCCGCGGCGTGCGAACTGAAACCGGAACTGGTTCACCGCGTTGTCGGGCGTAATCGTGTCATGCTGGAACGTAACGTTGAGGTCGCGCGACTGGTTGTAGCCCGCGCGCGACCCGGAGTTCTGCCCAAACACTTGGTTCTGTGAAGTAGAAGGAAGACCCGTGACGAGCGAAGGAGAAACGCCGACGCGAATGAACGAATGATTGTTGGCGTTCCAGTTCTGGTCGAGTTTTGCTGACCAGAGGCTCGTCTTTTCTTGCACCGGATAGTTGCCGCGGATCGAATTCAATCCCACGTATGAAGCCGGAAGGGGCACTGCTCCGGCGGGCACCGGTGAGCCGCCGGGGCCGACCGCTGCAAAACTGCCGACATTGCAATTCAGGGAATTCACTGTCGTTCCGGCCGGGCAGGAAACTGGGAACGGGAACTCCTGAAAAAATACACCCCCTGGTGTCACGACTGGATTGACCGGCGTGATCGTGCCGCCCGAAAGTGTCGTGACAATTGCTCCCGGGTCAAGCTTGTTGAGCGCGACGCTGGAAGCCGAGCCCATGAGAAAGGCGTATTGGGCGGCAACCGCCGTGCCGAGCGGTCCCTGGCCCAGGAGTTGAAGCGTGGCCGCGGACTGGTCGGGTGTCAGCATCAGGCCATTCAACGGGCAACCCGTGCCGCAGTTAAACGGCGCCATGCCGAAATTGTTGATGCCGATGCTGGAGAATCCGGTTTCGTCTCGCTGCGTATATTCGTAAGAGCCGAAGAAAAACGTCTTGTCCTTCTTGATTGGCCCGCCGAGCGTTAGCCCCGTTTGAATGCGCGTGTAAGGCTGTTTCACAGGGACAAGGTCCCCGGTTGTGGGATCAATTTGCCCCGAGAACGGATTGCGAGCCTGGAAGGACTTGTTGCGACCAAACACAAACGCATCGCCGTGAAATTCGTTGCCGCCACTCTTGGTGACGATGTTGATGACGCCGCCAGTCGCACGGCCATACTCCGCGTTGTAATTGCTCAACACCATCTGGAATTCCTGGACGGCTTCTTGCGAAACGGTGGCTCGGATTCCGTTTACGGAGTTGTCCACTGCGTCAGCACCGTCCACACTGACCATATTGGAGCGGGCGCGAGCTCCGCCGATGTTGAGGCCGCTGTTAGGCGCGGGGCCGATGGTGGGCGAAACGTCGCGCGTGGTACGCGAGTCGGTCAGCGTAAAGTTTTTGTAGTCGCGACCGTTGATGGGGAGATTGTCGATGCGTCGCTGGTCGACGGTGTTCGACACTTCGGTCTTGTTCTCTTCGATCAGCGTGGTTTCGGCCGTGACTGTGGTTGTGGTCGCTACGCCGCGCACCGTCAGCACCGGATCAAATTCCGCCTCCTGCCCGACGGTAACCGTCAGTCCCTCTTGCTCGAACACGCTGAAGCCGGCGCCGCCGTCCGCGGAGATCTTGTAGGTGCCGGGTGCCAGAGCTACGAAGGTGTAGCGTCCCTCGTCATTCGATACCGATGTCCGCTCGGCGCCGGTGCTCTTGCTGGTGAGAGTCACCTTAGCATCCCGGATGCTGCCGCCCTGCTGGTCTTTCACCACGCCGGACAGCGTCGCCGTGTTTTGCGCGGCAGTTCCACGGGCAGCACCCAGAATGAGCGCGAGCAAAATCAACAACGCAGACAGCGATTGATTGCGTTTCATCACTTCCTCCGGACATCTGTATCGTTACCGGCAAGACGCACAAGGAAGCCATAGCGGCAACCTTGCGCGCCAGTCAGAAACGAATTGTGCCTTCCGAATCTCCGCTACCCCTAGCGGCCGTGGAGCAACGCCCCCACGAACAAACTACCGTACCGACAAACTACCGTAAATGGTTGGCTACTCGGCTTTTACTTGATAGCAAACCCCAATGCAACTCAAAATTCTCTGGTCAGAGCGCGTGGCCTTTTGGTGAAGTCCGCGACGAAGGGTATGGTTGGATAGGTTGCGAGCTAGACCGACACGAAGGATCAGCGGAATCTTAAGGGCGTCGGAGAGGTCGTTAGGTTTTCAGGCCGCGCTGGACGAGCTTGCGGAGTTTGTCGCGATCGTCGCCTTGCATGTGGACGATTTCGACGCCGTTGCCGTCCGGGCCGGTGTTGCGTACGACAGCGGTGAATTGAATCTTGCGAAGGCCGGAGCGGACTTCGAGGCGGATGGCGTCACCCACATTTAATTTTTTCACGGACTCGAGGTAGGCGCCGCCGAGGCTGATCGTCTTCACGCGGGCCATGGCCGGCTGGCCACCCTGGATTTGCGCGCGCAAGGGCGCTTCCAGCGGGACGCGGGAATACCTGCGCGGAACGTTGAAGTTTCCGCCGGTCTGCGGAGCGTATTCATACGCCGCTCTAACTTGCGCTGCCGCCGGACGATTTTCCATTAGCGCCAGTGCATCGCTCGCGACCGTGCGCAGGCCGGAAGGCTCCACGTATGCAAGACCTTCGCGTTTCTGGCTCAAATGGGCCAGCAAGTCAGCGGCTTCCGCCACGCGCATGCGAGCCAACGCTTCGATCGCCTTGATGCGGACGAACTGATCTTTCAACTGTTCGTGCGTGCCGCTGGCAATCTGCATCAGCTCCGGGATGGCGGAGGTTTCCTGGGCGAGGCCGATGTGGTCGATCATCATCGGCACGACGAGCGCGTTCGCTTCAGTGAGCAGCGTCGCAAAAACGAAAGCAGCGCTGCGAGCCGAGGTCGCGTTTGCGGGGCGTGAGAGTTCGCTGACGGCTAGATCTTGCAGATTCCATTCCCAGCTGGCAAGAGCGCGAGGCAAGCCGCGTAGCAGACGTTCCGGGTCGGCCGCGGCCAGAAGCTTGATCGCAGCGCTTACTCGCTGTTTGCGTGCTTCATAGAGACGCGTTTCGAGAAGGTTCAGCGCTGGAACGCCAATTGTTCGCAGCAAGCGAGCCATTGCAGGGACCACTTCGGCCCCGCGCGACTCAGTCAGTAGCGTTGTGAGGCGGTCCAGCAGGCGTTCCGGATCGCGTACCAGCAGGCGCGGGAGTGTCGGTTCAAGCGCGCGATTCGCAAGCGCCGCGTCCACCAGCAGGTGCCAGCGATCCTGAGCGATCAAACGCTGCGCGAGTGCGTGCATGTGCTCAAACTGAGGTTCGCTGGGAGCTTTCTCAAGACCGAGCAGAATATTTTCCAGGCCGGCAAAATCGCCGCGCGTGACGGCAACGCGGCCGAGCATCTCCAGAAACGCGGAAAGCAGAGCCGCAGTGTCGGGCGCTGTTTCGCATTCGAGCGTTTTCAGCGCGCAGCGGCTGAGTTCTTCCGGCAACTGGTTCGGCCACAGCGATTCGACGACTGCGGAAAGTTCGCTGAGACCAACCGCTACGCTACGGCGGACCCCTGCTTCCGGCACTTCGAGGCGGCGCGTGTAGTTCAGCAGAATGTTGCGCGCTTCGCGGCGCGGCGCATCGGCGCCGGACTCCGCGAGTTGAGAAAGCGCCGAACGGATCGCCGGAACGGGAACGCACCACACATCAGGCC
>UEXQ01000189.1_pt1 | contig 34099 bp, 18 predicted proteins | sample 4301111 | NCBI WGS metagenome assembly UEXQ01 (sample SAMEA4773181, study PRJEB27434) | metagenome | biome: 2259; feature: agricultural soil; material: soil | place: USA | collected 2014-09 | depth 0.25 m
GTGCTCGGCCTAGACACCCAGCTCGTCGCCGACGGCACGTACTTCATCGCCGAAGCCCGCGCCGCATGCACCCGCCACCTCGCCGGCTGCGGCGGCTGGAGCAAACGCAAAACCCTCTTCGGCTCCGACCACGCCGACCTCCGCGAACCCGAACTCCTCGACCCCAAAACCGACGCCGCCAAAATCCGCGCCTTCTTTATTCATCCCGATTTCGCACGCCGCGGCGTCGCCACCAAAATTCTCGAAGCCTGCGAATCCGCCGCCCGTTCCGCGGGCTTCTCGCGCTTTGAAATGGGATCCACTCTCACCGGCGTCCCTCTCTACCTCGCCCGCGGCTACCAGGTCCTCGACCGCATCGAAGTCCCCCTGCAGAACGGCCACACCCTTCCCGTAGTCCGCATGGGCAAAGCCGACCCACCCGAATCTCGTTGACTTTCTCAGTATCTAGTTATATAGTTTCCGTATTCTAAACTCCGCCCGGTCCTCGCTGCGACCAGAGCCGCAAAAGGCGTGTCACTCCGAGCTCCGATTTAGCGAAGAATATCAAACCGATCCAAAGGGCCAGAAGCGACTGAAAGATCAGCGTAGGTTCTTTCAGCATCCGGTGGCGCTGATCGATCGAGGACAGCGCTCTTGCTTCAGTTCACTGCCACCAGCAGCTTCGCCTGCTGCAGTTCAGGCCGCTCGGAATGGCTTCCGCTGCAATTCTTCAGCAGCTGCGCGTAATACCCGGCCGCCTTTTCCTTCTGCTGCAGCTTCTCCGCCGCAGCCGCCGCGCCAGCCAATCCGTTGAACCGGTTCGGGTCCGTCTTCAAAGAAATCTCATACTGCGCCAGCGCCTCTTGCGCCTTGCCCGCGTCCAGCATCATGTCCGCCAGCATCTCGCGCGCCGGCAACTCCGTTTCGCGTTTCCCCACTTTGTCCTGTTCGTCGGCCACTGCCGTTAGATCCTTGACAGCTGCGTCCTGCTTGCCGGCAGCATACTGAGTCCACGCTTCCACAATTTTGCGTTCGCGCCGCAAACTTTCCGCAATGTACGGCTTCTTTCCCTTGCGGGTGGCCGCAAGCATCTCGTCGTAGTGCTTCAGCGCATCTTGCGCGCCTGCCGCATCGTGCAGATGTCCCGCCGCGATGGCGCGCCCCCAGTAGAACGCCGACTTGGTGTACGGTTCGCCGTCGCTGCGCGGCTGCAACGCCATTGCTTCTTTCCACTGCCGCCGTTCGATTGCGTAGCTCATGGCAAACCCAGCCTGCGCCGATTGAAAATAGTCCACAAAATCCGCATCCACATCCGATTCCTTCATCGCGAGAATCGCGTCGACTTGCTTTTTCGCGGAGGCGTCATCGCCCACTTGCAGATATGCGTACTGCAAAAAATCCATCGAGTGGATCTTGTGATGCGCACCATGGAGGCGCATTCCCGCCATGCTGTCCGCGATCTCCACAGCTCGCAGATTTGACTGAATGTCGTCCTGCCACAAACCCAGCCGCGCAAAAATGTGCGAAGGCATGTGCACCGCGTGCGCCGATGCCGGAGCGATCGCCGCGTACTTGCGCGCAGCGGGCAGCGCCAGGCTCGCCATTTTCGGATTGTCGCAGCTGTGAATGATGTAGTGCGCGATCCCCGGATGATCCGGCTGCTCGTCGAACAGTTTGGTCAGGATCGCCACTGCGGCCCTTGCGTTGGTCAGTTCGGTATCGCTTTCGGAGCCGGAGGCAAGCAACGACAACGCATAGAGCACAGCGGCTTCGTGATCCTCGGGATTTCGCTCCATCACTCCTTTCATTGCTTCGCAATACGCCGTCGCGCGCTGTTGGTGGCCGACGTTGCCGCTGTCCTTGTAGAAAATTGTCAGGGCCTGAATGTAGCCCTTTTCGCGAGGCGTCGCGTTCAGACCGCTCGCCTTGCCGAGTAGCTCCGCTCCTTTCGTTAGTGATGCTTGCGAGGGCTGATCCCACAGTTGGTGGTACAGGCTCATGCCCTGGCCCCAAAACGCCATCGCGCACGCGGGATCATCTTTCGCTACGTTCTCGAAAGCCCGCTGGGCCTGCTCATACTCAAACGAATAGAGCAGCGCCATTCCCCGCGTGAATGTCTTCTGCACCGCGGGCGCGCACGACACCGGAAAATTCACTGTGCCTAGCGCTTCCGCCGCATCGTGATGATGCGCATGCTCCTGCGCGACGAGTAGTGAGGGTGGGAGCAGGCAGGCGCAACACAAGAAGGACAACACTGTGAATTTCATGGAGAGCTCCTGGAGTGACAGCTTACAACGGTCAAGCGATCTGCTTCCAGAAGCCTACTTCGCGCGACGCCAGCAGCGAATCTTTCCTGGCATTCCAGCGCGTGAAGTGATCGGTCTTGGTGTGAGCGGTATGGTGGTTCCTCGATTCCCAAATCTCATACAACAAATACGCGGCCGGCCCTTCCGTCGAGCGATACAAATCGTAGCGGAGGCAGCCATCTTCTTTGCGCGTCGGGCTAATCAGCGCACGCAGCTCCGCCTCCAGAAAAATATCCTGACCTTCGCGCGGGCGCAGAATGACCAGCAGTGTCGCTGCATCTTTCGGCAGTTTTTCGGTCTTCAGCAAACCGATGCGCTGCGTTTTGCGAGCGCCGCTTCGTTTCTTCGCTCTTTTCTTAGCTTTCTTTCTTGCCATGACGGCGGGGATTGTACTCCAACCTAGCCCAATAGCAAGCGGACTGTTACTTTTGGCAGCACGTCTTTGCGGGCTCAACGCCTAAGTTCGCTTCGCTGGTGGCATCGCCAACATTGGCTGCCGCAACCTGCGGTTTTCGGGGTGCGGGTTTTTCCGCGGAACCGCTGCCTATTTCTCCGCGTCCTTCCGCCCGGCATTCAAGCTATCGAAATTCATCACGGTGTTCAGCACCAGCGAATACGTCCCCTGCGTTTCGCCGCGCCACACAGGATTGATCGAGAACATCACCACGTGGCCTTTGCCCAGCGGCGCATCCACAACGGCCGGATGCTGTGCGATCTCGCCTCCGCCTTCGACTAGACCCGAAATCAGCAGGTCCTTCGCGTCGGCGTAACGCAACACCACGCGTGCGCGCACCGCCGGCGGAATCACGCGCGGATTGTTGCGCCGCTGCTCGTCGGTCACTGGCAGCGCTTCCCACACTTCGCTCTCCGGCTCTTCCGGAACCGCGACGCCGGCGCGGCCCACCGCAAAGTCTGGATCATCCTTGCTGCCGCGGCCGGTCGGCCGTTCGCCCATCCGAGGCCCCAGCCTGCGGCGACGCCGCGATCCGGCGATGCTGGTCAGCGAAAACACCGGCCCGTCGTCGCAATATGCCGCAACTTTTTCTCCGTAGCCGTAAGCAATGGGGCTCGCGCCGTCCACCAGCCGTGTGCCAACCACCGATCCAACGATTTTGAGTTTTTCGGAGTTGGCGGAATTCACGCCGCTGGTCAGCCCGGCTTGCGATGCGAAGTGCGCGGTGTCCATCACCGTCAGCAGTACACCGCCGTCATTCACAAATTTCTCCAGTTTCGCGACACCGGCCCAAGTCAGGCCGGGCCGCATGTCCAGCGTTGAATCGTTTTTGCCTACGAGATTCGGCGTCAGCTCCGTTTTTTCCCACGGTAGCGGATTGCCCCAGTTCGTCGGCAACCCGTTCACAATGTTGTTGAGCGATCCCGCGCCACCGATCGGCGGAAACAAAATCACATCGTACTTCTCCCTCAGATCCGGCGTGCCGGCGATGGTTTGCGTGCTCGCGTAATCGTATGGGACTCCCAGCTTGTCCAGCGTCAGCCGCCACCAGCCTTCAGTCTGCGTGCTGAGCCAGGTGTGCAGCAGCAGGATGCGCGCCGCGCGCAGAGGATGCATTTTCACGCTTGGCGCTGATGCAAGTGCCACGGGCTGCAAGCCAAGCTCCTTCGTTGTGGAGTCGAGCTGGCCGCGATCGGTACCTTTCACCAACACCGTTCCCGGCGCGTATTTCTTCCCGCCTGTTTCAAATTCCTCTTCTGCCGCCTGCATATCCGCGTCTTTCAGCTTGTAGCGCAGCGAAGCCAGAGCCGGCTCCGCCTGATTCTCAATTGCGAAAACTATTCCCTCGCCCTTCACTCCTCCGGGAACGGCTAGCTCTGTCACGCGATCCATTGGAGCATCCAGAATCTTCGAGTCGGACACGCGCGATACCTGTACTCCGTATAGCTCGCCGAACGTCCAGCCGGTATCGTCATACGGAGTCTTCTGCGGGTCCTCTGGACTCCAATACTGATAATCAAGCAACGCATCCGCGATGCGCGAGTAGGGCTGGTCCATGCGAATGACGTAGCTGCCCGCCGGAAAAGTTTTTGTGGTCGGCTCCGGTTTTTCGTCCTTCCTTTTTTCCTGCTCTTTTTTCTCTCCCGCCTTCGGCTTCTTTTCCTTCTTTGGCGGCAGCGCGACCGTCGCAGCGGAAGTCAGCCGCGATATCTCCACGCGCTGCTTGTGCATGACTTTCAGCAGCTCAAGTTGCATTGTCGCGCGCGGTTCGTCGGCAGGCAGCACATACGCAGCTGGCCCTTCCGTTTTCGGCTTCTCCACGCTGCGCTTCGCCTTCAGGTAGAAATTCTTCAGGAACATCCGCTTGTTTTCATTGAAGTAGTGCAGCGAAACGAGCAGTCCTGTCTCTTCGTAGTTGTTGTTGTTGCGCTGCGACCACATCGCTTTGGGCAGCGGCGGATTCTGCTTGTACCAGGCGCGCGCGTACTCCTCTGGATCCAGCGTGCGCTCCACGGTGTCGGCGCCGCCGTTGCCGAAGGTTTCATACAGGCGGCTGATGCCATTGTGCAGCGCGGCGATGAACATCAGATAGCCCGGCGACCAGGTGTCGAAATCGCCGTGCGCGAATACTCCCGGCATTCCGAACTTGGTCATGTCGGCGACGTTGCGGCCGCCGATCAGGTTCCATTCGTCGGCGAGAATCGGATCAATCCACGCGTTATACGGGCCGTCGCCAATCGTGTTGTCGTAAAGATACGGCACCGATTCGTGGAGATCGTGCAGCACCTGCGGATTCCACTTGGCATAAGTGTTCAGCACGTTTTCGGTGAGCTTCAGCGTGACGCCCATGGCGTCGCGATTGTTGTCGTGCGCGACGTACTTTCCCCAGTAGACGAGGTTGGGATAGTTCGAACCGGGGTGCGCGAGGTGCCATTTATAGATGTCGACCATGCGATCGCGGCCGTCCACCTCGACGACGGGAGTGATGAGCGTGATCATCCCGTCGCGGATGTCTTTGATGTAAGGGCTTTCGTCTACGGCAAGACGATAGGCCAGTTCCATCAGCGCGGTGGGCGCGCCGGTTTCCGGCGAGTGAATTGTTCCGGTGATGTAGTAAATGGGAATGGCCTGCGCGACGATTTTGTCCGCTTCGGTGTCGTTGAGTTTTAACGTGCGCGGATCGGCGAGTTTGCCAAGCAGGGCGCGATTTTCTTCCATCTTTTTCAGGTTGGCTTCGGAAGAGACCGCGACTGCGATCATTTCGCGGCCTTCTTCGGTTGTGCCGATGGAGAAGACTTTCACCCGCGGACTAGCCTTTTCCAGCATGCGCATGTACTTGTACACATCTTCGGCGTAAGGAAGGATTCCCGGCGCGCCGGCGACATCGCCGAGTACAACTTCCGGTGTCGGAACGGTTTTGGAAGCGGGGAGATAGTCCACCAATGGCGACGTGAAGAACGGTTGCGTTGTGTACTTCTTCATCTTGGCGGTGTAGGCCTCGTCGATGGGCTGTTTGGGATCGCGGCCCGGCTGCGTTTCTCCGTCGGCCCATGAGCCAGCGGCAACAAAACAGCAAGTAAGAATGCACAGGGCGAGTTTCGAGCAGAACGCACGGGCCATGGATATCTCCGTCATGTGAGAAGTGGACAGGGGATTGTACTGCGTTTTTAGACGGCCTCTGGCGATGGTTCGTTTCCGTGAATCGAGAGCAGGATCAAGGAAAAAAACAGAAGCGCTATCGCAGAATAATGTTCCTCTGGAGATGGCGGCTGCGGAAAAAATAAAGCGCGGGATGAGCCGCAAAGAGGCGTTGCGCGCAGTGCGATTGCAGTAGGGCAGCGCTGACGCTATGAAAGAAGAAGTCGCTGCGGTTGGCTGGGAATTGCTTTTGCAGACATCGTGGCAGGACTTACGCCTTGGCGTTCGAGTGTTGCGGAGGAGTCCTGGTTTCAGCGTCGTTGGAGTCCCAACGCTCGCCCTCGGCATTGCGGCCAGTACCTCGGTATTCAGCTGATCAACGCAGTGCTCCTACGCTCGCTACCGTGCCCCTTTCAGTCGCCTTGTTTATCTTTGCTCTCCCAACCCGCGCGGGTTGCCCCCTGCGCTTGCTACATCCCGGCCCGGCGTGCCATGAAAGTCGATCCGCTAGTGGCGCTGCATTAAGAATAAACGAATCATTTCGCCGGCGAAAAACTAATCTAGCGGCATAAACGAGATGCAGATGGGGGAAGGTGTGTTGAGTGTTTCGCCCGCGGGTGTGAGTTTGCCGGTGGCCTGGTCGATGCGGAATTCGATGATGTTGTTGGTGTTCTGATTTTCGGCGAGGAGGAAGTTGCCGGTGGGGTCGATGGCGAAGTGGCGCGGTTCGTGGCCGCCCGTTGAAACGATTTCCACTTGCGTGAGCGTTCCGTCTTTCTGGTTGATGCTATAGACGGCGAAAGAATCGTGGCCGCGATTCGATGCGTAGAGGAATTTGCCACTGGGATGGAGTTCGATTTCGGCGGCGTCGTTGCGGCCTGAGAAGCCGGAGGGAAGCATGGGAAGAACCTGTAACGAATTGAAGGTTTGCTTGTCGCTGGAGAAGACGTTCACGGTCGAGTTGAGTTCACCGAGAAGATACATATATTTTCTGCCGGCGGAAAAAGCGACATGGCGAGAACCGGTCCCCGGTTTGGCGACGGCGGCACCGGCTGCAGTGAGGGTTCCTTTGGCAGCGTCGAATTTGTAGACCAACACTTTGTCGAGGCCTAGGTCGGCAACATAGACAAAACGATTGTCTTTGGATGTGCCAATCCAGTGTGCGTGGGGCCCTTTCTGGTTCTTGTGCGGGCCGTGCTCGCCTTGATCGGTCACCGAAGCGGTGTGTTCGCCCAGTTTGCCGTCAGCGAGAATCGGGTAGACGACCGCGTTGCCGGTGGAGTAGTTGGCGGTGAGAAGAAATTTGCCGGTGCGATCAAACGCGAGATGGCAGGGGCCTTCACCCTGGGCAGGCTGCGTGTTCAGGAGCGTTAGCTTGCCGGACTTGGGTTCGATCGAGAAGGCGCTGATGGTGCTTCCGTGGTCCATCTCGTTGGCGGCGTAGAGATATTTGCCGCTGGGATGGACGATGACCCAGGAAGGGTCTTTGGCTTCGCCGGCGAGTTCAAGCGCGGACATTTTTCCCGTGGCCGGATCAAAGTTGAATTGATAGATACCTTTGCTTTCGGTCTTTGTGGTGTAGTTGCCGACGTACGCGCGGTAACTCTTTGCGGCGGGCGGTTCCGAAGTTTCAGCAGCGGCCAACATCATCGGCATAAGCAGAAGGATCGCAACGGAAAAAGCGGAGCGTAGGTTGTTCATGGCGCAGAAAAGTGTACACCAACGACTGCGATGCTGCTGACCCGAGGAATTCTTCGTCGCTTCGCGCCTCGGAATGACGGCACAACCCGCCGTCACTTCTTCTCTTCGTCGTTTTCTTCCTGCAAGACGGCGGCGGCGGCGATGGAGTCGTCTTCGTCCAGGCGCAGCAGGCGGACGCCCTGCGTTGAGCGGCCGGCTTCGCGAATTTCGTTGGCGTGGACGCGAATGACTTTGCCGTGTTCGGTGATAATCATGACGTCGGACTCTTCCGTGACCTGCAGCGTGGAAACGACGGCGCCGTTGCGGTCGGTGGTCTTCATGTTGACGACGCCTTTGCCGCCGCGGGAGGTGATGCGGTATTCAGCTAGCGGAGTGCGCTTGCCGTAGCCCTTTTCGGCGACGGTGAGCATTAGCGTCGAGAGCGAATCCTTAATTTCCTCGTTTTCGAGCTCTTCGAGATTCTGCGTGTCCTTCTGGTGCTCTTTCTTGATGATTTCGAAGTCGGGCTGCACGGCGTCCATGGAGACGACGTAGTCTTCCTTATCAAGGTCCATGCCGTTGACGCCGCCGGCGTTGCGGCCCATAGCGCGCACTTCAGTTTCGCGGAACAGGATGGCCTGGCCTTCGTGGCTGGCGAGGAAAACCATCTGCTTGCCGTCGGTGAGCTTGGCGCCAATGAGTTCGTCCTGCGCTTCAAGGTTGATGGCGATGATGCCGGTGGAGCGCGGATTGGAGAATTCCGTCAGCGCGGATTTTTTTACGGTGCCGTTCTTGGTGGCCATGAAGACGAACTTGTCGGCGGCTTCGAGGTCGCGCGCGGCGACGAGTGCAGTGAGCTTTTCGTCTTCCTGGAATTTAACCAGGCTGTTGATGGCCTTGCCACGAGTGGCGGCGGCAGCTTCGGGAATTTCGTAAACCTTCACCCAGTACACGCGGCCTTTCGAGGTGAACAGCAGGATGTAGCTGTGCGCGGAGGCGACGAAGAGATGTTCGACGAAGTCTTCTTCGCGGGTCTTGGCGCCGATGCGGCCTTTGCCGCCGCGTGACTGGTGGCGATAGGTGTCAGTAGAAGTGCGCTTGATGTAGCCGGCATGGCTCACGGTGATGAGCATTTCGGTGTCGGCGATCAAGTCTTCCAGCTTGATTTCGTCCACCTTGTCAACGATTTGCGTGCGGCGATCGTCGCCGTAGGTTTTCTGCACGTCGCGCAGTTCGGCGATCATGACGGACTTGAGCTTCTTGTCGCTGGCGAGAATTTCTTCCAGTTCGGCGATGCGCTCGCGGATGGCTTTCAGTTCCTTGAGGATTTCGTCGACGGAGAGCTGCGTCAGACGGTGCAACTGCAGCTCAAGGATCGCGTCCACTTGAATGGGAGTGAGGCCGTTGCTGTTGACGGCACGCGCGGTTTCGCCTTCGATGCCACCGAGCTTGTATTTGCGGCCATCAAGCTTGACGCCTTCGATTTTCTTCGCCTTGCCGCCTTCGCTGACAGTGACGTCGGTCTCAGAGAAGAACTTCAGCAAGTTTTCTTTGGCTTCAGCGCGGCTGGCAGACCCGCGGATGATGCGGATCACGGTGTCGAGATGATCGAGTGCGACCTGATAGCCAGTGAGGATGTGCTCGCGTTCGCGGGCTTTGCGCAGTTCGAATCGCGTGCGACGCAAGACAACGTCGCGGCGATGCTCGATGAAAAGCCGGATGATCTCGATCAGGCCCATCTCGCGCGGCTGCCCGCCGACGATGGCCAGCAGGATCATGCCGAACGATTCCTGCATCTGGGTGTGCTTGAAGAGATTGTTGAGGATGAGCTGAGATTCTTCGCCGCGCTTCAGCTCGATAACGATGCGCATGCCGTCGCGATCGCTTTCGTCGCGCACATCGCTAATGCCTTCGATCTTTTTGTTCTGGACAAGGTCGGCGATGCGTTCGATGAGGCGCGCCTTGTTGACCTGGTAGGGGATTTCGGTCACGACGATGTTCTCGCGGTCCTTGCCGACTTCTTCGATCGCGGCTTTGGCGCGCATGGTGAAGCTGCCGCGGCCGGATTTGTAGGCGGCTTCGATGCCTTCGCGGCCCGCGATATAACCGCCGGTGGGAAAGTCAGGACCCGGAACGATTTTCAAGACTTCTTTCAGCGTGGTTTCCGGCTTCTCGATCAACAGGACGGCGGCATCAATGACTTCGCGCAGGTTGTGAGGCGGGATGTTGGTGGCCATGCCGACGGCGATACCGCTGGCGCCGTTGACGAGGAGGTTGGGAACTCGCGTGGGGAGAACAGTGGGTTCTTTTTCGGTCTCGTCGAAGTTGGGCACGAAATCGACGGTTTCTTTTTCGATGTCGGCGAGAAGCTCTTCGGAGATTTTGGCGAGGCGGGCTTCGGTGTAACGCATGGCCGCGGGCATGTCGCCATCGACGGAACCGAAGTTGCCCTGGCCGTCGACGAGCGGATAGCGCATGTTGAAGTCCTGCGCCATGCGGACAAGCGCGTCGTAGACCGGCGTGTCGCCGTGCGGGTGATACTTGCCAAGGACTTCGCCGACGATCTTGGCGCACTTGCGATATGGCCGCGTGGAGGTGAGGCCGAGCTCGTACATGCCGAAGAGAATGCGGCGATGGACGGGCTTGAGGCCGTCCCGTACATCGGGCAACGCGCGCCCGATGATGACGGACATCGCGTAGTCCAGATACGACTTGCGCATCTCGGATTCAATGTCCACCGGTACCAGGATTGATCGCGTTTGTTCGTCCGCCATGTTCCCTCAGTTCGAAAATCTAAGACCGTGCGTGTTCCAAAACCCAAGCCTTGACCGTGTCAAAGGCATCTGCTGCGTTCGTAAAGCGGCGAGATGCGAATTCCGCTTCGGCTGCTTGCAAAAATTCGTCGCGTACTGCGTCCGTTGGAAACTCAACTGCCACGCCGCGTTCGTTATCCGGGGTGTCGGTCGGCGTTGCGCGAAATACGCTGACGCTCAATCCGCGTAGCCCTGGCAATGTCGTCCAACCCAACTGGTAAAGCATTTCGAAGCGCTAGATATCCAGGTTGACGACGTCGAGGGCGTTGTCTTCGATGAACTTGCGGCGGTCCTCGACGTTTTCGCCCATGAGCGTGGTGAAAATCTTTTCCGCCTCGACAACGTCCTCGAGTTTGACTTTGAGGAGCGTGCGGGTTTCTGCGTTCATGGTGGTTTCCCAAAGTTGCGCGGGATTCATTTCGCCCAGGCCCTTGAATCGGGTAATGGTGAAATCTTTCTTGGCGTCTTCCATCACGAAGCTTAAAACATCACCAGCTTTATCCTTGGTGGCTTTGTCGCCATTGCGTGTGACGGTGAAGGGCGGTTTGTTCGAGTCTTCAATCGCTTTGGCCAAGCCGCGCAGGCGCTTGTAATCGGCGGAAGCGGCGAGCGCCCAGTTGATTTTCTGGTTGTGCGGGGCGCCGAATTCGATCTGGTAGAGGCTGTGCTCTTCGTCGAAGCTGAGTTCGGCCCCGGATTTGAGCTTTAGCTTTTCGATTTCCTTTAGGAGTTTTTCGACGGGCTTCTTGTCTTCGAAATCGGTCTTCTTGTCGAGGCCATGTTCGGTCAAGACGTCGACGAGCTTGGGCTCTTTGAGGCGCCGGCCCAGCTTGGCGGCGACTGCTTCGTGCTCCTGAACGTTGAGTAGAAAGGTCGTTAGTCCCGCACCTTGCAGCGTAACGCCATCTTTGCCTTTGACGACGTGATCTTCGGTTGCTCGCTTCATCAGCTCGCGAGCGAATTCGCGTTCGTCGCGGATGTAGCGTTCACTCTTGCCGCGCTTGACGCGATAGAGTGGCGGCTGCGCGATGTAGATGTGCTCGCGGTCGATCAGTTCCTTCATGTGGCGGAAGAAGAAGGTGAGGAGCAGCGTGCGGATGTGGGAGCCGTCGACGTCCGCATCAGTCATGAGAATGACTTTGTGGTAGCGGAGCTTGCCGGCATCGAAATCGTCCTTGCCAATGCCGGTGCCAAGCGCGGTGATGATGGCGCGAATTTCTTCGTGCCCGAGCATCTTGTCGTAGCGGGCTTTTTCGACGTTAAGGATTTTGCCCTTGAGCGGAAGGATCGCCTGGTATTTGCGGTCGCGGCCCTGCTTGGCGGATCCACCTGCGGATTCTCCCTCGACGACGAAGAGTTCGCAGCGAGCCGGATCGCGCTCCTGGCAATCGGCGAGCTTGCCGGGCAGACCGCTCGAATCCATCGCAGACTTGCGGCGCGTGAGCTCGCGTGCTTTGCGCGCGGCTTCACGGGCCCGCGCAGCGTCGATGCATTTGCCGATGATGCGGCGCGCGACAGTGGAATGCTTGTCAAACCATTCGCCGAGCTTTTCGTTGACGAGCTGTTCGACGTCGCCCTTGATGTCGCTGTTGAGCTTGCCTTTGGTCTGGCCTTCGAACTGAGGCTGGGGCAGACGGACGCTGACGACGGCGACGAGACCTTCGCGGACGTCATCGCCGGTAATGCTGACCTCGTCCTTCTGTTCCTTGAGCATGCCGGCGGAAGAAGCGAAGTTGTTGATGGTGCGGGTGAGCGCGGAGCGGAAGCCGGAGAGGTGCGTGCCGCCGTCAACGGTATTGATGGTGTTGGCAAAGGCAAAAACGTTTTCGCCGTAGGAGTCGTTGTACTGAAGGGCGATCTCCATTTCAACGTTGCCCTTTTTGCCTTCCATGTAAATGGGCGAATCGTGAAGTGTGGTCTTGCCGCGATTGAGGTGCTTGACGAATTCCGCGATGCCGCCGGTGAAGCGGAACTCGGCGCTCTTTTCATTGCGCTCGTCGGTGAGAGTGATTTTCAGGCCTTTGTTGAGGAAGGCGTACTCGCGGAGGCGCGTGGCGAGCGTGTCGTAGCTGAAAACAATTTTGTCGAAAATGGAGGCGTCGGGATGAAACGTGACCTTGGTGCCGGTTTTGCGCGTCTTGCCGGTCTGCTTTAGCTTTGAACTGGGTTTGCCCTTCTCGTAGGTCTGTTCCCAGACGGCGCCGTCACGTTGGATTTCCAATTCGAGCCAGTCGGAAAGCGCGTTGACGACGGAGACGCCGACACCGTGGAGACCGCCGGAGACTTTGTAGCTCTCGCTGTCAAACTTGCCGCCGGCGTGGAGAACGGTGAGAACGACTTCGGCGGCGGGGCGCTTTTCGGTGGCATGCATGTCCACAGGAATGCCGCGGCCGTTATCCAGAACCGTGACCGAGTTGTCCTCATGGACGGTGACGTTTACTTCGTCGGCATAGCCGGCCATGGCTTCGTCGACGGAGTTGTCCACGACCTCCCAGACCAGATGGTGGAGGCCCATCTCGCTGGTGGAACCGATGTACATCGCGGGGCGCAGGCGTACCGCTTCGAGACCGCCGAGCACTTTGATGGACTTCGCGTCGTACTGATGGCCGCCCGGACCTTTGCCCGTTACGGTTTCGTTTTCTTTGTCACCCATTAGCCCCTCAACTTTTTCCGACAAAACTTTGCCGAATAAAACTTGGTCTCAACAAAACCGCGGAGCAAGACTTGGATCGCACGCGATCACAAATTCATCATCGTTCTGTGAAGCAAGGCTGGCGCTGGCGGAAGGATTCGAACATCGTCCCGTGCAGCCGACGAAAAAAATCGCGGCCGACGCCTTACTCTTTGATCTCGGCGCGAACGCCGGGACTCGTAGAGTTCTTGCTTCATCCCATCCCGCACTGCGGGACGCGGCGAAGGCTGTTCCCCAGCGAACTTCATCGCGAAGAACGCAGGTTCGTTTACTCCAGGCTGGCGGCATCTCCGCTGCTGGCGCGCAGCGACATCGAGAGGACCCGTGCCTGGCGGACGAGCTCCAAAACTGAATTGGAGCGTGTCGATTTGAAGGTGATTTCTGCGAATCGACGACCTAGAAATTATAGCGGAAGTAGCGCGGTTTCTCAACAAAAAATCGTGATCATTGGACAGGCTAACCGTAGTGTTTTGTATTGTTTAAGACGATTACGGGATGTGTAGGACTTAACCGGCATCGACTCTCGGGGGCAGGGAAACCAAGGCTAGTTTTTCGCCGGGATCGGGGGCTCGAGCATCTGCCCGATCGTTGCAAAAACCCCTGAAAATCGCGAGTCATATTTCTTTTTGAGGGCTGCGATCGTTCGCCGCAACTGCTCGTGCGTCGGCCATAACTCACGCAAGCGGACAAAGTTCCGCAGGACTCGCGACGTTGACCTGCACGGCGCGTTCGCTCCCAAGTACGCTGGAAAGGATGGCGATCCCCGCACGGTAAAAACGAACGGACAATAGCGCCGGCCACCGCAGACGGTGCATTATGATAAGTGTAAAATACTCTATAGTTAAATAGGCAGATCAGATGCGCATGGGCATGATGATGTAGCGGTAGCGATAGGATTCGTCGGCTAGCGGGCGCATCTGGCCGGCGCTTTGTTCGTCTTTCAGCTCGACGCTGATGGGACCTTCAGCAGCAGCAGCGAGAAAATCCAGAACATAGCTGGAATTGAAACCGATGGCGATGGGATCGCCTTTGTACTCTTTCTCGATGGTTTCTTTTGCTTCGCCGTACTCGGGGCTAGATGCGGAAATCTCGACGCCTTCTGTCGAGACGGCAAACTTCACGGCGTGCGAGCGTTGGTCGGCAAGCTGGGAAACACGGCGGACGGCGTCGCTGAGTTCTACCCGCTCGAGAACGACGGATTTGTTGTTGTCGCGCGGCAAGACGGCTTCGTAATTCGGGAATTGCCCGGTGAGGATGCGGGAAATCAGCAGACGATGGCCGACCTGGAAGAAGAGGTGGCTTTCGTCCTTGGCGAAATCCATTTTGGCTTCGTCGCCGGAAACGGCAGAAAGCTTTTCCACTTCATCCATGGCTTTCTTTGGGATGAGGACTTTGACTTCGCCATTAAGGCCGCTGAGTTTTTGGTCGGTTTCGGCGAGCGCCAAGCGGTGGCCGTCGGTGGCGACCATAGCGAGTGTGTCGGGCTTGAGGATCATCAAGCCACCGTTGAGTGTGTAGCGCGACTCTTCCATGGAAATGGCGAATTTGGTTTTTCCGATGAGGCCCTCGAGCGCCGCCGCGGGAATCTTTACGAGCACGTGAGGCATCGCCGGAAGAGCGGGGAAATTCTCCTTGGCCATGCCGACCAGCTTGTATTTCTTGCGATCGCTGACGATTTCAACCCAGTGGTTGTCGAGCAGCTTGAATTTGATTTCGCCTTCCGGCAGCAAACGGACGAGCTCTAGCAATTTTTTCGCAGGAATTGTGCCAGCGCCCTCTTTTTTTACCTTGGCGTCGCAAGAAGTGCGGACGCTGAGTTCGAGATCGGTCGCCGTGATAGTCAAGCGACCGTCGCGCGCCTCCATTAAGAGATTCGAAAGAATAGGAATCGTCGTCTTGCGTTCGACGACGCCTTGCGTGGTATTGAGCTCATTCAGGAGAGCGGACTTGGTTACGCTGAATTCCATCGCTTGGCTATCCTCGCGCGCGGTTCCGGTTGCAGACATTCGATTTCCTTTTTATCCCAAAGCTTGATACGACGCGCCCTGAGACCCTGGAGACGGTATTCTGCTGCTGCGTACTTTACTCGGTTTTTGTGCTGGGTGAAAGACTTAGGAACGGCAAGGGTATGTGGAAATTGGTGGAAACCGGATCGCTAAGAGGCCGCCTCCGCCACCTCAACCAATTCTGTAGTGTTCTGCGCGACAGGCACAACTTTCAACAGTCACAAATTCAACAAACATGAGAATGAAATGTAGAGTTCGAAAGGATGTTTGGTCCTTGTTGTTGTGATGAGCTTTGTGGAACTGTGGAAAGCCTTGTAAGCGGACAAGATCAAAACGTTTAGCGCCGAGTCGCGATGTGGAATTTTTGTGGCGGACGTGGAAACAAACGACGCTGGCGGCGGCTTTCAGGTCTGCAACGCTGATTTGTCCGCAGGGTTCAACAAAATTTCCGCAGCTTGCTCACCTTTTTTTCACAGTGCGCGATCAAGAAAAAGCACACTGAAACGGGAACAGCTGGCGGAGTTGCCGAAATATTTCGTGCAAAAAAGAAAGCGGCGCGAAAAATTCTCGCGCCAAGACTTGTCAAATTTGTTGCAGGTAAGAAACTACTGAAGGGCGTCCATCAGACGAGTGATGGTGCGGTTCAAATCCTTATCGGAACGGCGCATTTCTTCGATCTTGTTGATGGAATGGAGCACGGTAGTGTGGTGCTTGCCGCCGAATTGGCGGCCGATTTCGGGCAAGGAAGCCGTCGTGAGCTGTTTGACGATGTACATGGCTACCTGGCGAGGAAAGGCGATCGCGCGGGTGTTGCTGCGAACTTTCAAATCCTGTTCGCGCAGATTGAAGTGTTCGCTCACGCGCTTTTGGATCAAGTCAATGGTGACGCGCTTTTCCTGCGACGCGATTATGTTGCGCAGGACCTGCTGAGCCGTAGCCAGCGAAATCGCGGCCCCGGTGAGTGAGGCATAAGCCATCAGGCGAGTGAGGGCGCCTTCCAGTTCGCGCACGTTGGATTTAATGGCCCGCGCGATGTATTCCGCTACTTCGTCAGGCAGAGGAAACCGATCGTTTTCCGCCTTCTTCTGGAGGATCGCAATCTTGGTTTCCAGATCGGGCGGTTGAATGTCCGCGATCAGTCCCCACTCAAAACGGGAGCGCAGCCGTTCTTCAATGGAGTTAATGTCTTTGGGCAGGCAGTCGGACGAGATGACGATCTGCTTGTGTTGCTCGTAAAGCGCGTTAAAGGTGTGGAAGAACTCTTCCTGGGTACGTTCCTTGCCGGCGATGAACTGGATATCGTCCACAAGAAGCACGTCCACAGTGTGGAAGCGCTCCCGGAAGCTGAACATCTTGTCGAAGCGCAGCGAGTTGATCACCTCGATGGTGAACTTTTCCGCACTGACGTAGCTGAGCCGCGCGGCGGGGTTGCGCTGCTTGATCATGTGTCCGATGGCATGCATCAGGTGCGTCTTACCCATACCCACGCCGCCGTAGAGGAAGAGCGGGTTGTAAGCCTTGGAGGGCTGTTCAGCCACGGCCCGCGATGCGGCGTGCGCAAACTCATTGGACTTGCCGACGACGAATGTGTCGAAGGTATAGCGGGAGTTCAGTTGGTGGTCGCTGCTCTCAAAATCGAGCCTAGATTGTTTGCCAGAGGAGTTCGCAACAGCGGGACTGGCAGGAACCGGCTCTTCTTCCGTGCAAACGTACTGCACACGAGTGTTCGGGACGCCCAACTCGTGAAATACGGCTTTAACAATCTCGCCATATGTGCGCGTAAGGACCTGGCGAAAAACCGTTGTGGGGATCTGGACGTGAAGAGTGTCGCCCTCGACGCGGCTCAAGCGCGTCGGCTGGAACCATGTGGTATAGGTATTGATGCTGATCCGGGATTTGACGCGTTCCAGAAACTTGTCCCACAGATTTGCCGCTTCGCGTTCTTTGCCAAGTTGGATCGCCGTCGTCATCAGAGCAAAATACCAAGTCCTTGCTATTTCCACAGATGTGCAAATCCTGTGGAAAGACAATGTCCCCTTCTTGAGATCCTTTTTCCTACGGGAAAGCTATTCGCAGCGGAGCATTTGCTTGCCCCTAGACTCCGCTCGCGTCTCTTTTGTCCCTCGACCGCCAGACTACTTCGTAAGTCAGCGGGGGATTCTCGCCGATTGACGCGAAGGGGGCAAGAAAAAAATGTGGAAGAGCGCGTGCCCGTGTTCACACAGCATACACAGTTTTTCCACAAGCGCAAAATTCGTGAGTGTAAATACTCTCCTTCACGCAAGTGTAACGAATCATGGAAGAAAAAAATAAAATGCGGTGTGATTGGCGAAACATTCCCGAAACTATTACCGCGGTTTTGCCGAATACATGCTGTGGAAAAGTTCGATCACAACGAGAAAAATGTTGCATAACGCTTTTCCAGTAGATGCAGAGAGCGCCTACTTGGTGTCGAGGCGCTCGAATTCGTAGACACCGCTAGGATCGCCACCGATGATGAGGCGATCTTTTTCTACAACGATGGCGTTTGCTTCAAGACGCGCGTTCTGCGGCGTGTAGAGGCGATACATGGAGCGGCGGTTGCCTTCCTTGTCAAAACGCAACAGCGTGCTACCCATGGCAATCCAGACTTCGCCGGTCAATTTGTCCACGCCCATGGCGGTCATCACCTGCTTGAAGCGCGGCGGATCGCCGCGCCGCTCTTGTTTTTGGATCTCATGCCTTACTGCAGTGGCCTCTTGCAACACGTCGAGCGACGCATAGCGCAAGTCCCCGGCGGCGTAACCAAAGCGGTCGAACTGGCGCACGGTCGGCTCCGGGAAATATTCGAAGCCGTAGTAGAGATGGCCCTGACCATCGGTTGCCAGGTTTCCGATGTTCAGGTACCGGTTTAACTCAGCGCGGTCCGTAAGTTGTTCAGAGTTGCCGAACTCGCGTACCAAGCGGCCATTTCTGTCGAAAACGGTGACCAAGGCGGCCTGACGCATGGTTGCGACCGCCACCTCGCCCTCCGGGAGCACCGCTACAGCCAAAGGCGCATTCACGTTGACGGTTCGCAAGTGCTTGCCGTCTTTGGAGTACACCTGGATGGAATTCGAAGCCCGGTCTGCTACATAAATCGTGCCGTCTGGGTCTACATCGCAGTCTTCGCCGTACTGCACCAGCACTTCGCCCGAAGCCTTGGCCTCTGCCAGGGCCGCTTCGGGCAAAGCCGCCGCCTGCCGCATTGTCAGCAGGCGACGCGCTTCCGGTGAATAGACGACCAGCCCAGGCGAAGGCGACGCGAGAACGTAAATCTTGCCGTCCGCTCCTTCGCGAATCTGTTTTAGTCCCGGGCCGATAGGGGCGAAAAGACGCCGCTTGGCAACCAGGTCGGCGTCAACTTGCGCGGCCGCCGAAGCCGCCAAAGCGAAAGTAAGACACAACACCACAAAGATTCTCAAGGCCGGGGCACCCCTGTCTCAATGCTATTCGTCTGATAAGACTGCCGGTTACATCTTTAGGTTGCTTTGCACGCGCACTGGTGTGCTGCGTCAGTCAATGCGCAGTCGCAGCCGTTCGATGTTGGTCGCTTTCAGGCGACCAGCGGAGTTGCGTGGTCCTTCGTCATCCGTTTCGATCAGGACGGCGTTCATTTGCACGTCGCCCTGAGCCACCTCGAAGCGAGCGGGAAGCCCGTCCAGAAATTTTTTGACGATTCCGGTGCGATCCATTCCGATTACCCCAGCGTGCGGCCCGGTCATGCCAACGTCGGTAATGTAAGCGGTTCCTTGCGGCAAAACGCGCTCGTCGGCGGTGGCGACATGCGTGTGCGTTCCCACCACGGCCGTCGCGCGGCCATCCAGATACCAGCCAATCGAGATCTTTTCGCTGGTGGTTTCGGCGTGCATGTCCACCAGGACGAATGCCACATCGGCGAAGAGGCTGGCCAATAGCTCATCCGCTTTGCGGAACGGATCGTCGATCGCAGGAAGGAAGACGCGGCCCTGTAGATTAATCACTGCGTATTTGAAGCCGTTCTTTGCTGTACCCACATACATGCCACTGCCCGGATTTCCGTCCGGGAAATTTGCAGGACGGAGGAGCCGCGGCTCGTATGGCATGAATTCCATGATCTCCCGGCGGTCCCAGCTGTGATTGCCACCGCTAATCACTTCCACGCCGCATTTCAGGAGTTCCTCGACAATTTTGGGCGTGATGCCGAATCCGGAAGCGGAGTTTTCGCCATTCGCAATGACCAGATCAATGCGTTTTTGCGATACCAGGTCGGCGAGGCGGTCGCGAACGATTTCGCGGCCCGGTGATCCGACGATGTCTCCGATGAAAAGTACGCGCATAAGGTAGTGGAGAGTGACTGGCTGGCGAGCGCAGGCGGTTGCGCCGGAGAAGCTCCTCTTTGGGTTCTCTCTTACAAAAGGAGCGGACTGCTTGGCCGTGGAGAGCTAGGCCGTGAACCTCTGAATTAGGTGGGCACCACGAGCCAACCATTAGGCTTTCCTGCCCCGCTCGCACGCTGGACGCGTCTTTTTCAGTCAGGGTTTCTAGAACAAACCCGGAAAACCCAGCGCGCCAGCGGGACAGGCCGTGCACACAGGCTGTCTGTCCGCAGCACCCCAGAGATTCATTACGGTTCAAACGGCTTTCGCACTCTCACCTGCCTCGAAGTACCGCTCCCCTCTCATTGTAAATCTTGCGAAGTCGTCGAGCCAAACCGGAACAGCGCGCGACGCCGATGGTCCGGGGAATAGAAGTGGGTCTAGTCGACGAAGTCGATGACAGCACCGTAGCGCCGGTCAAGAAAACCGGCGAATTGCCCAAAGTTTGGCGCAGTCACGTTGTTGTAAACCGCGTTGTAATTGCCGTGATTGGTTAGATTGAGGGAGTAGAAGCCGAGCCGCACGTGGTGGCTCTTACCCTTGCTGTTACCCAGAAAAGGAACTTGGAATAGCCGGTAGACCTTCACATCGAGTGTGAAATATCTGGCAAAGCGCTGCCCGTTAGGCGTGCCAACATAGTTTTGCAGGGTGTCGATATTCGAATACGCCTGGCCGGAATGCACGTCCACGATCGGGCTGACCTTGATTTTCTTGGGCATGGAGAAAATGCCCCAGGCCACTACTCGATTCGGCACGTCGTAGGGAAGAATCCCATAGACGTCCTGGCGAATTACGGGCTGTTCGAAGGGAATGAAAACACTGGAAAGATTGTTGAGTGACCCGCGGGTCTGGCTTCGAATATAGGAAACATTCAGCTCGTGATTTCCTCGAATCGTGAAGTGAATCGTGCTTTCCAGTTCTCGGTAGAGAGACGAACCGGTGTTGGCAAGCCCGAGGAAGGACTGCCCACCAGTCTGAGACGTAAATGGCTCTACCGTGAATAGATACGACGAATGGCTTTCGAGATAGCCGACGCGCAGGAACCAATTCTTGTGCAACTGCTGCTCCAGCCCGATGTTCCACGTGAAATTCCGCGGTGTCGTGTCGGTCTCAGTAGGAAGTGCGGTAGCCAATCGTGGATCCAGTGTTCCCACATAGGCGTTGGTGTAACTCACAGGCAGCCCGACCGGCAATCCACCCGCGTCGAATGAAGTGACTACTCGGGTAGGATTCGCCGCAAAGTCGCTGGCCAGAAGAGGCAACAAGCTGTAAAACAGTCCTGCACCTGCCCGGATCACCGTTTTCCCGGAATCTCCCGGGGAGTAAGCCAAACCAGCGCGTGGCGCCACTGCGGCGGACCATCCATTGGCTTCACTGGAAATCCGCATGCCCAAGTCCGCAGCCCAATGAGAATTCATAACCCAATGGTCCTGAACAAACTCCGCGACTGCGGTGTCCGGCGCGTCCTGAATCGTTCCCGGCAAAAAGTCAATTCGCTCGGCCAGCGTTCCGTCCTCGCGAAGGACTTGCACCGGATTTGAATTACTCGTCTCGGTGTAAGAACGATGGTCCACATCAATTCCGGCGTGAATCTCGTGGTGACCCCACCAGTCCTTCTGAGCAAATTGGTACGCGGAGACGATCTGGAACTCTTTGCCTCTGCGCGACCACTGATTGAAGTAGTTCCCGCCATAACCTTCCGGGTCGATCAGCATGTCCGCGAGGCCTTGCCCATGCGCGTTGCTGTCAAACCGTGTGTACTGCGCAATCGTGCTGAAGATGGCTCCCGACTCGAACTGATAGCGATCGGTCAAACCAACCGTTATGCCCTTTTGGTTCAAATCATTCGACGCAGGTTGAGGGACCAATGCATTGATGTCGGCGTGTTGCACGCGCAATGGGTAGGCGTTCACCGTCAGCGTCAGCAAGTGATTGTCAGAAAGAATCGCCTCCAGCGTCGAAAACGTGCTGAAGCCCTGCTTCTTGCTGATGTCGTACGGCCAGGGCAAGCCCCGCACCGTGCGCTTTTTCATGTCGTACTGGAAAATTTCCGAGAACAAAAGCTTGTGCTTGATCAGCGGAGCATTGAAATCGACACCAGGAGTCGCTTCCTGCAGCCCGATCATGCTGCCGTTCTTGCCAAGCACCGAAGGAATGAAGCTCTTGATGCGGTAGTTCCATCCGTCATCGGGCGGCTTTGTTTCCACTTCGACCAGTCCTCCGGTGAAGTTCCCCAAGCCGGCGTTGTAAGGTGTCTTGTAGATGTTGAAAGATTGCACCGCGTCAGTTGGAACAGGAACGGCGAAACTGCCGGTCACTGGGTCGGTAGTCCGAGCGGAATTCACGAGTAGCAGGCTGTGATTCTCGTCGGAACCCTTAAAGTCCAGTTTTCCATCCAGCGTCTTCACTACGCCCGGGGTTACCGGTAGCACTTCGCGGATCTTCTCTTGCGCCGTCGGAAGTGAAATCAACTGGCGCTGACTGAGAGACACACTGGGCATCGAGGCGTCCTCAGTGGCAATGGTCTGATTGGTTTCGGTTACCTCGACTTGCTCAGCAACCGTCATGATCTGCAGACGGCCGTCCACCGTCGCCGTCTCGCCGGTGCCAAGCGTCAGCGACTTGCTGAAAGGCTTGAATCCTGACTGGTTGACAGAGATCGTGTACGAACCAGACTTCAAATCCTTGAATTCAAAGTGGCCTGAGTCGTCGGTATCCGCAGTCAGCGCGACATCGCCGGGAGGGTTCGCTTTCAGCTGCACTGTAATGCCGGCCAGCCCCCCTGAGGAGTCCGCCTGTCCGGTCGAAAGGGTGCCTAGGATGGTCCCTCCCGGCGATTTTTCCTGGCCAGCAGGAGCTGTCTGAGCTCTCGTCACGAAAGCGATCAAGAGGAAGCAACTAGCAAACAGCAACCGCGCAAACCATGCGGGTGCACCGGTGCGAGTGTTTCGAATCGAAAAAGGCATCAAACCTATGATCTCCAGGCCTAAAAGATGACTACTAATTATCGCGCGCCGGCGGCGTACGGCATAAAGACACTCGGAGCGTCTTTGTCCAGCAAGTGAACATGTCCCGAGGGTAGTTTGATGCCGGGAGCGGCCCATCGGCACACTCCCACAAAGCACCGGAGTTGGTGTCTGCGAGAGTTTCGGGAAACCGCTCCACTTGGAGCTGCTAGAAGTGGAAGCCCAGCTCAGCCGTATACGAGCGCGGCGTCACGTAGTGGGTTCCGCTAAAAGTCGAAAGGAAATTGTACAGCGCTGTTTCGTTGGTGATGTTGATTGCGGTCAACCGCAGGCTCCAGCGATAGCGGTCGCCATGGAACAGATTGTCGTGGCCGACCGCCAGATCGAACAAGTGGCGCGGCGCGATGCGTGGCGGGTTCTTGTCATCGTTTTCCATCCCTGCCGTGGGAATGTTGATCCGCGTCGAACCGAACAATGACGCGTTGCAAAAACCGGTCGGACTGATCGGAGTCGTGGGCGTGGCGTGCACGCTGCCGCAGAAAAGCCCAGCCTGGAACTGCTGATCGGGCGTGAGCCCGGAAACGTCCACGGGATTTACGCCGTCGCCAAACGGCACCGCTCCGGCTACCAGTCCGCTGTCGTACCTCCAGTTGAAGCCCACCCACGGGCCGCGCTTCCACGGCTGATATTGCAAGTGCGTGGTCTGGTTGAATTCTTCATCGTGATCGATACGGAAGACGCCATCTCCACCCTGTCCCGCCGGTGTTGTGCCGATGCCGCTTAGCTGCGGCTGGAAGAATCTGGCTGCCACGCTGGACATCACCACGAGCGCCGTGAATCCATGAAAATCCGGCACGCTGGCGCGAATGGCGTATCCGGGAATTTTCGAGCGCTGCCATTCGATCGGGAATGTGATCGGTGTGCTGCCGAGCACGCTGAAGTCGTAAGCGCCGTGCGTGTATTTCCAAATGTATTCGGCGTCGACGACCAGATGCTTCCCAAACGCTTGCTGCAGCCCGGCGTGAAATTCATTTCTCCACCCGGGAGCGAGCGGATCGGTAATGCACGGATAGCCCTGCAACGAAGACATGAGGGCGTTGACAACGACGTCGTTGCAGCCCGTACTGGCCAGGATCAGATTCTCGTTGAACGGCGTTTCCAGCGTTCGCGCATAGGAAACACGCAGCACGGTGTTCGTGGGCTTGATGTTGTAGGCGATGCCTAAGCGCGGCTCGGCTTGCGTCGCGTGAGTGATCCCCTTGTAAATGTCTCCGCGAATACCAAGGTTGAACGACCAGTTCTTCCAGCTGATAGTGTCCTGCGCAAACAGAGCCAGTTCTTTCACGTCGGTGTGCCCGCGGAAGAAGTAGTAGCTCCCACCGGTAGTCAGATCGAAAGGCGCGAGCGTAGTGCACGGCGCCGCGATCGGCGTACCGGAGCTGTCCACGCAGGGATCGCCATTGCTGTCCGTGAGCGAACCCATGAACGTCGGGTCCACGATGCCGAAGTGGTCGTTTTCGGTGAGGAATGTCTGATCGTACATGGCGCCGATTTTGATGTTGTGAATGCCTTTGACATAGGAAAGATCTGCCTTGACGCCGGCATTCGTGAGGCGGCGGCTTTGTGCCACGCTTTCGCTTTGCAGATCGGGAGTGAAGTCGGCAAACGGATTGCCGCTGGGGTAGTAGTTGTATTGATCCTGCCGGACGAATGCACCCGCTGTGAGCACGGTGTTGGCGCTGACGACCCGCGTCCAGCTCGGCGCGATGTTGAAGCTGCCAATTTTCGAGCGTTGATCCTGCGGGCCGACTGGCAAGCCGTCCGGCCCGAGGCCATTGTTATCAACGACCAGGCCATTCCAGGCCGTGGCGTTCTGCGCGTCGAAGGAATTTGGCGTCTGAAACCACGAGCGCGTATAGGAGAGATTCAGGCGCAGCGTGTCCTTATCCGACGTCTGCAAATCAACGCGGTCAAAGAAACTTTGTTCATTGCCCTTTGCATGCATGACGGTAAATTCCGGCGGATCCAAAAAGCGTCCCGACTGCAGACCGTTTACGGCGGCAAAGTTGCCCCACTTGCTGCCTCCGAACGCCACATCGAAACCGGCGGTAGAGGTCCCGAAGCTGCCGTAGCTTGCGCTAATGCTTCCCGTTGGCTTCGTTACACCCAAGCCGGAACGCGTGGTCGCTTTGATCACCAGGCTGGTCTTGTCGCCATACTCTGCCGGAGGCGCGCCAGAAATGATTTCCATGGATTGAATTGCATCGGACGGAAGCTGATTCGAAAAAACCTTGCTGAACTGATCGGTAATAGGCTGTCCATCAAGCGAAATCGAATTCGATGCGTGATCGCCGAGCCCATGCATCAAGCCGTTCGAATCGGCCGCCACTCCGGGAGAAACCATCGTAGTAATTGCGGTAAAGGAAGACGACGCGCTTTCCACCGGCAACCGGTCGATCAGGTTTTTGTCGACATCAGTGTGGAAGGTAGACTCGGTTTCAACCAGGTCGTTGCCTTCGCCTTCGACCGTCACGGTTGTATTAGCACCCGCCACCTTCAGAGCAATGTTCAAGCTTACGGTAACCAGCGAACGGACTTCCGCATCCTGCGAAAAATCTGCGAAGCCGTCGGCCTTAGCGGCGACGTGGTAAGGATTGAATGGAACGTTGGCGAATCGAAACTTGCCCTCGGCATCTGTGGTCACGGTTCGTTCGTATTTGCTGACCGGATTCGAAATCTGCACGCTCGCGCCGGCAATGGCCGCTCCAGAGGGATCTTTCACCGTTCCTTCAATCGTTCCGGAAGACTGCGCCGACAATGAGCCCGCGCCGAAAGTAAAACTCAGAAAAAGCGCCAAGAATGCAAAAGCAATAGCGGCAAAGCTGCGTAAACCCTTCAACATGAAATTTTCTCCAAGGCCCGTGGGCGATGTGGTTTTGCGTGGATCAAAGCCGCTGTAGGGAGCGGCGCCGCTTCGGTAGCAAGGGACGACCGAGGCGGAGTAACAACAACTTGGAACGGAGACTTAGAACAAGAAGCTACGCGATAGGTGGGGCGCGGCCGGGATAATCGAGAGAGATTTCATTCAGCGCCGCTTTTTGAATCGGACGGGCATCGTGCCATCCGGCAATTTCTGGGGCGGCCGCTGCAAGCCCAGCCGTAGCCAGGGCCGGCGCATGCAGCGACTGGCAGACGTGGCAAACGGGATCCCGTCCCGCCCCGTGCTGGTGCAGAAAGTTGCCGCCTGCGGCAAAATAGAGGAGCGCCAAGCAAACCGCAACGGCGACACAGCTGCGGAAGGATTTCGCTCTCAAAGATAGAGAAAAGGCCGCCATATCTTCAGCTAGAGTACACCCGCCTGCCTTTTCTGACGGGGCAAATCGCCGTTCGGTTGCTTTGCCGAACTCTTTTGCCTTCTTGACCCGGCCACGATTCTTGCCTAAGCTCAGTTTTAACAAGCACATGGCTGCAACTCGCGCGACTGGCCGCGGAATCGGCTTAGTGCTCCTTCTGCTGGTTTTGGGAGCACAGCTTCACCTGCTGTCCGACCTGGACTCGGGGCAGCTGAGGACGCACGGGTGTCCCGTTTGTTCGCTTCTCAGTTTTGCGATCCTTCTTTCCCTTCCGCGCCTGTGCTCCCTTCCTCTTCAACGTCGTCCCGACAATTCGTTTTCCGCCGTTGTGACAGCTCAAGGTGTTTTCCGCTCGACTTCACCACGCGCACCCCCGGCTCTCTAGTTCCCGCTCGTTTTCAGAAACGCTATTCAAGTATTGCACTCGGCGGTATACGAGATTTTCGACTCTCGATTTGTTTGTGAAAAGGGGTCTGTCAAATGAAACGCCTGCTCTTGCTATCTGTTCTTGCTGCTTCCGTTCCACTTTACGCTCAGCAGCCGGCTCCTGATTCGGCCAACGCATCCTCGAAAGCCGATTCGCGCATCCGTGTCCTTGAAGAACAGGTGCGAACGTTGACGGAGCAAGTCACGCTTTTGCGGGCGGAGATGCAATCGCTTCACCAGACAAAGGCTCCAGGTCCCGATCAACCGGATCGCCTCTTGCTCGCCAGCAGCCGCATCGAACCCGGCTCGCTTGCTCCATCTCCCAAAGATGCTGCGGCTGAGATCGCTCCCAGTGCCAGCGCTGCGTCGGTCGAGCCTCCGCCATCTCAGGTCGCGCAGACGCAAACCTATGGCGGAGCCACGTCCAACGCCAAGCTGCTCAATCCCGACATCAGCCTGATTGGCGACTTTGTAGGCGCCGGCGGACACAACAATGTCTCCCCCGGCAAATCCCTCGAGATGCACGAATCCGAAGTGGGAATGCAGGCCATCATCGACCCTTACGCACGAGCCGATGCGTTTCTCTCCTTTGGAGAAGAAGGCGTCAACGTTGAGGAAGCCTACATTACATTTACTTCGCTCCCCGCCGGACTGCTTCTTAAGGTCGGCAAGATGCGCGCGGAGTTCGGCAAGGTCAATACGATTCACAACCACGCTTTGCAGTACATCGATCGGCCGTTAGCCACCAATAATCTCGTCGGCGGTGAAGATGGCATCGATGACGCGGGCATCTCTTTAACGCGCTTTCTACCCGCCCCCAAGAACTGGTTTGCCGAAGGCACCGCCCAGGTATTCCGCGGCGATTCCGATGACGTCTTCACGGCGAATCGGCGCCAGGATTTGAGCGTCGTCGGCCACCTTCGCGCTTATCGCGACCTGAACGAATCCACGAACATTGATCTCGGCGTCTCTTACGCGCGCGGCCACAATAACTCCGGCGCTCTTACCTCCGATCCTTCGGCCTTTCTCACCAATCTTTACGGTGCGGACGCCACACTTCGCTGGAAGCCGCTGCGGCGAGCCATTTACAATTCGTTCCTCTTCCGCACGGAACTTTTCTGGAGCGCCCGCGACCAGCTCTCGGCCCTGAACGCTTTCGAAACCCAGCATGCCTTTGGCATGTACACTCACGCGGAATATCGCCTGAACCGCCGCTGGACCGTGGGCGGGCGTTTTGATCGTAGCGGTCGCGCACAAAACGCAACTCTCACAGACACCGGCTTTTCCGGTATTCTCACGTACTGGCCTAGTGAGTTCAGCCAAATTCGTGGCCAGTATCGCTACGGACATCTGTTTGACACAGCCACCTCGCGCTACGACAACGCCAACGAGTTTCTGTTTCAGTTTCTTTTCGTGATGGGCGCGCACGGCGCCCATCCGTTCTGAGTTTTCAGAGGAGATTGGTATGTCAGGCACAAAATCGTCTGCGCGTTTTGTATCGGTTCTCACCGCGTTTGCTCTTTTGCTTTGCGTTTGTGTTTCACCCACCAGCGCTGCCGGCAAGTTGCAAGTCATGACCGCCACCACCGACCTGGCCGCGCTGGCGCAGGAAATCGGGGGCGACAAGGTGGACGTCGAATCCATAGCGAAGGGATATCAGGACCCTCATTTCGTCGAGGCGAAGCCGAGTTTTCTGTTGAAGCTTCGTCACGCGGACCTGTTAATCGTGGTCGGATTGGAATTGGAAATCGGCTGGCTGCCGCCACTGATCACACAATCTACGAATCCCAAAATTCAGGTCGGTGCGCCCGGCTACTTCGACGCCTCGCGCTTCGCGAAAATTTTGGAAATCCCGACTGGCGCTGTTACCCGCGCGCAAGGAGACGTTCATCCGCAGGGCAACCCGCACTACTGGCTCGATCCCGAAAATGGCTTGCGCATCGCCAAGGGTATCGTCGACAAATTCAGCGAAATGCGCCCAGCCGACGCCAGTTACTTCGCACAGCGGTATTCCGAGCTCGAACAAAAGCTCAAGCAATCGGACCAGCAATGGCAGGCACAGATGAAGCCATACGCTGGAAGCAAAATCGTCACCTACCACCGCTCCTGGCCCAACTTTGCGGAGCACTTTGGCCTGAACGTGGTTGGCTACGTCGAACCCCGTCCCGGCATTCCCCCTAGCCCGCAGCACACTGTGGAACTGATTGGGCAGATGAAGCGCGACAACGTGAAAGTGATCGTCGTCGAACCTTATTTCGATTTGAAGACGCCCAATAGCATTGCTCGCGAAACTGGCGGCAAGGTAGTTGTCCTGATGCCCAGCGTCGGCGGCGAAAAAGAAATCACCGATTATTTCAAGCTCTTTGATTACGATATCGCCAAGCTCAAGCAGGCGTTTGACGCGACGAAATAGAATTTCCAGCGGTCACGCGGGAATCAGAACGCAAGTGTGACAACATCCCAGGGGGAAACTGAAAAGTCATGGAGATTCTGGCGTTCCTTATACTCCCTTTCATCGCCAGTCTGATTCTGACCGGCATCCACGCGTATCTGGGCGTGCATGTCGTCGAGCGAGGAGTCATCTTCGTTGACCTCGCGCTCGCGCAGATTGCGGCGCTCGGCGCTACAGTCGCCGTCGTCGCCGGTATGGATCCTCATGGCCGCGCCGCTTACTGGATAAGCCTGGCCTTTACCTTTCTCGGTGCGGGAATTTTTGCTGTTGCGCGCACCAGCCGCGGTCACATTCCGCAAGAGGCCTTCATCGGAATCGCCTACGCGGTTGCCTCCGCCACGGCGATTCTGCTGATGAGCAAGGCCACCGGAGAAACCGAACATCTGAAAGACATGCTGGTCGGCAATATTCTTGCGGTGTCGCGCCCCGAGGTCACGAAAACCGCGGTACTTTACGCAGCCGTCGGCCTTTTTCATTTCATTTTCCGAAAGAAGTTCCTTCTCATTTCCATGAACCACGCGAAAGCCTCGCAGCTCGGCTTCAACGTCCGTTTCTGGGATTTCCTCTTCTATGCTTCGTTCGGCTTTGTGGTGACGTCATCCGTCGCTATCGCAGGCGTGCTGCTTGTTTTTTGCTATCTGATCGTACCCAGCGTCGGCGCCATGCTCTTCGCGGACAAAATCGGCCCGCGCCTGGCCATCGGTTGGACCATGGGCACGATCGTTTCCGCGCTCGGCTGTTATCTCAGTGTCCAGCTGGATACGCCGACCGGCGCAACCATCGTCGTCACGTTTGGCATCGTTCTCGTCCTGATGTTCTTCGTGCATCTGCTTGTGCATCACCGGCGCAACGGTGGTCTCGCCGGCGCGCATGCCGCGCAGCGCGAATTGGAGCAAGAAGGTTCTCCTCGCCACTAGCTCGTATCTTTGGGCCGAGAAAATCTATAATGACCAGCGGTGAGCGCGCCCGCACAGCCTCGGTTTCCACCTGCGAGCGTCCAGTTTTCCCTTACGGTTTTTCTTAGTGCTTTCCTGCTCTTCTGGATCCAGTTCATTCTCGGAAAATTCATCTTGCCGTGGTTCGGCGGCACTCCTGCGGTGTGGACTACGTGCGTGCTCTTCTTTCAGTTGTTGCTGCTCGCTGGGTACACGTACGCTCACGTCCTCTCGAAACATTTGAGCGGCTGGGCGCAGGCTCTGACTCATTCCGTAATCCTGCTGTTGTCGGTGGCACTGCTTCTGTACTTGGCTAGAATTTGGAGCTCGCCGGTTACGCCAAGCACAAACTGGAAGCCAAACGCTGACGCTGATCCGGTGCTTCGAATTCTCGGTATCCTCGCCATTGCTGTCGGTTTACCCTATTTCGCGTTGTCTGCCACCGGGCCCCTTCTGCAGGCGTGGTATCAGCGAACCTCACACGGCGAATCGCCTTATCGTCTCTATGCTGTTTCCAATCTCGGCTCGTTCCTCGCGCTATTTGCGTTTCCGGCGCTCCTTGAGCCCCGCCTGCCGCTCAACGCTCAAGGCCGTCTTTGGACGATCGGCTACACTTTGTTCGCCGTCGGCTGCTGTCTCTGTGCTTTTCGCGCTGCTGCCAGCAAAGCGCCGGCGGCGTTCGATCAGCCAACGGGTTCGCCGGCACTGGCCGAGGTGTCGACGGGCGTTACAGATTCACCGAGCGTGCGAAATTTCTCGCTGTGGTTCGCGCTCGCCGCAACCGCGTCAGTCGTCTTTCTCGCGACCACCAACCAGCTTTGCCAGGACATCGCAGTCGTACCGTTGCTATGGATTCTGCCTCTCGCTGTTTACCTACTTTCATTCATTCTGTGCTTTGAGCGCCCGCGCTGGTACGCGCGCAACTGGTTCCACGCCACAGTCCCGCTGGCTCTCTGCTTGGCGTGTTTTGTCCTCTACGGCGGAGCTGTTGGCAGCATCTCGATGCAAATTTTCATTTATCTGGCCGTTCTTTTTTCCTTATGCATGGTTTGTCACGGCGAACTCGCCCGCTCCAAGCCTGAGCCTCGTTATCTGACTGCCTTTTACCTGGCGGTCGCAGCGGGCGGCGCATTCGGCGGAATTTTCGTCGGCTTAATGGCGCCACGCTTTTTCACGCGCTTTTGGGAATACCAGCTCGGTTCATTTTGCACTGTGTGTTTGCTGCTGCTCATCCTTTCGCTTGATCGCGAGTCGTGGCTCTATCGCTCTCCGGCGCCCGTGCCGGTTCTTCTTCTTGCGGCTGCTGCTTTGCTTCCGGAAGCGATCGTGCTGGCTGTATCGCCCGCCAAGCGCGTCTCCGATCACTTTTGTTTGTTTATCGCAGCGGTTCTCTTCTTGTTCGTGCTCCTCGACCGCAAACGAGCCGCACCCGAAGCCGCGCGACGTAAAGCTGTGCCGATTTGCGCAGTGGCAGCCTTAGCAGCTACCGCCATCGTTCTCAGTGGAACCGGGTTCACACATTCGCAAAAGGCGCTCGCGCGATTCCGCAATTTTTACGGCACGCTGTCGGTCCTTCCGCGCGAAGGCGACGCGCAAAGCGCAGCTCTTACCCTCGCTCATGGTCGCATCGCTCACGGTTTCCAACTGCGGGCCGCCGCATACAAACGTACGCCGACGGCCTACTATGCGTCCGGCAGCGGGCTCGATCAGGCGTTTCAAGTGGCCGCGTCAACTGCTCGCAGCGAACAGCGTACGGGCGTCCTTGTCGGCGCCGTGGGACTCGGCGTCGGAACAGTAGCTGCGTATGGTCGCTCTGGGGATTCCATTCGTTTTTACGAAATCAATCCGCAGGTTATCGCCGTCGCTTCCAACTCGGCATATTTCACCTATTTATCGGATTGTCCCGCGCAGATTCAGATCGTGCCAGGCGACGGGCGCATGTCACTTGAACGCGAAGCCGATGCCGGCAACTCACAAAATTTCGACTTGCTTGTTCTCGACGCCTTTAGCGGCGATTCCGTCCCCGTCCACCTGCTGACGCGCGAAGCCTTTGCGGTCTATCTCCGCCATCTGCGCGGCCCAGCGGGTATTCTTGCGATCCACATCACCAACACGTATCTCGATCTGCGCCCGGTCGCTGCTGCCGCGGCGCGACATTACGGTCTCCATTTCGCGTGGATTCGTTCCGCCGGCGACGGCCGCATCTCCAGCGACTCCGAGTGGATGTTGCTTTCATATGGCGAACTCCCGAAGTCTTCCGGCGACCTCTCGGCGCTGCGCCCGGTGCGTTTGTGGACCGACGATTACAGCAACCTGCTCCAAATCCTCAGAAAATAAGGTCCGCACGCTCGGTCGATCCGCATCTTGCGTATAATCGTCGGAGATTCGAAGCCCACGAGGATTGCATCTATGTCTGAACCAACTTATGAAGAACTGAAGGCACAACTTGCCGCGCTGCAAAAGCAATCCGGCCAAAAGCGCAGCGGCTCTCTCGATTTTCGCGTCGGTGAAAAGGGTGGCGTCAGCGTCTATGGCCTCGGCCGTTTCCCGGTCACGCTCTATTACGAACAATGGATTCGTCTGCTCGGCGCGGCTGACGAGTTGAAGAAATTCCTGGAAGAGCAAAAATCCGAGGGCAAGCTCAAGCTCAAGGAAGGCTGAGGACTCAAATTCTTCCTGGTCGACGCTGGTTTTTTACTAAGGCTAGTTTCTCGAGGCTGTAACCGGCATTTTCGTCCGCGCCGGTTCCACCACCAGCACCGACTCCATCGTGGAAGCGTGGATTCCCAGGAGCTGTCGCATCGCGGCGTCGGCGCCCGCGCCGTCTCCCGTTTCGCGCTTTGCCCGCGCCAGCAAATCCAGCGAAAACGCGTCGTCGCCCGTTTGTTCGAGTTCCGCAATTGCCTCAGTGAATTTCTTCTGTGCCATCAACAAAGCCCCGCGCAGCGCATGCATCTGCGCCCCGATCGATTCGTTGTCCGTGCGCTCGTAACGTTCTTCCAGAACGTGCAAGCAAACTTCTGCCAGCGGGGCATTTCCATAATGCAGTGAGCGCGCGCCGCGCCAGCGTCGGATCACCGCCATATGCTCATCGCGTGTCACCGCGGCCAGATCGGAATCTTCACGAATCGCAGTTTCCGCCGCGTCCAGGTGCTTCAGCGCTGCCAGATCATCGGTCTGGTACATCGCCATCGCTTCGTGGAATCCCGCTTCCAGGTCCGTGAATTTCTTGGCGTGTGCTTCCGCGATCAGCTCATGGTATTCCCGATCCGCAAAGCCCAACATGTCTTCGCGCACGTAACTCAGGGCGATCGACCCGCGATACTCCAGATTTCTCCGCGGATTTGCAGCTACCTTTGCCGATTTCTGATAAGCGTCGCGCGCAGCCGCTTGATTACCCAGCATGGCGTACACGTCGCCCAACTCATGCTGCGAAGGCCCGAAGCTAGGCTCCTTTTTCAGAGCCAGCTCAAAGTGTTCTTTCGCCTCAGCGAAACGCCCAGCCTTGAAAAGAATGTCGCCGTATGAGTCCTCCGGGTTTGGGTCTGTCGGCATCGTCGCCACGTACCGCTTCATCAGTTCTTCGGCGCGCGCCATGTCTCCCATCGCCGCGTACGAATAGCCCAGTCGATTGAGCACCGGCGTAAACCCCGGATCTATCTCCAGCACCTTTTCAAACAGTGGAATGGCCCGTTGAGCGTCGTGCTGGTCCACAAACCAGCGGCCTCCCAGGTACAGCACATATTTGTCGGCTGATTCTTTACGCAGCAAGTCGTTCAAATCCGTGATGGCAGCCAGTTGATCATTTTTCTTTAGCGCCGTAACCCACCGCACGAACAGCATTTCACTCGGCGAAATCTTTCCCGCAAGACCCTGCGCCCGCGTCAATGCCTCCGCTGACTCGTGCGCCTCCGTCGCGAAATACGAAAGCAGAGCCCATCCCGCCGCGAAACTCGGGTCTTCGGTAGTGGCGGTGCGCAGGCTATTCAGACATTCGTCGAGCCGGTAATTTCCGCTGTAAAGCACCGCGTCGCCGAACAATTCTTTTGCGTGGTCGGAGTGCGTCGTCAGCCGCATGGGTTCGGCTGCCCTCTTCGACGCCGCCACAGCAGGCGCCGCTTTCTGGGCACACACGAATGGCGTCGCGACGGTCGCGCCAAGGCCGGTCAGTATCAGTGCAGCGAACGTGCTCGGCACACGCATGGAGGAAAATCTCCTGAGCTGTCTAGCGCAAGGACACTTCCTGATGCTAGCACCGGCCCTTTTCCCCGCGACCTGTCCCTCCGTACAGCTGCCACCCATCAGTCAAGGCGGCTGTGGTTGCCGAGGATTGTTCGCAGCTGGTCGTGAGGGGTCGCGTAAGAACGCCAATAGTCGGCGCCCGTCATGGTTTCCGCACCGACCAGCGCGTTGACGACAGCTTCCTCAGTGGCTTGAATGGTTGCCAGGAAGAGGGCATCGATCCTGTCGCCCTTGAGACGTTCGACGGTCGAAACCGCTGCCCGGCCGCTTACAGAGCTGTT
>UEXQ01000252.1_pt1 | contig 33435 bp, 28 predicted proteins | sample 4301111 | NCBI WGS metagenome assembly UEXQ01 (sample SAMEA4773181, study PRJEB27434) | metagenome | biome: 2259; feature: agricultural soil; material: soil | place: USA | collected 2014-09 | depth 0.25 m
TTGAGTTGCACCCCGCGCGCCTCGGCCAGACGTTCCATGGGGATTACGTTCCGCAAGATGCGGTTCACGTAGCGCTCACGTTCGACGAGCGGCACGAAGCCGGCCGGCGGATTGTTTTCGTCCACGTGACAGTTGGTGAGGAGAAGCGTGCGAACGCGTTGCGCGTGCTAAAGAGGCCTACGAGCCCTGTCCGGCGGAAAGGCCCTTCATCATCTGAGAGAGGGCATTGGAATCCGGAATCTGACCGTTCGGAGTCATCTGGTCCACGGCGTGGGGCATGAGCTGCGAGAAAATTGTTGTGAGCTGGCTCATGTCCATGCCGGACTTGGCTGCCATATTCTGCAGTGCGCCGCCTTGCAAGACGTTCTGCAGCTGGTCGGCAGAGATGGGCAAATTCTGGCCGGTGCTGATCCAGGAGCCGATGATGCCGCCCAAGCCTTTCTCCTGGAACATCTTCTGCAGGCCTGTAATGCCGCCGACTTCCGGGCTATTGATGTAGTGGAGGATCATACTGAGAGCCCCCGCATTTTGCTGCGACTGTGCCGCATTGCCCATTCCCGCCATTCCCAAGACATCATCGAGCAAACCCATGTTGGCCTCCTGTTACCCCGTCGATCTTTGTCAGCTACTCCGGCGCGGAAAACTTTCCGGGCGGCCTCAGACGCCGCCCGTCTTGCTACGATGCGTTACTTTTGCTTGGCGATCACCAGGCCCGCAATCTTCTTGTAGGTGGCCTGGGGAAGCACTTTCTTGGTGACCAGGTCGGTCTTCTTGGCGTACGGCCGGCCGTCGATGATCTTCTGAGCGTAGGCGTCGCCGATGCCGGGAAGCGCCTTCAACTGATCGAGCGTGGCGGAATTGATGTCCACACGGTCGTCGGCTTTTTTCGTCTCGCCAGCCTTAGCCGTTTTGCCGGCAGCCTGTGGTATTGGATGTGAAACGGCCAGCGAAACGCCAAGCACAGCGACCAGTACCGCCAACAGCATTCCTTTTATGGCTTTAGACATCGTTTGTTCTCCTTTGTATCCCAGAAGCTAGTTCTTTTCCGAAGCGCGGTAGCCGGCCTTTTGCGCGTCGGCTTCCGTCATGTACTTGCCCTGCTTGGTCTTCCCGTACCAGCGCGAGCCGGGCTTGTGGTAAATGCCTGAATCAGTATTCACCCAAACCATGCCGTTGCTGTTGGCTGGAGGAGTCTGCTGTTGGGCGGTGGATGCCGGCTTGGCGGGCGCCGAAGAGGCCGACGAGCTCGATGGGGCCGGCATCGCCGTGGGCGTGGGCTTTGTAGTCGCGGACGGCGGAGTTGAGCTTGCGGCTGGAGTGCTTGCTGGGGACGTATCGGCCGACTTCTTGGAGCGGGACTTCTTCGCTGTAGCGCTATCGGCGACGCTCGTGTCGGCGCTCTCAGCACTGTCGGCAGACTTCTTGGACCGGCTTTTCTTCTTAGGAGTCGCGTCGGCGTCGGTCGAAGCGGTGGCGTCCGCAGAGTCGGCTTTGCTCTTTTTCGAGCGGCTCTTTCTGGTGCCGGTGTCAGCAGCCGAGCTATCCGCGGTCTTGGTCGAGCTGTCGGCTGCGTCAGCGGATTTCTTGGACCGGCTCTTTTTTGTGGTGGACTTGCTGCTGTCCGCCGTTGAACTGTCGGCCGAGTCGGCACTGGCGCTCTTCTTGGAGCGGCTCTTTTTGGTGGTGGAAGAATCGGCTGTAGCGGAGCTGTCTGCGCTCTCCGAGCTTTTCTTTTTGGACTTGGGTTTCGTGCTCTTGGCGGAGTCGGCCGAATCGGTGGCGCTTTGCGATGAATCTTCCGCCTTGGCCTTCTTCTTGGATTTCTTTTTGCTGGTGGTGGAACTGTCGCTCTGATCCGTGGAACCGGCCTGCTGTGCTCGCGTTGATACGCTGCCACAAACCAGCAGCAACGCCGCGAGTAGTGCCAGAACTACTCCCTTGCTTGCCTTCATAACGGCTCCCTCCCAGTGCACTCAACCCAGGATCGGAAATGCCGACCTCAGGGCCTGCCGCGCGGGACACTCGTAGAAACCCTTGCGGGACAAATGACACTCAGGCTGAGAGTGCGGGCGCGGTTTGGAAGGGTTCCAGGCATGCCGTGCGGACGTTCCCATGCAGACGTTGTCTTGCAGGTGGGCGCATCATCCCCAAGAAATGGGGGCAAGTCAAGAGTGGAATCGGAGCGGGAAGGGTTGAGGCGGTTTCCAGTTCAGTCGCCGGCTGCGAGTACGGCTCGCGATATCTCGAGAGATTCGGCTAAGCCACGCCGCATCGGTGCTAGGGCGAAAGCGGGCACATCCTTTTCGGGTGCCACGGTCAAGCTCGCCGCCTTGCGCGGGAACTCATTGCGGCGGTCAAGGCGGAGACCGGCCTCTTTAAGGAACTCAGCGGAGAAGCCCAGATCTTCGGCGCGGTCGACGCCCCAGAACCAAAGCTTTTCTTCATTGCGCTGGAGGAAGTCCAAGCCTTCTTCGAGTTTTTTCATGGCGCGATCAAACGAGCTGGCCAGGAAATAAACGCCGAGTGTCCACGCGTGGCGGGGATAGTGCACCTGAATGCGGACGCAGTATTTGCCTCCCTGATTGCGTTCCATGCTGCAGCGGTAATCGTTACGGGCGGTCTGAGTGCGATTTGCCATTGCGTTCACCAATCCGAAAGAAATGAAAGCCAGCGAGTCTATGAGTACAGAGGAAACCGAGAACCGAATCTCCCTGCCGCGAGGAAGCTGCGCAATTGGCCGTCGGACCGGGGTTCGGACAGGGCCAACAACTGCTTTTGGGAGACACTAATAGCGTAAGGCCGTGCGAAACGGAGTGCAAGTGCCCCTTAGGAACGGCGTAATGCTATTGTTTTCTGTTAGTTACAGGGAGGTCAGGTCGCCGAAGTTTTTCATTTTCTCCGGCATCAGCTTGACCTTTCCTTCTTGTTTCAAGCGCTCTTCCAAGCCAGAACGGAAGGCTTCATAAGCCAAGGCGCGCTTTTCGTTGAGCACCTGATCCGTCAATTCCTTCTTCTGCTTGTCGAAATCGGCCATATTGGCGGCGGTTTTTGATTCAACGCGGTACACAACCCAGTTGCTGCCAAGCGGAAGCGGGGCAGAGACATCGCCGACCTTCATGTTGAAGGCGGCGCTGAGCTGTTTGCCGCTGCCGACATTGGGGACGGAGCCGGCGCGGGAGAAGTCCTCGCTCATTTTGGGGTCGAGACCGAGTGCCTTCGCGACCACATCGAACTTTTCTCCGGCCTTGGCGCGCTTGCTGAGGTCTTCCGCCTTGGAGCGGGCCAGGTCGACCGATTTTTCCTGCTTCAGCGCGGCGATGACCTTGTCGCGCACTTCTTCGAGCGTGCCCTGGTGAGCGGGTAGAACCTGTTTCAGAGAAAAGACGACGTAGCCGCGGTCGGTGCGAATCGGCTGGCTGACTTCACCCTCACGAAGTTGAAAGATCCGTTCTTTGACGTCGTTTGAGTTGCCAAGTTCGAGCAGCGGATCGGTCACCGCAACAGGCCTGGTTTGAGCGACTTGCAGGTGAAACTCCTTGGCCAGGTCGGCAAGCGGAGTCTTGTTCGATTTGCGAACGGCGGCGGCGATCTGGTCAGAAATCTTGTTTTCTTCTTCCTGGACTTTATTGAGGCGCAGTTGAGTGAGGAGCGGCAACTTCACTTCATCGAGAGGCTTCGTGTGAGCGGTTTCTCTCTCCAGGACCTTGATGATGTGGAAGCCGTATTGGGTCTTCACGAGATCAGAAACGGCGCCGGGTTGCAGGGAGAAAGCTGCCTTTTCGAATTCGGGCACGGTCTGGCCTTGAACCAGCCAGCCAAGGTCGCCGCCCTTGCCCTTGCTGCCCGGGTCTTCAGAGTATTTCTTCGCCAGTTCGTCGAACTTGGTACCCTTTTTGACCTGCTTGAGGATGTCGTCGGCCTTTTTCTTGATTTCGTCTACTTCGGCGTCCGGCTTCCCGACGGTCATGAAGAGGATATGCTCGGCGTGGACGCGATTCGGAACCTGGTAGTCTTGAATGTTTTGCTGGTATTTGACCTTGAGTTCGTCGTCGGAAACCTGGATACCTTGGCGGATTTTCTCTTGGTCTAGCAGGCCATATTCGACGACACGCTTTTCGGGAACGGTGTAGCGGCTCTTATTTTTCTCGTAGTAGGCCTTGATGTTGGCGTCGTCGAGGGTGATTTTAGACTCCAGGTCCTCCGGCTTGATGAGGGCGTGGTCTAACTTCACCTTTTCATTCTGATAGCGGAATTGTTCTTGGAGTTCATTAGGGCCGATGCTGACACCATCGGTGACCAGCCGACGGAATTTTTCTTCAAGCAAACCCTGGCGAACCAGGTTTTCGAATACCGGAACGGTCATTTGGAAGCGCTGCTGGACCTGGGAAGTGTATTGGTCCATTCCTACCGGGCTGTCGCCGTTGAATGCGGTGGGAAGGTACTGCTTCACGCGGTCGGCGATTTCTTCGTTAGTGACCTTGATGCCGAGGCGCTGAGCTTCAAATTCGATTTCCTTTGTGAAGACCAGTTGATTCAGAATCTGTCGCGCATAGAGGCCTTCGAGAGCCTTAGGAACCTGATTGCGGCGCTGGATTTCGGAAAGCTGCTGACGGACATCCGCGAGCGAGACGGTCTGGTTGCCGACTTTCGCCACGACATCGGAGGCGTCGGCTTCGCTGCCGGTGCCGGGCCCTTGCGGCACGAGGTATAGCAACATGCTGATGCCGATAAGGCCGACGAATATCCCGATGAAGATTTTCACCAGGATCTGTTTATTGTCCAAAGCTCCAGCCATCCGTAGCGTCTCCCCTGAGAGTGGTCAAACTTAGAATTATAAACGAGCGGAAGGTTGCACCCAAATCAAATCGGAACGGATTTCCTGTGCGAGCGCGAGATGAGCACCTGGCTCGCCGAGAGGACGCAAACAGCTGCTGGTGATACGGATTGATCTTCACGTGGGGAAAACACCCGCCAGCAGATAGCACAAGCACGAGCCTATCCGGGTGTCCAGTCGGCGGGCGCGATCTCCGATTTCCTTAGGTCCGATCCAGAAGACCCCGTTGAAGTGGAAGAGCACCCGCCGCAACAGCCGGGCCCGTGCGAGGACTCGGTTGCGGGTCCGCTATTCGAAACCGCTGGCATTCCGCTGAGAAAGGGACGTCTTTTCTCGGACGAGTCATTCGTTACCGCACCTTTCGTTTTGATGTGGGGCGGTGTTGGCATGCGGGTTACCCGCTCACCGAGCCGCCCGAATCGATCCTGTAACTGCTTTGCGGCAAGAGTGAAGTGCGGCTACAGGCTGGAAGCGTCGAAGGGCTTGGGGAACAGGTCGTGCATCGCGATCGTTTCTACTTTGCCTTTGAGGTTGGCGAGGATGACCGGCACGTCGCCGCAGAATTCCCAGATGAGCTGGCGACAAGCGCCACAGGGCGCAGTGAGCGAGTCGGTATCGGCGACGACAGCGATCGCGTCGAAGCCGCGTTCGCCTTCGCTCATGGCTTTGAGGATCGCGACGCGCTCCGCGCAGACGGTCAGCCCGTACGTGGCGTTTTCAACGTTGCAGCCGCCGAAGATGCGGCCGGACGTGGCTCGCAGGGCAGCGCCTACGCGAAAGTTGGAGAAGGCGGCGTGGGCGTTTTCGCGGGATTGTTTTGCGGCGGTGATCAGGGCTTCATAATCGTTCAACGTCTTTCCTCCAGGAGGCGAATGCGCCCGCCTCGGAAGGCGGCCGCTACTAACTCTACTTCAGAGATACTTCGATCCGGGGGATCACGGCTTTTAATAGGGAGATGAACTGAGTTTTGACGCGGGCTCCAGTTTCGAAGACCTCTTCGGCAGTAAGCGCCTTGCCCGTAATGCCTGCCGCCATATTCGTGACGCAGGAGATGCCGAGAACGCGGATTCCAGCGTGGCGGGCAGCTAGGACTTCCGGGACGGTCGACATGCCAACGAGGTCTGCGCCGAGCGTGCGGAAGGCGTGGATTTCGGCCGGTGTCTCATAATTTGGGCCGGTGAGCGCGAGATAGACGCCTTCGTGGAGGTTGAGCTTCAGCTTTTTTCCTTCCTCGGCGACGAAGCCGCGGAAATCGGGATCGTAGGCGCGCGTCATGTCGGGAAAACGCGGGCCGAAGCGGTCCTCGTTCTGTCCGATCAGCGGATTAGCACCCTGTAGATTGATGTGGTCGCGCAGGGCGACGAGAGCGCCTTCAGAAAAGTTGAGATTGATACCGCCGGCGGCGTTGGTAAGGATGACGGCTTTAACGCCCATACGAGCGAAGACGCGCATCGGGAACGCGACCTGCTTGGCGGAATAGCCTTCGTAAAGATGAACGCGGCCCTGCATGCCAGCGAGGGCGACGCCGTCCACGGTTCCGAGAACGAGTTGGCCTGCGTGACCAATCGCCGTTGAGCGTGGGAAGTGGGGGATTTTCGCGTAGGGAATCCTGCTGGCATTGGCAAATTCGTCGGCGAACGCGCCGAGGCCGGAACCAAGTACGAGAGCAATTTGGGGGCGGAATTTGGTTTTGTGCTGGATGAATCTTGCCGCTGCTTCGGCTTGCAGAAATTCCTGCGTTGGTTTCGCGGATTGTTTTTTGGCGGACATCAACCCTAACTCAAGATTCCGACGATGGAAGCGGACATCAGGTTGGCCATCGTTCCCGCGAGCATGGCGCGTACGCCGAATTTTGCCAGGTCGTTGCGGCGCTCGGGAGCAAGCGCTCCGATGCCGCCGATCTGAATGCCGATGGAGCTGAAGTTTGCGAAGCCGCAAAGCGCGAACGTCGCGATGGTGAAGGAGCGCGGATCGAGAGTGCCCTTCATCGGGCCGAGCTGGCCAAACGCGACGAATTCGTTGATGGCCATACGCGTGCCGAGCAGGTTCCCAATTGCAGGTGCGTCTTGCCATGGGATGCCGATGAGCCAGGCGACCGGAGCGAAGATCCAGCCGAAGATAGTCTGCAGGCTTGGCGGAAACCAACTCATGTGCGGCCAATTGTGGATGCCCCCCATGATGGCGTTGAGCAGAGCCAGGAGTGCGATGAAGGTGATCAGCATGGCGCCAACGTTCAGAGCGAGGTGAAGACCGTCGCTGGTGCCGCGTGCAATCGCGCCTAGGATGTTGGATTCCTTTTCCATTTGCGGCATTTCGACGCGGCCCGCGGTGAGCGGCTCTTCGGTTTCGGGCACGAGCATCTTGGCCATGAGCAGCGTGCCGGGAGCGGTCATGATCACGGCGGTGAGGAGATTTTTCGGGTCAGCGCCGCCGACCTGGATGTAGCCGGCCATCATGCCGCCGGAAATGTGCGCCATGCCACTGGTCATCACGCACATCAACTCGGATTTTGTGAGCTTGGGAAGAAATGGACGGATCGTAAGAGGCGCTTCGGTCTGGCCCATGAATATGCTGGCGGCGACGTTGAGCGATTCCGCACCGCTCGCGCCCATGACGCGCGTCATGAGCCAGGCTGCGGCGCGGATGATGAGCTGCATCGCGCCGATGTGATAGAGCACAGCGAAGAACGCGGCGATGAAGATGATGGTGGGCAAAACTTGAAACGCGAAGGAGAAGCCGAGGCGGGAAATTTCTTTGGGCAGGCCGATATCCCCAAAGACGAATGAAGAACCCGCATAAGAAAAGCTTAAGAGTTTATTTGCGCCGTTGCCGAGGAATCCGAAGATTTTTCCGCCGAGACTGGAACGCAGCACGAAGAACCCGAGCAGCAGCTGTAGACTAAGTCCCCAGGCGATGGTCTTAAGCTTAATGGCGCGGCGATCTGTAGAAAAAGTCCACGCCAGCGCCAGGATGACCGCCATGCCGAGTATGCCGGTGAAGCGTCCCACGCAGGCTCCTTTTCGGGAAGAGAGACTCTAACAGGTTCGGGGTAGGGTGCGAAAGGCAGCCGAATGTGGGGCGCGGTCGTGCTCGGAGAGGTGCCAATTTTCCAAAAGATGAGTTTCCAGAAACTGGGACAGCTGTCCTAATCATCGCTTGACCGTTGTTTGCACCCACCCGTAAACTAAAACTGTTGCGTAGTGCGAATGTCCGTCCCGGTTTTGCGCTCTTGGACGAAGCTGCGCAAAACTTCCCACCTCAGGGGTTCTGTGGTAACCCTGCGATACGGGCGAACGGTACACGGAGGAAACGACCGGATGTCAGCTGCACTACGCGCCCTGCGCGGTTTGTCGATACCCCTGCCTAACGGTTCCCGCATTTCGGTCGTCATGACGATGCCTTTCGCCATCATTCATCTGCTGGCGCTGGGCGTGCTCTTCGTCAAGTTTCGCTGGGCGTATCTGATCACCTGCATCGCGCTGCTGGGCTTGCGGATGTTTTTTGTGACCGCCGGCTACCACCGCTATTTTTCGCATCGCTCGTTCAAGACGAGCCGGGCGTTTCAGTTTGTGATCGCGTTCATGGCGATGACTTCTTCGCAGAAAGGTGTGCTGTGGTGGGCGGCGCATCACCGGCATCACCACCGCTTTTCCGATCAGGAAGATGACCTGCACTCGCCGACGCTGTTTGGATTTTTCTGGTCGCATGTGGGCTGGATTATTTCGGATAAGTACAACGACACGCGGCTGAACTACATCGCCGACTTTGCGAAATTTCCAGAGCTGCGCTGGCTGAACAAATACCATCTGGTGCCGCCCATCGCGCTGGGTGCTGCTCTGGGTCTGATCGGCGGATGGCCGCTCTTCGTTTGGGGCTTCTGCCTGAGCACCGTGCTGCTGTGGCACGACACGTTCACCATCAATTCGTTGTCGCACCTGTTCGGTTCGCGCCGCTATGAAACGACCGATACCAGCCGCAACAACTGGCTGCTGGCGCTGATGACTCTCGGCGAAGGTTGGCACAACAACCACCACCACTTCATGGCGTCTGCGCGCCAGGGTTTCTTCTGGTGGGAAATCGACATTACCTACTACACGCTGAAAATGCTGAGTTGGGTCGGCCTGGTTTGGGATCTGCGCAAAGTTCCCGCGCACCTGCTTGAACAGCAGACGCAGATGGCCGCGTAGCTATTTTTCAGATGTAAGAGACGGGAACGGGGCAAGCGCCGGAAGCCTGCCCCGTTTTTTCTTTTGAGGACCGATGGGAGCCAATATGTCGGTTGCGGCATGGCCATTGAATGCGGGAAAATCTAGTTCTGTCCTGCAAGCCCTGCGCACATTCACGAATTTGAGGTCGCGTACATGAACCCCGAAGCGAGATCTGGAGTTGGAGAACTGGCTCCGCCGATGCGGTTGATGATGACACCAGGGCCTTCCTCGGTTGACCCGCGCGTGTACCGAGCGCTCGCCGCTCCCATCGTGGGCCACCTCGACCCTTGGTTCAAGACCTGCATGGACGAGACGCAGATCTTGATGCGGAAAGTTTTTCAAACTGAAAATCGGATTACCATGCCGCTGTCCGCTTCGGGCTCCGGCGGCATTGAAGCAGCCGTCGTCAACACGCTCGAAGAAGGCGACGAGGCAGTCGTCTGCGTGAATGGCTACTTTTCAGACCGCATGTATGAGACGGCGCTGCGAACGCCGGCCAAAATAATCAAAGTCGAAGCCGCGCTGGGCAAAGCCGTCGATCCTGACGACGTTCGCAAAGCGGTCGGGGGGAAAAAGATCAAAATTCTCGGCTTGGCGCACGGCGAGACTTCCTCTGGTGTCGTAACCGCGTTGGACCCTTATCGCAAGTTGGCGGACGAACTCGGCGCGCTGCTGGTCGTGGATACGGTGGCCTCCTTGGCTGCGGAACCGCTGCACGTGGACAAGCAGCGGTTGGACATCGTTTTCAGCGGCTCGCAAAAAGCCCTCAGCGCGCCGCCCGGTATGTCTCCAATCACGATTAGTCCGCGCGCCGAAGAAGTTTTGAGAAACCGCAAAACGAAAGTGCAGAGCTGGTATTTCGACCTGACTACGGCGATGAATTACTGGGGTAAGGACCGCCTGTACCACCACACGCCGCCCATTTCGTTGATATACGCACTGCGCGAAGCCATGCGCCTGACCATCGAAGAGGGCCTCGAGGTCCGCTGGGAGCGCCACCGCGTTAATCAGCAGGCGCTGATCGCAGGCGTGGAAGCGATGGGGCTGGAACTTCTCGTGAAAAATCCCAAAGAGCGTCTGGTCACGGTCACGCCCGTCATGGTTCCATCTGATGTCGACGACGAAAAATTCCGCAACCAGTTGCTCGATGAATTCAACATCGAAATCGCCGGCGGAATCGGTCCATTGAAAGGCAAGATCTGGCGGCTGGGCCTGATGGGTTACTGCGCGCAGCGCGCCAATGTATTATTGTTGCTTGCCGCCATGGAACATGTGCTGCACGCGCAAGGTGCGCGGGTTCCCGCGGGCGCGGGAGTAGCCGCAGCCGTACGCGGCTACACTGAAGCAGAAACCGCGGTTAGCGCGGCGAAAAGCTAGTCCGATTCACCACAGGAGCAAGCGTGCCCACATATCCCGTCTTAGCCAACAACGGCGCCATGAGCCAGTTCGTGGGAGCCTTCGAAGTCACTTCAAAGCTGACCGGCAAGGTTTACCAATGCCGTTTCTCGCACATGTGGAATGGCATCGCCACGCGCCACGCCGACACGATTGACACCAAGTTTTTTGTGGACGGCGAAGCGCTGATCGTGGGTCTTGCGCATACCGCCTTCGTCAAGTTTCGCGCCAAGACCGGCCGCGATCTCAGCGACCGCGAAGCCAGTTTCGTTTCCGCCGAGTACTTGCGCGACCGTCTGGAAGAAGAGGACGAACGCAAGCTTTACGATGTTTCCGACGAAGACGTCACTCGCCTGATCGCGCAAGTCGGCATCAAGCAATAATCGCGTCCTTTACTCTGCACCAACTAGAGTGCCGATTCCGATTGCGGCTCTGCGTGAAAACTCTCCAGCGCCGGATGCCGCAGGCCGTCTCGCTTCACAAAGTGAATCACCAGCAGCATCAGTAAGGCGCCGCAGACTAGCACGGCGACGGCAATCTCCAGCCCGAGCTGCAGGTCATGTTGATCGGAAATCTTTCCCACGATCTTAGGACCAAGTCCGCCAAGCAGTTGCGTCACGAACATGTAGATGCCAATCGAAGTCGCATGCGCGCGATAAGGCATAAGGTCGTGGATCACCGCCGTGACCGGGCCGTGATACCACGACATGAAAAATCCCGCGACAAACAGCCCGCCCAAAACAAGATGCTTGTCGTCGGAAAGCAATGCCACTAACACAAACGGCGTAGCCAGCAGCAGAGCACATCCAATGGCTATCAGCCGCCCGTAGGTATAGCGGCGCTGCAAGCGATCCGCTACAAATCCGCCTGTGAGAACTCCCAGCACAGCTGCAATCAGAAATATGGCCGCCAGGGAGACCGCGGCTTCGCGTACGCTGAAATCCTTGTAGCTCACCGCAAAATCAATGCCCCACGTCAGAAGAGAAACGCTCGCAAAAGTTATGCAAGTACCCGCAGCAAGCATTGCCAGGAACGCGGGCACTGCCAGCAGTCTAGGAACAGGCACGACGTCAGATCGCGGACCGCGTGGCGGCTCCTCGATGCCAAGGAGCGCGACGGCAGGCAGCAACCCCGCGAATGCCACTACAAACAGCGCTTCTTGCCAGCCGTAGCGGGGGCCAATCAGTCCACCCACGACTTGTCCACACGCCCCGCCCAGCAACATTCCCGAAGCGAAAATCGCCTGTGCCATCGCTCGCCGCTCATTCGGAAACGAGCCGGAGATCATGGACTGCGCTGCAGGCGCATACGCCGCTTCGCCCAAACCAACAAAGGCCCGCGTCACCAGCAGAAACGTGAAGCCAATCGCCAACCCGCCGACAAACGTGGCGACGCTCCAGAACACGATACCCAATGCGATGATGAATTTTCGGCTGACGCGGTCGGCAAAAAAGCCGAACGGGATGCTGGCGATTGCCAACACGACCAGGAGCACGGTCTGCAGCGAGCCCAACTGATCGTCTGTCGCTCCCAGCGGCCCGCGCAGCAGAGGTATCAGCGGCACAAACACCTGCCGAGCCGCGAAGTTGACAAAGTTGATTAAAGCAAGTACAGCAAGAAGACGATATTGATAGGCCGATAGCGCGTTGGGGCTCGAAGACATGCGGTTGACGGCGTTCCTGTCCGTTCCGGTACCTGGGTGTCGTGAGAGCAAGGGGATTATATACCGGTGACCAAAACGGTTCGCGAAAGAAACCTGAACACCAGCGATCAGGTTACGAGGGTATTATCCTACGGCGCGCTGCTGTTGCTCGGTTATCTGGTTTTCGAGATCACCTCGCCGTTCCTGGTGCCGCTGGCTTGGTCCGCGGTGCTCGCAATTTTTTCTTATCCGCTTTATGCTCGTTTGAGCAAGAAATGGAAGCCGACGTCCGCTGCCGCCGCGAGCACCGTAGCGGTCACGTTTCTCCTCGTCGTGCCGGCTCTTTTTGTCTTGTCGCTTACCACCAAGCAGGCCATACAGGCGGGAGCTAAAGCGCAAGTCGTTCTGCAGGATCCCAATCAGGCCATCCCGACGCGGGTCCTCGATTGGGTTAAGAATCAGCTGCCGGATTCCATGCAGGATGTCGACTTTTCCGATCCGATCAAACGCGGAGCCGAGCGCCTCGCGGGTTATCTCGCCGCCAAACTCGGCGGCCTAGTACGCAATCTGTTTACCTTTTTCCTCGATTTGTTCGTTCTGATTTTCGCGCTGTTCTTTATGTTCCGCGACGGAGAAGACATCGTGCGGGCCGTACGCCATTTGATGCCATTTGACGCTCACATCCAGGAAGAGATGATGCGCGAATCGCGTGATCTGATTTTTGCCAGCGTCGCCGTCGGACTTCTCATCGCTGCCGTACAAGGAGCCTTGGGCGGCTTGGCATTTACGCTGGCCGGCATCGGCACAGCTCTTTTCTGGGGCGTGCTCATCGCTTTCTTCTCCCTCGTGCCTGTGGTTGGCTCCGCGCTGATATGGGTACCCACCGCGCTATGGCTGGCGTTCACGGGTCACATCGGAAAGGGACTGCTGGTCGCCGTAATCTGCGGCGGCGTCGCTGGTGTGGCGGACAACATCATCCGTCCGCTCCTTCTGCGCAACCGCACGCGCCTGAACGAACTTCTCTTGTTCATCAGCGTGCTCGGCGGCATCGAAGTCTTTGGCCTTCTCGGCTTGGTTGCCGGCCCGACAATACTGGCCGCCGCAATGGGCGTGTTTCGCGTTTACATGGAGCATCGGGATCAGGTGGAAGCGTCGCAGGCCTAGAACATACGCGCCTCCGGCTCGGGCGCTGCGCAATACCCTGTGTTAGAGTAGCGCCGAGTATGCACGAGACGACGAACAACGGTCTGAAGACCGCCGCTTTACCGGTCGAGAAACTGCGTTGGCGCTGCGAACCGGCGCGCCTTCCGTTTGAAACGACGGCGCAAGCCGAGCTGCGCGAGGGCCTGGTCGGCCAGGACCGTGCCTTGCGCGCGCTGAAAATGGGCGTTGAACTGACTTCTCCCGGCTACAACGTCTTCGTGTGTGGACTTGCCGGCACCAGCCGCGGCGGCACCATCTCCAAAATGATCGGAGAGCTGCATCCCCGCACCAAACAGTCGCAGGATCGGTGTTACGTCAATAACTTCAAGCTCGCCGACCGGCCAAGGTTACTCACCCTGGCGCGCGGACAAGCGAATTCGTTCAAGAAAGACATGACGGCCGGTATAGATTTCCTGCGCCGCCGCATTCCCCAAGTGTTTGAAGGCGAGCCCTTTCAGCGCCAGAAGGGAAGAATCGTCGAGCGCTTTACCGCGCGCGAAAAGGATTTGATGGACGACTTCACGCGCAAGATCGCGCGTGAACAATTCGCCCTCGGCCACATGCAGGTCGGTGCGGTCGCCCTGCCGGAGATTTTTCCTGTCCTCGAAGGGCAGATGGTGCCCATCGAGGACATCTCTAAGATGGTGCATGAAGGCAAACTCGACGGCCCTGTAGCTGAAGAGATCGAACGCAAATACGAGCAGTTCCGCCAGGAATTTACCGTCGTCTATCGAAAGACCCTTACACTTTCTCGCGAACTTGCCAGCGAGCTCAGCTATCTCGAACAGGAAGCGGCATCGGTTCTAGTGGACGGCGTCATTGAAGAGATGAAAGAAAAATATCCCGGCGAGAGCGTTTCCGAATATCTGGAAGAAGTCCGCCACCACTTGCTGGACAATCTTGATCCCTTCAAAGAGCGCGAAGGGGAAGGAGAGGATCAGCCAGAGCCGATCGAGGGTGCGCCGAAACCTCCGGGTCCGGAGCGCGATCCCTTCCGCATTTATGGTGTGAACGTCATCTTGTCGCACGACCAGGAAGCCGAATCGCCGGTCATCTTTGAGACCACTCCTACTTACGCCAATCTTTTCGGCACCATCCAGCGCACCTACGACGCGCGCGGCGGATGGTCGAGTGACTTCATGGATCTGCGCGGCGGTTCGGTCCTTCGAGCCGACGGCGGCTACCTGATCATGTATTCGCTCGAGGCCATCTCCGAACCGGGCGTGTGGCGCGCGTTGAAGCGAACTCTCAATCACAACCGCCTCGAAATTCAGCCAGTGGACATGTTCTATCCCTTTGGCGTCAGCGGCATGAAGCCCGAGCCCATTCAGATCAGCGTGAAGGTGATTCTGATCGGCGACCGCGAGATGTACGAGCTGCTGTACGACTACGAAGAAGACTTCCGCAAGATTTTCAAGGTGCGGGTCGAATTCGACGAAGAAATGGCCATGAACGATTCGGTGATCGCCGAATACGCGGGCCGCCTGCGTACGCTTTCTGAAAAAGAGGGCCTGTGGCCATTTGATCGGGGCGCTTTTGCGGCGATGCTCGAATACGGGGTGCGCAGAGCCGGTCGTCGGAATAAGGTCACAGCTCGCTTCGTGGACATTGCCGACATCGCGCGCGAAGCGAACTATGAAGCGAACGCTTGCGGAGAAACGGTTGTCCGCGCCGCCCACGTTCGCAAGGCGCTCGACTCCAAGGTCGAGCGCCACAACCTCGTTGAAACGCGCATTCGCGAAATGATTGAAGAAGGGACGCTTCTCGTCGATGTGGCCGGGCAGCGAACCGGCCAGGTGAACGGCCTCAGCGTGCTCGAAATAGGCGGCTACTCCTTTGGCAAACCCGTTCGCATCACGGCCAGCGCTGCTCTCGGCAAAACCGGTCTCATCAACATCGAACGCGAAGCAAATTTAAGCGGCCGCTTTCACGACAAGGGCGTGCAAATCATCGCCGGATTTTTCCGCAACCGCTTCGCACAAGACAAACCGTTGTCGCTCGCCGCAAGCATTTGCTTCGAACAGTCTTACTCCGGCGTGGACGGTGATAGCGCCAGTTCCACTGAGGTGTATGCGTTGGTTTCCGCGCTCGCGAATTTGCCGCTCCGCCAGGATCTCGCCGTCACCGGCTCCATGAACCAGCAAGGCGACATTCAGGCTATCGGCGGTGTGAACGAAAAAATCGAGGGCTTCTTCGACGTGTGCCGCATCAAGGGCCTCACCGGTTCGCAAGGCGTGCTGATTCCGGCGGCTAATGTTGAGGACCTGATGCTCCGAGACGATGTGCTCGAGGCGGTCGCCGCGAAGCAGTTTCATGTGTGGCCGGTGGAAAAAATCGAGCAGGGAATTGAGATTCTTACCGGAATGCCCGCAGGCCATCGCAACGGCGATGGTTGGTTCGAAAAGGAGACCGTCTTCGGCCTCGTGGACCAGCGCCTCGCCGAAATGGCCAAGCGACTCAAAGATTTTGAGTAAGCACCGCGACCACCGTTTTTATTGGGACGCCGCAAGATAGGCAGGCCGATGTTCCACTTGCACGTCGGGCCGTTTCACCTCGACCCGCAGTTCGTGAACCTTCCCGTCCAGCGCCGACGGCGCAAACGCCAGACTGTATTCATGCCGCAGCAGGTCCGCGATCTCCGTGTACGCCTTGTCAAAGTCCTTTTCGCCGCTGACAAAATAGACTCGCCCGCCCGTTGCCTGACTCAACTCGCGCAGCGAACGATCACCCTCTGCAAAGCCAGCTTGCAGTTGCGCGCGGTCCGACTTCTCTTTCGCGGTTAGCTTGCGTTTCTTGGCCGGTTTGCGGATATCCGCCGAAAGTGACACCGCGACGATCCGAACGTCCGCAATCTGCAACTTGGGCAGCAGGGCATCCCAGTTCACATCCGGCGATGTATCTACGCCCGTTGAGAGCAGCACGATGGTTTTTTTGCCGGGATGCCTGCCGAGCATGTCCACCGTAGCCACAACGCTCGAGAACAAATTTAGTTCGCCGAAGCCCTGCGCGAAATTGATTCCTCGTAGCGCCATCCTAGCTTCCGTTTTGTCCGTTGTGAAATCAAGGACGCCTTGCGGCCCCTTGGTGTACGTTGCAATCGCTACTTGATCATCCGGAGCCAGGCTCGCCACCATCTGGTCAGCTGCCAGTACATGGCTCTTGGCAAAGAACAAGACCGAAGGTCCGCCTTCAATCAATAGCAACACCTCAGCGGGTTGCTCCACCGGCAGGAAATCCGCAATCGGCTGCTCCACGCCATTGTCGAAAATCTGAAAGTCTGCGCGGCTCAGGTCGTGCACAAATCGCCCGTGCGAGTCACTCACCGTCACGCCGACGCTCACGCGGTTAACGTTCACACGGAGCGGCGGCCCCTGCACCGGCGCGTCTTGCGCGCAAAGTGGCTTTGCTCCAAAGAGCAGCAGGGAACTGGCCAACACAACGGCAAGCAATCGCAGCGCGCCCAAAATACAGAAGGCCCCGTCCCGCGTCCATTTTTCAGAGCGCAGCACAGGGCCTCCTGGGAATCAATTTTAGGAAAAATCCTACGGCTTTGTCGCGGGTCCCGCAGCCGCAGGCGCAGCACTCGCGCTGGCATCCTTCGGTGTCGAAAGGTAGCCCGTAATCTGGTTCTTGCCCACGTCGAAGACAACCAATTCATACGGCGCCATGCGCGACGAGCCCTTCACATAAAACTGCACCGGCTCACCCGCCGTCTTGTCCTTTTTCTCAATGGATCTGTCGTCCGCATATACCGTCATGGTGTACTTGGACTTCTTCTGATCAACCTTGTTGAGCGCAATCTGCACTGGACCAACCCGCTGTGCCGTCTTCGTCTTCGGAATCGTGAACTCGTAATAGTTCCGCTCACCGCGCCGCTTCAGGTCTTCCAGGTCATCGTGGTTTCGCGCGATCAGGCCGCTCATCACGCCCATGTCACCCTGAGCGCGGTCCAGCTTGCCCTTGGTGGCCTCTAGGTCGTTGCGTGTCGTCTCAATGTCCTTCTTTGCGCCACCAAGGTCGGTGGTCACAACGCCAAGCTTCTCTTCGTTATCTTTCTGCGCTTGCGCCAGTTGCGTACTCAGTTTCTGGTCCGCCGCCACCTGCTCTTTTCGAATCGATTCCGCGCGGCTCTTTGCCTTCGCCAACTCAGCGGTGGTCAATCCGAGCTTTTCTTCCGTCACTTCCAGGTGGCCCTTCAAATCGGCCAGGCTCGCGTTGGCTTGATCCAGCCGCTGCAGCAATTGCTTGTTCGCATCTTCAGTCTTAGCCAGGTCCTGCGACATCCGTGACTGCGCCGTGTAGCCGAAAAATCCCATGGCCGCCAGCGCCACGAACAACACGCCAAACAGCACCGCGATCCAGCGCGGCGTTCCCGTGTTCTCGTAGTGATACGATTCCTGCGGGCTTGGCACGTTTGGAGAAATACTCATTCACCCTCCTCAGGGTCTCAGGGTTTGTTTTACAAACCCTGACAGGAAAAATTCTCAGGGTTTCGTCGTGCAACCCTGACATTGAGAGTCCCAGCGTTCCATCTCGTCCGCAGTCAGAAACTGTGGGCGAAAAAGTCCACCTGCCAGAAAAAGCCCCCACTCGGGCGGAATAAAAGGAACGATAGTTAAATTATGTCCCTTGCCGTTCGCCCTGTCCATTTGTCTTAGATGCCGTGTTCGCGGTAAACACCGACTGCCACCGCGATTACCGTTTCTTTGCCTTGCTCCGTGGCCATCGCGCTTCAATCGTCGTATTCAGCCCGCCGCGTGGCGTAAATTCCCCGCGCAGCACGCACCACTCCGGCTGGATCGCCGCCACAATGTCCTCCAGCATCTTGTTCACGGCATTCTCGTAAAAAATTCCCAAATTCCGGTACGCCAGCAGATACAACTTTAGCGCTTTCAGCTCGATGCACAGCTTCTTCGGCACATACTCAATCGTAATTGTGCCGTAATCCGGTAGACCTGTTTTGGGGCACACCGACGTATACTCCGGATATCGCGTCGTAATCACATAGCCCGGATATTGGTTCGGCCAGGTATCTAGCTTCGGCAGCTTGGTCTTAATCCCCGCCTTTGCGTGCTGCTCGGTGTAATCCGCCATAATTCGCTGATCCTCCAAGCCAAATGGTAGCGCATCCGCTAATGCGTTTTCGACCGACGGGGCTATTCGGACTAGGACAAAAGTACCTTGCCTCCCGGCCTATATTTCACTACTATTTCCCCAGTCCAAGTCACTCAAAGGAACATCTTTGATGATTTGCCCCGCCTGTCATGCGCCGGCCTGCCGTCGGTCGCGCAAACGTACGCTTATGGATTTGGCCGCTGCTCTCATCGGCAGCGTGCCCTGGCGATGCTCCAGTTGTGGAAATCGCTTTCGTAGCCGGCTTGCTCCTTTCAGCGACCGCTTTTCCGCGCACTGCGCCATCTGCGGCAACCACGACCTCAAGCGAATTGCCCCCGAGCACGTCACCGGTTTCTCTGCACCCTTCAAACGCCTCCTGGGGATGCCCGCCTACCGCTGCATCCCCTGTCGCCACAAGTTCTTCTCCATCCGGCCTCTCAGGGAAGCTCAGGACGACCAACTCCGCATCGCCAGCTAAGTCCCGCATCCCCCGCAAGCCCGCGACAAATCCGCCTCTCCCACGCTATAATGAGTTCTGCGCGAGTTCGGCGGTTTCGGGTAGACTCCGTCACTCCATACAATCTCTTCGGCGATATCGTCTAAGGGTTAGGACATTGCCCTCTCAAGGCAAAAATCCGGGTTCGAATCCCGGTATCGCTGCCAATTCCTTTTCGTGACTGCTCGTTCCCGGCTCGAACTGCGCCAATTCGTGGAGCTCCCTTGAAGACCACTACCACTGCCGTGCCGGTTTACACCCGCAATCCCTCCATTCCGCTTAGCAAGAACGACCACCTTCTCCGCTGGGTCGAAAAAATGGCCGAGCTCACACGACCGGCCCGCATTCACTGGGTGGATGGCTCCGAAGAAGAGCGCGACCAGCTCTACGCGGAAATGGTCGCCGGCGGCACGCTCATCAAGCTCAACGAAAAGCTCTGGCCCGGCTGCTACTACGCTCGCTCGGACGCCTCTGACGTTGCCCGCGTCGAAGATCGCACCTTCATCTGCTCCTATTCCAAGGACGCCGCCGGCCCGACCAACAACTGGGAAAATCCCTATGACATGCGCCGCCGTCTGAAGGGCCTCTTCAGCGGCGCCATGCAGGGCCGCACCATGTACGTCCTGCCCTTCAGCATGGGCCCCATCGGTTCACCCATGGCTAAAATCGGCGTGCAGCTCACCGATTCTCCCTACGTTGTCGTCAACATGCGCATCATGGCGCGCATCGGCCAGCGCGTCTTCGATGAAATTGATAAAGGTGCCCGGGTCGTACCCTGCATGCACTCCGTCGGAATGCCGCTCGCGCCCGGCCAAAGCGACGTCCCCTGGCCCTGCAGCAAAGAAAAGTACATCGTCCATTTTCCCGAATCGCGCGAAATCTGGTCGTACGGCTCCGGCTACGGCGGCAACGCGCTGCTCGGCAAAAAATGTTTCGCCCTGCGCATCGCCTCCAACATCGCGCGCGATGAAGGCTGGATGGCCGAGCACATGCTCATTCTAGGAGTCGAAGATCCCAAAGAGGAAAAAACCTACGTCGCCGCCGCGTTTCCCAGCGCCTGCGGGAAGACCAACTTCGCCATGCTCATTCCGCCAAAAGGATTTGAAGGCTGGAAGGTCTGGACTGTCGGCGACGACATCGCATGGATTCGCCCCGACGAACACGGCAATCTCCGCGCAATCAATCCCGAAGCTGGCTTCTTCGGCGTCGCGCCCGGCACTTCCAAGAAAACCAACCCCAACGCAATGGCCACGCTCTCGCGCAACACCATTTTCACCAACGTCGCACTCACCCCCGATGGCGGCGTGTGGTGGGAAGGGATGACCGACGAGCCGCCCGCCGAATGCACCGACTGGCAGGGCCATCGCTGGACACCCGAAATCGCCAAGCAAACCGGTGCGAAAGCCGCGCATCCCAACGCCCGCTTCACCGCGCCCGCTTCGCAATGCCCAACCATCGATCCCGCCTGGGAAGATCCCAACGGCGTCCCGCTTCACGCCTTCATCTTTGGCGGACGACGCGCCTCCACCATGCCGCTCGTCTATCAGGCCTTCAACTGGAGCTCCGGCGTCTACATCGGCGCAACGATGGGCTCCGAAATGACCGCAGCCGCCGCCGGCACCGTCGGCAAAGTCCGCCGCGATCCCATGGCCATGCTCCCGTTCTGCGGCTATCACATGGGCGACTACTTCCGTCACTGGATCAAAATGCAGCGCTCGCTCAGCGTCACTCCCCGCATCTTTCACGTGAACTGGTTCCGCAAAGGGGCCGACGGCAAGTTCATCTGGCCCGGCTACAGCGAAAACATGCGCGTGCTCAAATGGATCGTTGACCGCGCCCGCGTCCGCGCCAAGGCCCGCGAAACAGCCATCGGCTGGGTTCCCGACTACAGCGACATGGAATGGAACGGCCTCGACTTCTCTGAAGAGAAATTCGACGAACTCCAAAAATTCGACCGCTCCGCCTGGAAGCACGAAGTCATCGACCACGAAGAGCTCTTCATCGAGCTCCACGACCATCTCCCCAAGGAAATGGTGTACGAGCGCGAACTCCTCATTTGCCGTTTGTAGTGTTTCTTACCTCCGGCGATTCGCCGCATTCTGAGGCGTGCACTTTGAAATGCGGCCGCTCGATGCCGCTTTGGCTACGTTTTGCCTGGCAATCTTGGTTCAGTGCACCCTCTGCCGTGCTTTTGTTCCGCATAGCATTCTCAGTCTGCCAGCACCGCTCCTCCCGCTGCGCTTAGCCCCCGCCGCATAGGCTGCACCCTCCAATACGTCAACGACCGCCACCCCCACTCCAGCGGTCCAAACCGGAAATATTTCAGCCACACCGTACTCACCACCAGATTTACGACCCAAATGGCCGCCACTACATAAAACAATTTGTAAAACGGCAGCCGCGCAAACAGCCCGAATCCCCATCCGTCGAAAATCAGGGTGCAAATCATGGTCGTACCCAGATAATTGCTCAACGCCGTCTGTCCCACGGCCGCTAGCGGCTTGGTAATCCATTTCAACGCGCCAGCCTTTACGACCATCAGCACCATCGCCGCATGCGCCATTCCCACAAACACGCGCTGTACGTCATACGGCAAAAACTCCCATTGCAGTATCGCCAGCGGATCAAAATTGTGCCTCCACACTTGCCACATAGCCACGGCGCCCAGCGGCAGTCCCACCGCATACCCGATCGCCGCAATCCACACGTATGCGCGATACGACAGCTGCCCCGACAAAAATCCTGCCTGCAGCAACCCCATCCCGAGCAGCATCATTCCCAACGAATCCAGAAATCCAAATCGGTAAAATCCCGCCCCTTGCTCGTCAATCACAATCGGCGCATTGTGGCGAAATACCGACCCATACCCGCCGTGCATCTCCGCTCCGCAATCTCTTGCTCCACCTCTTTCGGATCCGGATGGCTCCTCGCTACAATTTTGTCCCAGCTCTTGATGTCCTCTTTTTGCTCGTCCGTAAGCGTTTGTCCCGCCGCCTGCAACCGTTTCGCGGATTCCGCGCGCTGCGCCAGGTGCAGCCGCGACTCCAGCCGTATCGTTCGATAGCCCACTCCGCACAAAACCACCACCGCGCCGGCAATCAGCAACGTCTTGGCTTTCAGCTTCCGGCAGGGATAGAGAAACAGCAGCGCAGTCATCCCGTAAAAATAAAGAATGTCGCCCCACCACAAGAAGTACGCGTGCAGCACGCCGAACAGCGTCAACCACAAATTCCGCCGAGCGAAAATGTCGCCGGAAATCGCCGCATCCCCTCGTTTCTGCAACCGCGAAGTCAGCAGTATCACGCCCGCGCCGAACAGCATCGAAAACAACGCGCGCATTTTGCCTTCGAACAGGATGAATCGCCCCGCCCACAGCAGCAGGATCGACTTGCTCAGCGCCCCAAGAGTCGTAGACCCAAGAATCGTCGGGTTGTAGTCAAACCCTTCGGGCAGCGCGTAGTCGCCTATATTCATCACCAGGATTCCAAGCAGAGCGAATCCCCGCAGCACGTCCACTGACGAAATCCGCTCGCTCTGCCGCACCGGCCCCGCGGGCGCAATCACTTCTGTATTCGCGAGATTCTCCGTGTTTGTGCTCATTGCCATCCGCCCTTCACATGCGCATTTTGCGTACGCCCGTCCGCACCCCCGCCATCGTCGTCGCGAGCGGAGCGAGGGCTCTCTCTTCTTGTCTTACCCGGTTGGTTCTATCCGAAGGAATTGGGCCCGACGTCTCTACCGTGGCCGCGCTTGCCAATCTTCGACGCGCGCGCCGCGCAAAAGTAAGTCGCGATTAGCCTTTATCTAGGGCAGGGAAGCCGCCGGATGATCAGCTGCCAAAGCGCTCCCGGTACGCGCTGGGCGAGACTCCGGTATGCCGCTGAAACAGCGACCGAAAAAACGCAATGTCCTGATACCCAACCGCGTCGCCGATCTCTTGCATCGTGCGGTGGCTGCTCTCCAGCATCCGCTTGGCCGCCGCCACACGCAGTTTCTGCAAATAAATGAGGGGACTGTCCCCCGTGGCGTGCTTGAAACGCCGCACAAAATTCCGCAGGCTCATTCCCACGCGCTTGGCAGGGTCGTCGAGCGGAAACGTGCTCGCAAAATTTTTGTGCATCCACTCCTGTGCGCTCGAAATTGCGTCGTCCGTGTGGTCGGTCTTCAGCGGCACGATCGCAAATCCGGACTGCCACGCGCGCGGTGTCTCAATCAGCAGCGCTTTCGCCGTCTGCATTGCAATCTCGTGTCCGCAGAATCTCTCGACGAGATAAATGCTTAGGTCCAGCGAAGCGTTCACCCCGCCGCCGCAATAAAATCCGCGGTCCTCGGTCACCATCAGCTCGGGCATCCATTTCACGCGCGGATACTTTTCGCGAAATCGCTCCGCCAGGCCCCAATGCGTCGTCGCGCGTTTCCCGTCAAGCAAACCGGCCGCGGCTACCAGTCCCACGCCCGAACACACGCTTGCCACCGCCACGCCGCGCCCGCTCCGCCGCTTCAGCCACGGCACGATTGCAGCGTTCCGCTCCACCACGTCATCCACGCTCAATCCCGTCGTCGGCACAAAAATCAAGTCTGTCTTTCCCACATCCTTCAGCGCAACGTTCGGCTTGATCTGGATCTCCCCGTCGCAATTCACCGGCCGTCCATCTGCCGACGCCGTCGTTACGTGAAAACGTGTAGCGCACGGAGTTCCTGTAAGGATGTTCCACAGTGACCCCGCATGGCGGAACACTTCCATTGGCCCGATCGCCGTTGAGGAGAACATCTGGTCCAGCAGCAACACTGTGATTTGTTTCATTGCACACCTGAAATCGCCAAAATCTTGGGACATGCTAGCCTTGCGATTGTTACATTTGGCCGAATCACCTATCTACAATGGCGTATCCGCCATCTTGTTGCAAGCCCATTCTGGGCTTACTTTCCAACCATCAATTCCAGGTTACTCACCAACTTCATACGGAGGAATCAACATGGCAGTTGCAGAAAAGGCTTCAACTCCGGTCAACGGCGTTGCCGTTGACCAGCTGTTCTCCACCATCGACGCGGTTAAAGCGACTTCTTCTATCGCGAAATTCAAATTTCGCATACATAACCAGTGGAACACCGGCAGCCAAAACTGTTCCACTATCGCGGGCTTCTCCGGCGCCAATCAGGAGCTCGGTCACCCTCATCCATTCTCGCTGCAGGCGGACGAGCCCGCCATCCTTCTGGGCAAGGATCTGGCCGCCAATCCCGTCGAGCACCTGCTCCACGCGCTCGCTTCGTGTGTAACCACTTCGATGGTCTACCACGCGTCGGCGCGCGGCATTCGCATCGACCAGATCGAATCTTCCTTCGAAGGCGATCTCGACCTTCGCGGCTTTCTCGAGCTCGATCCGGCCGTGCGCAAGGGATACCAGGGAATTCGCGCCCGCTTCAAAATCAGCGCCAACGTTGCGGACGACCAGCTGCAGGAAATCGTTCGCCTCGGCACCGGACACTCGCCCGTCTATGACTCGCTCTTGAACGGTGTGCCCATTGCCGTCACGGCGGAACGCGCCTAAATCTTCGCCGACCAAAGGGACTTTACAAAACTCGAAAGGAAAAGCACATGTCATATACAAAATCAGCAACTCGGTTATCGGCCGTTGGGATCCTGGGTTCGGGGCTCTTGTTCGCCGCGTCCGCCATACTCCCGCTTTCTGCGCAGGATGCTGGCCATCAAGGCCACTCGCCCTCGCAGTTGGTAGAAGACGTTCGTAACGCCACTAGGGTGTACCTTGACGTGAACAACGCCGGCCCCGCGGGATACGGACCGGCCTTCGGCTGCGTCACCGGCCCCGACCACGGCGCCATGGGCATTCACTACGTCAACGGCACTCTGGTCGGCGACGGAAAAATCGAGAAGGAAACTCCCGAAGCTCTGATCTATGAGCCGGTAGGCGGCGGCAAGCTCCGCTTGGTCGGCGTAGAATATATCGTAGACTCCGCCACATACCTCAAGAACAACCACAATACTCCGCCGCAGCTCGACGGCCAGGCTTTCCAGCTCGTCGCCTCGCCAAATCGTTTCGGCTTGGACCCGTTCTTCGAACTCCACGTCTGGGCCTGGCGCGACAACCCACAAGGCGCCTTCGTCGACTGGAACAACAACGTAACCTGCGAACACCAGTAACCTGCACCGCACATAGTTCGTACGCTTGAAACTGAAAAAACAAAAGGGAGGCTCAACCGAGTCTCCCTTTTACTCCGTTGTTCAGTTCTATCGCGTCAGAACGCGTACTTCGCCCAGAATTTAATCTGCCGTTCTCCGCTGATGGTTGAAGCCAGGTGCATGAAGTTGGGGTTCGTGATGCTGTGCGGATTCACTCCGCCGTCCGTATTTTTGTTTCGCTGAAAAGACATCACCCTGGCAAGCCGCACACCTGTTCATCTAGAGCGTGCCGCCTGCAATAAATTACGAATGGCCTCAAAAAAAAGGAGGAGCCCAGGCTCCTCCCATCGAAGCGATTGAGATATATGCGAGACGTTAGAAACTGTATCGCAGGTAGAATTTCACTGATCGACCCCCAACCCTTGTGACGCTGGTGTTTAGGAAATCGGGGGAAACAATGTCACCGCTCACGCTGGGCACGCCGTCTTCGCCACCGCCGAGGTTCGGGTGGTTGAAGGGGTTGAACGCTTCCATTCTGAGTAAAAACGCCTGGCTTTCGTGAATCTTGAACTCGCGTTGAATGGACATAGCCCAATCCTGGCGTCCAGGGTTGTAAAAAGTGTTCCTGCCTACGCTGCCGTTCTTTCCTAGGATGAAAAGATAGTGGAAGTCGTTCGCCTTCGCGACAGGGTCGCCGGCCGGATCGAGGCCAAAAGAAGAATTAAAGTCCGCGAAGTTTGCGCCATCAACAGTAAAGCCAACGCCAGTATTACAGGTGCTTGCGGCATCACGGCAAGCCGGACTGTAGTTGATGGGTACCGCGGGATTGCCCAGCGAGGGACGGTCGTTGAACCCGGAAAGATCTCCGTTCTGATCGAATCCGCCGAAGCTAATGGTTTCCGGAGCTCCGCTTTCGAAAGATGCGGTGCCCGAGACCTGCCATCCATTGGTTACGAACTTCAGGGCGCGCAGTGCCCCGGAGTCTCCATGAACCTGGGGAAGTTGGTACACCCAGGTGAAGACGGCCCGGTGCTTGCGATCGAATGCGGAAGGACCGCGATCACCGCGGAAGGAGAACTGATCCTGAGCGCGGGTGCTACCGCCGGAAGTCACGAACACTTCGGAGCCGTTGTCGATGGAGCGGGAAAAAGTGTAAGCGCCACGGAAGAGCAGCCCGTTCTTGAAGCTGCGTTCCACCTTGGTTTGCAGTGCGTGATAAATGGAATCTCCGTTATTGGTTCGGGCGAAGATTCCTCCCCGGTCGGGATTAAGGCGAACGCTATCCACACCGGGATTCAATTCGTGATTCAGGTACAGATGCTCGCCCCGGGTGCCGACATAGGCCACGGTGGCGATCCAGTTGCCCGGCAGGGAGCGCTCGACGTTCACGTTCCATTGCAGTGTCTCTGGGTTGCGGAGGTCGGAGGCCACAGTAGTGACGCTGTCAAACGGCGAAAGCGCCGGCGTAATGGATGGAACCACGGTGGAGAGGCCCGCTTCGCCTCTGGGAGTGGCCGCAGTTACGGAGCCGATGACGGTACCACCGGTTACGTTCGGCGTGGATGCCGCGTTATTGGCGAGAATGTTAGAAAATAACACGTCATAAAAGGTTCCAAATCCGGCACGAAGAACGGTCTTGCCATTGCCGAACAATCCAGAAAGGACACGCGGCGTATAGGCAATTCCGAAGCGCGGCCCAAAATTATTTCGATCGGTTTGAACTGCTACGCGCCTGGTGAGCGGGTCGGTCAGAGCAGTTTTCACGTCCACAGCCGGGAAGGGCAACGAGTTCAGAGGCACGCCCTGGTACTCGTAACGCAAGCCGTAAGTGAGGGTAAGATTCGGACGGAGTTTCCATTCGTCCTGCGCGTAGAACGCTTGCTGCGTCTGCGCGTAGCTGACTTGGGAAACGCCGAATTGGATGGCTGCATTCCCGCCCGCACCGCTGAAGTCATCGAGGTAGTTCGCCAAACCCGTGCAAGTTGTCAGGTTGATTGCGGAACAGTCACCGCCGCTGTTGTACTGGACCAACCCACGAGAATTAAACGGGACGCCGTCGGTGATGCCCAGATGGGTGATGTCGGCTCCCATCTTGAGATTGTGATGACCCAGGGTGAGGGATAGAGCATCCTGATATTGAAAGACCAGGTGATCGCGGTCTTGAGGAAAACCAAGCGCAATTCCCCCGAAATCAACGCCGGTCAAACCAGAAACTTCAAAGTCCGGAAGGTTTGCGAACGGGCTGCTGAGAGTCCTTGCGGTTGGATCGAATCCGAAGTTGATGCTCTGTCCCGTGAATCGCAGTTCATTCACAGTGTGACTATTGATCACGTGTGTCCAGAAGATTCCGATACTCCGCGAAGGGCCGCCCTGTTGCGTGTCAACCCCGGGCAGGGCGTTCGGATTTGCAAACAGGTCGGGCGTAAGAGAGCTATGGGACGCGAGCCAACGGGCTGAGATGGTGTCTTTATCGGAGGCAACATAGTCTCCCCTGATGACATATTCATACGAGTTTGCAACCTGGGATGCCGACCGGCTGAAAGTCGCGACTTCGACCGAGCAATCCGGGCAGCCCGCGCGGTCTCCGATTGCGATTGTGCTAGGCGAGTTCTGGGCTGTGGCCTCCGCTGTGGCTCCCCCTAGCGAATTGAGCAAAATCTGAGCTTGGGGATTGTTTAAAGACTGTAAGGTTGCGACTCCTGCTGCAGTAGGAATGACCATCTGGGCACCTTGTTCCGCGCCGCGGAGACGATCCCACTGGGACGAGCCGAATATAAACAATTTGTTTTTCAGTATCGGTCCACCGATGCGGAACCCGGGGATATTTTCCACGAAAGCGGGCGGACTAGTGAGGCCGTTGCGCGCTTGCTCAGGAGTAACGGCGTTGAAAGTCGCGCCATCGTAACGCCAGTAACCAGCGCCATGCCAATTGTTGGTTCCGCTGGAATAGATTACGTTGGTGAGGGAAGCTCCGCCACGGCCGAATTCTGCTGCGTACGAGTTGGTTTGCACAACAACTTCACTGATGGCTTCCAGATTGACTGGCTGAATCGCCTGTCCGGCAATTCCGTTATCATTGTTGTCGAAGCCGTCGATCAAGAAATTGTTGGCCCGAGGCCGGAGGCCATCGACCGAAAAGGATGCGCCGTTAGTGAAGTCGTCGCGCTGGCTGACGCGAACAGCGCCGGGCTCAGTCAGGACTAGCGAAATTGGGTTCAGACTGTTAATCGGCAATTGTTGAATTTCGGTTTTTGAAATTGAGCCGCTCAGTTCGGCCGATTCCGTCTGCAAAGTCGCGCCGCTGCTTTCGACCGTGACGGTCTGCGAAGAGGAACTCACTTCCATGCGGACGTCCAACGCTTTTTGGACGGAGGCGCCCACTTCCACGTTGTCAAGAACCACCGTGGCGAAACCGTCGGCAGCGACCTTGACCTGGTAAATCCCTGGCAAGACGGCGCTGATTCGATACTCGCCGTAAGTGCCAGTTACCGTGCTTCGGTTCTCACCGAGTTGAGTGCTCTGGGCGGTGACAGTGGCGCCGCTGACGGCTCCTCCGGTCGCATCGGTGACAGTTCCGACAATGGTTCCCTTACTGGTTTGCGCGACAGAAGTTTTGGGAACCACAGAGAGTGCAAGAAGTCCGATCAAAAGACAAGTACTACGAAACCGAGTACGCATCCACTTCCTCCTGAGAATTACGCAGACGAAAATTCGTTTGATTTGCCCCAGGTTTTAACAACCTGAAACAAACTTCATTTCCCATTCCTTTTGGATCCCTAGGCTTTCCGAAATTGATTGGTCAGCGAGAGCCTTGATTGGCGCGGCTACCCCGATGGCGTCGCGCGAATCTAACTGATGCAAGCGGGCGCCCACACTTTGTGACGGGCAAGAGAAAACTTACTCCAGCGACTTATGTTCTTTATTTTCAATTCCGTTCGAGCAATAGCGGCACGGCCTTTATCTGGCGCGCATATTTAATTTGTAACTAAGTTATCTGTACTTTATTAGTTCTCCGTTATCCCGTAGTGTGAACGTTTCGCTCTTTCCATAATTCATAGCGATCGCCGTAAGAAATCGCAGTGATAGCCTTGATTCCACAACGAATCTAACTTTGACGCGAAAACCTAAGCCCCATCTCGCGCGTCAAGGATTTCTGGAAATTTTGCATAATTACTTCATCGGCGGTTCGCTCAGCGCTTGATCACCAAGAGCGCTCGATGTCGCACTATACGCAGGACGGGAAACAACATTTTGCAAGGGCATCAGCTCGTCATTGGGTTGGATCTGGGAGATCGCTGGTCGTGCTGCTCGTCCTAGAGGAATCCGCTCAAACACGCACGCTCCGGATCAGACACTTATACGGCCTCGACTGATCCATTGTGACTTCGACCTCGCCGCTTCCGGGCCCTTGCGCTCTTATGCCCACAGTGATTTTCATAAAGTTTCGCGGGCAACGAGGGCCAAACAGACACTTCTGAAAAAAGCAGGGGGAGGAGGCCTCGGGGTCGGAGCTTTAGCTCCGACTTCTGCAGTGGGGCTGTAGCTTCTGAGGAATTGAATTTCGCCGAGGCTTCAAATACTGGTCTATTTTCCAAACGGCCGCGCGCCAGTCTGGCCTTTGCCTTCGGTCACGACCACGGTCTGCCCGGCGTTCAGGGCCGTCAGCTTATCCACAGTCCCGCTCGGCCAGCGAATCTCAATCGAGTCCGCTTTTGTCTGCTGTCCCAAGCCAAACGTCAGCACCAGCTCATTCGCCGCCAGGTAGCTCGACCCGCTCCGCAGCATCTGTGTCTGCATTCCGTCCGCAGTAGTCAGCTTCACCACCGCGCCAATCCCATCACGATTGGACTTGGTCCCCACCAGCTTCAACCGCACGCTGTGATTCGCGGTTCCGGCGGCAACGTTGCGGAACAACTTCGGCGCGCCGCCGTTCGTCGTAAATAAAACGTCCAGCCGACCGTTGTTGAAGATATCGGCGTAAGCTACGGCCCGCCCCACGCGCGCCGACGCAAACTCTGCTCCCGCCGACTTCGTCACCTCCGCGAATCTTCCTTCGCCCAGATTCCGGAAAAGATGTGGCGGCTCGGCGAACTTCACATTCACCTGCACCTTCTGGATGTCCGGATCGATATGCCCATTCGCCACCAGAATGTCCGGCCAGCCGTCCAGGTCATAGTCAAAAAAGAAGCAGCCGAATCCCAGTGTCAGCAGGGAAGCCCGGCCCACGTCGCTCCGCGGCGCTTCATCCACGAACAACCCTTTGCCTTCGTTGTGGTACAGCGAAATCATCTGGTTGGAAAAATTCGTGATCATCAGGCTGGTGTTGCCGCTGCGGTCGTAGTCGAATGTGTCCACGCCCATTCCCGCGCGCGCCACGCCGTCTTCACTGAACGCCACGCCCGCCACCACAGCCTTTTCCGTGAATGTCCCGTTGCCGTTATTGCGATAAAGCTTGTTCGGTTGCGTGTCGTTGGAGAAAAGCAGGTCCGGCCATCCGTCGTTGTCGTAATCGAGCATCGCCACGCCGAGTGTTTTCGACGTTGGCTCGCCCAACCCCGCCTTCTGCGTCAGGTCGGAGAATTTTCCGCCACCATCGTTATGCCAAAGACGAACCGAAGTTCCTTTGTACGATTCCGGCGTGCAGTACGATTTGTTCTTTCCGTCCATCGTGCAGTACAAATCGTTTTCCGGCGACCACTGCACGTAATTTCCAACGACGAGATCGAGCCGTCCGTCCTTGTCGTAATCCGCAAAAGCCGCACTCGTGCTGAACTCCTTCACTCCGCTGAGTCCGGCTTTCTGCGTCACATCGGTGAACGTGACATTTCCCGTTTTGTCCGGACCATTGTTGTGGAACAGCCGGCTTTGGCCATACGCCGTGATGAAGAGATCGTCGTACCCGTCGTTGTCGTAATCGCCGACCGCGACGCCGATGCCGTACATCTCCACGTCAAGCCCGGCCCTGTGCGTCACATCCGTGAATGTCCCGTCGTGATTGTTGTGGTACAGCTTGGGAGTCGTATGTTTTGTAACGTGCCCCGGCCAGTCGGTGCCATTCACCAGGAAAATGTCCGGCCACCCATCGTTGTCGTAATCGATAAACGCCACGCCCGGTCCGATCGTTTCCGGCAAGAACTTTTTTCCAAAGGCGCCGTTGTTGTGCGTGAAACGGATTCCGGCTTTCGCTGTGACGTCGACAAACTGAACTCCAGCTTGCGCGTCTTGCCCGTTCGCGCCGGCTTTCGTATTCTGCGCATGCGCATTCGACGGAAAGAGAGAGGAAAAACAGAGCAGGAAGGAACAGACTGCGGCGACGATTTTCTTCAAGGATTCTCCGGGAGACCGTCGCGACCAACTCCAAGGGCGTCAGCGACGCGATTGATGTAGTTGAACCACGAAGCGATCAAAGTAATCTGCAAAATGCCTTTGTCGTCGAAGCCGGCGGCGCGCAGCTTCCCGTGATCCGCAGGACTGCACTGCGTCGCATCCTTTGTCAGCTTCACGACATAGTCGCACATCACCCGTTCCTGCTCGGTGATCGGCGCAGTGCGATAGTCGCGCCGCAGCGCTTCGACCAGTGCTTCATCCAAAGTCACCCTACGCAGAAACTCTGCGTGCGATTCGATTCAATAGACGCACCGGTTGGTGACCGACACCATCGTCGCGATCATTTCGTGCTGCCGCCGCGAAAGCGGCAGCTCCGGCGACATCATCGCGCCAAACGCGCTGAAGCTGTGATAGAGCGCCTCGGGAATCAGCGAATGCGAAGCGACGATCGAAGAGGATTCGCCGTTATTTACGGGATGCACCGGCGTCGCGTATTCGATGGGATACAGCTTGCGCTGCTCCTCCATCGCGGCTTTCACGCGCTCGTCGTCGTTCATGGCGATAGTCTTGATCCAGGTCATCGCGTCAGTCCTTTATACTCTTGCGAACGCTTGCCTTGCTCATTTGCAAACCGAACTAATCTTTTCCGCTTGCGGCATTTGGAACTTGCGTCTTTTGCGCGCTCGCACTTCTCTTTCCAGATCCCGCAGCACGCGGCGCATGCAGCGCGACGGAAACGTGCTCGTGAATCGCCTGGCGCTCGTTGTTGTCTTCAGGGTTCTTTTGGCGATACGGTCCGGTAATCGCCTGCGCCGATTCATCCGCTTTGAACCGTAGGTAGCGGATTTTGTGCGCTTCCGCTTGCGCTTCGTTACCGAGCCCGTTGTAGCAGAGCATCAGATTGTAATGCGCTTGCAGATCTTCCGGATCGATACTGAGCGTGACCTCAAATTCCTTCACAGCTTCTGCATATTTCTTCTGCAAGAAGTAGATGCGGCCAAGTTCATTGCGCACAACGCGGTCGCGCGGATATCGCTGCAGCACACTCTGCAGCTTGGTGATCGCTTCGTCGTACTTACCCTCTTCTTTCAGCACGCGGGCATAGAAATAATTTGCTCGCGCAAGCCCCGGCTTCAGTTCCAGCGCTTTGTCTAATACCTTGATCGCGCCGTCGGTTTGGCCTTCGAGTTGGCGCACCCGGCCGATATTCACCCAACCATCGGCGTTCTGCGGATCGGCTTCCGTCACTTTCGTGAACGCGGATTCCGCGGCTTTCAAATCTCCCTGCAAGAACAGTCCGATTCCGTAATCGTTCCACCGCATCCAATCGTCTTTCGCTGCTTGTGTCTCCGGCGTAGGCGCAGTGACTTCCTTCGGCAGCACCGCAACGCTCTTTGTATCTTCGGCGACGGTGATGATGGGCAAGTCAGGAATCTTCTTCATGGGCCCGGCAACGCCGGAAGTGTCTGCCTTGAAATTCCAGTTGCGGTCGTCGTAATGCGGAGTGAATTCGCCTTTCGTTTTCTCCGGATCTTCTTGCCCGCCATAGGCAAACTGGGTATTCCACCACATGAATTTGCGGTAGTTGAGCTTGGCGTGCAGGTTGATCTTGTCCCCTGCGTTTCCCGGAACGTGAATGCGATAGTGCACGGTATCTGCTGCCCCCGGCGGAATCAAATGCACGAACACAGTGGCTCGGCTGGACCACGCGTTGCGCTTGTTGATGACGTTGCCGTGCGCGTCAATCTGCTGCGAGCGGTAGAAGTGCGCGCCGGGTTCGACGGGACCATTGCCGTCATCTTCGACTTTTCCGCTCCAATACAGAATCTGGCCCTTGTCGTCCACGGCCTGCAATTCGAGCCACACGTCGAATGCATCTACTGTTCCGCCGGGAAAAAAGTGGCCGACCTTGCGTGTGCGAACGACAACATCCACGCGATAGTCTTCGCCGCGGCGTACAGATGCATTCACGCGGCCTAGAGGCGCGGTGATCGCGCGCGCCTCTCGTGTTGCGCCCTTGGGCGCATTGACATCCGCTTCCTCACCCACCGCGAACGTTGTCGAAAGCTCCTGGCC
>UEXQ01000016.1_pt1 | contig 33392 bp, 26 predicted proteins | sample 4301111 | NCBI WGS metagenome assembly UEXQ01 (sample SAMEA4773181, study PRJEB27434) | metagenome | biome: 2259; feature: agricultural soil; material: soil | place: USA | collected 2014-09 | depth 0.25 m
GATCAGAGCCATCCGGGAGCGGTGGATGGGAGTTGAACACTCCGGTGTACGGATCCCAGATCTGACCCGTTGGGTCGGAGCACCGTCCCGAGGCGTCAAATGAACCGCCTTTGAGTGTGCAGATCTCGCTGAAATTACCCAATGCCGACTGGCCTCCGGGGCAAGGGCCAGTGCCGCGCATGCATTCCGTTGGTACTCCAAACGAGCCTGATGAAAAGTTTCTCTGGCGCAGGCCTTCATAATCGACAAAGAAAAAGGTCTTGTCTTTCTTGATCGGGCCGCCAAATGTGCCGCCGAAATTGTTTCTCTTCAGCGGCGGAATTGGATCGCCGAACTTGTTGGCGAACCACTCGTTGGCGTCCATGACCGAGTTCCGGAAAAATTCGTACAAGCTGCCGTGATATTGGTTGCTTCCTGAACGGCTGACCACATTTACGACCGTACCGCCCGCGAAGCCAAATTCTGCTGTGAAATTCGACTGCTGCACTTTGAATTCTTCGACGGAATCCACCGACGGTACATACGGAACATTTTGAATGCCGCTGTTTTGTTCGAAGTTGGTAGCGCTGGCTCCGTCAATCAATACGTCTGCGGTGGAGTTGCGGCCGCCATTCGAATAGAAATTGATCCCGCCATTGGAAGTCTTAGCGTATCCGAGGTTGGACTCGGTAATGCCCGGCGCCAAAAACGCAAGGTTCGTAAAGTCACGATCCACCAGGGGCAGATCGTTTACAAATTTCCTGTTCACCACCTGCCCCGTTACAGCGTCCTCCGTTTGCAGGTGGACGGTGCTTGCCGTCACTTCCACTGTTTCTGAAGCCTGTCCAATTTTCAGTGTGAAGTTGATGGAGATATTCTGGTTCACGTCGACCTTAATGCCGTCTTTACGCTGCGACTGAAAGTTGGTGGCCTCCGCTGTAAGGTTGTAAGTGCCGGGCGAAATCTGCCTCAAAATGAATCGGCCGTCGGAATCCGCGGTGGCCGTGAACGAGAAGCCCTTGTCCACGTCAACCAAGGTCAATTTAGCCGATGGGATTGCAGCCGACGAAGGATCGCTCACAGTGCCAGAGATGGTGCCGGTATAAAGCTGCGCGTTAAGCGCCGGCAGGCAAATGGTGAGCAGAAGAAACAGGAAGATTGTCTTGAGGATCGTTACCTTACGAAGAATCACTGCGATGCCGGCGGGCTGACACCACGCCGTTCTTGCCTGAAGACACTTGGCCATACCCCACCCTCCGTTTTGCGGTGCAAGGCGTCGTTCCAGTCCCCCGGTGTGCCCTCGTACGTGAAGGGAATTCGTCGAGAAGCGTCCGCCGCGCTCCGTTGAATATGTCAGCTTATTCGCGCACCTGATTTCGGTGTCAACAGGAATTATGGACTGTGGATTGAATCGGTTTAAAACAGTCTAGAGGCAGTTCCGTTCCCGGCTGCAGAATTCGTTTAAATCGATTTATTCTTTGAATTTTGCTGCTTTGGGAAGGCTACAACGCCGAGCCCGAGGGTCTCGGCGAGTGTCTGTAATTTACTTGAAACAGGCCACTTATAGGGTTCAACGCTGCTTATAGGAATAAAGCGATGTAATGGCAGTGGGGGGCTCTCGGCGGGCCGGCGCTTCTGATCAGGAAAACCTTCTTTCCTGCAACGGAGTTAATCACCGTGGAGACAAAAATTTCGAGATTCTCACCTTGTGAGAATTACCCGCGGCAGCCGACGGACTTTCGGTTGGTATGCTAAGGAAGCTCGCCTGCTCGTCTGCACCATCGTTTGCTCTCCGAACGGGCCACACCGCCATCCTCTACCGGGCCTCCAGTACGCGGTTGTAGCGGCCAAGCTTTAGACCCGATGGGCGGCTGATATTTCCGTTGGGCCAACGAATCTCGACGTGTACGTTGGACGTCGCTGTGACCTTACCTAAGCCAACCACCAGCCGTTTGTCAGGAGATGCAAGGTAACTTGAACCGCCCGTGATCCAACGCACCAACTTCGATCCGTCAGCTTCGACCGTGATTTTCGCTCCGATAGCGTCGCGGTTGCTCGACACCCCCTGAAGGTCCAGGCCAATCCAGGAGTTACCTTGGCCGGAATCATTGCGCAACAGCACCGGCGATGCATTCAGCCTGGTAAATACAGCGTCGACCCGCCCGTCGTTGTTCCAGTCACCCACAGCCAAACCGCGAGCAACGTAGTTCTTTCGAAAAGCGCCGCCCGCTCTTTCTCCCAAGTCGTTAAAGGAACCTTTTCCGTTATTTTGCAGCAGAAGAGCGGGCTCTTGGTACTTTACGTCTGGGCGGGTCGCCTCGATCCCTTGGTTAATGTGGCCGTTGACGATGAGCAAATCCAGATTCCCGTCGTTATCGAAGTCGATGTAGTGGACTCCCCACCCGACAAACTTCTTCGTATGGCGAGCTAACCCCGACTGCAGCGTCTGATCGTCGTAGCGAAGCGACTGCATGGCCACAAGCAAGGAATGGTACTGGTCGTTGAAATTGGTGATCACAAAATCGGGCCGGCCATCATTGTTCACGTCACCCGCGTCAACGCCCATTCCCGCCTTTGCCACACCGGCCGCATCGTATGCCACCTCCGCATCGTCAGCTACATCGCGAAAGGTCCCGTCCCTTTGATTGATGAGCAGAAGGTTCGCCGAAGCGTCGCGTGCGATGAACAAGTCGGTCCATCCGTCGTCGTTTACGTCAATCGCCACGACGCCCAGCGCGCGTCCAACCAATCTCTCGACTCCCGAATGTGCGCTTACATCGCTAAAATGTCCGTTTCCATCATTGTGAAAAAGCGTGAGGGGCACTCCGGCGTACGAGGTCTGCGCACAGTACGCTGGCATGCCTTTGATGTTGCACCTCTTTTGGTCGGCAAATGAAAATTGAGCATAGTTGGTGACCACGAGATCCAGAAGACCGTCCCGGTCGAAATCGAACCACGCCGCGCTCGCCGCCCACCTCGCGGAATTTTTGACCCCGGCTTGCTCCGTTACGTCTGAAAAGGTCCCGTCACGATTGTTATGAAACAAATAGCTGGCCGGGAACCCGGTTATATACAGGTCCGGAAACCCGTCGTTATCAAAGTCTGCGACTGCTGCGCCCATCCCGTAAGAGCCGATTCGATCCACTCCAGCTTTCGCGGCGACATCTTCAAATTTTCCGTTTCCTAAGTTTCGGTAGAGCGCGTTGCGAACCGGTACTCCGCTCTTGCCGTGCGGCGTTTCTCCTCCATTCACAAAGAAGATGTCCAGGAGCCCATCGCCATCGAAGTCGAGAAACGCAACACCGCCGCCCATGGTCTCAATCAGGAAGCGATCCGGGGACTCGCCTGAAAACTGCGTCCAACTGATCCCGGCTTCCTCCGTCACGTCCGCGAAGGCGGGGTTGGACGACGGTAGCGCTTCCGAATTGACCAATCGATCGGGACAACTGACGGAAACGGTTGCTGAGAGAAGGAGGTAAAACGCGACCCTCACGCCGGAGGCGGCGCTGTGAAGATATTCACTCACCAGGATGTATATTCTCGAGCGCGCTCTTAGGCTCGGCATTTGATTCTTTGTTGAAGCTTTCGTACAGCGCCGTTTCTCGAGCCGCGTCTTCGGTGCGGCCAGCTCTGCGATAAGCGCGAGCAAGGGCGAAATGCGCTTTGGCGTTCCCGGAGGAAATTTTTACGGCGTTTTCCAGGTGGGCAATCGCCAACGCGGTTTGTCCCCGACCCAGCGCGAGATTCCCCAATTGATATTGCGCCTCAGCCAGATTCGGATCGTGTTTTGCGGCTGCATACAGGAGCGTTTCCGCGCGGGCTTGCTGGAGCGGACCTTGGTTTTCTGCGTCGTTTAAAAACAGCAATGCCAACTGCAGTTCGAAAGCGGCTTTTCCGGGTAACCTTTGTATGGCCCGTTGCAACGTCTGTTTGGCTTGACCGTTCATGCCAGCTGCGGCCTGTGCTTTGGCCAGCCCGACTATCGCATCGCCGTTGTCCGGATCAAGCTGCAGTGAGCGGGAGTAGGTTTGCAGCGCATCTGTAAGGCTTTCGCTGGCCAGTTCGACTGATGCCAAAAGTGCGAGCGCGTCGGCTGATTTTGGAAATGCGCTAACAGTTCGGTTCGCCAGCTCCCGTGCAGCAGAGAATTTTCTCTGCTCCACAAGCAAAGCGCCCAAATCCAGAAAGTTCTTCTCATCCGTTGGATCCAGTTGGATCGCCTCACGGAAGGCGCCGATTGCCTGCTCGTCGCGATTCGTTTTGTGATAGCACCAAGCACTAAGTCGAAGATTCGGGCCGTTTTTCTGTCCCCTATGAATCAGCTCAAGAAGAATCCTTTGGCTTTGCTCGTATTGTCCGCTGTTGAATTTCACCACGGCCAAGCGGTATCGGGCTTTCTGGAAATCAGCCGACTCCGTGGGAATCAGAGCCAAAAGCTTCTCGGCTGTGACGTGGTCCCCCATCTCCTCCGCAACTTGTGCTCCCAACAACAAACCTTGATCCCCGCCCGGACCGTTCGTTAGCGCGCTCAACGCATCAGACGCTTTCATCCCCTGTCCAGTCCGGTAGTAAGACTTCGCTAGAGCAACAAGCGCTTCCGGCTGGGCTCTAACCATGTCCGGAATTGACTGGAATATCGTGACCGCTGCCGAATAGTCGCCCGTCTTCTCCGAGACCAAGCCCAGCAACAGCTTTGCCTGCGGATCGGCAGGATTCTCTTGGAGAAGAATCTTCAAGTGGCGTTTCGCTTCAGCGTAGCGCCGCAATTGCCACAGATTCGCCGAGAGATCCCTTCGAGATCGCAAATCACCGGGACGAATCTTCAGCGCCCTTTCGAAATACGCCGTGGATTCTTCAATCTTTTTCTCGATCGCAAGCACCGTCGCCAGACTTGACAGATATTCCGCATCACCTGCTCTCAGGTCGGTGGCCACGCGAAGCTCTTGCTCAGCCGATTCCAGTTCGCCCGCTCGTGCGAATTGCAGCCCGCGCTCGAAATGCATTTCAGCGGCATCACCTTGCTCCCCGCTGTAACGCAAGCGGAGGTTCGCGCAGGCATCGCCATTGTCTCCGCCGAACAGCATCACGGCTGCCATGATGCCGAGCCTTAAATCGCCGCTCAGGATGAATGCACTGGTCATGACTTTGATCTCTCGCAAAGCCGCTGGACGCTGCAAGGCACCGCGGTGCTGAGCCTGCGAAAACCCTGGCTACTGGATCACTTCGCGTAGTGATGTTTTCGGCGTAGCGCTGTGTCGCGTGTCGGGTTCACAATCTTTCCACTCGGCCTCGCGGCCTACGGGCCCTTGGTAACCCAACTCTCTCGAGATGCGGATGCCCGCTTCCTGAATGACCGGTGCGAGTTCCCTAAGCCGAATCATGTGCATCCTCTTCGCGGGCCCACTTACGCTAAGACTCGCATTCACGTTGCCGGAGTGATCCCAGATTGGCGCAGCAACGCAGCGAACCTGCGGCTCATTTTCCTCCAGGTCAAACGAGTAACCGCATCTACGCACGCGCTCGACCTGTTTCCGCAGTTCCTCGGTGTTTCGGATAGTGTGCGCTGTTCTATATTTCGGTTCGATCTGGCGCAATACTTGGTCTCGCTCGTCCGGCGGAAGGTACGCCAGCAATATCTTCCCAACGGCAGTGCAATACAGCGGCACTGAAACACCGATGCGTGAAATCGTGGTCGGAAGCTGCGGCGATTCTAGTTTCTCTACGTAGATTGCGCGCAGCCCTTGTCTTACCAGCAGGTGAACTGTTTCGCGCGTATGCTCATTCAGTGCCTTCAAATAAGGCAAACTCAGTCGCCGGATCTCAAGATGCGAGAGCGCGAACTGCTCCGACGGAAGGCAAGTTACCTCGATGTGGTACCTTCCACCTTCACCACACGTTAGAAATCCTGCAGTTTCCAAATTAAAGAGAAAGCGATAGACCGTGCTGGTTGGTAAGCCCGAAAGTTTGCCGACCTCGGCTGGAGTTAATCCGCTCGGCGCTTGGCCAAAGAGCCGCAAGAGCTGCAGGCATCGCTGCACCGAACCGATCGAATAGGAACGCCGTAAGGACGGTTTCATGTGAAGCGGCCCCCGAGTCCAACTCCGAAGAAAAGGTGAGGCGATTATCTGACGAAAATAAAGAACCCGCAAGCAATCCTTGCATGCATCCGCCATGTTGAAACGATTTAATTGACCAGCCACCTCTTTCGAAAAAAGATCCGCTCCGCACGGTTGGGTTTGCTAAAGGAAACTCTAAGTCCTCGCTTCATCAACTGCGCTCGGATCAAGTTTCTTCCCGGGTGCAGTCCCTACAGGCGAAAGAAGCGCGCTGGTTATCTTCGTCTGAGCGCGAAAATGCGTAGGTGACTCGGCGGCCTGACTTGGTATCGTAATATCACAACCGAAAACTCATACCGAGTTTCGCCGGCTTAAGCCGCGCTGGCCCCGAGACAATCGCATCGCGCATTGTCGTGCACACGACATGCACACGTAAATCCCTTGACGACCGGCGGGCCCGTCTCTATTCTCATGGGCTTTTGATTACAATCGGGTTGCATCATCTCGCGACGCAATGCGCATCCATTCGCTCGATCTCGTCATCGTTGCAGTGTACCTTCTCGGCATAACCGGGCTGGGAGTGTACTTTCGTCGCGGTCAGCGCGATGCGCGTGACTACTTTCTGGGTGGTAAGTCCGCTCCGTGGTGGGCGCTGGCCCTTTCCATCGTAGCGACCGAAACTTCCACCCTGACTATCATTGGCACACCCGCCATCTCATACGCGACAAATCTGACCTTTATCCAGCTTGTTTTTGGCTATCTTGTCGGGCGCGTGCTGATCGTCCTGCTCTTCCTCCCCGGATACTTTCGCGGCGAATTCTTCACCGCGTACGCATTAATCGAAAAGCGATTTGGAAAGCGCATGCGCGCCGTTGCCGCCTCGACTTTTTTGGTTACACGCGCAATTGCTGAGGGCGTTCGGGTGTCCGCCATTGCTTTGGTTGTCAGCGTTGTCCTAGGAACATCGGAAAATCTCGCCGTCATCATCGTAATTGCCTTGACGGTTCTTTACACGTTCGAAGGCGGCATGAAGGCGGTGATTTGGACCGACGTAGCACAATTGCTGCTCTACCTGACGGGCAGCGCAGTCACCTTCGCATTCTTGATGCACTCCATTCCCGGCGGGTGGACGGAGGTCTCCAACGTCGCCGCCGATGCAGGCAACAAGCTGCAATTTCTGGATTTTTCCCTTTCGCTAACGAGCAAGTACACGTTCTGGTCCGGTGTCATAGGCGGTGCCTTCCTAACCATGGCAAGCCACGGCACGGACCAGACAATCGTACAGCGGCTGCTGGCTGCTAAGAACGAAATCGCGAGTCGCAGGGCCCTGCTTGCCAGCGGCGCTGTCATCCTTATTCAGTTCGCACTGTTTTTGCTGGTTGGCGTCCTTCTCTTTGCCTTTGCCCAGCGCACCCCTCTGCTGGCGCCCGGCGAACGTCTCGATCGTGTGCTCCCCGTTTTTCTGGTTCGAGAAATGCCCGTCGGACTAACCGGCCTGATGCTTGCCTCCATCATCGCTGTGGCCATGTCCAACGCTAGCGGCTCGCTCAATTCTCTGGCCGCATCGAGCATTTTGGACTTTTCTGCGGCATCCGGCCGTCAAAATGACCCCGGAAAATTCCTGGCACGCTCCCGGCGCATGACGCTCGTCTGGGGCGCGGTGCTGATGGCTTTCGGGTTTGTACGGTGGCAGAGAGTGCTGGAAACTGGCTTGACTATTGCGTCTTTTCCTCTGGGCAGCTTGCTCGGTCTGTTCCTTCTCGGCACTCTCGACAAAGGCGCCACGGCCGCCGGCGCTCTCTTCGGAATGTTTTGTGGACTTTTATCAATTATCGCGGTTTGGAAATTCACCGGCATTGCCTACACTTGGTACGTCTTGATTGGGTCGTGTGTCACGTTAGTGGTCGGCGCCGCGGTGAGCCGAATCGCACCGGATAGAGGAACTGAGCTTGCAACCAGCGACGACTGACAGGGGTTCCAGCCCGGCTGGCAAACGTTTGGAGCTCGTTCGCGGGCTCGGTCCGTGGGCATCAGCGGCGATCGTTGTTGGCACGATGATCGGCACCGGCATTTTCCTAAAGCCCGCCGAGATGGCGCGGGAAGGCAAAAGCGTCTCGGTCGTCTTCGCGGCCTGGATCGTCGGTGCAATCCTTTCTATTTTTGGAGCATTGTCGTTCGCCGAGCTTGGCGCAGCAATACCGGAAGCCGGCGGCGAATACGCTTATCTGCGCCGTGGATTCGGCCCAACCTGGGGTTTCATTTTTGGCTGGATGCACTCGATCGTCGGCCGCCCATCTTCCATGGCGTCTATAGCCGCGGGAATTGCGCGCTTCTTGAGCTTCCTCATTCCGGCGGTGGGCGCTCCGCTTTTCACCTTACACTTTCCCGGCGTGGGCGCGTGGACGAGGCCCTACGATTTCGTGTTCACATGGGCCCAGCCGGTCGCCGTGTTGTGGCTCGTGCTTATGACCATTGTGAATTATCTCGGCGTCCGGTTAGGCGGTGCAGTGCAGGTAGTGCTGACTTTCATAAAAATTGCCTCGGTGTTGATCGTAATCGGCGTGGCCTTTTTTCTTTCCGCAACGACCGTGCATCCGGCAGATCCGATCTGGCCGAGTGCGGGCACTGGCGTGGTTGCAGCGTTCCTGGGAGCACTGGCCGCAGCCCTCTGGGCGTATGACGGCTGGGAGGATTTAAATCTCGTGGGGTCAGAGGTGCAAAACCCCGAGCGGAATTTCCCTCTCGCACTGGTTGGCGGCGTTGGACTCGTCACAGTTGTCTACTTATTATTCAGCGCTGCATGCCTGCGCGTTTTGCCATTCGATGCGGTTGCGAACTCTTCGCATATCGCCTCCGACGTGGTCGAATTCGTAGCAGGCCGTGGAGCTGCCTTCTGGGTAACGCTCGCTATGGTCATTTCCGGCATCGGCTCGCTCAATTCCTCGGTATTGAGCGGCGCCCGCGTTCCCTACGCCATGGCACGCGATGGAATTTTTTTCAAAATAGCCGACGGCATTCACCCAAAATTCTTGACACCCGCACGTGCGCTGATTTTTCAGGGAGTATTGGCCGGTCTGATGGCGCTGACTGGCACATTTGAAGAACTAACGAATCTCTTCGTCTTTGCAGCGTGGATTTTCTACGGGCTAGCGGTCGTTGCCCTGTTTCGTTTGCGAAAGACTGAGCCGAACATGCCGCGGCCGTATCGCTGTCTCGGCTATCCCTGGGTTCCAGGAGTTTTCGTTGCGGGCGCCCTAGCGCTCACAGTCAGCCTGTGGCTGCAGCGGCCCGGGCGCTCATCAATTGGCCTTCTGCTGATTGTGGCCGGACTGCCGTTCTACAGGCACTGGGCGCGGCACGCTTCAAGCGTTGGCGATGCCGCGCGCCTCTGAGCCGCGCCTAAAAAGATATCGAACAAGCAAGCCGCCAGCCAGCAGAGCTATGGCCGGAAAAACCACCCAGGCAGAGGCGCCGACAAGAAATGCAGGAAGCATAATATTGTGGGCGACGTGATCGTCGAGAATCACCGCGATCGGTAGGCCGATTACGAGAAACGCCAAGAAAGGAAATACTGGAAATGCAATTGTGGAAACTACGGTGGCACCCCGGCCACCGGCGCGGCGGGATAGATAGGCTCCCAGCGCGCCAATAAAAGGCAATGTGACAAGCCATGCGAGATACACCACAACGAGCGGCGTCATGCGCGGTGGACCGCTCAAAGCCGGCGAAACATACGGCTTGGGTCCGATAAGCTCAATGACCATCAGGAAGACCTGGGACAGAAGAAGCGTCAGGAATGAGGGGAACCAGAACTGCGTAACCCGTTTGTTCATGGGCAGCTCCTTTTTGCGACTTGATTCGATTTTCGTTCGTAACTCCGGCCAGTTACTTACCTCACGTAATGCCTTTTCGACCGCTGCCTGTTCCGTGACGTTTTCACTGAGGGATGTCTGGTAAACGGATTGCAAATGTTCTGCAAGCTCTTGCGTGACTTCCGCTGTCTCCTGCTCCGTGAGCCGAATTCCTCTCAGCCGTTGCTTGACCAATTCGTGCCAATCAGGCATTGGAAACTCCAGCGAGGCGGTGCAGCGCGGCGAAGAGTTCCGACCACTCACTCCGCAGCGGGACGAGCTTCTTTTTGCCCGCTGCCGTAAGTCGATAGCAGCGGCGGCGGCGGCCGTTCTGACTCGTTTCCCACGCGCCGGAAATCAGCTTTTGCTTCTCCAATCGGTAAAGCATCGGATAGAGGGCTGCCAGCGTGAACCGCAGCGCCCCTTTGGTTTCCTGCTCGATGCGCCGCGCGATTTCGTAGCCGTGTAAAGCCCCGCTTTCGAGCACGCTGAGAACCGCCAACTCTGCCGTACCACGCTTAATGCCGGACGCAACCATGAGTCGCTCCCTTACGTATAAGAATCTTATATATAGAGAAAAATGGTGTCAACTGGCCGTACGTACAGTTTTAGAGGTCCGCAAGATGGGTGCGGGGAACTCTTCATACAAAGCACCTCTGCTGCAACTATGCGGAGGCGGAGTGGACGAGAGGCTGAATGGCGTGCTCGGCCTCAGCGGATACTCTGATGCCGGGGTGGAAAAGCTTCGCGAGAATCTCCAGGCCAGTGACCAAGCGCGGGCCCGGGCGCGAGAAGTAGCTGTTGGCGTCCACATAGTAAATTTGGTGGTCGCGGACAGCCGGAACTTCCTGCCACTCGCGCGGAAAGGTGGCCGAACAGTATTCCGCGCGCGCTTGACCGGCATTAAAGCCGCACGGCGCGATAACCAGCACTTCGGGCTGCGCCGCGATGACGTCCTCCAGAGAGACTCGGAAGGAGGGTTTGCGCACTTTGCCGAAGACATCACAGCCGCCGGCGAGTTCGACCATTTCCGGAACCCAATGCCCACCTACATAGATTGGTTGCAGCCATTCGAGAAACGCCACACGAGGCCGGCAGACGGTTTGTGCGATTTCGCTTTCCACTGCAGCCAACCTGGCGCCAATGGATTCAAGCAAGCGCTCGGCTTCATGCCCGCGCATGGTCTCGTCACCGACCCAAAGAATGTCCCGCCACACATCGCCGAGATCGAGCGGATCGAGTGACAACACTTCCGGCCGTTCGTCAAACGTAGCCAGCACGGCCGCCAGATCTTCCGGCGAAGCCGCGCAAACGTTGCAGAGATTCTGAGTAACGATCAGGTCGGGAGCGAGGCGGCGCAAGATTTCGCCATTCACGCCATAAATGCTCTCACCGCGCTCAGTGAATTCGCGGACGTGGCGATCTATTTCAAAAGGGCCGAGACCTTTGGGAATACGCGAGTGGACGACTACGGTCTTGGACCGCGCCTCGGCCGGATGGTCACACTCGTGGCTGACCCCGACAACTTGCCCGCCCAAACCGAGGGCAAATAAAATTTCGGTCGCCGACGGCAGCAGCGAAACAATGCGCATCTCGGGCATTTGCGGACTCTAGCACAGTGCGCGCAGCGGCGGGCGGCTACTTATAAAGAAAATATTTGCGGCGAATCTGATCGAATTCAGCCAGTGCGCCTTGCCACGACGCCACGATCTCCGCAGCGGAGGCCCCATCTTTCAGTCTTTGTACCGTCTCGGAATTGCCGAGGAGCGTAAGCGTCTTTTCTACCGCAAAATCCTGCGGATACATTTTTTCGAGCACCACCGCGATCTGGACGCCCAGTCTCATCGCGCGCACCGCTGCTCGATCACCGATGCGGATGCTGACGCCGCCGCAGCGCCGTCCCATATAAAGTCCGCTGACCGGAATGAACGACTGCGCGACAAACTTCAAGCCCGGCAATTGGGCTGCATTCAGGGCAGCGGCCACTTTCTCGCCATCCATCCAAGGAGCACCGAACTGCTCAAACGGCGTTTCCGTCCCGCGTCCGACCGACACGCCGGCGTTTTGCAGAATTTCCAGCCCGGGATAAGTGATCGTGCCTTTCACGGTTCGCAAGTTCGGCGAAGGAGGCACCCACCGGTTGCCGGTTGACTCAAAAAAGTAATTCCGCCTCCAGTTTTTCATCGGAACGACGTGCAAATCCGCGCTGATCTGATTTTCGGTATTGAAAAGCTGTGCTAACTCACCGATCGTCAGTCCGTAGCGGACAGGCAGCGGATAGTAAGCAACGAAGCTGGTCTTGTCCGCGTCAAGCATCGGCCCTTCTATGACGTCTCCACCAATCGGATTCGGACGATCCAGCACATAAAACGCGATGTGGCGCTTGGCGGCTTCCTCCATGCAATAACCCATCGTCGCGGTGTAGGTGTAAAACCGAACGCCGGCATCCTGAATATCAAATACCAGCGCATCAATCCCTTTGAGCATTTCATCGGTTGGACGGCGATTCTCGTCATACAAGCTATAGACCGGCAGTCCGGTCGCGGGGTCTTTGCTCGATGAAACTTTTTCGTCCAGACGGCCAGCCAGACCATGTTCAGGGCTGAAGAGTGCAACCACCTGCACGCCGGCCGCATGTGTCAGCAAATCAATCGTTGACCTCCCCTGCGCGTCAAGTCCCGTATGGTTGGTGATAATTCCGATGCGTTTTCCACGCAATGGCGCGAACTTCTGCGCTTCCAGCACGTCAAGCCCAGTCTGCACACGTCCCGCTCGCGCATTGGTCTTGCGCCTTCGCTGTACTGTATTCGAGCCAGGCGACGCCGACAGGGCATCCTGAAACGCGACAAGAATCGTGAAAACCAGCAGACCACGCAAAACCCGCGCGCTCAGTCGCAAGATTCCTCCTCATGCATTCGACTTGGAATGATATTCTGGAACGCCCTGCGGGGAATTGCGTTGTGGCACTCTGGTGCGTGTGTTATCAACAGACGTAGAAGCAGGGCGCGATCGCGAAAATTTTTAACGGTTCGGGAGAACCATGTCGACGACACGCCGTGCGGTGCTGTGCCTTTCCCTGCTTCCATTCGCAATTCTTATGGCGACGAAAACACGCAGTCAGAGCCGCGGTGCTGCGGCGAAACCGAAAGAGCCTGCCCCGCAATCCGGCGCTGCTGGTCCGCTGAAGCCCCTATCCCCCACAGAACGGCAGTGGGTCGACGCCACGTTGCGTCGCATGAGCACCGACGAGAAGATCGGCCAGCTCCTCTTCACCACATTTCACGGTATGTTCACCTCGACCGAGTCCGCTGAGTATCAAAAACTGCTTCACGACGTCACCGATCTTCACGTGGGCGGCTTCATCGTCGTGACCCGCATGACGCCTCTCGGCATTGAAAAAAGTCAAACCTACCCCACAGCTGTTCTCGCCAATCAGCTACAGGCCAAATCGAAGTTGCCCCTACTCGTCGGCGCGGATTTTGAACGCGGCTCGGCCATGCGCCTCGATGAAGGCACTTCCTTCCCTACTCAGATGGCCATCGCGGCCGGAGGCGACCCGCGTGACGCCTATACGATGGGAAAAATCACGGCAATCGAGGCTCGCCAAGCTGGCGTGCAATGGATCTACGCGCCTGTGGCCGACATAAACAACAATCCAGGCAATCCCATCATCAACACGCGCTCGTTTGGCGAGGATCCTGCGCGCGTTTCAGAATTTGTCACTCAGTACATCCGCGGCGTCGAAGAGAATGGCGGCCTCGCCACCGCAAAGCACTTTCCCGGTCACGGTGACACCGCGGCAGATTCCCACATTGACTTGCCGGTAATTCGCGCCGACCGCCAGCGTCTCGATTCGCTCGAACTCGTTCCCTTCCGTGCGGCCATCGGTGCCGGAGTGGGCAGCATCATGACCGGCCATCTGAATGTTCCCGCCCTGGAGCCGGATGCAAATACGCCCGCCACGCTCTCTCCTCACATCTTGACCGACCTTCTCCGCTCCGATCTGCACTTTCGGGGCTTGGTGGTGACCGACGCAATGGACATGGGCGGAATCACGGTGCGCTTTGCACCCGGCGAAGCTGCCGTGCGCGCTGTCCTGGCTGGCGCGGATTGTCTGCTCATGCCTCCCGTTCCCGACGCCGCCTTTGAAGCACTGCAGCATGCGGTCGGGTCCGGCCGCATTTCGCGCGAACGTTTAGACGCTTCCGTTCGACGCATTCTCGAGGCAAAAGCTCGAGTCGGCCTGAACAAGAATCGGCTGGTCAACCTGAACGCAATCAATACTAAATTCGCGGAACCTTCCTGGCAGGTACAAGCTCAGCAAATCTCTGACCGCGGGGTCACTCTGTTGCGCGACACGTCCCATCGTTTGCCGCTCGATGGAAGCAAGCCATCGCGTGCCCTTTTGCTGGCGTTTTACGCCGATCCCGAGCCGACACCCGGCGAAGATCTGGAACGCGAACTGCGCCGTCGCTTCGATTCCGTCACAACTCTTCGCGCCGACACGCGTTTTCGTAGTGCTGCGAATCTCAAGTTGCCGTCGCCGGACTCCTACGACGTGGCAATTCTCGCGCTGTTTGTGCGCGTCAGCGACCGCAAAGGCAATGTGGACGTTCCTGAAGAACAAGCGGCCCTTGCCGATCAACTTTACACATCGGGCAAGCCCGTCATCACCCTCGCCTTGGGCAGCCCGTATTTGATCGAGCGTTTTCCGCAAGCCGAGACGTGGCTGGGCGCGTTCGGCATCAGCGATGTCGCGCAAATCTCCATGGCTCGCGCGCTCTTTGGCGAGATTCCGATCAGCGGACACCTGCCTGTCACGATTCCAGGCATTCCTTTGAAGGCGGATTTTGCCGTTGAAGTTCCTGCCAACCCGATGAAGCTGCAGCCGATGGACGTTCGCACCGAAGCGCAACTTCAGCCAGCCTTCGCCATCATCGAATCCGCCATCAAGGACAAAGCCTTCCCCGGCGCCACGCTCGCCGTGGGCTACCGCGGAAAAGTCTCATTGCACTCCTTCGGCAAGCTGACCTACGACGCAAAATCTCCCGCCGTCAACATCAACACAATGTATGACATCGCATCGCTGACGAAAGTCGTCGCTACGACGACATTGGTAGCAAAATTAGCGGAAGGCGACTTTCCAGTTCCGATTGATCTGGATGCCAAAGTCGAACGCTATTTACCCGAGTGGACCATCGGACCGCAGCCTGAGTGGCGGCACCGCGTTACCGTACGTCACTTGCTAACGCACACCTCTGGATTGCCGCCGTTCAAGGAATACTGGCGCACTTCCAAATCAAAACAGGACACGCTCGACAAGATTTTCGCGGAGCCTCTAGAATACGAACCCGGCACGAAGGAAGTCTATTCAGACCTGGGCATCATTCTGACGGCAGAGATAATCGAGCGCCTCACCGGCAAGTCGCTGGGCGTTCTGACACATGATGACATCTTTGTGCCGCTGGCAATGTCCAACTCGATGTACAAGCCGGCAAAGAAACTTTGGCCGGCCATCGCCCCGACGGAAGTCGACAAGCAATATCGGCATCACTTGATACAAGGCGAGGTACACGACGAAAACGCGGCGGCGATCGGCGGCGTATCCGGCCACGCGGGTGTTTTCAGTACCGCGCCGGACCTTGCGGCGTTCTGCCAGATGCTGCTCAACGGCGGTGTTTACGCGCACCAGCGCATTCTTCGCCGCTCGACCATCGCCGAATTCACTGCGCCGCAACAACTCTCAAACGGTACGCGCACGCTCGGCTGGGCTGCTCCCACGGAAGGCGGCAGCAGCGGACATTTCTTTAGCCCGCATTCCTTCGGCCACACCGGCTTTACCGGCACTTCCATCTGGATCGATCCCGATCGTCAAGTCTTTGTGGTTTTGTTGAGCAATCGCGTGTATCCGACACGGGAGAATCAGAAGCACATCAAGGTCCGGACCGCACTTCACGACGCCGTGATGCAGTCGCTAGGGCTGGCAACCGTTGCGGCGCCCGCGTCCAATCGCTAGTTCTTCAGAATTCCTTGTTCCAAATCTTGCTCGGCTTGCTTGAGATTTTCCGGCTTGCCAAGATCGCGCCAATAATACTGGTCCGCGTGAAACGCCTGGATCTTTTCGCCGGAGCACACGAGCCGCAGGTACGTCTCGATGATCGAAAAGGCGCCATCTTCCGTCATCAGTTTCAAAAATCGTGGCGAAATAACATGGATTCCCGCAAAAGCCAATGGTTGCAACGAGTCAGAGAACCTTGCGATTTCGTCAGCAACGTCGCGGCCCGTTCTGCGCCCACACAAAGCTCCCCTCTGATCGAACAGCAGCTGCCGCGAACTCTTCCGCTCCTGCACGGCTAACGTGGCCAGCGCGCCACTTTTCCGATGCGCCTCCACCATGGCTTTCAGATCAATCGTGCTGACGATATCCACGTTGTGCAACAACAACGGCTCGTCGTTCGCATCTTCTAGAAAAAACCAAGCTGCCTTTTTCAGCCCGCCGCCCGTATCTAACAATACTTCTTCGCGCGAAACTTCTATCTGAATCCCGAAATTCTCCTTGGCTTTCAGGTAAACCAGCATTGCCTCCGCGAAATGATGCACATTGACGATAATTTCCCTCACGCCGAACGCGCGCAGTCTTTCGATCGTAATTTCCAGGAGTGTTTTCCCACCAACTTCGACTAGTGCCTTAGGCTTCTGATCGGTGAGTGGTCGCAGTCTGGTTCCAAGTCCCGCAGCCAAAATCATGGCTTTCATGAAGCTTTTTTCTTTGCGAAAACTTCAGCATCCCGGCGCGTCACTTGCCCACCGCCTCGGCCACCGGCGTTTCAAATCCGGCCGCTTCCAGCCCCAAGTGCCGTACCTTGACTTCAATGCCCCGCCGCCCGCGCAACCGCTTCGCCAGCTGTTCGGCCAAAAAGACCGAGCGATGCTGCCCGCCGGTACACCCAAACGAGACCATCAGATTCTTAAAGCCGCGTTCCTGATAGTTGGCTACGCTCGCATCCGTCAGCGAAAAAACATTGGCCAGATACTGGTGGACGCTCTCCTGCTGGTTCAAATACTCAATTACAGGCGCATCTTTGCCGGTAAGCTGTTTGAACCGCGTTTCCCTGCCTGGATTCGGCAGGCTGCGCCCATCAAAAATAAATCCTCCGCCGTTTCCCGAGTCGTCCTTCGGCATTCCCTTGTGGAACGAAAAACTAAAAATCCGAACCACCAGATCATCCGCTTCCGATGCCAGGCTGTTCAGTTTCTCCGAAGCCAGCATGTTCCGGAACGTATCCATCAGCGTCGGCAGCGGCACCGGCAGCTGCACGTTATGCAGCAGCCAGCGGACATTCTTCAGGGCATAAGGCACGCTCTGCAGGAAGTGCGCTTTGCGCTCGTAGAACCCTCGAAAACCATAGGCTCCCATCGCCTGCATGATGCGCACATAAACGTACGCATGATAGTGATGCAAAAATTCTTCGTGGCCGATCGCCACGTGTGCTTGCAACGCGTCGAGGTAGTGATTCAGCAGCTGTTCTCGCACGGCAGGCGGCAAATCCGCCTTCGCGTCATACAACAATGAAGCAATGTCGTATTGCAGCGCACCTTTGCGTCCACCTTGATAGTCCAGAAAATACGGCCGCCCGCCGGGGAGCATCACGTTGCGCGACTGAAAGTCCCGATACAGAAAGTAGTCGCAATTCGCGCTCAACAGAAATTCCGTCAGCCGCCAGAAATCGTTCTCGAGCGCTTGCTCATTGAACGGAATTCCCGCCAGCCGCAAAAAGTAGTACTTAAAGTAGTTGATGTCCCACGTAACGGATTGCCGGTCGAAACTCACACAGGGATAACAGACCGAATAGTCCAGGTCGCGCCCCGCTTCCACTTGAAATCGAGGCAATACCTCAACCACCTTGCGATAAGCTTCGATGGCGTCGGGCGCGACGCTCTCTGCGTCCCGGTGCTTCGACAAAAATTCAAACAGCGTAGTGTCGCCCAAATCTTCTTCCAGATACGCTCCACGCTCCAGATCTTCTCCGTAGATTTCTGGCACAGGCAAGCCATGTCGCAAAAAATGTCGCGAAAACGCAAGGAACGCGTTATTTTCTTCGCGCACACCGTACAGGATTCCGATCGCGCGATGCTTGCCGCCGCACAAACGGATAATTTTCCGGCCGGACCCGCCCAATTCTCCCTGTAGCGGCTGCACACGTTCCGCTGGCGTGCCAAAGCGTTCCCTAAAAAGTATCTTCAGTACGTCCATGAGATGTTTTCTGTCCTAGCCCTTAGAGACGGTTCTTATCTACCACGACCGGAGCCCGCCACACCTAATTCCTAGCATAGCCCATTCCACCCAGCAGAAAACGCTACCATTCTCCCTGTCGCCCTCCGGCTAGTAACGCTCTCGCATCGCCAAATCCGGGCCGACAATTTGGAGCCACTTCTCTTGCACAATATAATTCCAACGATGCCAAGTCGACCTGGAAGACGCCCGCCCGAAGATCGCCGCCGCACCGAACATCGCAACCCCGCCTCAAAAAATCTCGATCGGCTCTCCGCATTGCAAATCGTCCGGCTGATGAACCGCGAGGACCGCAAAATCGCGATCGCCGTCCAGCGTGAACTTCCAGCCATCGCCAAGGCCGCCGACGCGATCGTCCATGGCCTGCAAAAAGGGGGTCGGCTATTCTATGTTGGCGCGGGCTCCAGCGGCCGCATGGCCGTGCTGGATGCCGCTGAAATCGCACCCACCTTCGGCACACCGCCAACACTCGTCCAGGCGCTCATAGCCGGCGGTCGTAAAGCCGTGACCAGCGCCGTGGAAGGCGCAGAAGACGCTGTGCGCAATGGTGAACGCGATCTGCGCGCCCGCGGATTCACTTCGAAAGACATCATCGTCGGCATAGCCGCCAGCGGTACCACTCCTTACGTCCTGGGCGCCCTCACGTATGCCCACAAGCGGAAGGCCACGATTATTGCCCTCACCTCCAACCGCCATATGCCGATTACCAGGCTAGCCAATATCGTGATCGCTCCCGAAGTCGGGCCGGAAGTCGTCACCGGTTCCACCCGCCTTAAAGCCGGCACTTCGCAAAAATTGGTCTTGAACATGCTCTCTACCGCTACGATGGTTCGTCTCGGCCACGTCTATGAAAACCTCATGATTGACGCGGTGCTTACCAATAAGAAGCTAGAAGACCGCGCGCTGCGCATTCTCGCCGAGGCAAGCGGCAAGAGCGTGTCAGACGGCAGACGCGCTCTGCGTCAAGCCGAACACGATATACGTGTCGCGCTGGTGATTCTCAAGCGCGGCGTTCCTGCAGGTGACGCTCGCAAGTTGCTCTCGACAGCGGGCGGGAATCTGCGTAAGGCTCTCGGCGAGACATAGCGTTTTCTGGGCCAATCAGAAGACGGTGCAATCAGACTATGGATAAGTTCCTGATTACCGGCGGCAAACCTCTCCACGGCACCGTGGCCATCAGCGGAGCGAAAAACTCCGCCCTGCCTGCCATGGCTGCGGGCCTCCTCACGGCCGAACCTCTCCAGCTCCACAACATTCCCATGGTTCGCGACATCATCACCATGGGAAAGCTCCTCGCCTACATGGGTGCAACGGTATCCGTTGCCGAATTTCCCGCTGCAAACTACACCATCGCGTCGCCCGCCATCAACGAAGCCGTCGCACCCTACGAACTCGTCAAGACTATGCGCGCTTCGATTTTGACGCTCGGCCCCGCGCTTGCTCGCACGGGTGTCGCGCGCGTCTCTCTCCCCGGTGGCTGTGCCATCGGGGCTCGCCCTGTCGATCTCCATCTCTCCGCCCTCGAAAAAATGGGCGCCGAAATCCACACCACTCACGGCTACATCGAAGCACGCGCACCAAGGTCCTGCCGGCTAAACGGCGCGCGCATCGCATTCGACAAAATCACGGTGACTGGGACCGAAAACATTCTGATGGCCGCCGCTCTAGCCGACGGTGAAACCATCCTTGAGAATGCCGCCTGCGAACCCGAGGTCACTGACCTCGTGGTCCTTCTTCGCAAGATGGGCGCGCGTATTGAAGGCGACGGCACCTCAACGCTCCGTATTCGCGGAGTCAAATTGCTGCGCGGCGCGGAACACACCATCATCCCCGATCGCATCGAAGCCGGAACCTTCCTTGTCGCCGGCGCCATTACCAACGGCGACGTCACTCTTTCGGACTGCGAACCTCAGCACCTTCAAGCCATCATCGGCAAACTTCGCGAAGCCGGTCTCTCCATTGAACAACCTGCACCTCAGCAGTTGCGCGTTAGGGGCGTCAGGAGACTCGCTGCTGCCGACGTCACCACGGAAGAATATCCGGGCTTCGCCACGGACATGCAGGCCCAATACATGGCACTCGCCACGCAAGCAGAGGGCACGTCCACGATCTCGGAAACCATTTTCGAAAACCGCTTTCTCCACGCCCTCGAACTGAAGCGCATGGGAGCGAACATCACGGTTGACGGCCACAACGCGGTTGTGCGCGGCCCATCCCAGCTCACCGGCACCACCGTCCAGGCCTCCGACCTTCGCGCCAGCGCCGGCCTCGTTCTTGCGGCGCTCGTCGCCTCCGGCCAAACCACCATCGAACGCGTCTACCATATCGATCGCGGCTACGAACGTATCGTCGAAAAGCTTCACGCACTCGGCGCCGCTATCTCCCGCGCGCACTCTACTGGTTCCTGACGCTGGGTTTCCTGCCTATCTATTCACCGATTTTCTACACCTCTGGCGCGCTGTTCGCTCCCGTGGTACAAAATTCTTCTCGCATTTGGATGTCAATTTTGGCGAGCACCCAATCGCCTTGGCAAATCCTAGGAGGCACTTTCCTCATGCATTCTTTCGTTCGACTCAGCGTGCGCGTTCTTGCCGCCGCAGCTTTCGCGGCCGCAAGTTTCGCCCAACCTCCCACGCTTGCCCAGGCCCCGAGCGACAAACCGCCAAATCCGCTCGAGATCAGGGCTCCCGGAAAGGGAGAGGAAAAAGCCTATAAGGCTTTCCAACACTTTCAGTCCTTGCCGGAATCCGACGCCGCAAAGAAGGTCGCCGGGGGAGAAGATTTTCTCAATAAGTTCCCCACCAGCTCCTACGCGGCCTACGTCTATCAGTACCTGTCGGTGTCCTACATTCAGGCAGGCCAAGTGGACAAAGGCATCGCCGCCGGCGAAAAAGCGATCCAGCTCAATCCTTCAGATTTCCACACGATGGCGGTCCTCAGCCAGACGATTTCTCGCACAGTCGCGGAGGCAACTCCCGACGCTGCCTCCAAGCTGGCCAAAGCTGAAACCGACGCAAAAGGCGCAATCGCCGGGGTAGCGACTTGGGTCAAGCCAGACGCGATGCCCGATGCGACCTTCACTGCGCTGAAAAATGGGACGCTCACCATGGCACACGCTAGCCTTGGTTTAGTCGCCCTCCATAAGAAGAACTTCGAAGCCGCAATACCCGAACTCGAACAAGCCGTTCAGCTTGGCTCCGCGGAGGCCGCCAATACTGATCCCACCAACTATTATCTCCTCGGAATCGCCCAACAAAATTCCGGCCATCCCGACAAAGCCGTCCCCAATTTTGAAAAATGCGCTGCCGTGAAGGGGACCAACCTGACCGCAACCTGCGTGGTTCTGCTGGACCAGTCGAAGAAAGAAGCCCAAACTAAGCCGTAACGGCCAGCGATCCCTTCTGGGCCCGATTTTTCCTTCTTCCATTCGTTTGCTACACTCTTTTCATCATTTTTGCGGCGTTTGCAGCGAATCGTGCCGCACCCGGAGGCCTCTGATGTCCGCCAACCAGCTTCTCGATAAGATCGACGCCGCCATCGCTGAAAAAAATCTCCTCAAGCACCCTTTCTATCAGGACTGGCAAGCCGGCAAGCTTTCGCGCGAGTCGCTTCAGCTCTATGCGGCTCAGTATTACCGCCACGTCGAAGCCTTCCCCAAGCACCTGCGCGTTTTGGCGGCTCGTGCCGACGAATCATTGAAACCCGTCGTTCTCGAAAATCTCGCCGAAGAGGAGAATCCTGGGCGGCCCCATCCGCAACTCTGGCGCGACTTCGCTGCGACGCTCGGAGTCGGCGAAGATGACATCATGACGTCCCCTTCTCTCCCCGGGACGCAAAATGTCGTCCATACGTTCCGCGACATCTGCGCCAACCGCTCGATAGCCGAAGCAGTCGCAGCCCTCTACGCTTATGAATCTCAGGTTCCTGAAATCGCCACCAGCAAGATCGACGGCCTCCGTCGCTTTTACGGAATCAGCGATGCCGAGGGAACTGCTTATTTTTCCGTTCACGAAGAAGCCGACAAGGCTCATCGCGAAGCCTGGCGCAATTGGCTCGCACAAGACAGGACCGCGAGTGAAGTGAGCGAGGATCAGATCCTCGCCTCCACACACGACGCGCTCAATGCTCTCTGGGGCGCCCTTGACGCCGTCCACTCCGGCGCCTGTAAAACGAACAGAGTGTCTTCAGTTGATCGGCGAGATCCGTCGCGGCTTCTCTAGCGCGACAACTCGCACCGTTCTTGCAACTTTCGCACCTATCGGCACATCTAGACGATCGCGCAGTTGACTCCGTTGCCTTCCTCAACAATAGTTCTCTCGGAGACTTCATGGACAAACCGTTGCGCAATGTTCATCCAGACTTTCCGCGCAGACACTGGCTGCGCGGTATCGGCACAGCCGCGGCAGCGGGCCTGGTACTCGCCGACACGCTTAGCATTGACTCCCTTCTAGCTCAAGAGCCGTCCGTCGCAAAGCCACTCCCCGATTTCACAGGTCCCGGTCCCAACCCTCATTGGAACTCCGTCGGCACCGTCGTCACCGAACCGCAAAAGGCTCCCCTCCTGCTGCTCACGGACCGACCAGTTCAACTCGAAACTCCGCGCCATTACTTTCTTTCTGCATTCACGCCGAACGAAGCTTTCTACGTTCGCTGGCATCTCGATCGTATTCCCAATGGCGTCGACCTGAAAACATGGCGTCTTCGCGTCGACGGCAATCTTTCTTCTCCCCTTTCGCTCAGCCTTCCCCAATTGATGAACAAATTCCCCGCCGAATCCGTCGCCGCCGTCAACCAGTGCTCTGGCAACAGCCGCAGCCGGTTCCAGCCTCGCCTCCCTGGCGCCCAATGGGGAAATGGCGCCATGGGTAACGCTCTTTGGACCGGTGCTCGCTTGCGCGACGTTCTCGCCGCAGCCGGAATCAAAAGTGGCTCTCGGCAATTGCAATTCCAGGGACTCGAGCTCGGTGAAGGTCCCGAGGGCTATGGCTCGAAACAATTTCTGAAATCCCTCAGCCTCGACAACCCCGTCCTCGACGACTGCCTCATCGCTTATGCCATGAACGGCGAGCCTCTGCCAATGCTCAACGGTTTTCCCGTGCGCCTCGTAGTCCCCGGCTACTTCGCGACCTATTGGATGAAGTGCCTCTCCTTCATCCGCGTTTTGGACAAACCCGACGAAAACTTCTGGATGAAACAAGCCTATCGGATCCCCGACACTCCCCGCGGAACGACCACCCCACAGGAAGTCAGCGCAGGCACAGTCAAAACCATTCCCATCAACCGCATGCCCGTCCGTTCCTTTGTCATTTCTCCGGTTGGCACCAGCAAAATTCCCGCAGGAATGACCGTCGACCTCAAAGGCATCGCGTTCAGCGGACACGCTCGCATCAACCGCGTCGAGATCTCGCCCGACAACCTAAAATCCTGGCAACCCGCGCAACTCGGCGAAGATCTCGGCCCTTATTCCTTTCGCACCTGGCAATTCGCCTGGAAGGCCATCGCGCCAGGCCGCCAAATCGTCGCCGTCCGTGCCACCGACGAAAAGGGAAACACTCAGCTCGACGAGCCCGTTTGGAATGCCGGCGGTTACTTGTGGAATCGCATCGAGCGGCAGGAATTCGTGATCGGTACGGCGGAATAGGCGCGAGCGCAGGCACTTGAGGAGACGAAAATGAACATTCCCAGAGTTCGCCTCGTTCTTTCGGTTCTCTTTCCGCTGGTCTGCGCCGTCGCGTTGGGCGCTCGCATGGAAGAATTCCGTTCGGGATCCTACGCCCCGAATGCACTCGGTCAGATCACGCAACCCGCTCCGTCCGCCCTAGCGGAAGATTCGAGCTATGAAGTCGCCCCCTATCCGGCGTTTGCATTGCAGCTCGCCGAGGGCCCAGGCCGCGCCGAAACGCAAATCAACTGCAGCAGCTGCCACACTCCAAGCTATATCACCATGCAGCCACCTCTGCCCGCCGCGACCTGGGACGCTGAAGTCCACAAAATGGTCAAAACCTACGGCGCACAAATCTCCGACGCCGACGCTCAAAAAGTCATTCAGTACCTGCAGGCGCACTACACGCCCGAAACCCGAAAATGACGACGCATCCAGGATGGCCGGATAGCACTACAGGTCGAAGAGGCGCTGGAGGAAAAAAAGGCTCCCAACTTCGGGAGCCTTCTTCGATCGTTTGTTGAAAGTGTTTTGAGCTACTCGGTTGCGCCGGCCGCTCCCGCCGCTTCCTTCTTCTGCGCTTTCTCGCGAGCTTCCTTAATCAGCGCTTTGCGCGACAGCCGGACCTTGTTGCCTTCAATCGAAAGCACTTTGACCATCACTTGGTCGCCAAGTTTCAGTTCGTCGCGCACGTCTCGAATCCGATGTTCGGAAATCTCACTGATGTGTAGCAACCCATCGGTGCCCGGGAAGAGTTCTACGAACGCGCCGAACTCCGCCAGCCGTACCACCTTACCCAGGTACGTCTTGCCGATTTCCGCGCTCGCTGTCACTTCGCGCACCATCGCCAGCGCCGCGTCACCACCGGAACCGCTGGTCGAGAAGATGTGCACCGTGCCGTCTTCGTGCACGTCAATCTTCACGCCCGTCGCTTCGATGATGGACTTGATCTTCTTTCCGCCCGGCCCGATCAGGTCGCGGATCTTGTCCGTCGGAATGGTCAGCTTGTACAAACGCGGAGCGTAGGTTGAAATCGCCGGCCGCGCCGTGCTCAGGGTGGCATCCATGATGTCCAGGATCTCCAGCCGCGCCTTCTTCGCCTGCGCAAGGGCTTCGCGCATCATCGCAATGGTGATGCCCGTCACCTTGATGTCCATCTGCAGCGCGGTAATGCCCTGCCGCGTTCCGGCAACCTTAAAGTCCATATCGCCGTAATGGTCTTCCGCGCCCGCGATATCGGTGATGATGGCGTACTTGCCCTTTTCACCGGTCACCAACCCCATCGCGATGCCCGCGCAGGGCGACTTCAGCGGCACGCCCGCATCCATCATCGCCAACGCACCGCCGCAAACCGTGGCCATGGACGACGAACCATTCGACTCCAGAATGTCGCTCACCAACCGCATCGCATACGGGAAATCCGCCTCTGGCGGCAACAAACTTTGCAGCGCACGCTCTGCCAACGCACCGTGGCCGATTTCGCGCCGGCCCGGCCCGCGCACCGGCTTCACTTCACCGACGCTGAACGGCGGGAAGTTGTAGTGCAGCATAAACCGCTTGAAGGTGTCCTGCTCGAACAGCAAATCCAGCCGCTGCTGATCTTCCTTCGTACCCAGCGTCAGTGTCGCCAGGGCCTGCGTTTCCCCGCGAGTGAACAGCGCCGAGCCGTGCACGCGCGGCAATATGCCGGCCTCGCAGGTAATCTTACGGATCTGGTCGAACGCGCGCCCATCCGGACGCCGCCGTACGTTCAAAATCTCGTCGCGGAAGATGTCTTCCTTCAGCCGGTCAAACGCGCGTTTCGTAAGCACCAGCTTCTCTTCGTCCTCTTCCGGAACCGTTGCCGCCACCTTGTCTTTCAGTTCGTCCACTAGGTGGTAGCTTTCTTTTTTCGGATGCTTTTCGGTATTGAGCGCATCCTTCAAGTTCGCGCCGATCGACTTCTTGAGAGAATCGTAAATGCTCTGGTCAAACGGGAACGGCGCCACTTCCACTTTCTCGATCTTCAGTTGCGCGCCCAGCTCTTTCACAGCACCAATGATCTTCTTGATCTGTGCGTGGCCAAATTCGAGCGCCTCGACCACCGTGTCTTCCGACACTTCCAGCGCGCCGGATTCCACCATCACAATCGCTTCTTCGCTCCCGGCGATCACGATGTTCAGCAAGCTGCTCTTTTGCTCTGCCACAGTCGGATTCGCCACTAACTGACCGTTCAGCAGGCCCACGCGAACCGCCGCAATCGGCGTCGTAAACGGCAGGTCGCTGCAATAGGCAGCGGCTGCCGCGCCGGTCACCGCGATGACATCAGGATCGTTTTCACTATCCGCGGACATCACCATCGCGTTGACTTGGGTCTCATTCCGCCACGATTCCGGGAATAGCGGCCGCATCGGCCGGTCAATCAGGCGGGAAACCAGAATTTCTTTTTCGGTCGGGCGTCCCTCGCGCTTAAAAAATCCGCCCGGGATCTTTCCAGCTGAGTAGGTATACTCGCGATAATCCACGGTCAACGGCAAAAAGTCTTTGTCGTTCGGCTTCGGCGCCATGCACGCCGTGTTCAAAATAAACGTATCGCCGTAGCGCGCCACAATTGCGCCATTCGCCTGCTTTGCGATCTTCCCCGTCTCCAGGATCAGGGTTCTTCCGCCCACCTCTATCGATACTTGGTAAGGTGCTGGCGTGTGATTGTTCTCTGACATGTTTCATTCCTTTGGACCCGCCTCTGGCGGTTCCACGGGCAGAGCGTTTCAGTTCACGGCTGTAAACAGCCCTCGAACCTGCTGCCCTCTTCCTTGTTCACTGCTGGTTTTGCTCTGTCGTTGAGCTGAGGCGAACTTCCATCACCCGCGTCGGGTCACACCACGAGACAATCCAGCTGGCTTCTGGACGAAAATCCAGCCGTATGCCCAATTCCAGACACTTTTTGCTTGGAATTTGTCACTTCGCGCTTAGCTCGCGGCTCTCGTGGCAAACCGCTACTTGCGCAGACTGAGGCGTTCCACAATCTCGCGATACCGATCCGGGTCCCGGCGGTTCAGATAGTCCAGCAATCTCCGGCGCTTGTTGACCATCATGATCAATCCCCGCCGTGATGCGTGGTCCTTGACGTGGCTCTTGAGGTGCGTCGTCAGATAGTTGATCCGCTCGCTTAGAAGCGCAATCTGCACTTCTGGGGAGCCTGTATCCTTAACATGAGAACGGAATTGTTCGATCAACGCTGCTTTCGGTGCGCTCAAGTGCCCTCTCCGTCGTCCCCTAAATTTTCCTCTTCTCTTCGACCTAATCAGAGTAACACAACCTTCTTTCAGGTGTAAAGTAATCGTCTTGACTCTCGCTGGCACGCCCGATTGAAGCGTTTTAACGTTGACGGCCATTTTTTCGTTCCCGGAAGGCGCGGCACGTGCAGAGTACTGTTGTCCGCCACCAGGCTCTTGGCCTCCGCTCCATCTGTGCTATTTTTACGGGTTACGTTACAGCCGCCATGGCCAAAGAAGCACAGAAAATCTGGATTGACGTTGATCGCTACTTCGTCGAAACCCTTCATCTCTCCGATCCGATTCTTGACGCCACGATGAAGGCGAACGAGCAGGCAGAGCTGCCCGCTATCGATGTCGCGCCCAATCAGGGCAAACTTCTGCATCTTTTCGCCAAGCTGGTCCAGGCGAAGAAGATCCTCGAAATCGGCACACTCGGTGGCTACAGCACGATTTGGCTAGCTCGCGCGCTTTCCGCTGGCGGTCGGTTGATTTCCCTCGAATTCAATTCGAAGCACGCCGACATCGCGAAATCCAACATCCAGCATGCCGGACTTTCCGATCGCGTAGAAATCCGTGTCGGGGCCGCACTCGATTCCCTGCCGTTCCTTGAAAAGGAAGGCCTCGCCCCCTTCGATTTCATTTTTATTGACGCCGACAAGCCCAACAATCCCGGCTATCTGGAGTGGGCTATCAAGCTTTCTCGCCCCGGCACGCTCATCATCGTCGACAACGTCGTCCGCGATGGCGGAATTGCTGACGCCTCGAGCGCTGACCCCACAATCCAGGGCACACGCCGCATGTTCGACTTCATGTCAAAGAATTCCCGCATTTCGTCAACCGCGCTGCAAACGGTTGGCTCCAAGGGTTACGATGGCTTCGCCATGGCCATCGTAAGTGGATAGTGATGACTTCGGGCGCGCAGCTTCTGGCTCTCGTTTGGAGCCGCCAATCATGACTTCTCGCCCATCGGTGCTGGTCACCGGCGCCAATCACGGCATCGGCAAGGAGATCGCCTCGCACCTCGCCCGCTCCGGCTACGACGTCGCCATCAATTACAAGGTCGACGCGCCCGCCGCGGAAGATCTAGCCAAAGAACTCCGTTCACACGGCGCCCGCGCGCTCGCCGTCTATGCCGACATTTCCATCAGCTCGGACGTGGACGAAATGTTCCACAAGGTACTCGCCGAATTCGGCACACTCGACGCTCTTGTGAACAACGCGGGTATGCAGGTCTTCAAGCCTCTCCTCGAAGTCGCCGAAGCTGATTGGGACCGCGTCCTCGCTACCAACTTGCGCGGCTGTTTCCTCTGCACCCAGCGCGCGGCGCGCCACATGAAAGAAAAAGTCAAAGGCGTCATCGTCAACATCGGCTCGGGCAGCAACAAAGTTCCCTTCCCTAACCTTTCTTCGTACACCGCCAGCAAAGGCGCCATTGAAATGTTCACCAAATCCGCCGCGCTCGAGCTCGGCCCTTTCGGCATTCGCGTCAACTGCGTCGCGCCTGGCGCGATTGACACGGAGCGCACCCAAGCCGAACTCCCGGATTTTGCCGGCACCTGGGCTCGCCTGACGCCGCTCCGCCGAATCGGAACGCCAGCCGACGTCGCCGCCGCCGTCGAATTTCTACTCGGCGAAAATGCCTCGTTCATCAGCGGTCAAACCCTCAGCGTGGACGGCGGCCTCTTTTCCCAGCCCCGCTGGCCGGATTCAGACTACAATTCCTGACTCTGCTGGTCCGACCCTTCTTCAAATTATTTCGCACAGGCCAACCCCCGTTGTGTCAGACTAGTCGGCTAGGTTCCCCGCCTCAAATCTGCACGACGGACGATCGCCATGTCCTCCACCCAGAGGCAACTAATTCCGGCTGAACTGCAAACCTGCGCTCAGGATTTTCGCCACTCCATGGACGAAGCACGGAATCTCCTGACCTACACAAGCGAAGAAGCACTGCGCAAGCGGCCCGCCCTATCAAGCTGGTCGGCGCTGGAATGCGTGGTGCATCTGAATCTTGCAACGCAAGCGATGTTGCCCGGCATTCGCCAAGCGGTGGAGTCAGCGGCGCCTAGATCCGATGAGAAGCAAAACTACAAGATGGACTTCGCAGGCCGGCTCCTGGCCTGGAGCCTCGAACCGCCCGTATTCATCAAGTTGAAGGCACCGAAATTGGCACAGCCGCTGGAAACTGCAGGGCCGGAACCGGCTCTGCAGGAATTCGAGCAGCTTCATGACGAGCTTATTGGCCTGGTGCATGCTTCCGCCGGAAAAGCCATCGACCAGCAAAAGATGAAGTCGCCTTTCGCTAAGATGCACTACTCCGCTTACTCCGCTTTTCGCATCATTGCCGCGCACGACCGTCGTCATCTCTGGCAGGCCCGCAAAGCGACCGAGCGTTAACTGCAACGTCCGCTCCTTGCAAGGTTCCTCACCGCGGTCCCCTGTCTCACCCGATAATCAGAAGGACGTTCGATTCTGTCGAGGTATCCGTGACGGACGCACCGCCGCCCGCCAACAATGCACCCCCGGTTTCCGCCATTTTCTCGAAATGGTCCGCCCGGCATTCCTTGTTCTCGCTCACGCTTGCGACTCTCGCTTGCCTACTGCCCTTTTCCAACAAAGCGTTCCACATGGACGACCCTCTCTTTATCTGGACAGCCCAGCACATCACGCAGCATCCGCTCGATCCATACGGTTTTCGGGTTGTCTGGTACGCCACCGAAGCACCTATCGCTGACGTAACAAAAAATCCTCCGTTCGCCTCCTATTACCTGGCGCTGTTCGGAAGGATCTTCGGCTGGTCAGAGCGCTCGTTGCACCTGGCGTTGCTTTTCCCGGCCCTCATAGTCATTCTCACGACGTACCGCCTGGCCGGCCGATTCACGCGTTTTCCTCTGTTGGCGGGCGCTGCCACGCTCTTTACTCCCGGATTCCTGGTTTCCAGCACTACCGTGATGTGTGACGTGCTCATGCTGGCGCTCTGGGTGCTCGCGCTCGTCTTCTGGCTCGAAGGAACGGAGTCCGGCAAACACTGGCAGTTAGCGGTTGCCGCAATATTGATCGCGGCTTGCGCTCTCACCAAATATTTCGGTATTGCGCTGATTCCGCTGCTGCTCGCGTACTCGCTCTGTAAACGCAGGCGTATCGGTGTCGCGATGGCCTGTCTCGCGGTTCCCGTGTTACTCCTCGCCGTCTACCAGCACTGGACGAACGGTCTTTACGGCCGCGGCTTGCTCTCCGATGCGCTGCAATATGCCAGCCTCCACAATCGAGGCCACGAACTTTCGTTCAACGCGAAGACTTTGCTGGGACTCGCCTTTGCCGGCGGCTTCGCCGTCCCAGCATTGTTTTTCGCTCCACTGCTCTGGAAGCGCCGCTGGATTTTCGCCACGCTCGTACTCTGCAGCGTGACTGGGTTGACGATTGCTGGCCACCAAGCCTGGTTCGAAACACCGCGGAGTTCGGTTGCGTGGGCCGCCATCAGCGTGCAAATAGCATTGTGGATTGCGGGGGGAATTTCTGCGGTCGGCATTGGCCTTGTTGTGCTCCGTAAAATAACCGCTGAAGCGCTTTTGCTTTCCTTGTGGGCCGGTGGAACGTTCTTGTTCGCCGCCTACCTCAACTGGACCATCAACGCCCGCTCGGTCCTTCCGATGATTCCCGCAATCGCGATTCTTATTGCATATCGTCTCGAAGCCGCGGGCTTTTTCGAAACGCCCCGCTCCACCAGCAAAATCGGAGCGGCGCTACTCGCCTCAGCCGTGCTCTCCATTTGGATCGCCCGCGCGGATGCGGGCCTGGCCAATGTTGGACGCAGGGCCGCTTCTCAAATCGTGGAGCAAGTCCGCTCTTCACAAGTTCCGCTCTATTTCGAGGGCCACTGGGGATTTCAGTATTACATGCAACAACTGGGCGCACGTCCGGCGGATGTTCGCAATTCGTCATTCCGTGCGGGAGACGTTGTGATCATCCCAGAAAACACGACCAACAGCTTTGGCCCTCTGCCGGGCTTCGTGCTCACCGATGTGAAGATTATCGAGTGGCCTCTATCGGGAGGTGTCGCGACGATGTCGCAGCCACTTGGTGCTGGTCTCTACGCTTCCGTGTGGGGACCGCTTCCGTTTGCGTTCGGCAGGGTTCCGCCGGAACGTTATTTGGTCGCACGGCTCGCACCGGTCCCGGATACCAACCAGCCTGCTCCACTTATTTTCAAGCCGCGCTGACCTTTCGCTGCGTCGGCGCTGGCCTTGATCAGTCTTTGCCAGCCTCCTCCGATTACTGCAACTCCGTTTTTTTCCACGAAGAATTCCTGCTTGCTGTCCCAACCCGAAACTTCAACCCGATAGGCAACAGCCACCTCATCTTGCGACACAACCGGCATCGAGCGCTCCTGCCGGGTCCAAAGCACGTGGGACGCCCACATCGTATGGCCAGAAATATTGAAATCAAAAGAGATGGGGCCAGCTTCTCGAAAAGTTGTCTCGCGTGTTGCGACAGGACGCGCGAGCAGTTTCACGCCGGTACAGCGATGTTGTCGCCGCTAGAACCGCCCGAAGATCAGCAGGTTCGTCGTGAAACTCTCAATTGGACCATAAATGTAACGAAACCCATAAAATGCTATTAACAACCCCACGATCCGATAAGGCGAGGCGCGGAGCCAGTCCAGATAGGCGCGTGCAGTTCCCTCGCCCATGAACAGCATGATACCTGCACTGCCATCCAGCGGCGGCACGGGCAGAAGATTGAACACTCCAAGCAGCAAATTCAGGCGGTAAAAAGTAATCAACACGATTTCCGGCAGTCCGGGCTGGCCCGTGGATCCATTGTGAAACCAATCCAGCTTCATTCCCGCGTGAATCAGAACGACCGCCACCAGCATCAACGTAAAATTTGCCGCCGGGCCCGCCAGAGCCATCCATGCCGACCGCCTGGGATAGCGGTACTGCCAATCCGGATTGAAGGGTGCGCTGGCCCATCCAATGATTCGCCCCGTAAAAACCAACGCTAGGATCGGAACAATCACCATCCCGAAGGGTTCGCGACGGATATGCGGCAGAGGATTCAGTGTAATCTGGCCGCCCAGAGCCGCAGTCTCGTCGCCGCCCAGCTTCGCCGACAGCGCATGCGACGCTTCGTGGCACGTCGTGGAAAAAAGAAAGACGATGTACCAGATAAAGCCGACCGCGATCAAGTCAGGCGTAAGATTGGGCATTTTTGTTTCGCAGAAAAATGCAGCTTCCCAAGAGTAGGTGCACCGCGTCCGGAATGCAAGGCGAGCGCCGAGATGCGCCGCCATTGTCGGCGCTGGCGGGAGCTTCCCGACCGCCGCGATGTTCATAGCGGGAATACGAGCGTTTCAAGCTAGAACGCTCGACCGTGCTGATTCATTCGCCGGCCGCAAGCTCCCCACTTAAGTGATTGATTTTATTGTGTCTGCGTGTAGTCGACAAGTCACGCGGCTCCTACGCTCGCGCCAGGAAGAGGGTTCTGGCAGGAAAAGTTGCTACCGAAACATCACCACAGCAAAACCCGCATACCACTAGCCAGAACCCAGATCCCAGCGCCGCCGGATTCCTGAATCCGCGCGGCGCTCACTCCTTTCAGATAACTTTTTTCGCTGACTCGATTTTTGTCGGGCTCAAAAACAAGAGCGCCCGAATCTCATGGGGGCGCTCTGAAAAACGTATTTTGTGTGGCCAGTCTGCGACTAGAACAAATTCCACAGAAACTGGTTGTACACCTCGTGGTGATACTGCACTTCCTGCGCTTTGACGAAAGTACCGAGGGCGCGCGGGCAGCGGTCGGCCGAGGCTCGCTTCAAATCGGCGTAGCGGCTTTTCACATCCGCTCCCATCAATTTGGTCGTCCAGTCCGCTTTCTCGAAGTTTTCGAGCGCGGTGTAGATGTTGTCTGGCAGGTAGCGTTCCGCCTGCCGCAGGTTTTTGATCTTCGCGGTGTCGCCGTCAATACCGGTCTTAAAGATTGAATACATCACCAGGTACGGGTTGGCGTCTGGTGCTACCGAACGCACCTCGACGCGCATGCTCTTTTCGTTGCCGATGGGAATGCGGATCATCGAGCCGCGATCCACCGGCGAAGCCTTCAGCTGATTCGGCGCCTCGAAGTGCGGGTCAAGACGGCGGTAAGCGTTGACGCTGGCGTTCAGCAACAAGCAAATGTCGTTGCCGTGCGTCAGGATGCGATCTACAAACGACCACCCCAGCTTGCTGAGCTTTTCTTCGCCCTTAGGATCCCAGAAGAGGTTCTTGCCGTTTTCGCTGATGGAAACGTTGGTGTGCA
>UEXQ01000272.1_pt1 | contig 32260 bp, 25 predicted proteins | sample 4301111 | NCBI WGS metagenome assembly UEXQ01 (sample SAMEA4773181, study PRJEB27434) | metagenome | biome: 2259; feature: agricultural soil; material: soil | place: USA | collected 2014-09 | depth 0.25 m
TACTGCACGTTGAACGTGCTGGTTGCGCCGGGAGCAAGCGTGAGCGGAACGCTAACGCCGCTGACGCTAAAGCCGGAACCTGTGGCAGCCACCTGGGAAACGGTCAAGCTGGCGCTCCCGCTGTTTCTCAGCTGAATCGTTTGTGAATTTGTGTTGCCGGTTACTACTGAACCAAAGCTGGCGCTCGACGGCGTGACGTTGATGCCTGCCTGCAGGGCGGTGGCGGTCACGGCTGCCACGGCGTTGATGCCTTCGTTGTTGGTAACGGTAACGCTGCCCGCTATCGAACCGCTGGTCGTCGGCGCGCACTTGACGGTAAGGGGAACGCTCTGCGAAGGAGCGATTGTGACCGGTGTAGCGAGCCCGCTCACGGAAACGCCGGCACCGCTAGCCGCAACCTGAGAAACCGTGACGCTGGAATTGCCCGTGTTGGCAACCTGCACCGTCTGCGTGGAGCTGCTGCCAACGTTGAGGTTGCCGAAGCTTACGCTGCCCGGACTGAGCGACATTGTATAGGTGGCATTCATGCCGGTACCGGAGAGAGAAACCGTGGAAGTCGGCGTCTGAGCATCGCTAGTGAGGGTCACGGAACCAGTAACGGCTCCCGCGCTCGTCGGAGCAAAAGTGGCCTGCAACGCCATGGACTGCCCGGCCGGCAACGTTTGGGGAACCGCCACGCCGCTAACGCTGAAGCCCGCGCCGCTGACGGCGAGGTGCGAGATGCTCAAGTCGCTGGTGCCGGAATTTTTGACTGTGACAGCCTGCGTACTGGTGCCGTTCACCAGAACGTTGCCAAACTTGAGGCTGCTGGTGCTCAAAGAAAGCTGCGAAGCATTCCTGCCCGCGTTGCCGTTCAACTTCACTTTTGTGGAACCGCCGCCGCGCGACGTCATCGCGCTGAGCGTTCCAGAAACGCTCCCCACGGTCGAACTCTTGAACGCCACCTTGAACTGCGTGGACTGGCCCGCTGCCAGCGTCAACGGCATGGCGACGCCAGACGTCGAAAATTCCGCCGATGAAGAACTCAGTTGCGTAATGCTGACTGACTTGCTTCCGGTGTTGGTCAGCGTCGCAACTTGCGTGGCTTGCTGCCCGATGCTCACATTCGGAAACGTCAATGCCGCCGGCGTAATTTGCACTTCATCGGGAGTGAGATTTGTGTTCGATGTGTTGGCCAAACCTGCGCAACCACTCAGAACTGCACCCGCCATCGCCACTGCAAGCAGCGCGCTATGCCCCGCTTTGCGCCCTTTAAGTTCCCCCAGGAACTTTTTCGAGCTTCCCTTAACCGCTTCCCCTCGAACCATCTCTGTCCTCCACTCCGGTCCTTCTGTCCGTGGGCAGAGTACGGTTTCGATTCGTGGGAAAAATACTGGCGAAGCGTCCAATTAAGGGACAGGCGTTCTCCTGTCCGCGCAAGTTGCACTGTGGGCCATACCTCTCCTGCGCTTGCAAACAGCTGTACGAACGGCCGTGCGATTTTCTTGTGCAAACTGCGCGAACGAACAGTTCACTGTACTTTCGAGCAGGTGTAAATTTTCAGAGGGAACGTAATGGACTGCTAAAGGTATTTCGCAATGAATGAAATCAAGGCTGCGATGCGATGGTTTCTATCTTACGCGCCGCCGGACGGCGAACGATCAGGCCGGCATCGCGAATTTTATAAATCATGGCGCGATAGCTGATTTTTAAAGCCTGCGCGGCCTTGCGGCGGTTCCAGTGGTTGGCCCGCAATGCTTCGACAATCGCGTTCCGCTCCATTTCCCGGATCGCTTCCTTCGTTAGTTTTTTCAATGGCACTTGCGCTCCGGTCGCCTTTGCCGGCGAGTAGGCGGTGGGACGTGTACGCACCGGCTCCCGCTGCGCCAGACTCTCCGGCCCGATAACGATATAGCGGGCGATACAGTTGGATAGCTCGCGCAGGTTGCCAGGCCACGTCAGGTTCTGCAAGTAGCCCATGAGCTCCGGGCCAAAAGGCTCGCATTCCTTGTTGAACTGTTGCATGTGCAGCTGGCGAAAATATTCGGCAAGCTGCGGGACGTCTTCGCGTCGTTGAGTCAGGCGGGGCATTTCTATCTTCACGACGTTAATTCGATAATAGAGATCCGCTCGGAAGCGCCCGGCAGCAATTTCATCTTCAAGCCGGCGGCTGGTCGCGCACATCACGCGGGTATCTACCATACGCTCGGACTGATCGCCGAGTCGCGAGAAGTAACCGTCCTGCAGGAAATGCAGCAGCTTGCTCTGCAGCGCCGAATCAAGGTCGGCAATCTCATCCAAAAATAGTGTGCCCTGGTGCGCCCTCTCGACGCGGCCTGGCCGAGCGATATGAGCTCCGGTGAAAGCGCCTTTTTCGTGACCAAACAGCTCGCTCTCCAGAAGGCTTCCCGGTATCGCAGCGCAATTCACCTTCACAAACTCACCGGCTGAAAAGGCCGACTGCGCATGGAGCCAGCGGGCTAGAATTTCCTTCCCCGTGCCACCCTCTCCGGTTAACAAGACAGGAACATTCGTGCGGCAAATCTTGAATGCCTTCTGGCGCAGCTCGCGCATGGCGGGGGAAACGCCGAAAACAATGTCTTCTGGCGGCAAGGCACCAGCATCGACTTTCACTAGTTTTGTGGCCGCTCTGGAAGACATATAAAAGGACGTGTCGGCGAATTCTCGCCGATCACACAGAAGCATTCCATCCGCCACCGGACGCTACCTAGGGGCATGTAATGCAGCCGCTTCTAATTGGAGCAACGTGTTTATTTTCTGCCAGTTACATCCCGAGGGAGATCGAAGATATAGTACCGACGGGGCATTTCACTAGTCCAACCGTTTCCCGCGAAGAGAAATAAACTGCCGCACGGGAGAACCACATTTCCCGTCGACCGCGAACTAAACCTTGTGTTTTCAATTTGAAACGGGGGGCGGCGCCGCCAGTCAGGCCATGGCCGAACCGCGCATGATATCGTAGCGCTCGATAACGGCCGCCACACCCCGCCGCAGCGAACCGTCTTCCAGACGCTCCTCGACGCGGACTACCTTGCCCGATGCCTTCACTAGCACTTCCTCGCCGTTAGTCATCTCACTCGGCAGGGTAAGCATGATGTCCAGATCCGAACCGTCACGCAGGTCCTGGTCAATCACAAAGTACAGACCTCGCGTCGAAATATCGCGTGTTTTTCCCTTTTGCGTCTCCGCCATCCCTTGTGCCGCAGCTGCACGGATCAGAATCGGCAGTGAGAGATCATAGCGTCGGGCATTGCGACGTTCGGACATCAAACCCATTACTCACCTCAGTCGCGGGGAGGTACAGCACGGGCCCGCGATCCTTTCGCAGTCAGATTTCCATCGCAGAACAATAACTTGGCGAAAAAACGCTTCTGCGGGAGCAGCAATTGCAAAACGGAGCATGCCGTCCTCACGAATTCAACTACCCGGGTTGGCCTTAAAGAAAATTAAAATACTCTGTTCAGCGAAAAGCGCCTAGGGATTTTTGCAACCTGTGTTTCACAATGTACCTAGCCTGCGGTCGCTATTCGGCCGGCGCCGCAGGTGCGGTCACGGTCTCTTTCGCCGCAGTAGCAGTCGACGAACGGCGATTTCGCGGCGTATCCAGATTGAATTGCCGCATTTTGTAAAGCAACGCCTTGTAGCTGATACCTAGCATTTTCGCGGCGTCCTTGCGGCACCAGCGAGTCTTTTCCAGCGCGTCGGCAATGGCTTCCATCTCAGCTTCATCCTTCAAACCACGGACCAGCGCCTTCAGGCCCTGTTCCTTGGGCATCACAGGTTCCTCTCGCGGCGATGTCCGCTGGCGTGTCGCTGACATTTCCACCAGTTCGCGCAAGCTGCCTTCGTCATCTTCGAGGATCACGTAGCGCTTGACGAAATTTTCCAGTTCGCGCAAGTTCCCGGGCCACGGATAGTTCAGCGCTGCATCGAGCAGGTGCTTCGAGGGCTCAGCGGGCGGTTTGCCGAATTTCTCGCTGTACTTCTCCAGGAAGTGGCGGAAGAGCAGCGGAATCTCCGCGGTGCGCTCGCGCAGGGGCGGAACCAGAATCGAAAGCACGTTGAGCCGGTAGTACAGATCTTCGCGAAACTTTCCGGTTTTCATCGCTTCGTGCACATCCACGTTGGTAGCGGCCAGCACGCGGACGTCGGTTTCAATCATGTGGCGCCCGCCCAACCGCGAATATTGGTGGTCTTGCAGGACGTGAAGCAGTTTCGCTTGCAGGTGCGTACTCATTTCCGCGATTTCATCGAGGAAAATCGTGCCCTTGTTGGCGAGTTCAAACTTGCCGGGCTTCGAGCGCACTGCGCCCGTGAATGCTCCCTGCTCAAATCCAAAAAGTTCCGACTCCAGCAGTTCGCCCGGGAGGGCGGCGCAATTTACCTTCACAAATGGCTGGTTGCGACGTTTTGAACGCAGGTGAATCATTCGCGCAACGACCTCTTTGCCGACGCCGCTTTCACCGCAAATGAAAACTGGTACGTCCACCGGCGCGATTTGCAGAATCTGCTGCCGGATACGCACCATTTGCGGACTGGCAGCCAAAAAGCTGAGATCTTCCGTTACCTGGTCGCAATAATCCCGCAGGGCCTGGTTTTCCGATGCCAGTTCTTTCTTTTGCCGCGACTTCAGCATGGCGGCATCGAGCTCCGATTTCTCGAATGGCTTCGTCAAATAGTCGTGCGCGCCAATGCGAATGGCCTCGACTACCGTGCCGACCTCGTTCGAACACGACAGCATGATCACGTTCAAAGAACGATCCAGCTGCATCAGTTCTTTCAGCGTATCGATGCCGTTCATTTCGGGCATCAGCACATCCAGGATGACGAAATCCGGATGCAGTCCATCGCCTATGCGCTTGATCGCTTCGCGCCCGCTGCTTACCGCCTCTACATCAAATCCGTCGACTTCAAGGAGCGTCTGCAAATACTTACGTATGCTTGGCTCGTCGTCCACGACTAGAATCTTTTCCTGAACCGCCATCTGAGTTTCCCTTTCTCAAGCTTGCAGGTTCCCTTCAGCTTTGCTCAATCGGCAGCAAGAACCGGAACGTGCTGCCTTTCTTCGCTTCGCTCTCGACCCAAATCTTTCCGCGATGCGCCTGCACCAGGCGTTTGGCAATCGCCAATCCCAGGCCCATGCCCGAAGTGTTGCGATCCACGCGCACAAAATCCTCAAAAATTTCCTGATGGTGCTCCGGAGGAATTCCGCCGCCGGAGTCTGTGACGCTGACCTCTACGCTGTTTGGCCTCGGCAAACGAAACCTGCGACGCTCCTGATTAGGAGCAACATCCGCGACGCGGCGTTCCCAAAAATGCGGCTTGGCGATAAGCGTCACATTGCCGCCGCTTGGTGTGTGCTTAAGCGAGTTGTCGAGCAGATTTGCAGCGGCTTGTTGCACTTTTTGGTAGTCGAAGCGAAAGGTGGGGATCGACGGATCGAGCTGCACTTCCAGCCGCACGCTCTTTCTCTGAAACGCTTCCGCCCAGCGTTTGGCCATCTCATCAAGACAATCGCGCAAATCGTTCTCGCGCAATTGCAACACCAGCTTCCCGCTCTCCAGGGCTGAGTAATTCAGGAACATCGAGACCAAGCGTACCAGCCGCTCGCAGCTTTCCTTGGACTCTTCCAAAATGTCCTTTTGCTTTTCCGTCAAGCGCCCGAGCGAACCGGCGAGCAGCAAATCGTAGTATCCCTTGATCACCGCAAGCGGTGTTTTCAGTTCGTGTGCGGCGGACGCCAAAAAAACTGTCTTCTGCCGGTTTACTTCCTGCAGTTTCAAATAGGCCGCTAACAAATTTCGATAGGTTATTTCCCGCTCTTGCAACAATTCTTGCACTGTCAACTGCGTGGCGGCATCGCCGTCAGCATTCTTGTCCTTGATTTGCGCCACGAACCAGTCCGATTCCGCCGCTGCCTGCAAACGCACCAGTTTGCGCCCGCTGGCATGATCCATTTCGCCGTCGAACAGACCTTTACCCGAACTAAGACCGTCAATGACTTCCGACGCGTCCCACCGCAGCAAGTCATCGAAAAAATTCAACTTTTCAACTTCGGTATCAACAGGAAAACCGAACAAATGTTTTGCAGCTTCGTTGACGGCAAGGATGCGTCCCGCTCGGTCGGAAACCAGCACGGGCTTGTCGATGGCGCCGATAATTCCACGAAGCGCCGAAACCGGCACTGTGGTAGGGAAACGCGCTTCTGGCGTTACGGGCGATACCACCCGGCCACTCATTCGTCAGCTCACCCCGGAATCTGCCAAGTGGTAAAAATTTTCCCTACCTGGCTGCGCCATCCTCGCACCCGCCCCGGGCACTGTCAATGGTAAATACGTTCCATTTGCACATTTGCGGCAACTCTAGGGACTTTTCCGAATTTTACGTTCCTTTGCACAGCGATAGCGACACCTGCCTTTCGATCTAAAGCTCGTATTTGTAAATAGTTACATGGCTACCTCAAAGTGCAACTATGGCATTTCGTATGCTCGCAGCGTACTAGTTCAACGGTACTAAAAGGCGATCAGTGGCGAGTCAACTTTTTAAGACTGAAAATTTGGTGCCCACCACCTCCCAGCAGCGGCAAGCCCCCCGCATTCGCATCCAAATCCCCGTTTTCCTGCGGGGTACCGATGCGCTTGGCGCTGGCTTCATTGAGCTCACCAAGACGCTCAATATCAGCTCTACCGGAGCTTGCATTGCATCTTCACATCTTCTTCAATTAGAACAGGTTATACAGCTTACGATTCCCACTCCATCGCCGTCATCAGACTTGGTTCCCCACGAAACTCCTCCGATCTCCGCCCGTGTGAGGAGACAGGAGTCAGCAGGCGATCTTCGACTCTTTGGGCTCGAATTCCTTCGCCCGCTTTCTTGATTTTTGCTCTTTCTTCAGTTTTAGAACGCATCGCTGCTTACCTTATTTTTCGGCGTGCTCGGTCGCCCTTTTGTGTTATGGTTCTGCCACAAATTAGAGTGTTTTGAGGGCAGCTTCCTTTCTTTCAGTGGTACTCGGCTTGCTCTCCGTTCTAACCTTGGTATTATTTCGCCCCTCTCCCCGCGGGGAAATTTAAAAGGTAAGGTCCACACCGGTGAAACCCAGCTCCGGCGCTCCGGTACCCGCGCCTATGCGTCCAAACGACGCGTACTTTGATTTATTGATCGAAACGCTCGAAGGTCTCGAGCTGGCCGCGCGTGCGCAGTTCCTACAGCGTTTCTTTCAATCCCTTTCCCACATCGACATTCCTGAAAATCAGGTGGTCGCCGTGTGGGAAGAAGTGCTCGCCCGCCGCGCCCAACTTTCCGAGCGTTCCGACTCCCTCGTCTCTTTTCAGACCGCGCTCGTTGACGTTCTTTCCGCCACCGGCAGGTTTCGCCTGCCCGTCGTTATCGAATACGAAGAGCTCAAAAGCTTGCAGCGCACCGCAGTCACAGATCCGCTCACCGGTTTGCACAACCGCCGCCTCTTTGACGAAACCTTCGACAAGGAACTCAATCGTGCGCGCCGCTACGCGCATCCGATCAGTCTGGTGGCTCTCGACCTGCACCGCTTCAAAGAAGTAAACGACAAGTACGGCCACCCACGCGGTGACGAAGTGCTTCACGCCGCAGCCACAACCCTCCGCAAGGCCCTCCGTACTTCCGACTCGGCCTTCCGCACCGGCGGCGATGAGTTCGCATTGATTCTTCCGCAAACGGACGCGGCCCAGGCCTCGGCTCTTAGCCGCCGCATTGGCGTGGTGTTTTCGGAATTGCTCCGCCCGCTGAATCTGGCCATCAGCGTGAGCATGGATCATGGTTTCGCCACGTATCCCCAGGATGGAGATCAGCGCGACACGCTGGTCCACCTCGCCGACGAACGTCTCTATCACTTCAAGCACAGCAGTGCTCGGGCTGCCGCTGAGAAAGCTCCTGAACAGGCAACGCAGCCGGCTACTGAGCTAGGCCCCTCTACAACAGCTGCAACGCCCGCTCCGGCCGCGGCCGCCATGACCGTAGCCGAGCCAACTCCGCAACCAGCTCCGGTGGTTCCAATCGTAGCTCCGCCCTCGCCGTCCCCTGTGCAACCGTCGCCCTTACAGGCTTCCCGTCCAGCATTTCCGACCGCGCCCGAAGAGCAACGCATCTACGCCGTTCCCCGCAAAGCCGAGCGCGTTTCCATGTCCGGCACCAACGCATATGCGGTTCTGGCTGACCAACCGGCGCAGCGCGCCCGCGTGGTAGACCTCGGTTTCGGCGGCGTGGCACTGGATTTTCCCCTGCATGAAAACCTTCCGGAAACTCTACTGGCCGTCTTGCACGTCCCGATTCTTCCGCCCGTCCGCGTCAATCTGAAACGCGTCTGGACCAAGAAACTCGGCGAAGACACAGTGCGAGTCGGCTGCTGCTTCATCTCTTGATTGCAGTCGCTTTATCTTTCGCTCCCTTCGCCGCGCGTGACCATAAGTACAGGTGAAACACCTGCAGCAAAGCTGTACTCTGACCTTGTTGTCAGCTCTGCGCGGCGCCCACTACTTTACGTTTCATGCGTGGGTCGTCCTCTCAGTCGTCGCGCCGCTACTCCGCGGCTTGTGACCGTTATCTGCTCCTGCTGCTTTGCGTCTGCTCTCTTCTGGCATTTGCCTCAGGCTGCGCCTCCGCCGCTGCCTCCAAAGATTCGCCTGCACCGCTCTCGATCGCACCTGCTATCGTCGATTTCAAAACGGTGGTCGTCGGCCAAAAAAATTCGCAAACCCTCACTCTTTCGAATGTCAGCACAGCCACTGTCGACCTGAAATCCGTTCACGTTTCCGGCGCCGGTTTTCAATTGGCCTCGGCAAAACTCCCCGCTTTTCTCGCGCCCGGAGCCAAGGCCAACCTCACCGTTTCCTTTGCGCCGGCCTCCGTCGCCTCCGTCGATGGCGCTCTGGTCCTTTACAGCCCTGACATCAAGCTTCCGCTAAGCGTCTCCCTTTCTGGAACTGGCGAAAAGGCAGCGCCGGCCCTGAAAGCCTCTCCCACTTCAGTCGGTTTCGGTACACGCGCCATCAGCTCCTCGAACTTCCAGACCCTCACCCTGCGCAACACGGGCAACGTCAACCTGAAGATCCAGTCCATCTCTGTCGGCAGTTCCGCGTTTTCCGTCAGCGGCTTCACACCTGGAGTCTCCCTTGCACCCGACCAGCAGCTGAACTTCCAGGTGTGGTTCCGGCCCACCAGCTCCGGTAGCTGGTCAACTTCCATCAGCGTTGTGGCCTCATCTATTTCGTCACCCGTAACTATTGCCATTTCGGGCTCGGCATCCAGCAATACTCCTCCTGCGCCAGCGCCGTCGGCCACGCCGCATTCTGTAACTCTTGATTGGAACGCCAGCAGCAGCGCCGTTACCGGTTATCACGTCTATCGCGGCGAGTCTGCAGGCGGGCCGTATAACCGTGTCAACAGTTCTCTCGTCACGGCTGTCGATTACAGCGATTCCGCGGTACAGAGCGGCGCACACTATTTTTACGTCGTCACCGCCGTACAATCTGACGGCGACGAGAGCGCCTTTTCCAACGAAGTCTCTGCCGATATTCCGAACTGAAGCACGTTCACTCACGGCGGGGTTCAGCCTGTCGATTTTGCGCTCGAGCGGGCGCCTGTTATAATGAGAAGTTCTTCGCGACCTAGCGACGCCGCTGTGCACCTGCTCCCGCAATTCAGCCGCGCAGACCGGACGCGACAGACTGGAGATTTTCATGAAGACCGGTATTCATCCCGACTATCATCCCGTAACCGTACACTGCGCTTGCGGCCACAATTTTCAGACGCGTTCCACGATTAAGGGCGACAGGCTGAACGTCGAAATCTGCTCCAATTGCCATCCGTTCTTTACCGGCAAGCAGAAGCTCATTGACACTGCCGGCCGCGTCGAGCGCTTCACCAAGAAATACGCTGACGCAGCGGCCAGATCCGGCGCCAAAAAGTAACTGCATCGGCCGCGCGTAGGGCGGCATTGCCAACTCGATCGAAGCCCCGGCTCCGGGGCTTTCTTTTTGCCCACTTTCTTGTCTGCACTCTCAGTGTTCCGTCCTGTTAGGAAAGATTCTCTCTGATAGCGACATTTGTAACCGGACAAAAAGCACGCCCTACAACTTTCTTCGCGCCCGTGTAAAATGACTTCCCAACGTGGCCACTCAATCGCGCATGTTCGAAAGCGGAAACTCTGCGGACCTTGTCGAAACCGCTTCTCCGCGCGTCACCCTCCGCAACGCCTTCGCCCATCCCTTTGACTCCGCCATCGCCGCCGCCCGCACCTGCTACTCCCCACGCCTCATTGGCCCTGAGGAAATCACCGACAAGCAGCGCCTCAACATCGGCGCCGGTACATTTTTCAGCGGCCACCACACCGTTTATCAGCACGCGCATTTCGAATTCGGCCTGGAAAACGTCAGCCGCCAGTTTGTCTGGTCTTTCCTGCACGCTCATCCTTTTTACAACTCCGAGCAACAATCCCAGCGCTACGTTCGCATGGACCGTGTACAAGCGTATGTCCCTCCGGTTTCACTCTTCTTCGACGCCGAATCCCGCCTCATCTACGAGCGCGCCATCGCCCGAGCCTGGTCTTACTACCGCGAACTCTCTTCTCTCCTTCTCCCTGACTCTCGCGAAATACTGCAGGACATCTGGCACGTCGGGCCCATGTCTCACCCCAAGCGCATTCAGAAAATTGAGCGCTCCGCCGAAAAACGCGCGATCGAAATTGCACGCTACGTCCTTCCTGTCGCGGCGTTCACGGCGATGGTCCACACCGTTTCCGGCATCGTCCTTCATCGCCTCTGGCGTATGTGCGCCGCTTCCGACACTCCCAGCGAAGCGCGCGCCGTGATCGGCGAAATGGTTGCCCACGTAAAGAGCGTCGACCCGCAATTTTTCGATCGTTTTGGGATTGAACCGCTCGACGAACTTCCCGAATGGCGCGCCGCATCGCACGAGGACGCGCAAAGCCCATCGCAAAACGGCGACGCCTTCGCCAAGGAATTCGACGCGCAGCTCAACGGCCGCACCGCCAAACTTCTCGACTACTCGGCGAACGCCCCTGCGGTCATCGCGTCGTCTTACCGCGCCGTTCTCGGTCTCTCCGCCGCTGACTGCTCCGATGACGAGGCCCTCGATCGCCTGCTCAACCCCGCACGCAATCTTTACCGCCTCGAAACACTAAACGTCGGCGTCCATGCGCCCATGATGCGCGCGCTGCAGCACGCCAACTACACCGTCGCCAAAAAAATCAGCCACACCGCCGACTCACAGGATCAGCGCCATCGCATGATCCCCGGTTCACGTCCGCTGCTGACCCTCGCCGACACGCGCGAGCCCGACTACATCACTCCGGCACTCCTCAAACATAATCCGCGTGCCAATGAAGTCTATGATCGCGCCATGCGCGACGCCTGGCACTCCAAGAATCAGCTTGTCGACCGGGGGGTACCTCAAGAAATCGCGCTCTACCTTTTGCCAAACGCAAAATCGATTCGCCTTGTCGAATCCGGCTCCCTCCTCCACTTGCTCCACAAATGGACCATGCGCACCTGCTTCAACGCCCAGGAAGAAATCTACCAAACTTCGCTCGAGGAAATCGCCCAACTCCGCGAAGTCCATCCGCAGCTCACTAAATTCATAGGCCCGCCATGCCACCTGCGTGCCGGCGTCACCACCCCCATCTGCACCGAAGGCTCTCACTTCTGCGGCGTCAAAGTTTGGCTCGACTTTCCCAACGTCAAGCGCCGTATATAGAATAATTGCCTTACGCAATGATCGTCTCATCGGGGTGTTAAATACCCGAGGGGGACCCTTTCAGGTAGGCGAGCCGTCTTCAGTTTGGATTCATCGATGGCAGGTCATTCGACCCATAGCAGGACGTCGCCGGCGTTGACGGCCTGGCCTTCGCAGGCGAAAAGCTTTTCGACTTTTCCGCTTTTGGGTGAGCGGATTTCGTTCTGCATTTTCATGGCTTCGACAACGAGTAGTCCCTGACCGACTTCCACCGTGTCGCCTTGCTTGATGAGCAGGCGGATGACTTTGCCAGGCATAGGAGCAGCGATCTGCTGGCGGCCTTCGGCTTCGAGCGCCCCGTGACGGCGGCCGCGCCAGGAGCGGGTGTCGTTGACTTCGGCGTGATATTCGGCGAGCCCGGTGTGGAGTGTGAGCGAGCCATCCGGCCGAGGCGCGATGCGAATCTGGTGCGACTCGCCGTTCAGCAAAACGCTGAACGTGTTCGGCGCGACTTCTACCGCGTTGGCATCAACAGCATTTCCGTCTAGAGAGATCTTCCACTCGCCATTTTGTGGGGCAAGTTCAACGACGCGTGTCTTTCCGCCCAGCAGGACTTCGTACTTCACGGCAGCGGCTCCAGCTGCTGGCGACGGCCTTCGCGCCTCCATGCCGACTCGGGCGCATGGCTTTCGCTGGATGCAGATGACGAACCGTTGCGAGCAGCTTGCCAGAGCGCCGCGGCGATAGCGGCAGCATCCGCTCCGTTGGCGTCACTAAGCGCGCTAGGCTGCGGGCCGCGCAGAATTTCGTCAAGCCACTTGGTATGAATTTCTGCGCGGAGAAAATCGGGCTCGGCCAGGATCCGGCGAAACAGCGCTGCGTTCGTCTTGATGCCGGTGGTGGAATATTCCTCCAGTGCGCGGCGAAGGCGGGCAATGGTTTCTTCGCGGCTGTTGCCCCAAGCAATGAGTTTGCTGAGCAACGGATCGTAGTCCATCGGAACGGTCCAGCCTTCGTAGACACCTTCGTCCACGCGAATGCCGGGGCCGCTGGGCGCGTGGCGCGACAATATTTTTCCGGGCGACGGAAAGAAATTGTTTTCGGGATCTTCGGCGTAAAGTCGAACCTCCATGGCGTGGCCACGCGGCGTGATAGTTTCCCACGCGAAGGGGAGGCGGTGTCCGGCGGCAATCGCGATTTGTAGTTTGACGAGATCGAGGCCGGTGACCTGTTCCGTGACGGGGTGCTCGACCTGCAGGCGCGTGTTCACTTCCAGAAAATAGAAATTGTAATGCGTGTCCACTAGGAATTCGACGGTGCCGGCATTGGTGTAACCACCGGCGCGTGCGAGACGCACTGCGGCGTCACCCATGCGCTTACGCAGCTCCGGCGTCATGATGGGCGAAGGAGCTTCTTCGATGACTTTTTGATGCCGGCGTTGGACCGAGCATTCGCGTTCGCCAAGCGAAACTACGCGACCGTGGCCGTCGGCGAGAATCTGGATTTCAATGTGGCGAGGCTTTTCGAGATATTTTTCGAGATAGACGCTAGCGTTGCCGAAAGCGTTTAGCGCTTCAGACGAAGCGTCGCGAAATGCTGCAGCAAAGTCAGAGTCGGCATTGACCAAGCGCATGCCTTTTCCGCCTCCGCCCGCGACTGCTTTCAACAGCACGGGATAGCCCATGTTGCGCGCGAGCTCCTGCGCGGCTTGCGGATCTTCGATTGGATCGTTGGTGCCGGGAACGGTGGGAACTTCGGCGCGGCGGGCGAGCTGGCGGCCGGCGGTTTTTACGCCGAGTGCTTCCATAGCCTCGGAGGAAGGACCGATGAAAGTGATGCCGGCATCAGAGCATGCGCGAGGGAGTGCAGGATTTTCGGCAAGAAAACCGTAGCCGGGATGGATGGCATCGCAACCAGCGCGGCGAGCGACATCCATAATCTTGTCGATGCGCAAATAGCTTTCGCGCGAGGGCGCGGGGCCGATGGGATAGGCTTCGTTGGCCAGACGCACGTGGAGCGAGTTGCGATCAACCTCGCTGAACACCGCGGCGGAGCGGATGCCAAGTTCGCGACAAGCGCGAAGGATGCGCACGGCAATTTCGCCGCGATTGGCGATGAGGATTTTGCGAAACATTGGCCAATTGAAATGCAGCGGAAGTGTAGCACGCGGGTTCTACGCGGGAAGGGAGGCAATTGGCTTGCGTGTCCAATTGTTTCGGGTATAAGAGAAGGTTTCGTTCGTCAAAGGAGTGCGGAAACCATGAATACAAGATTGGTTATGGCGTGCGTGGCAGTGCTGCTGGCAGGGGCGCCCTTGTTGGCGCAAGAAGCAGTCGTCTCTCCGCCGGAGAGCATAGTTGGGGAGGGAGTGCCGAAGGTTCCGGCGGCCCTTGCCGAAACGGCAGGGCGATACGGCGCGTATCGCAGTGCGGGTCTGGCGGACTGGAATCCCACGAAGCGCGAAATGCTGATCGCTACTCGGTTTGGGGATACGCCACAACTGCATCTCGTGTCGACGCCGAGCGGCGCGCGGCGGCAGCTGACGTTTTTCTCCGACGCGGTGACGAGCGGGCGATTTCATCCGAACGGCGGCGACTACATTGTCTTTATGAAGGACATTGGCGGGGGCGAGTGGTACCAGCTGTATCGCTACGATTTGAAGACTGGCGACGCAACGCTGATCACTGATGGCAAGTCGCGTAATTTGATGGGCCCGTGGTCCACCAAGGGCGACGAGTTGGCTTACATGTCCACGCGGCGGACAGGTAAGGACACGGATTTGTGGGTGATGAATCCGGCGGACCCGAGAAGCGATCACTTGCTGACGAAGCTGGAAGGCGGCGGGTGGGAGGCGCTGGATTGGTCGCCGGACGACAAGAAAATCTTGCTGAAGGAAGAGCTGTCGATCAATGAATCGTATTTGTGGCTGCTGGATACCGCGACGGGAGAGAAAACCGCGCTGACACCACGCGATGCGAAGGAGAAAGTCTCTTACGGCGACGGCGAATTCAGCAAAGACGGAAAAGGCGCCTACGTTACAACGGATAGGGATTCGGAATTTCAGCGGCTGGCGTATCTGGATCTCGCCACGAAGCAAGCGAAGTATCTGACCAGCAAAATTCCGTGGGATGTGGACGGGTTCGACTTGTCGCATGACGGGAAGCGAATTGCGTTTGTAACAAACGAAGCCGGAGTAAGTGTGCTGCATGTGCGCGGCGCAGGAAGCGAGGCGGATGCAGCTTTGCCGAAATTGCCTACGGGCGTCATCGGAGCGTTGCGCTGGCAGCATGACAGCCGTGAGTTGGGATTTTCGAACGTGAATGCGCGCGGGTCAGGGGACGTTTACTCCCTTGACGTGCCGAGCGGAAGGCTGGCGCGATGGACCACTAGCGAAACGGCGATAAGAACGGATGCGTTTCAGGAAGCCGAGCTCGTGAAATGGAAGAGCTTCGACGGCAAGGAAATTTCGGGATTTCTGTACCGGCCTCCGGCAGCGAAGTTTCCCGGCAAGCGACCTGTGCTAGTCGTGATTCATGGTGGACCAGAAGGCCAATCGCAGCCGACCTTTCTAGGCCGTGGCAACTATTACCTGAACGAACTGGGTATTGCATTGATTTACCCCAACGTTCGCGGCTCAACAGGTTACGGCAAGACGTTCTCGCTCTTGGATAACGGATTCAAGCGCGAGGACACGTATAAGGACATCAACGCGCTCTTTGACTGGATCGGCGGACAAAGTGACTTGGATGCCAGCCGCATTTGTGTGACGGGCGGCAGTTACGGCGGACACATGACGCTGGCTATTTCGACGTTTTACAGCGACCGGATCAAATGTTCGGTAGACATCGTCGGCATGTCGAACCTGGTGACATTCCTGGAGCACACGGAAGCCTACCGCCGCGATTTGCGGCGAGTGGAATATGGCGACGAACGCGACCCAAAGATGCGCGAGTTTCTGGAAAAGATTGCGCCGATGAACCATGTCGACCAGATTAGAAAGCCGATGCTGGTCATCGCGGGAAAAAACGATCCACGCGTTCCCGTCAGCGAGAGCGCACAAATTGTGGCAGCGCTGAAAAAGGAAGGCACCCCGGTGTGGTATCTGATGGCCACCGACGAGGGCCACGGCTACCGCAAAAAAGTCAATCAGGACTACCAGTTCTACACGACGGTCGAGTTCCTGAAGGAATATCTACTGAAATAGAGGCTAGAGCGGAATATTGCCGTGCTTCTTGCGTGGATTGACGTCGCGCTTGTTCTCCAGTGCGCGTAGCGAAATAATGATGCGCTCGCGGGTTTCGGCCGGCTCGATAATCGCGTCAATGTAACCGCGTTCGGCCGCGACGAATGGGTTGGCGAAGCGTTCGCGGAACTCGCCAATTTTTTCCCGGCGCAGTTTTTCGCGCTCGGCTTCAGGCGCCCTATCGAGTTCCCGCTTGTAGACGATGTTGACGGCGCCTTCGGGGCCCATCACCGCAATTTCTGCCGTAGGCCAGGCGAAATTCGCGTCAGTGCGAATGTGCTTCGACGCCATGACACAATAGGCCCCGCCGTACGCCTTTCGCGTAATCACAGTAATTTTCGGAACGGTGGCTTCGGCGAAGGCGTACAGCAGTTTGGCGCCGTGGCGGATGATGCCGCCGAATTCCTGCTGGGTTCCGGGGAGAAAACCTGGGACATCTTCAAACGTGATCAGCGGGATGTTGAACGCATCGCAGAAACGAACGAACCGTGCGCCTTTAACTGAAGCGTTGATGTCCAGCACACCGGCAAGGAACGCTGGTTGGTTGGCGACGATGCCTACCGGGCGGCCGTCCATACGCGCAAATCCGACCACCAGGTTTTTCGCGAAATGCTCGTGAACTTCAAAAAAGTAGCCCTCATCCACTATTCCGTGAATGGCGTCCTTGATGTCGTAAGGTTTCTGCGCATCCCCGGGGACTAGCGTGTTCAGCGCGGCATCCCGACGGTTCGGAGAATCATTGGTCGCGCGGCGTGGCGGATCTTCCAGGTTGTTCGACGGCAGAAAGCTGAGCAGCTCGCGAATCATGGCGCAGCCGTCGGCATCATCCCGTGAAATGAAGTGCGCAACGCCGCTCTTTTCGTTATGCGTCATCGCGCCGCCAAGCTCCTGCTTCGTCACTTCTTCATGGGTTACGGTCTTGATGACGTCCGGCCCCGTGACGAACATGTAGGAAGTTTCCCGCGTCATGAAGATAAAATCGGTTATAGCCGGCGAATAAACGGCGCCGCCGGCACAGGGCCCCATGATGGCGCTGATTTGCGGAATCACGCCGCTAGCCAACGTGTTCCGCAAAAAGATCTCCGCATAGCCCGCCAGCGACGTCACGCCTTCCTGAATACGCGCGCCGCCGGAGTCGTTCAGCCCAATCACCGGCGCGCCGTTGCGCATCGCCAAGTCCATGATCTTGCAGATTTTTTGCGCGTTCGATTCCGAGAGTGATCCGCCAAACACCGTAAAGTCCTGCGCGAAAACGTAAACCAGGCGGCCGTCAATTCGTCCGAAGCCGGTCACAAAGCCGTCACCCGCCGGCCGCTGCGTATCCATCCCAAAATCCGTGCAATGATGGCGAACAAATTTGTCGAGTTCTTCGAACGTAGCTTCATCAAGCAGCAGGTTGATGCGTTCGCGCGCGGTCAGCTTGCCGGCCTTGTGTTCGCGCTCCCGGCGCTCCTCACCACCGCCGGCCTCGGATTCGGAGCTGCGGCGGCGCAATTCCTCCAAGCGTTTCTCTTGCGGATTCGACGAGGCGCGCGAAGGTTTCGCTTCAGGCAAGCGGCTCTCCCGGAGGCACCCGCTCCTGTACATGGAAAATGCGCACAGCAAGGTGCGTGGCTACCCACACTGTTCCCAAAAGCAGAACGATGCCAAGAATCAACTCCGCACCGATCGCGAACGCCCGCTGCACCGGCGACTGGATCGCTGTGACCTTTAGCGTTGCGGCAACCAGCGCAAACATTGCGCCCAGGGTCAGCGCAATGATTAAGACCGCTGTGAAAATAGAAGCGAGGACTCGCCGCATGAAAGGTTCCCGGAACGACTCAAGGCTACGTTCAACAACCGGATCTAGCCGACGCCTAGCTTAGCGCAATCCCGACCAATCGTCGGCCACGAGAATGGAATCCACAGGGTTAGAAGGGTCGTACTTGATGCTGGCAGGTTGGCCCGCGACCAGACGCTCCATGCGAACCTGGCTCTCCAGCCCAGTAATGTCCTGCGCCGTGTGATAGGTCACGCCGGAGATTGCGTAGCTGTACGAAACAAGGTGGCGAGGACGATTCTCCGCAAGTGGCTGCGGCTTGCTGCCAAATAATCTGCGCGGCGCCGATTGAGGTTCGGCTTCATGCTCCGCGAGTTCCACCACTTGGCCTTCCGCGATGCGCCCGATCTGATTCAAGTGCAGCCGGCGTTTGCGTTCGGCCTCTTCCGGATCAACCGCCGGCCGAAAAAATGCGTACGCGATCAACGAAAACCCGGCAACGGCTGCTCCGGCAACGGTCGCCAGCATCTTCCAATCCGATAACAAAATCTTCAACGTGTAGCCCCCAGGCATGTTTCGCGGGAAGCAAAATGTTCGCGCCAACAGGTGTTCGCGAAGCGCCTGTTGCGGCTGAGCCCCCGAGGCTCTCTATTTTACGAACCAGGCGAAAAGAATTGAAGCTACGCGATCGGGCCGTGCACCGGATTACGCAATACCCCGATGCCCTCAATTCTGACCTCGACCGTGTCATTTGTCGCCAGCGCTCCGACACCGGATGGTGTGCCCGTGGCGATCAAGTCGCCGGGCTCCAGTGTCATCATTCGGGAAAGCCATCGCACCAAGAAGGCCGGCGAAAAAACCATCAGCGACGTTCGTCCTGTTTGGCGCACTTTGCCGTTCACCAGAGTTTCGACCAACAGATCGTCGGGACGCAGCTCGGTTTCCGTGTGCGGCCCTACAGGACAAAAGGTGTCGAAACCCTTCGCGCGCGTGAATTGCACGTCGGCCTTCTGTAAATCGCGAGCGGTCACGTCGTTTACGCACGTGTAGCCGAGCAGATAGGACAACGAATCGTCGTCATCGCTCAAGTGCGAGCAGCGCCGGCCCACTACTAGCCCGAGTTCTCCCTCGTGTTCCACACGCTCTGAATACTTGGGCAGCCTGATCGCCTCATCGGGTCCCACAATTGCCGTGGACGGCTTCAAAAAGATGAGCGGATCCTTGGGCACTTCATTTCCAAGCTCCGCCGCGTGCGCTGCATAATTGCGGCCGATGCAGACAATCTTTCGTGGCTCGACTGGCGCAACCAGCCTCACTTCGCTGGTAGCGACGCACTTTCCCGTTTCTCTCCAAGTGCCCCATGGAGCCGCGCTAATTTCTCGCACTCGCTCGTCATCGAGGATTCCATAGCGGCGCTCCGAAGCACCCCATGCGGCGGAAACAAATCGGCAAAATTTCATGGTAAATGAGTGTATCAGCGTTCAGGGCAGCGGCTGCGTCAGGTCCGCAAGCGCGGCGTTGGACGTTCCGCTTTCATTTCCCGCACGATCAACCGCAGTGACCGAATACCAATAGCGGTGTCCCGTCTCAATCGACGAATCGCGATAAGCCGGAGACGCCAGCAATTCTGTCTGCAACAACGCACCGCGTTCGCCCTCCTTCTCGGAACGATAGATGCGGTAGCCCGCGAGGTCCGCGTCCGTATTGATGGACCAGGACAGATCAACAAGTCTCGCATCATCCGCGCCCGGTAAGACGGCCGCGACCACGTTTTGTGGGATGGCAGGCGGGAATGTGTCCTGCGGCGTTACGATCGCCAGCGCCGAATCGTCAGACTCGATCGGGTTGCCGTCGGCGACGGTAACGCTCCGCACCAGATATACGTAAGTCTTGCCGAACTCAAAAAAGCTATCGCTGTAGGAATTACTCTGCGCCGGCGCAAGAAGAAGAAGCGGATTCTTCCACTTGGCTTGTGACAGATCGTCATTGGCAGGAGCGGATGCCCTCGCTTCAAGTTCGCCGCGGTAGACGTGATACACGGTTACACCGGCACCGCTACTCGCCGAGGCAAGTTCGGGAATGTGCCAGCTAAGCTCGATGGCATTCTGCGTAACGTTTGCCGCCACTGCGGTAATTCTGTCTGCGACGCTGTATAGCTTTACGATGACGGTATTCGAATCGGCGGAATCCTTCTTTTTCGAGGCGCGCGTTCGCACTCGATATACCAACTGCAGACCCGGATGAGCGCGTAACGCTTCTGGCGCGACGGGATCGGTAAACTGGATTTTTCCCTGAACAGCGTAATTTTGCGATAGCTCGCCCGGAATTGTGTAGACCAAACGAAACGACTTGTTGTCCGGCTTGCCGTCAGGCTTCAGCGCGCCTCGAAAGATCTCGGTTGCGGGAGGCTCGGCAAGGCGCTCCCCGCTCATCGTGCGTCCAGGCAGAGTGAAAACCAGTTGCGTGCCGTTGCCTTGCTGATGCGCGGTCAAATCTGTGATGGCGGCAGGAATTGGCGGCGAAGGGGGCTGCGGCTCGCCCGGAGCGCCGCAACCGGTCGCAACGAAGGCAGACAGGAAAAGCCAAATGGACAAGACCGCGTCCCGGGAATATCCAAAAAGGCGCGACCCTTTTGTCTTTTCCATTTTCACTTTACTGTCATTTACAGAATGTAGCGGCTCAAATCCTGGTTCTTCACGATATCGGCAAGCTGTTTGTTCACGTAGGCGGCGTCCACTTTCACCGTCTTTTTCTTCAGATCCGGCGCTTCGAAAGAAAGCTCGTCCAGCACCTTCTCCAGGATGGTATGCAGTCGCCGCGCGCCGATGTTTTCGGTCTGTTCGTTGACCTGAGTAGCGAACTTCGCCACGGTCTCTACGGCATCATCGGTGAAAGTCAGTTTCAACCCCTCGGTCTCCAGCAGAGCGATGTATTGCTTGATCAGCGCGTTCTTTGGCTCGGTGAGAATCCGTACGAAGTCTTCTTCCTTCAACGATTGCAGCTCCACGCGGATCGGCAACCGCCCCTGCAGTTCGGGGATCAAATCGGAAGGCTTGGTCACGTGAAACGCGCCGGCGGCCACAAACAAAATGTGATCGGTCCGGATCATCCCGTACCGCGTATTCACGGTAGTGCCTTCAATGATCGGCAGAATGTCGCGCTGCACGCCCTCGCGGCTTACATCCGGCCCGTGCCCTGACTCGCGCCCCGCGACCTTGTCGATTTCGTCGATGAAAATGATTCCCATCTGCTCGGCGCGCTCCACGGCGACGCGCGTCACCTGGTCCATGTCCACCAGCTTGCCTTCTTCTTCCTGGATCAGGTATTCGAACGCATCGGCCACGCTCATCTTGCGCTTCTTCTTTTGCTGGCCGAACATGCCGCTCAGCATTTCCTTGAAGTTGACGTCCATCTCCTCCACGCCCTGGTTGGAGATGACTTCAAACGAAGGCATCATGCGTTCGCGCACTTCGAGGTCCACCATACGCTGATCCAGCTTGCCTTCGCGGAGTTGCGCGCGCAGCTTTTCACGCGTGCGTTGATTCTGCTCGCGCTGCGAAGCGGCATCGCCGTCCGTGGTTCCCGGCGTGGGAGGAGGCGGAGGGGGTAGCAGCAGATCCAGCACACGCTCTTCCGCGGCTTGCTCGGCCCGCTCGGCAACCTCGTCTAGCTTTTCCTCGCGCACCATGTCGATGGACATTTCCACCAGGTCGCGCACCATGGATTCCACATCGCGTCCCACGTAGCCGACTTCGGTGTATTTCGACGCTTCGACTTTTACGAACGGGCAGCCCGCCAGCCGCGCCAGACGCCGTGCGATCTCGGTTTTGCCGACGCCGGTCGGTCCAATCATCAGAATATTTTTGGGCAGGATGTCGTCCGCCAGTTCGGGCTGCAGTTTCTGCCGCCGCACGCGATTGCGCAGCGCCACGGCGACTGCGCGCTTCGCCGCCGCCTGCCCGACAATATATTTGTCCAGCTCCGCGACGATCTCTCGCGGCGTCAAGTCGTCTAACGCGGGCAGAAATTCTTCGCCCTCAGGCCGCGCCCCGTTCGCTCCGCCTTGCACCAAAATCAGTTCCTTTTCAGACTTGCTTGCCATAAATCTATTTTCTTTGATCCGTTCTTAGTTTTTGTTGTTGGCTGACTACCCTAGCTCTTCCACCGTAAAGTTCGCATTGGTATAGATGCAGATTTCACTCGCGATGCGCATCGCTTCTAACCCCAAATCCTTGCCGCTCAACTTCGAGTGTTTCATCAAGGCCCGTGCCGCCGCAAGCGCGTACGATCCGCCCGAACCAATCGCCACAATGCCGTCGTCCGGCTCGATGACGTCGCCGTTGCCGGACAAGATGAACGTTCCCTTCGTATCCGCCACGATCAGCAAAGCTTCCAGGTGTCGCAGCGCGCGGTCTTTGCGCCAATCTTTCGCCAACTCTACTGCCGCTTTTTGCAGGTTGCCGGAAAACTCCTGTAACTTTCCCTCGAACCGCTCGAAAAGAGAAATCGCATCCGCCGTCGAGCCTGCGAAGCCCGCAATTACCTTGTCCTGATAGAGCCGCCTCGTCTTGCGGGCCGTGTGCTTCATTACGTGATCGCCCATGGTCACTTGGCCGTCGGCGATCAAGACCACTTTCCCGTCTTTGCGCACGCACAAAACCGTCGTCCCATGAAGAGCGCCGCCCGTATGTGCGCTATTTTGGCTCATTGGCATTCCCCCATTATACGCCGCGCAGCGAGGCTCGCAAAAATGGGTAAACTCACCTGGCTGCCAGCGCGCTTGCATTCCGGTGCGCAATTGCCTCAATCGAGATCATTGGATTCACCCCCGACGCGCTGGGAAACGATGAACCGTCCATTACGAAAAGATTCTTCACTTCCCATGTTTCCCCTTGTGGATTGGTCGCTGAGGATTCCGCAGAATCCCCCATGCGGGCTGTTCCCATGATGTGAAACGAAAACAGCGCGAGCTGCGCGTTGCCCCACCCTGCTTCATCCATGTCGCGCACAAACGTTTCGATGGACCCGCGCCGGCCCGGCTCATAAGAACACAGCTTCGCGTGCGGCGAGTAGATGCGCCGGGCTCCCGCCGCCTCCAGGATATGCGCGGCGCCGCGAAATCCCCGCTGCATATGGCGGCGGTCGTAATCCGAAAGCGAGTAGCTCGTCTCCGGATGACCTTCGCGGTCCACCCTCACCCGCCCTTCGCCACGATCGCGCAGCAGAACACCGATCGCAGCTGTTCTCTGCAAGTCTTCCATCAGGGCGCGGTACTCCTCCGGCTCTCGCCAGGGCATCACGGCCATAGCGATCACGGGCTGCAATGCTGTGGTTTCGTACTTCACGCCGTAGTTCGCCGTTAGAAAACGATGCTGGTCAGAGTAAATAGCCTGCATCGTCCCTTCCCACGGCAGGATCTCTTCGTCAAGAATTCCGCACACGTTCGAAACGGGATGCAAATGCAAGTGCCGGCCAATATGCCGGTTTTCCAAGCTTGATCGCAGCAGCAGCGCCGGAGTATGAATCGCTCCGCACGCCACAACCACGTGCTTGCATTTCACAACGACGCGGTGGCCCTTTTTTGTTCGCGCTTCGACGCCGGCAGCAACCCCGCGCTCCAAACGCACTCGTTCCGCTCGCGTCTCAACAACGAATTTCGTCCCGTGCGTTTGGGCATCCGCAAGCCACGTCTTGGTGGTGGATTGTTTCGCGCCGATCGAGCAGCCATAGCCGCAATAGCCGCAAATCCGTCCCTGCTCGCAGCCAATCACGTTGCGTGGCATCGCATCCACGTGCCATCCGAGCCGGCGCAGTCCGCGCTCCATTACCTGCTCGCGGTGCGACAGGCGGTTGTGCCCCCGGTTCACATGCAGCCGGTCGCACACCGCATTCAGGCTGCGCGTGTACTCGTGGCTGCGAATCCACTCCACTCCCGCATCTGCCCACTCCTCACGAATGTCGTCCGGCGTTCGAAACGAAGTCGTGTAATTAACAACGGTGCCGCCGCCCAGGCATTCTCCCGCGAGCATGCCCACGCTGTGATCTCGCGTCGAAGCAAAGCCACATTCCGCGTACAGCCGTTCGAAGCCCTTCAGCTCTGCGCCGTCAAAATCCGCGTCATCGAAATACCCGCCGGCCTCCAGCACGATCACTTCTTTGCCCGCTTGCGCGAGCACCGCTGCTGCAACGCCGCCGCCCGCACCAGATCCAATCACGCACACATCGCACTTCAGTGTTGTTTCCTTATCCGGGGTGTTTACGTTCAGGTTGCGAGGAGTCTCAGGGCGCTGAACCCCAATTGGTCCGGGATAACCAATCTTCTGCCACACCTTGTTTACAGCTCCAGGCGCTCCCGGCAGCATTACGTAGAGAAATCCCACGGCCTTGCGTAGCGCCTGAAACGCCGCGCGCCGCAGAGCAATCGAGCTGTCCGCCCAGGACAGCAGGATCCGGCACTTGTCTTCTTGCGGGAGCTCGGAGAAGCGCGCAAAACTGCCCACTTCAAAGAAGGAATGGAGGCGGGAATCCCAAAAGTCCAATAGGTTCAGAAATTCCCAGCGGTCAATCACGCGTGGATTGAAGTCCAGCGCCACGGCGAGCGCATCCGGCACGCCATGCTCCACCGCTGAAGGCCAACTTGGCGCAGCTGGCAGAAACGCATCGCAAATCGCGCACAGCGCCCGGTATTGTCGCGCCGTCAATTCCATACAAATCCCACGGGCGCAGAGTGTAACAGCTTCCCGTCTTGTTCTTCGACAGGTTCCCCGAAAGGACAGCTTTCGCGATGCCGCTGCAAAGAACCATTGAATTCTGCGCACCAAAACGCGCTTGTTGTAAACTCCTTCCCGCCTTGCCGGGTTTCCATTCGACCTTTGTCCAACGGTGCCAAATGAAGCGAACCCTTCTTCTCCTCGCCTGCGGTCTGCTTGCAGTTTCAATTCGGGCGCAAGACACAAAACCGCAAACGCCTAGGCCGGTGCCTCCGCCTGCAATCGTTTCTCCCGAAGTTCATTCCGGCAATCGCGTCGTATTTCGCCTTCGCGCGCCAAACGCCAAGGAAGTCACCGTCTCGATCGAAAGCGTACCGCAGCCGCTTCCCATGCAGAAAGATGATCAGGGCGTCTGGAGTGTCACTTCCGATCCGCTTGCGCCCGATTTCTACGGCTATTCATTCCAGGTGGACGGCGTCACGAATTTCGATCCTTCCAATCACTCCATCAAACCCAATTTTCTCTACCGCGCCAGCGAAGTTCACATCCCCGGCCCCGCATCTCTAACCTGGGAAATTAACGACATTCCTCACGGCGAGCTCCACCATCACTTCTATAAGTCCAGCGTAGTCGGCGACCAGCGCGACTACTATGTCTACACGCCTCCCGGTTACGAAGCGCGCGGCAAGCAAACGTATCCCGTCCTGTATCTGCTTCACGGCTACAGCGACGACGCCAGCGGCTGGTCCGCGGTCGGTCGCGCCAACGTCATACTCGACAATCTCATCGCCGCCGGCAAAGCCAAGCCGATGATTATCGTCATGCCGCTCGGCTACGGCGAGCCCAAAATCCTCGAACCCAACTCAGCCGCCTTCCGCGACCGCTCCATCACCGACCGCAACTTCGATAAATTCCGCGAAGCCCTTTTCGCCGAAGTCATCCCGCGCGTGGAATCCGAATACCAGGTCAACAAGGACCGCACCACCCGCGCCATTGCAGGCCTTTCCATGGGCGGCTCCGAATCCTTGCTTACCGGCCTCAACACACTCGACAAATTTGCCTGGATAGGCGCTTTCAGTTCCGGCGGTTTTACGCCCGAATTCGACAAAGAATTTCCCAATCTTGACGCCAAATCCAATTCGCAAATCAAACTGCTGTGGATTGCCTGCGGCACCGAAGATCGCCTCATCGAGATCAACCGCAACTTCCGCAAATGGCTCGCCTCCAAGAACATTACACATGCGGACATCGAGACGCCCGGCATGCACACCTGGATGGTCTGGCGCCGCAACCTCACCGACTTTGCCCAACTCCTCTTCCGCTAGCGTTGCGTTGCCTAGAATTTGTCATCCCGAACGAAGCGAGGAATCTGTTTTTCCTTGCTGGTTGGCGCACCGTTCTTTTTTTGGGATGCTTTCTGTCGTTAAGACTGGCCACCGAAACGATTCTCTTGCCCAACCGACTTCCTAACCGTTAGTATGCAAACCGCCCAATCGCCAACGAGGTGCTTTGTGTATCGTCTTTTGAAAATATCGCTCGCTCTCGCCGCCGTACTCTTCGCCGCGCAAATCGCTGCCGCACAAGAGTGGTCGCAACCCTGGGCTCGTGAACGCATCGCCAAATCTCCGCGCCACTCCGAATGGGTCAGCATCAAACATGGCAGCCGCAGCGTTGAAACGCTAATTGTTTATCCCGAAACGAAGGACAAGCGTCCCGTCGTCCTCGTCATCCACGAAATTTTTGGCCTAAGCGATTGGGCTCAAGAGCTGGCCGACGAAGTCGCCGCCGCAGGCTACATCGCCGTTGCTCCCGACCTTCTTTCCGGCATGGCACCGAATGGCGGACGCACCAAGGACTTCGGCCTCGACGGTGTCCGCGAAGCGATCGGCAAGCTTCCTCCCGATCAAGTCACGGCCGACCTTAGTGCCGCCGCTGACTACGGCCTCAAGCTCCCCGCCGCCGATGGAAAACTCTTCGTCGCTGGCTTCTGCTGGGGCGGCGGGCAAACTTTCCGCTTCGCCACCAATCGCGGTGACCTCTCCGCCTCTTTTGTTTTCTACGGCCCGCCGCCTGCGAAAGACTCCATGGCCCGAATCAAAGCTCCGGTCTACGGCTTCTACGGCGGCAACGACGCCCGCATCAACGCCACCATCCCCGAGACCTCTGAAGCGATGAAGGCCGCAGGGAAAACCTACGAACCCGTCACCTACGACGGCGCAGGGCACGGCTTCATGCGCGCAGGCGAAACTCCCGACGACACCAACCCGGCCAACAAAACCGCCCGCGAACAAGCCTGGGCCCGCTGGAAATTGCTCATGTCCAAGTGACGCAAAACGCGACGAGGCTTATGATGCAAGCCTGAACAACTCGAGACTAACGGGTCCGTCGACCATGCGCGGACCGAACGGACACTTTCTTGTTCTTCTGGATTGAGGCGTTTCTCGCGCTGCTCGGTTTGTTGGCCGCATTCTTCGTCTCAGCCAAAAATTGGCCGTGGGTTACTCTCGTCGAGTCGGTGTTCCGCCGCCTCGCCGAACGGCGCGTCCTTGCAGTTTTTCTCGTCGGCGTCCTGGCTCTCGCGGCACGCATCGCAATCCTCCCCGTCAAGCCTGTACCGTACCCTGGCGTCAACGATGAGTTCAGCTTCCTGCTCGCGGCTGACACATTCGCGCACGGTCGCCTCGCCAGTCCTCCCCATCCCATGTGGGTGCACTTTGAGAATCTGCATGAACTTCAACAACCCACCTACGCTTCCATGTATCCGCCCGCGCAGGGTGTTTTTCTTGCGATTGGCCAACGAGTCTTTGGCCATCCATTCGCCGGAGTCTGTCTGGTAGTTGCTCTCTTCTGTGCTGCCACCTGCTGGATGCTGCAAGGTTGGACATCACCGACCCTCGCTCTCCTCGGCGGATTGCTCGCCATCATCCGCTTCGGCATGTTCAGCTATTGGGCCAACAGCTACTGGGGAGGTGCGACGGCCGCGCTCGGCGGAGCATTGGTCGTCGGCGCAGTGCCGCGCATCCAGAAGACACAAAATCGTTCAGCCGCCATCACGATGGGCGTCGGCATGGCCATCCTCGCCAACAGCCGTCCTTATGAGGGTTTGGTCTTGTGTATTCCGGTCGTGATCTGGCTGCTCGGTTGGATCTTTCGGCAAAGAGGAAAAGCGCTACGCCCAGTGCTCAATCGCGTCGCAATTCCTTTAGGCGTGATTCTTGTGATTACAGCGCTTTCCACCAGCTACTACTTCTGGCGTGTCACCGGAAATCCGTTCCTCCTGCCGCAGATGCTCGAACGCAAGACCTACGCCGTCGCTCCCTATTTTCTATGGCAACCGCCCAGACCTGAACCCGCGTACAACCACCCTTTCCTTCATGACTTTTACATCGGCACCGAACTGGCCTTCTATGAAAGCAACCGCACTTTCACTGCGATCGCCGCGCTGACGATCGTTAAAGTCTTCGAAGTTTGGCTCTTATATCTGGGCCCTGCACTCACCGTGCCTTTACTCTTTGCGGGGCTCGCCGGTCCCACAAAACTCGCTGGGAGAAACATTGACCGCGACACGCGCTTTTTGTTCATCGTGGTCGGATGCTTCTTGTTTGGACTTTCTTTCGAAACTTTCTTTTTTCCGCATTACGCCGCACCGATTGCGCCCGTGCTTTGGGTGTTGGCGCTGCGTGCGCTGAGCCACGTGCGCGCAATTGTATGGCGAGCCAAACCGGTCGGACTCTTCCTCTCGCGCAGCGTTCCGGTCGTGTGTCTGGTTCTCCTCGCGCTGCGTTGCGCTGCCGCGCCTCTACACCTGGCCATCACTTCCGATTGGCCGCCGACGTGGTACAACTCCCAACCAATCCCTACGAACCGGCCCAAGGTTCTGGCCGAACTGAATCGTCTCCACGGCAAACATCTTGTCCTCGTACAATACGGCAAGACTTCGCCTTCGCGCCTGCAGTGGGTTTACAACGAAGCGGACGTAGACGCCGCGCACGTTGTTTGGGCCTGGGACATGGGCACCGTACGCAATCGCGAACTCCTCGATTATTTTAAGGACCGCCACGTCTGGTCCCTCGACCCCGACCGCGAAGGCGCCGAACTCTCGCCGAGGCAGCCCAAGCAATAGCCGTCAGAGCCTTCTCAGAGCTTAGCTTCTCCTCAGCCGCCTACGCGCCTGTGAAGCCTGAGGAGTCCGCCGAACATAAATTTCAGATTGATTGCGGAGCCGACAAGGCAGCAAGGCTCTTTCCCGCTGGCCCGCCATATGGCGTTATGAGTTGGCTATCTAGATGGCGAAATGCCGCAGGGTGTCAACTAAGCTCGATTTTTCGTCTTCTCCATCCGCTCGCGGAAATAATCCTTCCAATCAATCGGCACCGCCTCTACTCTCATCACGCGCCGGAGCAACTCCATTTCTTCCGCTCCATAGTGTTTCGCTGCGTAGAGTTTCACGATTGCCGGCACCGGCACGGCATTTGCGTCGCGCCCGATCGGCTCGATTTCATCACCCGCACAAACTTCTCCTTCGCGAACCAGCTGTAGGTAAAATCCCATACGCCCGCTCGCCAGAAAACGCTTTACCATATCGTCCGCGCCAAATCGAATCCCCAGCTTGTAACAAGGCAGTCGCGGCTGCGTCACCACAACTTCTGCGGTTCCCACGCGAAACCGATCGCCGAGATTGACGTCGCTTTCCAGTAGTCCCTCCGTCGTAAAATTCTCGCCGAACATACCCATCGGCAGTTCGCGCCCCAGTTCTTTCTTCCAATGCGCATAGTGCTCCACCGGATAGCAGTACACCGCCTTGTACTCCCCTCCGTGCACCGTCAGATCTGCCTGCCCGTCTCCATCCAGGTTTAACTTCCGCAAGGCCACGCGCCCCGCCACTGGCTCCTTGAAGATTCCTGTCGTAACCGTCCTGCCGTGCCACGTTACTTCTCGCGGCATCCCGACATTCAGCGACACAATTTTCATCGCCTTCGCTCCTCAGCGTAAGTCCTCAAACGCCATAAGATCATCTGCGCTGGCAAAAGGTTTCAGCCAACTCCGCCTCTGTTAACATGCTGCTTCTTCGACCCGCAGGAGGAATCCACGATGCGAACTTTCGGTGGAGCACTCATCCTTGCCGTAATTGTCGGCCCCATTGCCGTCGCGCCCACAAATGCACAGCAACCGCAGACGGATAGCAGCACCATCGCTCCCGACGGCACCGCGTATGTAACCCGCGTCGTGCCCGTTCCACCTACCGTCAGTCTCAAAGCTCAAAAAGTCCTCGCCCGCGTCGTTTCCGATGCCGCCGTCCCGCAAACCCTCGAAGAGCGCCGCGCGGGCACCGACAAGTGGCAGACCGCAACTGGCGAGGCCTTCAAGAAAATCTATCCCGTGAACATCGCGTCAGACACCATCGCCGGCGTTCCCGTGCGTGTCATCACGCCCCTTACCGTCCCACCGGAAAATCGCGACCACGTCCTCATCAATCTGCACGGCGGCGGCTTCAACTCTGACTCTGGCTCTTTCACTGAAACCATTCCCGTCGCCTACTTGGCGCAAACCAAGGTCATCGCGGTTCTCTATCGCCTCGCGCCGGAGCATCCCTTTCCGGCAGGCCTCGATGACGCTGTCGCGGTTTACAAAGAACTTCTGAAGACATACAAGCCCAAAAACATTGGCGTCTATGGCACCTCCGCCGGTGCCATCCTCACCGCCGAAGTGACATCCAAACTCAAACAGCTCAAGCTTCCGCTTCCCGCCGCAACCGGCATCTTCTCCGGCCTTGGCGATTTCAGCCAGACCGGAGACTCTATCGCTCTCTTTGCGCTGAACGGGTTCGCCGGACATCTCGACCCGCCGGATCCCCACTGGCGGAACACCGAATACCTCACTCCGTCCATCGATCCAAAAGACCCCGTGCTCTCTCCCCTCTATGCGGACCAGCGGGGCTTTCCACCAACCCTCTTCATTACGAGCGGCCGCGACCTTCTCCTCAGCGGCACCACCATCCTTCATCGTGCCTATCTCCGCGCCGGTGTCGACGCACATCTCGTCGTCTTTGAAGCCCTCCCGCACGCCTTCTGGAACAATCCCGACCTCCCCGAATCCAACGAGGCCCACCAGCTCATGGCCAATTTCTTGGCGAAATACCTGGGCAAATAAAACTACGCCTTCCTCCGCCGCGCCGCTCAAAACATATATACTACGTTAACTATTACTTGTGATATGTTTAGTCACCCCTGCGATAATGTGCTGTACGGACTCGGGCGAGACTGCGCCCGGTTCAAGTCCTTTAAATCGGCGCTTTTGAAGCGTATGAAGACAAATGACTTTAGACACTGATGAAAAAACGAGGAGAGGGGTTAACCGGCGTGCAAACTTTCTGTATTTGTGGTGACAGAGGTCAGCAGGGTGCGCAGGCCGAACGGGTTGGAAAATTAACGGTACGAAAGGAATTTTCTTCTCGACGGGAAATCGAATACTGACCACAGACAACGAACTGCCCCTCACTCCCGCGCTTGCGCTGCCCTCTTCTTGTCCGAACGGCTGCCCACGTCGCGGAAGCGTTCTTCGAGCCCTGCTTTGGTAAAAAAATTCGCGGGGAGATTCGGGTTATAGCGGCACGTGTCGTAAAACGCTTGAAACACTCTGCGCCCGTTGTGCGTGCGCCACACTTGCAGCGGCGCCAACACTCCATCAAACGCGTGGTAGTTCGCGTACGAGGTCACGTCTTCATCCGGCTGGCTGTTCGCTTCATTCGGCGTCAGCACGACAAACCGAACCATGAGGTGCGTGTCTCTCGCCACCGCCATCCGATAAACCCGCTGCTTGTTGTCGGTCAGCTCCACCCAGTCAATCGGCTTCAAATCAATCAAGTCCAGCCCGGCCCAGCGGAAGTTCATTCCTTCTTCCCTTAGCCGGTAACGAAAAATGTAGTTCGGATTGTTCGGCAGCTGCGCGCGGAAATTATCCACTTGCGCCGCCGGCTCAGGGCCCACGCCGTCGTGGTCCAGCGTCCAACCCTCGTATCCGGCGTAAAGGTCGATCACGTTCCCCTTTTTCCCAATGTCATTGCGGTTTTTGTCGGGGAATTCCCAGTAGGTCTTGAACGGAAGGTAGGCAGTCAGATCCGCATTGTGACCGAACTGCGACATGCGTCCTGAGCACTCTGACTGCTTGGCGTTCAGATACGCCGCTCCGCCGAACGCTTCGATCATTTGCGCCAGAATCTGCTTCGCCTTCGCCGCGCTCGCATCCGGCATCATCGTATCCGGATTTTGCGCCACGGCACGTGGACTCACTGACAAGAACGCAATCAGCGCCGCGCACGCAAATCGCGCCGCAACTTTGCACACGTTCTGGGACGGTTTTATCCGCAAAGGACCGAGCCTCCGTTTACATTGATGATTTCACCGGTCATGAAGTTGGCCAGGTCCGACGCCAAAAAGAGGATTGGCCCCGCAATCTCTTCCGCCGTGGCCGGCCGCCCCAGTGGAATTACACTCGCCGCCATCTTCTGCCCGGCCTTGGTGTCCAAGACCGGGTTCGACATGTCCGTTGCCACCCAGCCCGGCGCCACGCAGTTCACCAGAATCCCGTGCCGCGCCAACTCCGTCGAAAGACCCTTGGTGAAGCTGATCACTCCACCCTTCGTCGCGCCGTAGTGGGTATGGAACGATTCGCCGCGCTGGCCCGCCGTCGAACTGATCGGAATGATCTTTCCGGACTTTTGCTTGATCATCTGCGGCACGGTGAAATGAATGATGGAATAAACGCTTGTCAGGTTGATGCGCACCATATCGTCCCACTGCTTTTCCGTCATCTTTTCGA
>UEXQ01000084.1_pt1 | contig 31580 bp, 28 predicted proteins | sample 4301111 | NCBI WGS metagenome assembly UEXQ01 (sample SAMEA4773181, study PRJEB27434) | metagenome | biome: 2259; feature: agricultural soil; material: soil | place: USA | collected 2014-09 | depth 0.25 m
CCACACGCCGATCAACCAAGCCTGGAAGAATCGAAGCACTAGATAAGCCGCTAAGAAAAATGCCGCACTTATGAGCGACCCTGAAGCCAGACCAGCGAGCAAAGCCAACGGCAAGCCATGCGTGAACAGCAGACCCAAGTAAGAAGCTGGCCGGCAGACCCGCACCGTTCTGGCCCAACGTGACTGGTGTTCCCAGAATTCTCGGAACGTCGCCGCCGGGTACATCGTTTCCACGATCTCTCGCGCGATCAACACGCGGCCGCCGGCTTTGGCCACTCGGTTCCCGATCTCATAGTCATCCGCAAGAACATTGGCCAGCGCCTCGTATCCGCCGATTTTCGCGAGCCACTTTTTCGTCGTGGCTACCGAGGCTCCCAGCGCAAACGTCACTCCTTCTTTCCAGTCCGCCACCAGGGCGCCAGCTGAAAAATCCGAAGCTACTCCCAGCGCTTCCACACGAGCCCATAGACTCTCTTGCGCTATCCCCCGATACAAGCAGCTCACCACGCCGGTTCCCGTTCGTTCGAAGGGCGCAGCCATTTCGCGCAAGTACGTCGGCCCGACTCGTACATCGCCATCGCTTTGGACCAATAGTTGGTGTTTGGCTTCGCGCGCCAGCAACGCCAGGTTACTCACCTTACGGTTAGAACCAAGTTGCGCCGCGCCCGATAGCAGGCGCATGCCGCGCTGCGGAAATTCCTGCATCAGGCTGCGAATCAACGGCACGGCAGCATCGTCCAGGTCGTTCACACAAAATAGAATTTCGTATTCCGGATAGTCCTGCAGGCAAAAACTCTTGAAGTTCTCGTAGGAAGCGAAGTCAATGCCACGAACCGGCCTCAGCACGCTGATCGGAGGCGTATATCCGCCAAGGCTTTTCTTGCGTTCGCGTCTGAAAAATCGAATTGTGGTGAAGACTGCGACCAGATAGTAAGTAAGGGAGGCCAGTGGGAGGAGAAAAATCACTGCGCGCCAAATGGGCAGGCCCACCATCGCAAGCGCGCTAAGAGTTGGAAACGGCAAGATTAGACTTCCGCGTTCTCGCGCAACACAATCTTGTCGCCGCGCAATTCATAACGGCTGTCGCGCCACGCGGTTTTGGCGCCGGTGTAGCTCGCAGCCCACACAATGAATCCGAGCAGGTCTCGCAGCGGATAAAGCCAAAACTGAGCCAGCGCTACTCGGTCGCGTACTACGCCCCAACCCACAATCCACGATTGGAGCAGGCGATTCAACATCGCCGCGCCTAGCAAGCTCCAACCAAGCACTGGCATACCAAGAGAAAGTCCCGCCGCAAGCCCGATCAGCCCATAGGGGATCGCAAAGATCAGCCCGCTTCCAAAATGCCCTTTGCGGCGCGAATAGCGGGTGGATTTGGCCCATCGCAGCTGGTTTTCCCACATTTTGTGAAAGTTCTTTTGGCTCACGACGTGATCAATTACGTGCTCGGAAAGCACGACGCGATAACCGGCATTGGCGATCAAGTTGCCGATCACAAAGTCGTTCGCAAAATAGTCGCCGATCGCTTGATAGCCGCCGATTTTGTTCAAGGCACCTCGTTTTACGGCAATGGTCGGACCTAAGCCAAACTTCATGCCCTCGAGCAGATTGGCGACGAGAACGCCCGCCGTCATCTCCACCGACATACCGATGGCGGTCAATCCGGCCCAGAATCCCGCAGCATTCTTGCCGCGATACACGCAGGTGACCATACCGACATTCTTGTGCAACAACGGCGCTACGACTTCGCGCAGGTAGTTCGGCGCAACCTCGACATCGCTATCGCTGGTCACCAGAATTTCGTGCGTTGACACTTCGGCCATGCGATAAAAGCAATATGCCGGTGGATTCGGCCACGGCGGCTTTCCTGTGACCAGAATTCTGCACGGAATGTCCGGATAACGCGCTCTGAGCTCCCGCACCAGATTTAGCGCTGCGTCGTCTTCTTCGTCGGCCGCAAACAGAATTTCGTAAGAGGGGTAATCCTGGCGGAAAAAGCTTTCGATGTTCTCGCGCAATTGCGCTTCCATTCCATGGACCGGTTTTAAGATCGAAACCGACGGAAATTCTGAGTTATCAATCCTGTTGCCGCTAAACTCCTTCGCTTCGCTGCGAAAGCGGACAACGCCTGCGATGGTCAGTAACAGAAAAATAGTCGATGTGAGCGTCCCGAGAAGAGACAATCCGAGGAAAAAATATGCGAGCGAAATCATATCCGGGCTCCCGCCGCGGGTTCTTCACTGTCTGCAGTCAAGAGTCCGCTAAAGTAACCAGCGGCATCTTCGGGCAGCTCGCTGATCAGGTCGTTGGCTCCCGCTTCGGCGAGTTCGCCGAACCACTTTACCGGCGCAAAGCCAACACACTTCATCCCAGCCGCTCGCGCAGCGACTATTCCGGCTATTGAGTCCTCCACCACGACGCAGCACTCCGGACGCACACCGAGCTTCGAAGCCGCGACCAGGAAGATATCCGGCGCCGGCTTTGGCATGTCCGGTTGGTCCCCGGTTACGATCGCGCTGAACTTTTCGAGGATTCCGAATTTCTCAATCGCGTCGTAAGTGCGGCCACGCCCGGCGGAAGTTGCCAGTGCACAAAGAATTCCGTCTTCGTTCAACTGATTGAGAACCTCCGGAATTCTCGGCTTGGGGAGAAGGGATTGTGCCTCGAGGGTATAGAGTTCGTCTTTCCGGCGCCCCAATCTCTCCATTTCATTTGCGCTAATCGCACCCAGGTAGTACGTCAGAATCTGGCGCCTGGGATGCCCGGCATAGAGAAAATCCAGATTCAACGCCGCCCGGTCCAGTCCCTGCTCAACCAGCAGCTTGGTCCAAGCGATCTCGTGAATGGGGTGACTATCGGCCACAACGCCATCTAAATCGAAAATCACGGCCTTCAGTGTGGGCTTGCGAGTTGTTCCAACACTCTCTTCCGCAGAATGAACCGGCCTAAATACCATTGGCCTGCTTCATGCGCTCGCGAATCGCCAGAAAAATCGCGTGTGTGGCGCAAAGGTGTGCGTCTTCAATGTGCTGCATGCTGTCTGATGGAACCACGAGGCACAGATCGGCGAGCGGCTTCGCTTTACCACCGGCGAATCCGGTCAGCACCAGCGTCTGCAGACCGAGTCTTCGTGCTGTTTGCAGTCCTTTCATCACGTTTGGCGAATTCCCGCTGCCGGAGATTGCCATTGCGATATCGCCCTTTTCCGCCAATCCCTCGAGTTGTTCGGAAAAAATATCTTCGTAGCTCTTGTCGTTCGCCCAGGCGGTAATCAACGGGATGTTGTCGGTCAGCGCAATCGTTTTCAATCGCCGCTCACGCCCGGCAATCGTGCCTTTGCCGATATCGCATGCAAAATGCGAGGCCAGTGCTGCGCTTCCGCCGTTTCCAAAGAGGAATAGTGTTTTCCCGCATTCGTATCCACGCCATATTGCTTCGACCATTTGGTCGATGATGGCGTGGTCGATGTGCTGCAAAACCTCTTGCACGGCCGAGAGGTATTCCTTAGCCGCAAATCCGGGCGCAGTTGTAACCGAGTTTGTTTTCGTGATTGCCAAGAAATCACCGCATTTTGAGGCTATTGAAATTATATACCCTGTGTGGGAGAGCGTGCTTTCAATTGTTCTTTACGGCCGCTAATTCGCACTTCGAGCCACACCCGCAGTGCCATTCATGCCGTCGTTGTGGACCACCTCGGATCCACTCTCAGTCAGCGTGACCGGCATCTCTCTCAATCCCGCCAACGCGCTGCGAACCTGCTGTTGTTTGGCTGGCTCGCAACTCAATAACAAAAATCCGCCTGACCCGGCGCCCAACAATTTTCCTCCGGCCGCACCCGCTTCCCGCGCCGCTCTATAATTTGTCTCAACTACATCATTCGTAATTCCACTGGCCAGTCCGCGCTTCAGCTTCCATCCCTGATCCAGAATGTCGCCGAACGAATCGAGACTGTCCTTCTCCAAGGCGTTCCGTAGTTCGCTCGCTAGTTCCACCATTTGCTGCACGCTGCGGAACTTATCCTTGTCCGCCATGTTGCGACCTTGCTCGCTCAAAATCGACGCCGCCGGGCGCTCCAGCCCGATATAGAACAGCATCAACCGGCGCGATAATTCTTCTCTAGTTTTCGCCGAGCACCTCACCCGATGCACCTCGACCGTCTCATCCGGCCTGAACTGAATAAAGTTCAATCCCCCATAGGCCGCCGCAAACTGATCCTGTTTTCCGATCGGCTCTTTTGCTCGCTCGAGTTCAATTTCGCACGCCGCAGTTGCGAGTTCCTGCGCACTGGGCCTCTTGCCTGAGCGAGCCCAAAGCGCGTGCAACAACCCCACGGTAAACGCGCTGCTCGATCCCATGCCCGTTCCCGCCGGCACATCTGCAAAACTCGCAATCTCCATTCCCCGTTCGATGCCGACCAGATTCAAGCACTCCCTCACCAATGGATGCTCCACTTCCGCCGCGCTGGCCACATCTTCGGTTCTCGAATACTTGATGCGAATTTTGTCGTGAAAGTAGGGATGAACCGCGATGTACATCGCTTTGTCGGTCGTGCAACTCAGCACGGCACCGGGGCTGCGGCGGTAAAACTCTGGCAAGTCACTTCCGCCGCCGGCAAAACTGATTCGAAATGGCGTTCTGGTCAGAATCACGCGAGCTTCGCTTCCAGCGCTGCCAGTCCGGCCGGGCTGCCCATGTCATAAAACGGCTCGCGAGTCACCCACGCGCGCAGTTGTCCCCGCGCAATTAGCTGCGGATAAACCTCTTCCTCCAGCGAACACTTCTGCTCCGCGGGCAAGGTCGCCAAAACCTCTTTTCTCAACACGATTACACCAGCATCAATATGCGTCAGCCCAGCCGGCTCTCGCTTCCGATACGCCGTCACCATCCCATCTTTGCTCAGACCCAAGTTCCCCGGAAGTCCGCTCGTCGGCACGTCTGCATTCTCAACGGCCGGCTTCTCATAAGCCACAATCATCGCGGCGCAATCCGCACCGCCAAAGTCTCGCACCAGCCCCGCATAATCAATGTCCAGATAAGTGTCCCCGTTCACCAGCACGAACCAATCACGCAGCTTCACCTCGGCATTTTTCAGGGCGCCGCCTGTCCCCAACGGCGAAGGTTCATAGGAATATTCGACGCGGCCACCAAAACTCTTCCCGTTTGCAAAATACTGTTCAATTTGCTCGCCCAGATACGCAACCAACAGCAGCGCGCTCCCAATCCCACCCTTGTGCAACAACTCCAGTTGCCACTGCAGGAACGGCTTCCCGGCAACCGCGATCATCGGCTTCGGAATCGTCTCCGTGATCGGCCGCATGCGCGTTCCAAGTCCTCCGGCCAGGATTACCGCTTGCCTTTCATTGGGCAAACCTTGCGTCAACGCCATCCCCAGGTAGTTTATTTTGCAAAAAAAGGATTGCAGTCCGTGACAGGGCAGCACTCACCCGCCAATCGCGGACATCGGTCAGAATATCATGCAGTCGCTGGCGAGCCTCGCGTCTCCATGGTCACAGCGCCGTCATTCCATGCGTGCTAAACTGTTTTTTCGCTTTTCAAGGCGTTCGGGCCACACACACGCATTCCGAGACACTCCGATTTCATGACAGCAGCCGCCCGACAGCGATCCTTGAACGCAACTTGCTGACAGCGATCGCCTCCACGTATCTAGTCATACAGGCCGGCGGACGGATCATTCTAGGGAACAGACTGTAAATTCGGCATTCCCAGGCACACATCTCCGGAGTCCGCCACAATTCACCAGGCTAGCTTCTTATATGGGGATCTAACTCGGGCAGTAGCGCTCAGCCGGCCGCAACCAGCGCCACACCAACGCATACCAGGAGCACACCGACCCAGCGCGCGGTTTTCACTTCTTCCTTCAAAAGGTACTTTGCGCCCAGCGCGCCCACCACGTAACTCAGCGCCGAAATCGGAATTACAAAACTCAACGGATGCCACGAAAACAAAATCAGCAATGCAAAAAACGACGCCGCCATCAGTGGAATGCCCAGCAGGAACCAGCCGTTGCTCATCACCCGCCCGATGAACACCAACAGTTCCCGGGGCCGCATCCGCTTCGGCTCTCCGGTCTTCTTCGCGCCGTGCGAGATCGCAATCTCGCCGCCGGTGCTTCCGCAGATCAGGACAAACAGCAGCAGCACCGTCAGCATGACGCCACCGCCTTCCCGGCAACCTGCTCCGCACACTCGGTTGTTCGTGGCTTCGTCTGCCCGACCAGTACCACGCCGATGCAAATCAGGAACACGCCGATCCAGCGCTTTGTCGAAACTACTTCGTGCAACACGACCACTGCCAAAAATGTCTGCAGCGCGTAGCCAAATGCTCCAGCCGGCATCACGTAGCTGTAATCCGCCCAGCTCATCACCGTCATTTGTGTGGCCATAAAACCCAGCAGGAACAAGATTCCCAGCCAGATCATTCCGCTTGTCACCATGTGCACCAGCGCGTGAGCGAGCCCGCCTCCGGTAAACTCCACCGCGCCAGCCTGGCTCATCCCGCGCTTCAGCAACAAGTCCCCGGTAACGGCGCACACCACCATCGCCAGGACCATGATCAGCGTCTTGATCCGTAGCCGTTTTTCGCTTGCCATGAACAAACTTCGTGTCGTCAGTCGTTGCCCGATGCCGGGGTCGCAGGCACACTGACCATCCGTTTCTCCACGTCGCCGCCCTGCCGTACCCACTTCCAGCGTTCCGCGCGCAACTTCAAGAAGCTCGTCGCCTCGTGATAGAGGCGCTTCCGTTCGTGACTGTCCCACAACGCTTCGCGCACGATGCGCCACACAACCTTAGGCCGGAAATAATATTCATCGTAGAAGCGGTTCACGCCCGCCATCATTTCCGCCTTGCTCAAATGCGGATACTCGATGTGCGGCAGTTGGTGTCCGCCGGAATCCGCCAACGCTTCCACGCGCAGGAAGCCGTCCTTGGACATCTGGTCATGCAGCTCCGTGCCCGGCATAGCATGCGCCAGCGAAACCTGGATGGTTTCGCAGTCCAGCTCTTTCGCGAAATCAATTGTCTTGTTGATGGTTTCTTTGGTCTCGCCCGGCAAACCGATGATGAAGTCGCCGTGCACCTTGATCCCGACCTTCTTGCAGTTCTTCATGAACTCGCGAGCCATTTCCACAGTCGCGCCCTTCTTGATGTTCTTCAGAATCTGGGCGTCGCCCGACTCAAATCCCACAATGAAAAGCCGCGCTCCGCCGTCGGCCATCGCCTTCAACTCTTCATACTTGCTGTGGCAACGCGCAGTGCACGACCACTGGAACTTCAGCGGCTTGAACCTTTGGCTTAGCTCGATTACCCGATCTCGCCGAATATTGAACGTGTCGTCGTCGAAGAAAATCTCTTTCATCTGCGGGAAGTATTCGAGCGTGTTCTTCACTTCCTGCACAACGTTGTCCACGCTGCGCGTACGCCACGCATGTCCTGAAATCGTCTGTGGCCACATGCAGAAAGTACACATCGCTGGGCATCCACGCGTCGTGTAAAACGACACAAACGGATGCAGCAGGAACGGCACGTTGTACCGTTCAATCTGCAGGTCCCGCTTGTAAATGTCGGTCGCGTACGGCAGCGCATCCAGCTCCGCCGTGTGCAATTGAGGGCGCGGTGCGTTCATCACGATGCGGCCGTCTTTGCGGAAGCAGGCTCCCGCGATCTGCTCCAACGGCTTGCCGTGCGCGTAGTCCGTCACCGCGTGGTCGAATTCCCCGCGCACCACAAAGTCAATGTCTTCGCTGGCGTTCAGCGTCTCTTCCGGCTTGATGTGTCCGTGCGGGCCCACAAACGCAATCTTTAACCCCGGATTTCCTTCTTTGATCTTGCGAATCAGCTTGATGTCGCTGTGAAAACCCACGGTGGAGGTGTACAGAACCAAAAATTCATAGTCCTTGCAGATCTGGATGGTCTGTTTCCAGTCAATTTTGTGCGGCGAAGCGTCCACCAGCCGGCTGCCTGGAATCATCCCTGCCGGGTACGACAGCCACACCGGATACCAATACGACTCAATCTCTCGTGTCGCGGGCCACCGCGAACTCGCTCCGCCATCGAAATTCTCAAAACTAGGCGGATTCAACAAAATAGTCTTCATTACATCAGGCATTCTTCACCCTCAGCTTCTGTTCCTTCCAATATCTGATCAGGATTTTGCCCAGGTCGGGCGGCGCTGCCCTGCCCTTTGGCCCCAGTGCCCCGATTACCTTTATTAGTTTACCCGACTTACCAACCGCCCCCAACAACCAAATCTTCTTTGTTTTCCATCCCTTATACGATGCGAAGCCCCCTCGAGACGATGCATCTCCCCGCAATTCCCAGTTCGGTGGCGTTTTACGGCTTGCTCGACGGGGCTGCGACTTCCCAGGCATGCCGGTGCGCGCTCTTCCATTCACATAGCATTAAATTAAAACGAATGCCCGGTATTGGGCCGCGTCATTCCAACGCTCACTAAGGTCTTCCTTCGGGTTGGCGGGATTTAGAGGGCCAATAGCAAGACGCAATTGAGGCGCATCTCTCCAAAGCAAGACAGCGAGGACATGACGGTCGAGCCCGCGGGCTCACACGTTGAGATAGATTTCAGTCTTTAAGGAGCAAGTGCCAGGATTTCGCGATGTCCGGCGGCGCCGCAACTCCCACCAGGTATCGTGGATACAAGGTTGCCCCATGATGTATTTGGCCATGCCGAATAATAACGAGAATCCACCGCGATCCAACGCGTTTGATCATAGCCGGAGGTCTTTGCACGCTCGCGAAGAGATTGGATGAGAAGCCGTTTGAAAGACTCCATTTTTCCCCCTGCGGGAGGATTTCTCCATTCTTTCGTCAGGTCATCCGATATGCAAACATTTTGTCTCGCGCTTGCCTCAGCCCGCGCTCTCTCCTGCACTGCCTCTTCGGCCTGGTCAACAGAAACACCGGACCAAACTACGATCGTGACAGAGTATTTGCCTGCGTCGCCCCCGCTCGTTTCCTTGTCATATGCCACATCCACCATACGGTTTACCGTGCCGCGCGGAGTGAATTCCGCAATGCTGCGGAAGTTATCCTCATGCGGCGGTGCCTCGTGAACCTGTTTCCAGCCGGGCTCCGTACCAACCGCCAAATCGATCAGCCGAAGGTACAGTCTCCGTGCTTCGCTCGCGTCCCTACTAGTCAGCATGAGGCAATGGAATGAGGTATTCGTCTGCGGAGGTCGCTTCGTCCAATCGATGTAGCAATCCTTCGCACCTGAGAGGAGGACGCGCGAGTGCCAGTGAGTACTGTCCCCCCGTGCGTCGCCGCGGATCTCCCAGAATCCATTGGCGGCCTTCTCAATGAGGTAGCTCAGGTCTACCCGCTCTACCTCTTGGGCATAGGAACCGCACGCCGCCAGAGTTAGCATGAGAACCAACACGTGCTTAACCCGCTTCATAGAAGCTCCTGAATTCCTGCCTTCAGCGGGAATTTGGGCTTGAAATTGCTGGCGACGGTGAAGAAGCTGTCGGGCATTCGATATTGTTCTTTTTCGCAGTTATAAACATCGCATCTTCATTTAGATTATTCCCGTTAAAACCGCGGTTATCAACACGCTCGCCCACCAAGCAGCGCGAACCAGAACTGTGTTCACAGGACCACCTACGGAATTCATGCGATCACCGCAACTGTCTCCAACACCTTCCGTGCCAGTGCTATGTCGCCATCAATTTCCGCGCGCACCCAGGCTTCCTCTCCGCGAACTCCTTTGGTGAAGATCTTCCAAGCATCCTCCGCGTTGAGCGTTACCCGGGTGTCTTCGCGGGGACCATTCTCTTTCGCATTTTGTGGCAGAGCTGATTCTGGGAGTTCTGCGAGCTTCCACTGGCTAACCTCCCGTACCAGCGCCCACTGCTTCTCCAACACTCCCGTCAACACCAGCCGCACCGTCGCCCCGTCTACTACCCTCGCATCCCGAAACGTCCACGGCAGCGCTCTCACAAACGTATCCATCACCGGCTCGAACAACCGCCTCTCATACAATCCCGGCCGTCCCGTCGCATCCCGAATCTGCTGCTGATGGTGCCACCGCTCCGTATACTCACGCGCCACATCAAACCACACCGGCGCGGGACCATCTCCTGCCCAACTTACTGGCGTACCGATGGCGAACGGATCCAGCCCGGCAAAGTACTCATCCGCCTGCCGCCCCACATGTTCCAACAAATCGAGCAGAAGTGGCGTGCTGATTCGCTGTCCCGCCTCCACCCACGACGCATTGATCTCATTGATAAACGCAACCAGCTTTTGGTAACTCGACAAATCCGCCGTCAGCGAAAACCCGTCTCTTCGCCGCGACAGATTACCCACGTCCCCACCTAGGATGTGCAGGGCCACATCTTTCACATTCCACTTACCCGCCGCTGTCGGCCGCGTCCACTCCTCCTCGCTTAGCCCCTTCAACAGCGACACCAGTTCCCGGCGCACTGGGCCAAACAACTCTCCCGTCCGAATTGGCCGCAACTCGAGCAATGACTTCTCCTCGCCCACTTCTCATCCTCTGCAAAGGCGATCGTTAAATGTGTGTGTGTGTAGCTCGCATCAAACGCTCCAGGACTTCTGGCATCCACCCGAGGTGCTCCGGTTTCATCAGCACCGACCGCAAACACGTCACCGTTTCACGTCCGTTCTCCGCGCGCAGGTGCTTCCAGAAGTCTATGGGCAACTCCGCGACCGCCAAGTGCAGACCTTCCTGCGCAGCCGCCTGGAAAAGTCGCCGCGACCTCACGGAAATCTCGCTCAGTGAGTCGCCTGCTGGTACGAAACACAAAATATCCAGTTCAGGTTCAAAGGCCGGCACGAATTTTTCGTCGCTGCTTATTGCCCGCCAGAACTTCTGCGCTGCTTCTCTTCCCTTCTCCAAGCCTTTAGCGAATTCTCCACCGCGTTTTAACGGCAACAGGTTCTGCGTCGCCCACAGCGCCGCGGCGGCCGCTCCCGGCCGAGAACACTCCAGGCTGATCTCGCCTAGATGAAGCTCTGCAGAACTGAAATATGTATACGGCGAATCGTGTTTGTACAGCCGACCAGCACCCGGATCGCGGAACAGCACGCATCCGCACCCATACGGCTGCAGGCCGTGCTTGTGCGGATCAATCACAATCGAATCCGCCTCGCCAATCCGCTCGAAGCTCGCCGCCGCTTTCTCACCCAGGTTCGAAGCCAGCGCAAAATAGCCTCCATAGGCGGCGTCAGCGTGCACGCGAAATCCGAACATCTCCGACAATGTCAGAATTTCCGCGAGCGGATCGACTGAGCCCGTCGCCGTCGTGCCCATGGTCGCAACAACCGTTCCAACATCGCCGCGCGCCACGCGCTTCGAAAGCGCGTCTAGGTCCATCCGTCCGAACCGGTCGCATTCAACCTTTTCAAATGGCAGCTGCAGCACACTGGAAATGCGCGAGTGCGTGTAATGCGCCTGCTGGCTCGCAAGAATTGTCTTGCCTGAATGCAGCTGTCCCGCGACCCAAAGCGCTTCCAGATTGGCCATAGTTCCGCCACCGCAGAGGTGGCCAAGGAATTCCTTCCATCCGAACATCGCAGCGATTTCTGTGACCGCTTCTTTTTCAAGCGCGGAAGTGGCGCGGCCACCGTCCAATGCGTGGTTGTTCGGATTGATGTACATCGCAAGCGAATAGGCAAGCCGGGCGACCGGATGCGGCGGCTTCAACATCTGGCCTGCGTACAGTGGATGAAAATAAGGATAGTTGTCTTGCAGTTTTTCCGCGAGTGCGAACAGCACTTCGTTTGTGCGTCCTTTGCCGGAATCAGAGGGAGCGAACTCCGGAAGGTGCGAAAAACCGGCGTCGAGTTTTTCCAACGCGCGGGCAAGGATTTCCAGCGAATCGCGATCAAGCACCATAGGCAGAAAATTCTACTGGAGAGTCTTCAGTATGAGAAAGCCGAGCGCGCACTGCTAGTTACTGCAGAACTTTGTCAAGCTGGCCTGCGGTCTTGAGAAGATCGAGCTGAGCCTGTTGCCGTCGAAATGTCGCATCGAGCAGCGCCATCCATTTTTCGTTTTCATCGAGGCGCGCTTTTTCGACTTCGCGCAGGCTCGCTTTGCCTTCTTCAAAGCGGGCCTGCAGCTGCTGCACATCTTGCTGCGCCAGTTGCAGTTCCAGCCGCGCCACTTCCTTGCCGGCATCGGTTTCGCGCACGTGCCGCGTCTTTCTGCGCACGTCCGCACTCACCTGGTTTTGCTTGTTTGCCAACGTAGCTTTCGACGCTTCCAGATTCGTCTTTGCCAATGCGACGTTGGCTTTGACGCTGGCGCTGAAGATCGGGACTTGCGCCTGTACGCCCGCGTTGTAGTTGTTGCGCTGAAAATGATTGAAGAACTGATCGTAGTTGTTGAATCTTGCGAGCAAGCTGTAGACGCTAACGAATTCCAGAGTGGGCCAATAGCCGCGCTTCTCGCCGGTCAGGCGAAATTCCTTTGCGCGTACGTCGGACTGCGCGAGCCGCAAATCGGTGTTGTCCTGCATGGCTAGAGCGATCAGGTTCGCGCCTTCTTGCTCCGCTGCGCCGGGCAAATCTTCCGGCGTTACCTCGATCGGCTGCTCGGGCGCAAGCCCGCACTGGCTGCGCAAGAAGATCTCCAGCTCATCTTGCCGTCCTTGCAACTGCAGCAAGCGTTGCGCCACCTGGGCCTTAGTCAGTTGAGCGCGCGTCACTTCGACTGGCAACTCAAATCCTTCACCGGCCCTTTGCTGAACCACACCCAGAATTTTGTCGGCGCTGTCTTGCTCCTTGCCCAGCAATTCCGACGAGTGACGTACCTTCACTAATTCGAGATACGCCGAAGCAGTGCGCACGATCGCCGAGTTGCGCGCGTCTTCCAGAACAATCTTTTGAGCTTTCGCCTGTTCCATCTGTTCTTTGCCCTGTCCGCGCAGCGGTTCATTGAAGGCCTGTTCGGTGTAGGTGATGTTGAAGACGGAAGGAGCGCGGCCGCCGGGCGTTTCCGGGATACCGTAGGTGTAGCCCGCGCCGGAGCCAGCGTAGAGATTCGGCAGGAACTGCGCTTTGCTGATCATGACGGCGCGGTCGGCGATGCTGGCCTGAATCTTCGCGACCTGAATGTCCTTGCTGTTTTGCAGCGCCAGCTCGATGGCGCGCCTCAGTGTAAGAGCAACCGGCTGTGGGGCCCCGGCATCCTGCGCAGGCAGCGAAGTTCCGCACCACGATGCAAGCATAGCAACAACCAGAAGGCGCGTGATTCTGCGCATGGGTCCTCCACAAAAAGCGGCCGCAAGGATGTGAAACCTTCCAGAAAATCTACTCGTAGCGCAGCGATTCGATCGGCTGCAAGCGCGCGGCTTGGTCCGCCGGTAAATACCCAAAAAACAATCCGGTGGAGCAGGACACAACGAACGCGACGATGACACTCATGCCGGAAATAGGAACGCGCAGGTTCGCGGGCAAAAAGAACTGCGCTGTCACCGGCACGGCCAGCCCGATGAGGATCCCGATCACTGCTCCACCACCGCTGATCAAAAACGCCTCGATCAAAAACTGGTACATGATTTCGCGACGTGCGGCGCCGATGGCCTTGCGTATGCCTATTTCGCGCGTTCGTTCCTTCACAGTGACCAGCATGATGTTCATGATGCCGATACCGCTGATGAGGAGCGCAATGAACGCGATGACGATGAGCACTATGGTGAGAGCGAGAGAAATTTTCCGTGCGGCGTCGAGAATTGCAGTGAGCGTCTGCACATCGTATTCAGCGGCGGGAGGATGGCGGCTCTTGAGAATTTGCGCCACTTGCCGTTCTACTGAGGGCACATCCTCCGCGCTCGCGGCCTGCGCGTCGAGCACGCGAATCACATCCACGCCGGTGTAATACTTCATCAGGCCAAACGGAATGATCACCGATTCGGCCTGTATGTCGGAAAGACCAAAAGTTTCGACGCGCTCGACGAAGACGCCGATTACGGAAAAGGTGAGTTCACCCATGCGGACCGTGCGGCCGAGCGGATTTTCCTGTCCAAAAAGCCGAGCCGCAAGTTGTCGTGTGATGAGGCACACTTTGTCGCGCCGCTCCATATCGGTCGAGTCGAAATACCTGCCGCGCAAAATCAGTAGACGACGAATCTCTTGATAGCCCTGCGTGACACCGATCAAATTGACGGAGCGCTCCACGCCCTTAGCGATGACCGACATGGGCAATTCGCGTAGGCCGGCTACCTGAACTACCTGCGGCACGGAAGTGCGAATCGCCTCCATGTCGTCGAGCGTCAATTCGTGGCTCAGAGGCTGTGCTTTGTCGGGAGTCTTGATCATTTCGACCCAGACCAGATTCGAACCGACACTTTCAATTTGTTGGAGGACGAACCTTTTGCTGGTGAGTGCGACGGTAACGACGAGAACGATCGAGGCGCTGCCGATAATGACGCCTAGCGAGGTCAAGACGGCGCGTAGCTTGTTGGAGCGCAGGGCGTCCAGCGCGACGGTGAACGTTTCATGGAGGTCCATCATAGAGAGATCGTCAAAGAATCCGTCGCCAACATTAGTCCCGCTGAAGCCGCTTGAGGGCTTCGTTGGCGAAGCGGTTTTTGGGTTCCAAATTCAGCGCTTCCTGATATTCCTTTTTCGCAGACTCCGCATCGTTCTGATTTTCCTGAATCCGCCCCAGCCAGTAATGGGCCATCGCCTTCGACGGGTAGTTGTTACGCTTGGGCGCGCGCGCTATGTATTCGCGGAGCAGCTTCGCGGACTCCGCCGGCTTTTGCTTTTGCAGCACCAGAACCACGCCGCGGAAGAAATCGCCGCGGGGATCGGCAGCGTGAGCGCGCTCGCCTTCCTTTATGACAACGGCGAGCCCCTCAGCTCGATCACGCTTCATGTAGTAGTCGCCGATGTCGTAGATCAAGTCAACCGAGTTCGGATGCAGCGCCAGCGCCTTTTGAAATTCAGCGTCGGCGGCGGCGTAGTCCTTCTTCTGACGGCGGCAATTTCCCGCAGCGTAGCGGCCCTCGGCTGCGTCCAACGAGCTGAGCTTCTGAATTGCGGGCCGAGCTTTGTCTTCTCCGCCCCCCGCGATGCCTGGCGCACTGCAATCAAACTCAATCATCGCCTGCATCGCGGAGAAATTGTGTTCGTCGAGTCGCACGGCGCTAGCAAATTCCTTGCGAGCTTTCTTGGCCAAAGAGAGCGCGCTGAACCAGCCGGAGCGGTCGGCTTTCTCGCCATAAGCACGGCCAAGCAATTCGTGATATTGCGAGTTTTGCGGTTCCAACTTGACGGATGTTTCCCCGGCGGAGATAGCCCGATCGAACTGCTCGCTCTCGAAATAAGAGCGGGCGAGCAGGTGCTGCACCGCCGCGTCGTTCGGGGCAGCCGCCGCTGCCTGGTTCAAGACGGCGATCGCCTTGGCGTAATCGCCGGACGCAAAGAGCGTTTTGGCTTCCGGCGGGACATCCGCCCGTGAAGCGCAAGCGCAAAATGTCAGCGCCGCCATACAAACTGCGGTTACGCGCTTACTGGCCATCCTGATGCCCCTGAATATACGCACTCTCGGTATTCACGATCTTCACGCGCATGCCGTCCTGCAAGTCAATGTCGCCAGGCAGAGCGATGAGGTCCTTGATGTCCAAACCGCTGACCACCTCATAGTGATTGGCGTCGGAAATCCCGATCTGAATTTCCCGCTTTTCCAACACTTTTTTGCCGACTCCGTTCTTGACCACGAAAACGTAGCGCTTGCCGCCTTCCGAGGCTACCGTACCGCGCGGTACCACCAACACATTGTTCCGCTCCTTAGAATTGATGCGGACGCTGACGTTTACGTTGGGCAGGAGTTCGAGCTTGTCATTGTTCACGGAGCACAGGAGCTCGCCAACGCTGCGGGTACCGCGCGGCACCACTTGTTTGGGCACGACTTCGGTCTGGCCCTGCCATGCGCGGTTCGGCAGCGCGTCCCACGTGATGCGAACGGGTTGGTTCGGCTCGAGCGCGCCGATCTCAGGCTCATCCACAAAGGCGCGCACACGCACTTTGTGAAGATCGGCCATTTCGGCCAGCAGGTCGCCGGCTTTCACGAAGTCGCCCTGGCGCGCGGGGAACGAATAGAGAGTGCCTTCAATCGGTGCGGTGATGCGCCCGTCGCGAACCTTTGTTTCAAGCGCAGCCACTTCGCTTTGCGCTTGCTGAATCTGCAGGCTGCTGACGCCGGAACTGAGATGTACGCTGCGATCGAATTCCTGTTTGGCTGCGGTCAAGCGCGCGACTTCCGCCTGCGCTTTAGCAAGCTCGACTTCGTTGGCGGCAAGTTCGTCTTTCGTGGCGGCCTGCTGCGACAGAAGGCGCTGCAAGGCGTCGTGGCTGCGCTGCAAGCGGTCGCGTTCGGCAGTGGCTTTCGCCAAATCGCCTGTGACTTTCGCCGCTTCGTCCGCGCGGCCGCCGGAGCTGGCAGCGCGGAAATCATCCTGCGCCTTCAAAAGGCGGGCGCGGGCTTGCGCGAGCGATGCTGCGGCGTCTTTCACGTTAAGTTCCAGGAGCAGCTGCCCCTTTTTGACCTGCTGGCCTTCGAGGACGTACACCTGCTGCACAAATGTGTCGAGCTGGGCCCGCATCACGTAGGGAGCAATGGGCTCGACTTTGCCATTGCTGCTTACGGAAGAGACGATGTTTTCGCGCGTGGGATAAGTAGCGGAGAGCTTGGCGACAGGTTGCCGCCCGCTCAGCAGAACCAAAACATATGCCAGGACGGCGGCTGCCAGAAGGAACATCAGGATTCTGTTGCGCAGTCTGCGGTCCATGGGTTTGTCGTTGCTGCTCCTCGTTGCGGCACACCGCCAGAAGGGCCAAACCTGGCGCGCCTCGATTCATGATGCAATGTCCGGGGTCGGTGTTGCCATCGCTGGCAGGCGCGGATCCTCCATGTTAGCAAGAGCGGCGGAACTTGCACCACCGAAAGGGCGGGGAAAGCATTCGTTGCTGACAATTCCTGACCCGGAAGTTCAACAAGAACGCGGTGAAAATGGAGGAGTAGGTTAATCTTCTTGAGCCGTGAAATTGGTGAAGAGGCGGGGACCGTGATTGAAGCGGTAAATCTACGCAAGACGTTCCAGGACAAGAAGCGCGGAGAAGTAAAAGCGGTGGACGACGTCAGCTTTGTTTGCCGGCCGGGTGAGATTTACGGGTTGTTGGGAGCGAATGGCGCAGGCAAGACCACTACTTTGCGGATGCTGGCCACGATCCTGGAGCCCACTGGCGGAACCGCGCGGCTTTGCGGGCACGACATCGTCGAGCACCCGGAACGGGTCCGGCAACATTGCGGATTTCTCTCCACCGCAACGGCGCTCTATCCGCGCCTCACCGCGTATGAAATGGTGGAGTACTTCGGGCAGCTGAACGGTCTCGACTCGGGGACGTTGAAAAAGCGGATTGACGGAATCTTCGAGCGGCTGGATATGAATGGCTTTCGCGACCGTCGCTGCGACAAACTCTCCACCGGCATGAAGCAAAAGACTTCCATCGCTCGTACGCTGGTGCATGATCCTTCCGTGATGATTTTTGACGAGCCGACGCTGGGGCTGGACATCATGACCGCACGAACCATCATCGAATTTATCCGCGAATGCCGCGACCGCGGGAAGACGGTGATTTTCTCCACGCACGTGATGCGCGAAGTGGAAAAACTTTGCGACATCATCGGAATCATCCAGAACGGAAAATTACTGGCCGAAGGAACGATCGAGCAGCTACGCCAGCGTCACGGAATCAACGACATGGAAGAAATCTTCGTGAAAATCGTGACGCCGCACTACAAAGAGGCTGTCTAAAATGAGCCTGCGGAATATTGGAGTTGTCTACCGCAAGGAATTGAGGGAAGCCCTGCGCGACCGCCGCACCCTCATCACTACTTTCCTGGTGCCGCTACTGATGATTCCAGTCCTGGGAGCCGGGTTTACCGGTGTCATGTCGGCTGTGATCGGGAGCGCGAAACGAGAGAAAGCCAAGGTGGCGATCGTCGGTGGCGAAGATTCGCCGGTAGTCGTGGAAGCGCTGAAACGCAACGCAAAACTCAACGTGCGACCAGCAGCGGGAGACTGGAAAAATCAAGTAGTCGAGAAGGAGATTCGCGCCGCTGTCGAGATTCCTCCCCACTTTCAGGAGGATCTCGCCAAGGGCAAGGCGGGCACGGTAAAGATCAATCTTTACGGCGGAGAACTGAAGTCTGAAATGGCCGCGTCCAACGTGGAGAGCGTCCTGAAAGAATATCGCGATTCCGTTGCGACCGGGCAGTTAGAGGCAAATCACCTGTCCGCAGAGTTGCTGAAACCGTTCGATGTGAAACGGCAGAACATTGCACCGCCGGAAAAGACGGCCGGCGCCATCCTCGGCGGGATTATCGCCTATATGCTGATTCTGATGTGTTTGCAGGGAGCGATGAATCCCGCGATCGATCTGACGGCAGGCGAAAAAGAGCGCGGCACGATGGAGACGATCTTGTCGAGCCCCGTTTCGCGCACGCACTTGGTACTGGGCAAATTCCTGCTAGTCGTGACGGCATCCCTGGTAACAGCGATGTTGCTGCTTTTCTCCGTAAGCGTTTCATCGACCGTGCTGCAAAAATCGGGCGCGTTGAACCAAGCGGCCGATGAAGGCGAACCGGTGCCGCAACTAGCGCTGAAGCCGGCCGCAATCGGCTCCGTTTTGATCATGACCGTGCCGCTGTCGGTGCTATTTTCGGCGGGACTCTTCACCATTGCGCTTTTCGCAAAAAGCCACAAGGAAGCGCAAAGCTATATCGCCCCGCTGATGTTCCTGGTGGTGATTCCCGCCATATCCGCAATGCTGCCGGGCGTGGACCTTACGCCCAAATTAGCGATTGTGCCCCTGCTGAATGTAAGTCTTCTCTGCAAGGAGCTGGTCACCGGCGAATATCACTGGAACTACATTTTCATCATTTTTGTATCGACTTCCGTCTATGCAGCGGGTGCTCTCTACCTGGCGGTGAAGATGTTTCAGCGGGAGTCCGTGTTGTTCCGTTCGTAACTCACGAAAACGTAATAGAAACAAGAAACATTGGACTCCCTGAGTGCGTATCTGAAGCATGGCCCGGCTCATACGCATCCTCCTGATTCTGTTGTTCTTCCCTGCCGCCCTTTCCGCAGTTGCCGGTTGGTATGGAGCGCCCGGGTTCCTGCATCCGCAAAAGCGCGCGTTCACACCAGATATGGTGCGCGACGCGGACGTGACGTTTTCCCAAGTCGGCGCAAGACGGGAGGACTTCAACGTCAAGGCGCAGGACCGAACCGAGCTGTACGGCTGGAAAGTACGCGCCGCAAAACCCAACGGCGCCTGGGTGCTGGTGTTTCACGGAGTAGCTGACAACCGGTACGGAATGACCGAACATGCCCGCATGCTGCTGCAAGCCGGATACAGCGTGGTAATGATGGATCAACGCGCGCACGGGGCAAGCGGCGGCGCCATCGCGACCTATGGCTGGCTCGAGCGCAAAGATGCCTCGTCCGTGATCGACGCGCTTAGTGACTCAGAGCATCCCACGCATGTGTTTGCCTTGGGAAATTCGATGGGAGGAGGGATCGCGTTGCAGTCGGCAGGGTCCGATGGCCGAATCGAGGCTGTAGCCGCCGAAGCACCTTTTGCTGATTTGCAGGAGGCCGCTTACGACTATGCTGGATTGCAACGATGGCCGCTGCTGGGCAAAACGCTCTTCGCGCCCGGCGCGTGGACCGTCGTCTATCACGGCGAAAAGCTGGCGGGATTTCCGGCGAGTGAAGTTTCCTCGGTAAAAGCGGTCGAGCGGCGAGCCTTCCCACTGTTGCTGATCTGTGATGGCGCGGATGTGGTGCTGCCGTGCCGTCACTGCGAGAAAATTTTGCGCGCCGCGGCGGGGGGCACAAAGGAGCTATGGCGAGTTCCGGGCGCGCTCCACACGGGCGCGATGGGCGCGGCGCCGCAGGAGTTTCGCCAACGCGTGATGACGTTCTTCGAGAGCGAGCGGCTCAGACCGAGCCAGAACGCCGCAATTGCCCGGTAGTTCAGGTCGGGGAACAGAATGTCGATCGATTTCCGGTCGAGGACCGCGAGCGCCTGCCCGGCCGAACCGCAGTGGGTTCAAGCCGCCTTCGGTCGCAACAGCGACGCACAGCTTCCCTGTGGCCTGCTCATCGTTCATCACCAATATCGACATCGGCGCCAGCGAGCGGCGCGGTACAGCGAATTAAGGGCAACGTTTGTCTCATATCGATACGCAACGCATCCCGAGTTCCAAAAGCAAGCCGATGATTTAAATCTGGAATGCGTAGCTACAAGCTTAGGGCACGTTGTTTGAGGAATGGGTCTGTTAACCGGACTGTACGTTCCACACTGGAACGACGGCCACCGAGTTTTCGCGACAAGAGCGAGCTAAATCCCCGAACCTGTTCCGACGTTGCATGAATTCCCGTTTTGGAAATAGTGCCAAGCTTCAGTGAGGCGCAAAGCTGAGCATTCCTTCTTGCTCAGATCCCACAAGGAACGTTCCCCCTAGAACAAGAATTTCGTTTACTTTCCCGCGCTCGCCATCCGAATCGACGCGCTGCCAGGTCCGCAGGTTGTCTTCCGACTGATACAGGCCGCCATTGCCCATGGCGATTAGGCAATGAGATTCGGCACATGCGGGCGCGACCGAGGAAATAGAGGGCAAGCCGCTCGAAAGCAGTCGCCAGGTGTTTGCCTCTCTTGCAAAAACGCCTTCTTGCGTTCCCAACAACATCTCGCCATCGAACCCGCTCTGGCCATGAACCCAAAGAAGGCCCGTTGTCCCGACCGGAGTTTCAACGCGCTTCCACCCGCCTGAGCTTTCGTCCGACCACAGTTCGCCCGCCGCGATGGCCAATAACGAGCCTGCGCGGCCCGAGGAAAGATAGGTCACGGGAACCGGCAAGCCTCTCGTCAACGCTCTGCGGAACTCCTTCTTTTTTGCATCAAAGGTCCACATCGCATCGTCAGAACTCGCCACTAACTGTCCACCCGACTCCACCAAGAAGCCAATGTGCGGCTTCACGAGAAGCGTAACAGCCCTTCGACCGGTGGCACGTCTAGTTGTCGCTTGCGCTTTCACTTCGCGGAATGGGACGCCCTGCCAGCGTTGCAAACGTGAATCAAATTCCAGTAAGCCTCCGTCGAAAAAGGCCGCCCACCAGGCTGTAGAAGAGGAAAAGATCTTCCGCACAGGCCTGCGCAGTTTTTGGGCCGGCAACTGCGTCCACGTCTTGCCGCCATCTCCGCTATGCACGGGGAGCGAATTCCCGTCCGACAGAATGAGCAGGTCGCGCCCATTGGCGGCCAGCGCGGCCGCGGTGACAACCCGATGCGCGAATCCGCCATTCGATTCAAGGAACGCCGCTCCGCCGTTGTCGCTTCGCAAAATCCCTTGCGCGCTCGTGCCGGCCAGTATGATCTTGCCATTGCCATCGGGCAGCACGACCGCCGCGTTCGCGTCGGTATCGCGAGCCGTAACTCGTTTCCAGGTCTCGCCATAGTCCGACGTCATCCACAAACCTTCCGTCGTCGCCGCGTACAGCGTTTGCGCGTCGCTAGGGTCCTGCACGATCTGCTGCGTGCGCCGGCTGGAGTATGGAATTCCCTGTAACTTGGTCCACGACGCCCCCCCATCTTCGCTGCGATAGATTCCGGAACACGCGCTAGAGAAAATTCGCTGCGGATTCTGCGCGTCAATACGAAGGCTCATCACGTCAGAGTCGTCAATCATGCCCTCACGAATGGAATGCCACGTCTTTCCGCCATCGGTCGTCTTCCATGGCAGATGATAGGTCCCGATATAGATCGTTTGCGCATCGCGCGGGTCAATCGCCAGCGAATCGATATTTTGCAGTTCCGGATCGTCTGTCGTCGTGATTCGCTCCCAGCTCTTGCTGTCATCCGTCGAACGAAAGACGCCGCTGCGTGTTCCTGCGATCCAAACGCTGGGTTCTGACGCGGATTGCTCCAGCGCCCTCACTGCCTCGCTTCCCAGCCCGGCTGGCTTCCATTTTTTCGCCCCATCGACGCTTTCAAAAATCCCGCCGGCTGGAGTCTCGCGAAACCACACTGCCGCGAGCAATCGATTGGGATTTCGCGCGTCAACTACAATCCGTTGCACGACTGCATCCAGGCGGCCTCCGGCGCGGCCGCGCAATTCCCAGCGCTTGCCGCGATCGCCAGAAGCAAAAACGTGGCCGTCAGGCGTGCCCAGATAGGTGGTCCCATCGGAAGCCGCAGCCAGCGATATCACCATCCCGCCCGATGGTCCTAATCGTTCCCATTGTTGACCCAGAACAGGTGTCATACACGCAAAGCTCCACACAATCATCGAGAGCGATACGATCGTGAGAGATCGAATTGGCCGTCGCAAAAAGGAAACGGGCGCGGAGAGCATCAACTCTCCGAGCCCGTGAATCAGTTCATTGAGTAAACGAATCACGCGCCTCATGCAAAACACGGCACGCGATCCGCTTTCATGGGTTTAGTAAGTCGCGCCCTCCGGCACGATCACGAAGTCCACACGGCGATTGGCCTTTTCCTGGCCTTTCTCCTTCGAGGCTTCTCCCGTTCGGGTCGAAATGCGCGAAGCATCTACGCCCTTCTCGACAATGTACTTCTTGGCGAGATCAGCGCGGGTCTGCGCGAGTTTCGCGGCCTTCGGTTCTTTTGCATCTGCGTAGCCTACGATGACGAGTTTAGCGCTGGGATCGTTCTTCAAACGCAGGGCCACGTCGTCACCGACGCGCTTGCAGGCATTGTCAAACCGCGATGCGCCGGCCTTGTTGTAGCCGCAATCGCCGGCCTTCGCCGCCTGCGGCGGTGGCGGCGGTTGCTGCACGTCCACGGTGGTATTGGCATCAGCGGTGCCGCCCTTGCCGTCGCTCACCGAGCATTTCACGGTGTAGCTTCCGGCGGAGAGTCCGGTCGAATCGAAGGTCGCCTTCGGTCCATCGCCAGTCACCTGACCGCCGGTCGCGGTGTAGCTGTAAGTCAGAGGATCGCCGTCCGGATCGCTGGCTGTCGCGGTAATTCCGGTGCGCTCGCCAGGCATGATCGGACTGTGATCGGTCGCGCAAGAAATTGTCGGTGGCTGGTTCGGCTTCTTGGCCACCGTAATGTCCGTGGCGCAACTTGCCGTGCCGCCTTTGCCGTCGTCCACCTTCGCGTTGACCGTGTAAGTCCCCTCGGCCAAACCGGAAGTGCTGAAGCGCGCATCCGGACCGGTACCCTCCACGGTGCCGCCGCTCGCCGTGTAGCTGTAGGTCAGCGTGTCATTGTCGGGATCGCTCGCGTTCACGTGCACTGTAACCGTGTCATTCGAACCCGCGTAGACAGAAGTCGGACTTGCCGAGCACGCAGCCACCGGCGGGTGATTCGGCGGAGGGGGCGGATTCGGAATGCCGAAACGCAGCACGAGGCCGGTACCGAGGCGCAGGTTGTTCTGACGCGCGTTGGGATTTAGATTCGGCCCGCTGAAGTTCGTCATCAAGTAATCAATCTGCGCGAATCGCCAGGCGAGCATCTTGTTCAAAACCACGTCCACGCCGCCGCCGGCCGCCAGCGCAAACGCTTGCTGACCGCCCGACCCAGTTACAAAGCCATCACCATGCGAGCCACCGAACAAAAACTCGGCGAAGGGCACAAAGTGATCAAACCGCCGCAAATTCAGGCGTGGACCGAAAAGGTAGGTCTGCAATCCGCCGTCCAGCTTGTTGCCGTTGACGTTGCGGCTAAAACCGTATCCCGAATATTCACCTGTCAATCCGAGAACGCGGTTGAAGTTGTAAGTCAAACCGCCGCTCGCGCCTTGGTTATTGAAATTGTTAAATCCATCGCCCGGATTAAAGTTGATGTAGCTGTAGCCGCCATTCACTTCGAATTTCGGGACCAGTCTTCCAGGAGGACGCGTATCCTTCATGTCCTTGCCTGCAGTTGCAGCTTGTGGCCCTGGGAATGGCGTCGTCCGAGGTACTGCCGGGAGCGCGAAAACTCCGCTTCGGCTTGCTGATAGAGAAGCCGCCGGTGCTGCCGGAGCCTCCGTCGATGTCTCACCTGCCGGTTTTGTCGCGCCTTCATCTTTTTGCTGCGCAATAAGCGGAAACGCTAGTAACGCCCCCACCGCTGCCGCTGCACACCACTTACGCATATCCATCCTCCCCTAAACTCATTGATCGGACCTCAGTTAGCCCAAGCCCCCCCGCAAACAGCCGCGTCCAGAGGGAGCAGCGCAGCCTGTTGCCTTGTCCTTCTCTAGGCGCAAGAACAAGCCGCCTTGCTCATCCCTCACCTGATCCTGGTTGTTCCTAGGGAGGGACTGTAACGAAAAGACAAAGCGCGGTGCCAATAGCCTATGTCAATCCGTTCTTACTCCGCAAGTAATTCCTGGTTTTTTCAGGACTTTCCGGCAGCTGGATTCTCCGCGCGTTGCTACACTGAGAATGGTATGAACCATTTTTCAACGATTGACCTCAATTGGACCGGTCGCCCGCAATCCATTGCTTCGCTTCTGATTCAGTCGGAAGACACCCGCGCGCTTATCGATCCCGGCCCCGAGTCCACGCTCGAAACCCTGCGCGCGGCACTCCTGTCCCGCGGCCTCAGCTTTGCTTCGCTGGATTCGCTGCTTCTAACGCACATCCATCTGGATCACGCCGGCGCCACCGGTTCGATCGTGCGCGAAAATCCGAACCTCAAAGTCTACGTCCATGAATTCGGCGCCACGCACATGGTCGATCCCTCTCGCCTTCTGGCCAGCGCGGGCCGCCTTTACGGCGCCGACCTCAAAACTCTGTACGGCGAATGCTTGCCCGTTCCGGAAAACAATCTCCGTCCGCTCGAGGGCGGCGAAACCATCAGCGTCGGTCAGCGCAAACTCGATGTCTTCCACACGCCAGGCCACGCTTCGCACCACGTTGCCTTTTGGGATGCCGCTTCGCGGGTGGCCTTGGTTGGCGATAGCGCGGGTATTCGCATCGAAGGCAAACCCTATCTTCTACCCGCGACGCCTCCGCCCGACATCGACCTTGAGCTTTGGAACGCCTCTCTCGACACCATCGCGTCTTGGAACCCCGAGCGCCTCTTTCTTACCCATTTCGGCTACATCGACAATCCTGGCGAACACATTCGTCTCTACCGCCAACGCCTCCGCGATTGGGCGGCGCTTACCGAACGCCTGCTTCATTCAACGGAGTCTCCGGAAGCAGGTGAGCGTCGATTCATCGAGGAAATCTCCCGTGAGGTGCGCGGCGTCCTGCCCGCCGAGCCTGCCGAACTCTATATTTTTAATGGAGGCTTAGGGCTTTCCTGGCGCGGTCTCGTCCGCTACCTCAAGAAACGATCCTTGCAGGCGAAACCGCAGGCGTCCGCTTAACGATCTACGGCTCCTCGCAGCGCTAACAAACTCTCAGTTGGAGCCTTCGGAATTGGAATTAGCTGAAGGCGAATCTGCCGATGCAGATTCTTCTCGGGTGGTTTCGGTAAACGACGCAATAGTGCTCGTCATCGTGGATTCGGCGGTCTGCGCTGAAACAGGTTCAGCCGCCGGCTTTTCAGGAGCAGCAGTCGCCAGCCGCGCGCTAAGCGCATCGACTAGCAACTCCACAAGTTTCTGTGCGCCAGAACCATCCGCATCGCGATCCGGGTTGTACTGCGCAACATCCAACCCCAGCAACGTCTTTTGACTCAAAGCTTCGCGCAGCGCTGCGCGTACTTCTTCCAAATGCAGCCCACCGCTACCCGGCACGTTCACCGGCGCAAACTCTTCCTGCGCAATGATGTCCGTATCCAGATGCAACACAAACTCGCGTGATTCGGTGTGCAGATGCGTCAGCGCGTCTTGCGCGCTCTTCGCCGCGCCTTTTTTCTGAATATCAACCGCCCAAACATGCCGCATCGGCGACTTCGACAAAAATTCCTGCTCCGGCGGATCGACCCGCTCCAAACCGAACAGCAAAACGTCCGGCTCGCGTACTAGCGGCGATTCGCTGTAGAACCGCACGAGCTCCGGTGCGCCGCGTCCGATGATGTGCGCCACCACCATCCCGTCAATCCGCCCGGAAGGCGTAGATGCTGGAGTATTCAGATCGGCGTCACGGTCCATCCACAACAGATTGATGTGCTTGTAGTAGCGCCGCGCGCCCGCCAGCAGCCCGATCACTTGCGCGCAATCTCCGCCGATCACTAACACCAGCGCGCCGCTCTTGATCGCCGTCTCAGCATGTAATTTCAGGTCGTTGAGTCCCGCGACAATGGTGGGTAGATTTCGCGCTCGGCGGTGTTCTTCGTCGTCGGCAAACATGCGCGGCGGGCAATCGCCCAGGTCGGTCACTTCAAATCCTGCGGATCGCAGCTTATCCACCAGGCCAGCAGCTCGTAAGGCCGCCGAAGCTTTCTCCGTACCCGCGAGAAAAGCCGCAGCGCTAGAGCACGCACCTATCAAGGCAATCTTCTTCGGCTGACGGACGATTTTGACCGCCAAGGGTATCTCCTAAAGTTTCTGAAAAACTTTGCCCGCGCTTGCCTGACCCGACCTACTGCCCTGTACGGCGTGGAATCCCGTGCCGCGTCCAAGTTTCTTATCTGCGCGGAGCCGGCGCAATGCTCGCCAACTCTGGCGGCAGCGTGAATCGCACGTCCTCGCGAATCAAATCCAAGTCCCGCTGATCCGTGTAGCCATGTTCGGCGAGCCGCTGGCTGACCTGCTCTACCAATACTTCCGGCGCAGAAGCTCCGGCAGTCAGCCCTACGCTCTTCACGCCCTGCAGCCACGTCGGATCAATGTCCGACGCCGAATCGATCAGCTCCGCTTTCACGCCGCGGCGCTTGGCCACTTCCACTAGACGATTGGAATTCGAACTGTTCTGCGATCCCACGACCAAAATCAAATCTACATCCTGCGCCACCTGCTCGACCGCTTCTTGCCGGTTCTGGGTGGCATAGCAGATGTCATCGCTCTTCGGACCCACAATCTTCGGGAACTTCTGCCGCAGGCGCGCCACAATTTCTTGAGTGTCGTACAAGCTCAGTGTTGTCTGCGTCAGAAACGCCAGCTTGTCCGGATTGCTGACTTCCAGCTTGTCTACCGCATCCACCGAATCCACCACGATCGTCCGGTCGGGAGCTTCGCCCGAGGTCCCGATAATTTCCTGGTGATCCTTGTGGCCGATCAGGATGATCGTGCGATCCTCGCGCGCAAACTTCAGCGCCTCAAAATGCACCTTGGTCACGAGCGGGCACGTGGCGTCAATTACCTTCAGCGAACGCGACTTTGCTTCTTCGCGCACCGCCGGTGGCACGCCGTGCGCGCTGAACACCAGCACCGCCCCGTGCGGCACCTCTTCAATGGATTCAACAAAAATTGCTCCGCGCCGCCGCAGTTGCTCCACAACATATGTGTTATGAACAATTTCGTGGTGCACGTATACCGGCGCCCCGTAGGCCTCCAGCGCCAGCTCGACAATATCCACCGCGCGGACCACGCCCGCGCAAAAGCCCCTCGGCCTGACCCTCAGCAACACTTTTCCGTTGGATTCCGTACCCATCTCACTCCCATGTACACTATCGGCCCTGATCGCTGAAAGGGCGGATTATCAAAACTCTATCATAACCTACCCCGGCAGCAGCCTGCACCGCTTTTCCTTCCTGGTTGCCTACGATTCAGCCCGCCGCAGTAGCCCTATAATTAGCGCAACTTTTTCACGGCGAAGGGGTTAGAAAGGAGTGAGCGCCATTTCTTTACGGCGCGAGGGACTGCCGTGAAATCACGTCTGTTAGTTCTCACATGTTTAGCCGTTTTTGCCGGCATGGGCTTGGCTGGCTGCGATGACCGCGTCGTCTACGACCGCGACACCTCCATCCCGATTCGCAAGGGAATGACCTGGGCCTGGCGTCCCGCCGGCCCTCCGCCCGCTTCCAATCGCCCCGTCACCTCGCGGGACACCTTCAATCGCCGGCCACCCAATTATGGTGCAAATGGCGGCCCCAACTATGACAACGTCCCGTCGTACCAGCGCAATTCCTACTGGGAAAATGACATCGTTCGCAACCGAATCGCGCGCGCCTTCGAACAGGAACTCAATCGCCGCGGCTTGGTTCAGGTCAGCGATCCCGCCAACGCCGACTTCCTGGTGGACTATCAGTTTGCCGTTCAACCGCGCCGTGAACGCGTCGCCACTCCCGTGTATCCGTCCGGGCTCGTCTGCGGCTACTACGGCTGCTGGAACGGTTTCTACGGACCTCCGGGCTATTACGTCCACACCATTCAATATCGTGAAGGCACGATCGTCTTTGACCTGGTGGATCATCGCATCCACCGCTTGGCCTACCGCGCCGTACGGGAAAACGTCGTCCATCGCGACTCCTTCACGGACGACGAAGTGCGCGAAGGCGTAAAGCACTTGCTAAAAGGTATGAAACCGAACTGACCGCGGCGCCTTCTCTTTCCAAACGCGCCCCATTGAAGCGGCCCCGATTCGTCGAGGCCGTTTTCATTTTTCTTTCCCCGTATCTTGCGCTAGTCTTGTCTCAACTTCTGCCCCTACTCTGCGCAAAGCAGTTTCTGGAGAAAAACATTTCGGAGGAAGTCTCGTGTCCACTGCCGCGCCCGCACAAAATTCGACCCCGTCCGGACCGCAGCCTGCTGAAATATTGATGCAGGTCGCGACGGGCCATATCGTCGCGTCCGCTCTCTATGGAGTGCTCTCGGTAGGCATTCCGGACCTGCTGAAATCCGGCTCCAAGAGCGTGGCGGAGTTGGCCGTTGTCACCGGCACTCACGAAGCCGCGCTCTATCGCATCATGCGCGCCCTCTGCGCCGTCGGAGTTTTCTCGGAAAATCCAACGCGCACTTTTTCCTTAACGCCGGTTTCCGAGCCGCTCTGCAAGGACGGGCAAAATTCCATGCGCCAGATGGCTCTCTGGTTGACGCTTCCCTTCCACTTCGAAGTCTACGGAGAGCTCTGCCATTCGCTGCGCACCGGTGAAACCGTTTCGGAAAAACTCTATGGCGTGCCGTGCTTTGACTATTTTGCGCAAAACAAGGAAGTGAACGACGTCTTCAACGACGCCATGACCGAATTCAGCGGCAACGTAATCCCGGCGGTTCTCGAAGCGTACGATTTCGGCGGGCTTTCCGGAAAAACTTTGGTAGACATCGCGGGCGGGCACGGTAAAGTCCTCACCGAAATCCTTAAGAAAAATCCCGGCGTCCGTGGAATTCTATTCGACCTCGAGCGTGTGGTGAAGGGCGCGGTTCCGCGGATTGCATCGGAAGGACTCTCTGGCCGCTGCAGCGTGGCTCACGGCGATTTCTTCCAGGCAGTTCCATCCGGCGATGCCTACATCATGAAGCACATCATTCATGATTGGGACGACGCGCACGCACTGACCATCTTGAAAAACATTCACACCGCCGCGGCGCCCGACGCGCGCCTCTTCCTTATCGAAGCCGCTATGGCCCCTGGTAACGAACCGCACTTCGCCAAAATAGTTGACCTGGAAATGCTGCTGCTTCCCGGCGGATGTGAACGCACCGAGCAGGAATACCGCGATCTCCTCGCGCAAGCCGGTTTCAAGCTGGCGAGGGTGATCAAAACCAAGTCGCCGCTCGATCTGATTGAGGCCGTCCGCATCAATTAGGCACCGGACGCCGCTCCGATTCGCCCTTCACGTGTGCTTTCCATTTTCGGACCGCCCTCGTGTCATACTTTTCTCTACCCATGCCACGCGACCAAAAATCTTTTAGCAGTGCAGCATTCGCGACAAAGCTGGCTGCCTTTGGCCGCGAATTCCACTCGCGCCGATGGGCTCTCGGCACCAGCGGAAACTACAGTGTCGTAATACAACGGCAGCCGCTGCGACTGCTGATCACTTCTTCCGGATTGGACAAATCAGCGCTATCCACCAAGGATTTCCTCGAAATCGATCAGCGCGCCGCCGTTCTCAAAGGGAAAGGTAAGCCCTCCGCCGAAACCTTCCTCCACCTCGCGGTCGTCCGTGCCCGCAACGCTGGTTCCGTTCTGCACACGCATTCGGTTTGGAGCACCCTGCTCTCCGAGCGTTATGAGCCAGAAGGCGGCCTCGCTATCTCCGGCTACGAAATGCTCAAAGGGCTTGAAGGTGTGAAAACTCACCAGCATCGCGAATGGATTCCGATCTTCGCCAACGATCAGGACATCCCTTCTCTCGCCACAAAAGTCGAAGCCGAGTTGAACCGAGATCCCGCGTCCCACGGATTCCTTCTGAGCGGCCACGGGTTATATACTTGGGGAGAAGACTTGGCTCAGACGCGCCGCCACATTGAGATTTTTGAATTTCTGTTTGAAGTGATCGGCAGGCGCGAATTCGGTTCGCCGAATCACTCTTAGCCAAACGAACGAAGGTGCGCGATGGCCACCGTAACCATTCCCGACGAAAAGCGAACGCTCACCGAGGACGCGGAAATCCGCGACTACCTCGGCGGAATTGGCATCACTTACGAACGTTGGGAGCCGTCTCATGAACTCCCTGCCGGCGCTTCCGCGGCGGAAGTCCTGGCCGCTTACGCTCCGGAAATCGATCGCCTCAAAGCGGAAGGCGGCTACGTCACCGCGGACGTGATCGACGTTTCGCCAGCGACTCCCGGCCTCGATGCCATGCTCAACCGCTTCAACTCCGAGCATTGGCACGATGAAGACGAAGTCCGCTTCATCATCGAGGGCCGCGGCCTGTTCCACATTCATCCGCGCGAAGGCCGCGTGGTTTCCATCACGGTCGCGGCCGGCGACCTTCTCCGCGTTCCGCGCGGTACCTGGCATTGGTTCGATCTTTGCCACGAAAAGCGCATCCGCGCCATCCGTCTTTTTCAAGACACTTCCGGCTGGACGCCGCACTACACCGAAAGCGGCACCGATCGCCGCTACGATCCCGTGTGCTTTGGCCCCTCGTACGTTGCGGGCCGCGGCGCGATCAGCTGAAGCGGTGAGCTGACTTTGCCGCTGCCGTTTGATTCTGCGCAAACCCGAGCGATCCTTCTCGACATCGAAGGCACGACAACACCGATCGACTTCGTGTTCAAGACGCTTTTTCCGTTTGCAGCCGAACACGTAGAAGAATTTCTGCGCGAACATTCCTGCGATCCCGAAGTCAAACAACTCATCGCCGAACTTCGTGCCACCTGGAGCGGCGCTGCTTCCTCAGGTGCGCCCGTTTGGGTTGAATCCACAACCGATGAAAAACTCGGGTCCGCTGCTGCGTATGTTCGTTGGCTGATTGCACGAGACAGCAAAATCACTCCGCTAAAAACGCTGCAGGGAAAAATCTGGGAGCGGGGATTTCGCCGCGGTGCACTGAAGGGCGAAGTTTATCCTGACGTCGCTCCAGCTTTCGCTCGCTGGCACCAGCAGGGACGCCGCATCGCGATTTTCTCTTCCGGAAGCGTGCTGGCTCAGAAGCTGCTGTTCGCGCACTCGAGCGCAGGTGATCTGACCCCGTACCTGGGAGCATATTTCGATACGACGACGGGACCAAAGCGCGAAGCAGGGAGTTATCGAAAAATCGCGACCGCGC
>UEXQ01000350.1_pt1 | contig 30626 bp, 22 predicted proteins | sample 4301111 | NCBI WGS metagenome assembly UEXQ01 (sample SAMEA4773181, study PRJEB27434) | metagenome | biome: 2259; feature: agricultural soil; material: soil | place: USA | collected 2014-09 | depth 0.25 m
GGCGATTCGGCATCTGTCACCTTGACCGTAAAGCTCGCAGTGCCTGCAGCCGTAGGCGTGCCGCTGATCACGCCGGTCGAGGCATTCAGCGCTAGTCCGGCAGGCAGCGATCCAACCGAGATCGACCACGCATAAGGGGTGGTTCCCCCTGTCGCGGCCAGAGTCTGAGAGTAAGCAACGCCCTGCTGACCGTTGGGCAAGGAAAGGGTCGCAATAGCGAGGCCCGGTGCGGCGACCGTGATCGAGAGCGCCGCAGTCTTCGAGGCTGTCGGCGAATCGGAATCCGTCACCTGGACAGTAAAGCTAGAAGTGCCGGGAGTTATCGGTGTGCCGCTGATCATGCCGGTTGACGGATTGAGAGTTAGGCCCGAAGGAAGGCTGCCCGCCATTATCGACCAAGAATAAGGCGCTTTACCGCCGGTGACGGCGACGAGGGAACTGTAGGCGACTCCAGCCTGCGCGGAAGCTAACGAGTTGACGGAAATCTTGAGTGGGTTGGAATTGGTATAACTGCTGGCCGCACAGCCGTGCAAAAGCGCTGCGAAAACGGGGAAGACGAAAATACACCAGCGAGAATAAAACGGGCGTTGGCCTGGCATGATGGGTGGGTCTCCTACAGGCAGTGGGGGGGCGGCCTGCCTGGCACAAGGATTTCAGGCAAATTCGGACACAGCTTCGAAAGTAGCCACAATCTACCAGAGTCTGTAAGAATTTGGTACAGTTTCCATTATGTTTATCTTATGTATACTTAGCGTAGGCATTAAAAAAAGCGAAACGAATGCTTCGATGTTGCGGGGCTTTATTTTCGCTCCCGGCTCGATGGGACTGGCGTGCTAATGCGAAAACGCGACAAAGCTTCTCCCAGGTTCTGGATGAATTGCTCCGACTGAAACACATCGGCGTCAGGCCGCAGGTTTGTCGGCGGCGCCAGCGGTTCCACTTCATCCAGCTGAAACTCCCGTGCCACGTCTTCGATCACCTTCGCTTCCACGACCTTCTGCTGTTCGACAAACGAATTGATCAGCGCGTGTTCGCACAATAGGTTGATGACGCGCGGAATTCCCATCGAGAAATAATGGACCGACGCGATGGCTTTTTCGGAAAAGATCTCCTGCTGCGGATCAGCCCCGGCAATGCGCAACCGCTCCTGAATGTAGTCATGCGTTTGCTCGCTGGTCATGGGCATTGTTCTACAACGCAGCGTGATGCGCTGCCGCAGCTGCCGCAATTGCGGCAGTTTCAGTCTTTCTTCCAACTCCGGCTGGCCGGACAGTACGATTTGCAGCAATTTTTCAGTGGAAGTCTCAAGGTTCGTCAGGAGCCGGATCTCTTCCAGCACCGGGAACGTCAGGTTTTGTGCCTCGTCCACGATTAGCACTGCTGTCTCGCCCGCGCGGTACCTCTCCAGCAGCCAGTGATTCAGTTTCATCAACTGCTGGCTCTTGGATTTGTTGTCGCAGGGAATATCGAATTCCGCCATGATGAAATCGAATAGCTGATTCGTATTCATCCGCGAGTTGAAAAGAAACGCCGTCTTGGTCCGCTTCAGGTGCAGCCAATCCAAAAGACGGTTTACCAGAGTGGTTTTGCCGGTGCCCACTTCACCGGTGAGGGTGATGAAACCCTTGCGCGTTTGAATGCCATACATTAACCCGGACAGCGCTTCCTCGATCTGTTTTGTCAGAAACAGATAGCGGGGATCCGGGTTCACGTTGAACGGATTTTCCTTCAGCCCAAAGAAGCTCTTGTACATGGTCTCTTGGCGTCTCCGTTTCTACCGCCTGCCTCTCTAGCGCAATACGAATGGCCGTGCGTGCCAACTCACTCCCACGGAAATCTGGTTCGTCGTGAACGTCGAACTGCAGTTCGAACTACAGCCGGGCAAATCTGTCCTCTGCACATATGCCGTATATCCGAGCGAAAACACGGCATTCCGCCCCAATGGTCGAGCCGCGGAAACTCCGCCGAAAAAGGAATCGTAGTCCGTGGTGCTCACACCCTGAGCGGTTTCCGCATTGCGGTTGCGCGCGTAACCCCCGTGCAGTTCACCGCTCCAAACTCGCGAGAGTTTTCGCGTTGCTGAACCCGACACCTGGTCAGTGGTCGCGCCGAAGAAAACGCCGCTTCCCGATGTCACTCCGTGAGAATAGTTGGCGGTCAGACTTCCCTTCGGCACGAGATAGCTCAGCGTCGCCCCACCGGATCCCGCAACGTACTGGGTCTTTGTCGCAGGCGCTTGCGCTACCCGGTAATTCGTAATCTCCGGACCCGCCGACAACGTCAGAGCCAATCTGCCTGTTATCTTTCGCCCGAAAACCACCTGGAACATATGGTCGCCGATCGCCTGCGGGTCATTCAAAAAGTGAAACGCGCTGTAACGATACTGCAAACCGATCGTATTATTCCGCGTGATCTGATAGTTGTAGCCAAGATTTCCCACATACTGATCGCTTTCGATGTTTCCAGCGTCAGTGAATCGCAACAGGCTGTATAGTCCTCCGATTGTCACAGAACCCCGCCTCGACAGCTGATAGGTCGCCTGCACGCCAGCCGTGTTGAAGTAACGCCGTCCAACCGCCGAGAAGATGCTCTGGCCCGGCGTGAACCCCGATCCAATTCCCGTGAGTCCGCCGCCTAAGGTCCCTCCGACTCCCGGTATTGACAATCCAGTGCCCGCTCCAAACCCGAACTGCGATTGTGGCAGATATGCAAACTCGTCCATGAACACCAGCTGAAGCCGGGCCCAATTAAATGTTTGGGTTGCTCCCAGCTGTTGGAACCAGCCGTTTCCGATCGAATCGTCCGTCGAAAAATTCCCGCCGCCCGTATAGTTCACCATCAATTGCGAACGGCTCCAGTTTTCCAGCAAGCTTACATTGCCACCCAGGTAGCTCGTCGAGTTCCAGTCGCTGCCACCGCCCAATATGTTGCCGTTCGATTGAATGAAGTTGTAATACGATACGCCCGGCACCCAGTAGCTGTGTCGTTCCATTTGCGTGCCTACGGTTGGCTGCTGAAACCCCGTTATTGGTCGCGTATCTGGCTGGTAGGTGTCTGGAGCCTGGTTCTGGTCTTGTTGGTCGTCCACCCCAAGAGGTCCGTATACCTTTGCTGGTGGTTTCGGCGTTTCGCCTTGCTGATCTTGCGCGTATGCGCTTCCGCACGCCAAACCAACCAACGCCGCTAGAACCCACATGCTCATCGATTTCACGGTCTGCTTCATAACCTTTCCTATGGCACCACAATCGTATCGCCGGGCTGTAGCGGAATATCGTCCTGCTTACCGTCCAATACGGCTTTGTAGTTGAACGGATGTTTCACCTGTTTCCCGTTCTCATTCCGCAGCACGTAAATCTTCTTGGGATTAGCAAACTGGGTGAATCCAGAGGCGCTGGTCAGCGCCTGCAAAGCAGTCATATTGGGCAGCAGGGAATAAGCGCCCGGCTTAGTCACTTCTCCCGTTACATACACGCGTCGGCTGTTAATCTCGGTAACCGTCACAGTCACCTGCGGGTTGTTGATGAATTTCTTCAACCCTTCGGTGATGTTGTTCGCCAACTCCATCGCCGTCAGGCCCGCAGCCTGCACGTCGTTGAGCAACGGCAAAGAAATCTTTCCGTCCGGGCGCACCGGCACGGCTCTTGAAATCTCTGTCTCTTTCCACACATCGACCCGCAAGACGTCCTGCGGTCCAATCTTGTAACTGGCATCCGTTGTGGCTGCCGACTGAACCGAAGCGGACGTCGGCTTGTCCGTGCTCTTTGCCGCGTTTTGAGCTTGCAACCCACCCGCAGCCAGCAGCACGGTCCCTATCACCGCGCACAACACCGCTCTCATTTCTCTTCTCCCTCGTTTTTCAATTCGGCCCCGGGCACTTCCATCTGCTTGATCTTGTACAGCAGAGCCTTGTAGCTGATCTGCAGCTGCTTCGCCGCTCGCTTCCGGTTCCAATGTGTCTTTTCCAGCGCCTTCAGGATCAGGTCGCGTTCCGCCAGGCGTGATGCCTCTCTCGCCACTGCCTTCAGTGACGCGTACCGCGGCGTGTCGCCTATACGCACCTGATTCATCAAGGGCTGCCTCAATTCTCCCACCACCGCCCGCGGCTCGCCCAGAGCGACAATTCGCCGCGCAAGGTTTTCCAGTTCCCGCACGTTTCCCGGCCACTCATGGGCTTTCAACAGCTCCTCATCCTCCACATTAAGCGTCGGCGTCCTCTTGCCCGCTTCCATCGCGTGCTTTTCCAGGAAGTACTCCGCCAGGGGCACAATATCGGCTTTCCTCTCCCGCAATGCTGGCAGCTTGACGCATACGCCGTTAATCCGAAAGTACAACTCTCGCCGAAACCGTCCCATTCCGATTTCTTTGTCTAGGGTTCTAGTCGCGGTTGAAATCAGCCGAAAGTTTACTCGCCCCCGCGACACCACTTCCTGCTGCTGCAACATTGCCAGCATCACTTTCTGGCAATCCAGGTCCAACTCATCGATTCCGTCCAGAAGGAGCGTTCCGGTAGCTCCATCTTCCGCCTTGCTGAACGACTGCTTCATCTGGTTCAGCAGGTCGCCCGGTTCCAGCATCGTGCAATTTAGCTTGACGAGCGGTGATTCCCGCTGGCGCGAAAGCTGGTGGATCAGTTTTCCGTAGACGTCCTTGCCCGTTCCGCTCTCGCCACTAAGCAACACGGGTATATCCGTCTGGGCGATTTCGCCGACAATCGCATTCACGGGTCGAATAGCCTCTGACTGCCCATAGACGAACCCGCTCTGTCCGACCAATTCTATTGCGCGACTGAGTCCTGCAACCATAGCTTTCCGGCAACATTGAAGCACGTCCCTCGCCAAGTGCCGGCGCTGTTCAGCTGCCGACGATTCACGTAACGTATTCGTTTACAATGGATTACGAAGAAAAGATAGGCCCTCAAGGGAAGGCCAGACGACGGCCTTGCCTCCAACCCTTCCACGAAGTGGCAAACTTTTATCCCTTTTGGCCAAGCTTCACCACCAAGCCTGGCAACGGTTTCTTAGTCTTTTAAAATGAAAGGGATACGAGAGGCCGACGCTTAGTCGGTACCTACCGAAAAATAGGTGCAATCAGGGTGAATGAAAGCGAGCGCGCTCACACTAGCCTCCGGATCCATCATGAACCCTTCCGTTAGCTGGACCCCTATCTCCTCTGGTTTCAGTAATTTCCAAATGCCGGCTTGATCCTCAAGTTCCGGGCACGCCGGGTACCCGAAACTGTACCGCTTCCCGCGATAGCGTGAAGTAAACCGCTGCGCCATCGTCATTTCGGAAGGATCTGGGAATCCCCAATCTTCCCGAATCCGCCGGTGCAGCCACTCCGCACACGCCTCTGCGCTCTCGATCGCCAGCGCCTGGAGCCCATGCGACCGGAAGTAGTAGCCCGAATTCTTGGCTGCCTCCGACCGCTCACGGACACCTTCGCCCGCCGTCACCACGAAAATCGCCACATGGTCGCGCTTCCCGCCCCGCGTTGGCAGTAGGTAATCGCTCAAGCACAGGCGGTTCCCCGCCGGTTGCCTTTTTAGCTTCCAAGTTTGAGTTGGCGAGACGCCGCCAGGTTCAAATACGTGCAGCCGTTCTCCCTCAGCTTCCGCTTCAAAAAATTGCCACACCGCGCGAACCTTCATGAACTTCACGGCTTCTTCCTTCACTTCCTCCATCTGTTCAAACAACTCGACCGCTTTTGGCTCTCGCGCTGCCAAATGCTTTTCAAAGTCACCCTTGTATCCCATGTGGCGGCCATACAGCATGTACGGATTGATGTAGCTCCATACTTCGCGCAAATCCGGCACCAACCGTACCTTCCGGTCCAGATACCCCACCGTCTCAATCGGCAAATCGGCGCGTACCATGGGCGATCGAGTTATCGGCGTCAGTTCTTTCACCGCCACCGTAGTCGTAAAGCTCACGCCGTCGCCGCCCGCCGACGTATGCGCTTGCAGCAGCGTCGCGCGCGTCGCCGGATCCATCAGCTCGTTCATCAAGCGCAGTCCGGTCATCGCATCTTTCGCGTAGCACACTGCGTTCCCGTAACTCGGCGCAATCTTCTGCTGTGTGAATTTTCCGCTCAGCGCCGCTCCGCCCACCAGCAAGGGAATCGCGATCCCCGCATCCTTCAAGTCATTCGCCGTTATCACCATCTGCTGCGCGCTTTTCACCAGAAGCCCTGAAAGCCCAATCGCATCGGGATGGTGCTGCAAATACGCCTTGATGAGCTCTTCCGGGGGAACCTTAATTCCAAGGTTCACCACGTCATAGCCGTTGTTCTTCAAGATAATTTCAACTAGGTTTTTCCCGATGTCGTGGACGTCTCCTTTTACCGTCGCCAGCACGATTTTCCCGCGCTTCGACGAATCCGATTTCTCCATGAACTGTTCCAGATGCCCCACAGCAGCCTTCATTGCTTCTGCCGACTGCAACACCTCGGCCACAATCAACTCATTGGCATTGAACAGGCGGCCCACTTCCGCCATTCCGGCCATCAACGGACCATTGATGATGTCCAGTGGCGCGGCGCCTTCCGCTCGCTTTCTTTCCAAATCTTCAATCAGCCCGTCCCGCGTTCCCTGAATGATGTAATTTCCCAGCCGCTCATCCAGCGGCAAATCCTCCGCGCGTACTTTCTCTTTCTTTTTCGCCGTACGGAAATGCTCCGTAATCGCCGCAATGTGAAATTGGTTGATCGCCGCTCGCTGCGGTTTACTCTGCTCTCGCCAGTCTGCTGGCGCGTTCTTCAACAACCCGGCGTTGAAATGGTCCCCAGGTGCCTGTTTTGGTGCATGCTGGAACAACAAGTTCTCGGCCAACTCCCGCTCGCGCTCCGGAATGGATGCAAAACGCTCCAGCTTTTCCGTATTTACGATCGCGAGATCCAGCCCGGCCTTCGTGCAGTAGTAAAGGAAAACCGAATTCACTACTTCACGCGCACCCGCGGGTAATCCGAAAGACACGTTTGAAATCCCCAGAATCGTTCGCACGTTCGGAATCGCCTTCTTGATCGCGCGGATCCCTTCCATCGTCTCTACTGCGCCGCCAATGTAGTTCTCATCGCCCGTTGCGCAGGGAAACACCAGCGGATCAAAAACGATATCTCCTGGGTCGATTCCATACTTCTTCGTCAGCAATTGATAGGAGCGCTGCGCAATCTCCAGCTTTCGCTCCCGTGTAAACGCCTGCGCCTGCACCGGATCCTCGTCAATGCAGCCCACAACCAGCGCCGCGCCATAGGCATGAGCAATCGGCACAACCTTCTCGAACTTTTCCTCTCCGTCTTCCAGGTTGATCGAGTTGATGATCGCTTTCCCCTGGCAGTAGGTCAGCGAAAGTTCAACCGCTGCCGGATCGGTCGTGTCCACCATCACCGGCGCTTTTACCTTGCCAATCAGCTTCTCGTAAAACGGAGCAATGTCCTTCCTTTCGTCGCGCTCGGTGCTCTGCAGGCACACGTCAACGATGTGTGCTCCGCCCTTTACTTGCCGCCGCGCAATTTCACTGGCCTCTTCCCACTTTTCTTCCGCTACCAAATTCTTGAAGAGGCGCGAACCAATCACATTCGTCCGCTCGCCCACCAGCAGCGGCCGCGTGCTATCGTCGGCCTCAACCGTCTCAATGCCCGAATACACCGCTCGGTGCGCTTCGCTCGGTCGCGCCCGCGGCTTTTTGCCTTCCACCATCTGCACGATCGCGGCAATATGCTTTTCCGTCGTCCCGCAGCAACCACCCACCAGGTTCAGCCACCCGTGGTCCACAAATTTTTCCAGCTGTGCCGCTAGCGACTCTGGTGTCTCCAGATATTTCCCCTCTTCGTCCGGCAACCCCGCGTTCGGATAGCACGACACAAACTCGCCTGTCGAGCCGCTCAACGTTCGAATGTGATCCGTCATGAACTCCGGCCCCGTCGCGCAGTTCATTCCAAACGCCAGAGGCTTCGCGTGTTTCAGTGATGCCCACATCGCATCAACCGTCTGCCCGGCTAGCATCGTCCCCATCGGCTCAATCGTCACCGACACCATAACCGGCACTTTTTGCCCAATCTCCCGCGACAATCTCGCAATCGCCAGCAGCGCGGCTTTGATGTTTCTCGTGTCCTGGCAGGTCTCAACCAGCAAGAGGTCCGCCCCACCATCCACTAGGCCTTTTGCCTGCACGTAGTAATGCTCTCGCAGTTCGGAAAACGTCACGCCGCCGGTGACCGTAATCGCCTTCGTGGTTGGCCCCATTGATCCCGCAACAAATTTCGGGCGCCCCGGCTTCAGAAACTCGTTCGCGGCTTGCCGCGCCAACTCCGCCGCTTTCTTATTGAGTTCATGGGCTTCAGGCGAAAGCCCGTACTCCGCCAGCACCAGTGGCGTCCCGCCGAAGGTGTCCGTCTCCACAATGTCCGCGCCCGCCGCGAAATATTTCCGGTGAATGTCCAGCACCACGTCCGGCCGCGTCCGTACCAATACCTCGTTGCAGCCCTCTAGGGCCGCCCCGCCAAAGTCCGCCGCCGTCAGCTCGCGCTGCTGCAGCATCGTACCCATTGCCCCATCAAGCACAAGGACACGCTGCCTCATCAGCTCTCGCAAAGCTTGTTCAATTTCTTTGAAATTTTGCATCCGAAGACCTGAATGCCCGCCGGACTGCCTAGTGGTGGTTGTTTCGAAGGTCGTAACTCCTTGTGGCTCCGCCAGCCGGTCCATCCCCTTCCGGGTGACGGCCAACTGCGAACACTCCTATTTTACGCACCTTTCCGCCAAGAATCGAACCCCCATGTCCCACCCCAATTCCATGAGAGTCCGTGCGAGGGGTGGGGGGCTGACGCCCTGGTTTGCCGCCCTTCGAAATTCACCCAACCGGTCAGTAACAATTCGAGAACACCTGCCCCAAAGTTCCTTGCCCACCCGTCCAGTTTTTCCTACTCTTAGCAAAGTGGCTACCAAACGTCAGAATTCATCGAAGCTTTCTATCTGCCTCCTCTCGCCGCATCCCCTGGTGCTGAGCGAGTTCGAACGCCTTTTGTCCAAGCCTGAATTTAAAGTCATCAGCAAACAACTCGAATCCACGCTTGCTCCTGATCTGCGCTCTTTCGAACCGCCCAAAGCCCAGGTTTATGTCATTGATGCGCACGCCGCTCGTCAAGCCACCGGCGCTCTTCTTTCGAACATTCTCGAACGCCACTCCGATGCGCGCCTGATCGTCGTCGGCGAACAGCATCAGGATTCCACGAGTTTTTCACTGCTGAGGCTCGGCGTAAAAGGCATCCTCACCTACACCGAAGCTCGCGACCAGCTCATCCGCGCCCTTCCTCTCGTGGCCAACGGAGGATTCTGGGTGCCGCGCACCGTTCTCTCCGGATTCGTGGACTCAATCCTTTCCGGGCAGACGCGCCGGCTCAAATCCGACTCCGTTGCCAATCTGAGCCGCCGCGAACAGGAAGTCCTCGATTCGCTCCTCGAAAATCTTTCCAACAAGGAAATCGCCGGCAAACTCAACATCGCCGAGCGCACCGTAAAGTTCCACGTCTCCAACCTGCTCAACAAATTCGGGGTCCGACGCCGCGCTGACCTCATTCTCCTGACGTTCCAGCGCCGCATGGCTCCTGAAGCCTGACTTTTGGCGTGCGCCGTCGTCTGTTTCAATTCGTCTGTCCTTCGGATCGCTGTTAGTTCTTCCGACTCGTTCTGTTTTTCCCTTTCTTTACTCTCCTCCACGCCACCGCTAAACTTCTCTTTCGACCTATGACCTCTCACCGTCGCAACCCTTCGGCAATGGCCGACCCTAAGCTCTCCGTCGTCATTCCCGTCTACAACGAAAAAGCCACCATCGACGAGATCCTCCGCCGCGTCATTGATACTTCTTTTCGCAAGGAAATCGTCCTCGTTGACGACTGCTCGACCGACGGCACCCGCCAAATCCTCGAAAAGATGGCCCTGTTGCAATCCTCTGGCGAACCTCAGGCCTCAGCTTTCGATGGCGGCGATCCCATCGACCTGCGCGACCTCCGCATCTTTTTCCAGCAGCAAAATCAGGGCAAAGGTGCCGCTCTACGGCGCGGCTTCGCCGAAGTTACCGGAGACATCGTCCTGGTCCAGGACGCTGACCTCGAATACGATCCGCGCGACTACGGAAAACTCCTCGAACCTCTCGTCGATGGCCGCGCCGACGTCGTCTTCGGCTCCCGCTTCCTGGGCGGCCCTCAGCGTGTTCACTATTTCTGGCACTATGTCGCCAACAAGATGCTCACCCTGCTCTCGGACATCTTCACCAACCTCAAGCTCACCGACATGGAGACCTGCTACAAAGTCTTTCGCCGCGAAGTCCTTCAGGGCATCACGCTCAAATCCGATCGCTTCGGCTTCGAGCCGGAAATAACCGCCAAAGTCGCCAAAGGGAACTGGCGCGTATACGAAGTTCCCATCTCCTACGCGGGACGCACTTATGAGGAGGGCAAGAAAATCACTTGGAAAGACGGCGTGCAAGCCCTCTGGTGCATCATCCGCTTCCGCTTCACCGATTAATTCGGATATCCTCCAATCCGGTTTGTTGCGCTATTTCATATTTCCAAAGCGGCTAAAAACACCCATCGCCTAGACGATTTTATACGATTTGACTTGCATGAGTAATCCGCTTTAAATCATTTACGCCGGTCTGCGAAAGCGCGAGCCTCGAACGTGGTCCGGTCAATCCATCCAGGAAGACTTCAGCATGCGATTTCGCGTGTGGGCCACCGGATTTCTCGCCATCGCGTTTCTTCTAGTTGGCGGCGTTCCGGCTCACGGGCAGGCGGGCAGCGGGGACATCACGGGTGAAGTGCGCGACGTTTCGGGTGGTCTCGTGGCGGGGGCAAAGGTCACACTGACGCGGACGGAGACGCGGGAGATGTACCCGACGGTGAGCACCGGCGGAGGCGTCTACAGCTTTTCGAGCGTGAAGCCGGGAACGTACAGCGTCAGCGCCGAAGCAGTTGGGTTCAAGAAGGTTGTGCGAGAAGGCATCGCGGTTTCGACAGGAAACACGGCGCGCGTGGACCTGCAGCTGACGGTGGGAAACGTCACGGAGACCGTTACCGTAACGAGCAACGCGTCGCCGCTGCAGACGGAGTCCGCGACGCTCGGGCAAACGATTGACGTGAAAGAGATTCCGGCGCTGCCGCTTAACGGAAGGACGTTCATCAATCTAATTGCGCTGGCACCAGGAGTGGCAGTGCCACCGGGATCCTCGCTGCCGCGATTGAGCGGCAGCCGGCCGCGCACCAACGAATACCAATATGACGGAATCGGAGTGCTGCAACCGGAGCCGGGGCAAGTGGCGTATTTTCCGATCGTGGATGCGATTCAGGAATTCAACGTGGAGACGAATTCGGCTCCGGCGGAATTCGGCAGGTTCAACGGCGGCGTAATCAACCTGACGACCAAATCGGGCACGAACGAGCATCACGGGTCGGCCTTTGAATTTCTACGCAATGAGAAATTGAACGCCCGGAATTTGTTTGCGCCGGCGACCGCAGCAAATCCGAACCAGCCAGAATTTCGCAGGAATCAGTTTGGGTTCGTAGTAGGCGGGCCAATCGTCCGTGAGAAGACGTTCTTTTTTGCGGATTACCAGGGGACGAGGCAGTTGACCGGAAAGGTGGTCACCTCGACGGTGCCGACGCTGGATGAGCGCAACAATGGCGATTTTTCGAAGCTGCTGGGATTGCCGTTGTATGTCGACCCGACAAACAACAACGCGGTGACGACGAATGCGACGAATTCCGAGGGCGATCCCAACAACCCGATCATGACGGCGGACACCAACGGCGACACGATCCAAGTGCGGCAAAACATGATTTTCCGCCCGTACGACCACCTGGCCTACGCGGGCAACGTAATCCCTGTGAATACTTTCGACGCGATTGCGGCAAATTTGCTGAGTTACTATCCGTTGCCGACGACTAGCGCTCAGGCAAACAATTTCCGTCGTATCGCAAACGAGCCGGACAATCAGGACCAGTTCGATATTCGACTGGACCACCGCTTTTCGAGCAGGGATCAAATCTTTGGCCGCTATTCCTATTTCAAAGATTTCACCTCGCCCGTGACGGCCTTCTCCAATGGCGGAGGCAATGTCGCTACCGGTTCTCTGGCAACGGGGCCGCAGGACACCTTGGCGCAGTCGGTCGTGGGAAATTACCAACACACGTTTTCGCCGACACTGACGAACGAAGTGCGCTTCGGCTATACGCGGCGGCACGTGGAGCGGGCGGCGCTGCTTCTGTCCAGCCCACCGTCCGAGAGTCTGAACCTCCCGGGGATTCCAACGAACGGAGCGTTCAACGACGAGTTCCCGACTTTTCTGATTGCGGGATTCCAACAACTGGGCCCGCCGCCGAACACGGATTCGTCGTTTCGCACGGACGTCACCGAGATTGCCGACACGGCTTCCTGGCAGCACGGGAGGCACACGATCAAGTTCGGTATGGATAACCGGATTTCGCGGCTGGACGTATTGCAGCCGCCGTCACCGACGGGATCATTCATGTTCAGCACGTTGTTTACGAATTTGAACGGCGTGACAGGAACGGGCAATGCGCTCGCGAGTTTTCTCCTGGGCCAAGTGCAGCAGTTCTCGATTGACCTGCAGCAGAAGGTGCTGCAGCCGCGGGCTTGGTTCCAGGAATGGTTCGTCCAGGACGGCTGGAAAGTGACGAGCCGCCTGACGATGAACATGGGTACACGCTACACCTTGAATTTTCCATCCACGGAAGCCAAAGACCGGGGCGCGGTGTTCAATCTGCACACGCAGGAACTGGAGTACCTCGGCAAAGACGGATTCTCGCATTCTGCGCGGCAGTTACACGGGAAAGACTTCGGGCCGCGGCTGGGAATTTCGTATTTGCTAACGAAGAAAACGGTGGTGCGGTCCGGCTATGGCCTGACCTTCTTTGACCAGGCGGGAATAACGACACCATTCACGATTCCGCAGTTTCCATTTGTCCAGACGGCGAGCCAGCTGACCCTGGACAACAAGACGGCTGCGTTCGTGCTGGCCAATGGTCCATCGTTGCAGCCGGTAGATCCGACGCCGGATGCCGGTTTGGGCCAGGGAGTGTTTTCCGTGGACCGCAACCTCGGCTCGGGCTACATCCAGCAGTGGAACCTGACCGTCGAACGCGAGATCACGCCGTCGATGTCGTTTGAAGTAGCTTACGTGGGGTCGAAAGCGACGCACCTCGGCGTGCCCGACGTGAACCTGAACCAGCTGACGGTGGATCAACTTGCGCTGGGAAGCGCATTGACGCAAACGGTGCCGAATCCGTTTTTCGGGCAGCTTCCGCCGTCCTCGTCGATCGGAGGGCCGACGATTTCACAGGCGCAACTGGTGAAACCCTATCCGCGATTCACCAATGTGACGCTGTTCCGCAACAATGTCGGTAATTCGGACTATCACGCGGTGCAAGCTAAGCTGGAAAAGAGATTCTCGCGGGGGCTGACATTCTTGGTCAGCTATACGCGGTCGAAGTTGATCGATGACGCGTCATCCGTCTTCGACGCATCGATTTTCACCGGACCGATCGCGAATTTTCCCGTGGCAGACAGCTTCAACCGGCGGCTGGAGCAGGATGTTTCGAACGGCGACATTCCCAACTATTTTGTGGCCGGCTGGGTTTATGAGCTGCCGATTGGGCCGGGCCATAGGTTGCATCCATCCGGCGTGCTGGGAAAATTCACGAACGGCTGGCAGATCGCAGGCATCGCGACGATAGAGTCCGGCATTCCACTAGCGCTTACACAGATCACGAATTTCAATGCCTTCGCAGGGTTCGGAACGCAGAGGCCGAATTGTGTGGGCGACCCCACGCCCGACCATCCGACGACCGCGGCATATTTCAACCCAGCGGCGTTTGCGATTGCGCCGCAGTTTACGCTGGGAAGCTGCTCGCGCAATCCGGTGCGCGGGCCGGGTTATCACGACGCTGATCTGGGATTCATCAAGAGGACAAATATCACGGAGCGGTACACGTTGGATTTTCGGACCGAGATTTTCAACCTGACGAACACGCCGCCGTTGAATGCGCCGAACGTAGTGTTTGGCAGCGCAGCGTTCGGGACGATCACTTCAGCGGGCGATCCGCGCGTGATTCAGCTGGCATTGAAGCTGAACTTCTGAGCGGACTGCCTCTGCGTGGATCGCGCGTTTGCCGTGGTTTACCGGTTTTGCGAATGAGCGGGGACTAAACGAATTTCGAAGACCGTCGGCCAGAGTTTCCCGGTCACGAAAAGGCGCTTGTGAACTGGATCGTAAGCGATGCCGTTGAGAACCGCACCGCCATCTCGGCGGTACATGGGACTTAGCAGCCCGGTGAGATCAATCCAGCCCGCGACTTTGCCGGTTTTCGGCGAGATACGCGCGATGCGGTCCGATTGCCAGACGTTGGCGAAGATTTCTCCCTCCACGTACTCGAGCTCATTGAGTTGATCGATGGCTTTGTCGCCGTCGCGGACCGTGAAGCGGCGTTCTTCAGTTAAGGTCGCAGCGTCCAGGACTCGGATCTCGGACGTGCCATCGCTCATGAAGATTTCCTTGCTGTTCGGTGCACCATTGGCCGCAAGACCCCAGCCCTCGCCTTTGTAAGTGAACTGGCGAAGCAAGCGAAAATCGTTCGCATCGTAAACGAAACCTTTTTCCGAGAGCCATGTGAGTTGAATGATTTCGTTCTTATAGAAGGTGATGCCTTCTCCGAAGAGATCCGGCGAGAGGTCAACGCGTTCGACGACTTCGCCGGTTTCGAGACGAACTTTGCGAAGCGAAGAAGCACCCTTAAGTCCGGTGCCCTCATAGAGGAAGCCACCGCGCCAGGCAAGGCCCTGCGTGAACGCTGTGGAATCGTGGGGAAACGCGCGCACGATTTTGAAAGTGTACTCGGGCGTGCGAGAAGGGCGCCGCCGCGAGGAGGTCTGCGAAGAGAGGAGTTGCGCAAGCGCGAGCAGAGGAACGATCAGGAATGCCGCACGGATTTTCATAAGCGCGTTATTGTCGCACTCGAGGAAAGGCAGCCGGAAGAGTTTACGGGCGAAAAACCAGGCGGCGTGAAGAAGCGGGGCGATTCCACGCGGATTCGATCTCAGCCAAAGGCAGCTGTTCCGTTTGCATGCGGAGTGCGCCCTGCGCCGCATGCTCGAAGACCTGACTCAGGGCGGCAGAGAGAACGTCCATTGGCGGAAGACCGGCCGTACCCATGATGGTAAGGGCAGTGCTACGCAGTGCCGCTGCCGGGAGATGGATCGTCGGCGCGGCGGTATCGCCAACTTGCACCAGGCGCGTCTCGGAACTGCTGGCAGCAAATTCATGTGCCGTAATGGCGGCAAGAACAGCCTCTAACGGCGGTCCCCAGACATAGTCAATGATGACGTCGAAGCGCCTTTGCCAATTGTGGCGGCGGAAATCTTCGATAAGACCTTCGAGCGGCTGATCCAAGTGAATGACGGCGTCAGCTCCGAGCGCAGGGAGCTCGGCCAGGCTGCCTGCATTGCGTCCGGCGGCGACCACACGGCCCGCGCCGAGAATTTTTGCAACTTGTACGGCAAGCTTGCCGGTCACACCCGTGGCACCCAGGATAAGGACAGCTTCACCGGACGAAAGTTTTGCGCGGTGGCTGAGCGAGAGCCAAGCCGAGACTCCGGGGTTCGGGATAGCGGCAGCAGTCACGTCATCGAGATTCTCAGGAACGGAAAAGCACTGCGCTCGGCGGACAACGGTTCTCTCCGCAAAGGAGCCATAAGGGCGGCGGGGCCCACCAAAGAAAACGCGCGATCCGTCGCCGCGTTTCCCGACTCCATCGGAACCGCAGACAACCGGAAACTCTTTCGGGCTGGCAAAGTGAGAACCGGCCGCAAGTTGCTTGTCTATTGGTTTGAGCGATGCGGCGAGCACAGTAAGGGCAACTTCGCCTTCCGCTGCGATCGGCTCCGGAAAATCCTCGATACAGGGAGCGTAGCCAAGTTTGCGAAGTATGGCGGCGCGCATAACGGATACTGATGGTGGCAAAAGCACATGGCGCGAGCAAGAGCGCTCGAGGTGCCGGAGGCCGCTGCGCATAGAAATGCCGGGAAAAAAGCTACTTCGTGTTGCCGGCTGTAATCGTGCCAGGTTTCGGCATTTGCTTGGCGTAGATGAGTCGCAGTGTGATGCTGCGCGTTTCCCCTGAACGGAGAGTGAAATTCTTCTCCCACACCGAAAAAATGCCATTGGCCGAAGCGCGCAGGTCGTAGTTGTCTGCGACAAGTTTGGGTATCGTGAAGCGGCCGTGCGCATCCGTGCGGACAACGTGAGGAGCGCTTCCAGCCGAAGACTGATAGGTGATTGCCGCGCGTGCGACAGGCTTGTCGTTGGGGCCAAGCACAACGCCCGTTAGTGTGCTCGAACCCTTACGCTGCGGCTCCGCAAAAACCGTGCTCGCGGCGACCAGAGCCGTGCCGAACAAGGTCGCCAGGATGAGTACGAAGGTGAGTGGTCGTTTCATAAGGCTCTCTGAGCCGGGAACAATTCTCCGGCGTGCACCTTCAGTGTATCGAGCGGGGACATGAGGGCGAGGGTCGGCCGAGATTTGTGCTCTGCCCACAACCTGTCACCAAGGACAGGTCGCAAGATGTAAGGGAACCTCCCAATGGCAATCGATCGTGATCCCTCAACCTCGCCGAACAACGTCCGCGTTTAATTAAAGTAACTAATTTGTGGAAGTTATTTCCGGGCCACGAGTCACGTTTTTGCGACGCTCCAGCAAGGGGATGTAAACGCGTTCATTGACGCGGGTGTAGTCTATGGGCCGTCGAACGTGAATTCAATTCATCCTGACCTGGAGAGTTGAGTTGTCAACCAAGCGCCGCATATTGCTGTCTTTGATGACAGAAGAGAACGACTTTCAGTTGGAGCAAGCTGCGTCTGCGCGCCGTGCCGCGGAGAGTTTGCACTTCGACTTGCAGATATTGTTCGCGGGAAACGACACGATCACTCAGAGCACGCAGATCCTGCGTGCTATACAGGGAGACGCCGCGTTACGTCCCGACGCGGTGATTTTTGAGCCGGTGGGCGGAACGGCTCTTCCGCAAGTCGCGCGCGCCGCGTGCGGCGCCGGCATCGGCTGGTGCGTCCTGATCAATGTTCCGGATTACCTTCCCGAGCTGCGGCGCACCGCGAAGGCGCCCGTCTTCGCGGTGGGGACCGATCAGGAAGAGATCGGCCGCATTCAGGCGAAGCAGTTTGCTGCGCTGCTGCCACGCGGCGGGAATACGCTCTACATTCAGGGCCCCTCGGAACATTTCGCCGCCAAGCAGCGCACGCTCGGACTCCAGTCGGCATTGCAGCAGAACATTCGCATCAGCGGCCTGCGCGGCAACTGGACCGAAGAAGGGGCCGCTAGAAGTGTCACATCGTGGCTCAAGCTCACGGCGGCCAACAAAATCCGAGTCGACTTGGTCGCCGCGCAAAACGACTTGATGGCTTTGGCGGCACGAAAAGTGTTTCAGGGCGTCAGCGATCTGACCGATCGCGATCGCTGGATGACGATTCCATTTGTGGGCGTCGATGGGTTGCCGAAAACCGGCCAGGCATGGGTCCGCGATGGACTGCTGACTGCGACCGTTGTCATGCCGCCTTGCGCTGGTCATGCTGTTGGTCTGATGATGGAAGCGCTAACAAAACAGAAGTCCGTGCAGGAAAAAAATTGGTTGCCCCCGCAGTCATTCCCTCCGCTCGAGGAACTGCGCCCGTCCCAGGTGCTGCCGGAATAACCTAACGTTCGACCCGGCGGCGACCCGCCGAAGCTCCCACACGTATGTAAAGAGTTTAGGGAAGTTTCAGGTCGAGCGCGTAAATATCCGTGCCCCCGCGATCCACGGTAGCGTAAATCGCGCCATCTGGTGCGACGCCAGTGAAATGGCATTGCGACGCCATCGAACCGAGATAGTCCTTGAACCCAACAACTTTCTCCGGCAGTGCTCGTCCCAACCGTATCCGATAGACCGACTGCTCCGGGTCTGCCATCTCTTGGTAATAGACATAATTGCTGTCCGCCGACCAGCGCATGCCCTGCGCGTTCGTAGAATCCGCGAGCACGCTCCACTTCTGCGTTGCCAGCGTGTACAGCAAGATGTCGTGCGTTTTGCTGTTGATGCCCACGATAAACTTGCCATCGGGCGACCACCGGGGCTGAGTGAGGCCCCGCGACTCCGGAAGCTTATTTACTTTGCCGGAATCCCGCTCGATGGTCCGCAGTTCGGACTCCTCACCCTCGAAATAGTCAAACAGGATTACCTTTCCGTCAGGGCACCAGTCGCCCGAACGCGTGGACCCGTTCCCCAGATCGCTCAACAAAGCGCGCGGAATTCCCCCGTTGCTCGGAACCAGATAAAGTTGCGGACGCTTTGCCAGGAAAAATCCGGTGAACAGCACTTCGCGACCGTCCGGAGACCACTGTGGCGCCAACGCCCCGGGTGCCAACGCCGTTAACTCGATGCGCTCCTTGCCGGTGCGGCGGCTCTTCCATAAAGCTCCGTTTTCTCGTAGCGAGTACACCAGCCAATCACCGTCGGGTGTAACGTCCACGTCGGTTGCGCCCGCATCCGGCAAAATAACGTCGCTCTGGCCGGTGCGCGCGTTTATGCGGATCAATTGGTATTCGGGATGCGTCCCGAGCGCAAAGAAACGGTTCGAGTCGCCCGCACCTGTCACACTTCGGAAGGCCACTGGACCATGGGTGAGCTCGACGGGAGCGTGTTTGCGAGAAAATGTACCATCGTGTTCGGCGGCCGCCCACACATTGGAGACAGAATCGACGACTTCGCTCAAATGGGAGTCAGGCCCGGCAGTAAAAAGGAAGAAGCGCTCATCCCCGGTCCACGCACCCGTAGTATCGTGCAAATCATTGTTGGCATTCAGCAAGACGCGCCGAAAGTTTTTTCCGTCCGCGCCGACTTGCCACATTTCGTCGGCGGTTTTGTCGTAATCGGTGACCGTAAAGCGAATCCGCGTGCCGTCCGCCGACCAGACAGGTGAATGCGGCCTCCCCGCAAACTTCCCGATTTCCGTTACGGAAGACCCGTCGCGACGAACAGTCATCAAACTTTCGCCTTGTGTGAACGCAATCAATCCACCCACGGGGGACCACGCCGCGTCGCTGGCAGTGACGTCACCCAAACGATGAGGAACACCGCCATGAGCAGGCCAGATCCAGAGCGGAACCTGGTCGTCGTCGCGTGCGAAGGGGCCGATCAGCAATTGCGTGCGGTCCGGAGACAGATCAAAGATGATCGTGTTTTCAAATGGCGAAGGCAGTTTCTCCACGCTTCCGCCGTGGACGGACGTCGTCATCAGCATCCATTGCCCGTTCTCCCGCGAAACAAAAAAGAGGCGTGCCCCGTCGGAAACGATTTGGCTACCGGGCGCCACGCGACCGGTGTGCGTGAGTTGGGTTATTTTCAATACTTTCGGATCTTCGGCTGGCCAATAGCGCCAGATCGTCAGAGCGCCGATTGCTGATGCAGCGAGCACGAACATGCACGCGGCCAGCATGAGCCTGTAGGGTTTGGAAACCACGCCTGGCAAAGTCGAGAGCTCCACACTCGTATCCGGCGGAACCTCGGCTTCTACCGCAGGCACGACCTCGCTTTCAGTTTCCGTCGAAGAGGTAGTTGCTGCAGGCAATGACTCCTGGAAATGTACCGGAGCAATGAATCGGTAGCCCTTCTTGGGTACCGTTTCTACGAATCGTGGATTTTCCGGGTCGTCGTTTAGGACAGCGCGCAGCTTCATCAGCGCTGTGTTGAGACTGCCATCGAATTCGACGTAGGTTCCCTCTGGCCAAAGACGATTGCAAAGCTCTTCGCGGCTGATGATGTGCCCGGGGCGCTCCAGCAGAAAAGTAAGGATTCGAAAAGGCTGTTCTTGCAGTTTGACCGGAATCCCGTGGCGCTTAAGCGTCCCAGCCTCTAAATCTGCCTCGTACAATCCAAAACGGCAGACGCGATGTTCGGAAATTTGAGGAGTCATGACCAGTCGTGAGCCCTCGTCGCTCCCGCACATGCCGGTTGATATATTCCGACAAGCTCTTAGTTATCCATAGCTTACCAGATTATTCGGGCTTGATAAACAGTTCGTTTGACCGAATGCGGAACTTCTTCCATCCTGCATCCACGGTGAGCAGACTTGAGCCCGAAACTCCAGGTCTTCGGGAACAACGCTGCTTAGGAGACCGGAGGAGAATCCCTGCCAGAGTGGATTCTTCTCTAGGTCTCCATTTTTTTTCTATTCGCCTTACTCCGCCAAACCTTACCAATTCCGAGCCGTCTCACTGCCGTGCCAGCCGAACAAGTCCAAATTAACGACGGGCAGGCCCGTGCAAACTGCCGACGAGTGTAGAATAAAATCGCAGGCACGGGAGCACTTCCCGCATGTTCCACGCAAACAAACCAAGGCGCGGTCGACGCGCTTCCTTTTGCGCGGTGGCTATCGCGCTGGCGCTGCTTGCAACGGCCCCCGCTCACGCCACCGTAGGGCACCGGCCCGGAACTTTCGCTGAAGATCTCAACGGCAAGCCATTGGATCCTTTCGCCGTGTCCAGTGGGCGAGTGATCGTGCTTCTCTTCGTACGCACCGATTGCCCTATCTCCAATCGCTACGCGCCGTTGCTGCAGAAATTAAGCGAAAAGTTTCGCGGCAGCGCAGAGTTTTGGCTCGTCTATCCCGATCGGGCGGAAACTCCGTCCCAAATCAAGACCCATCTTCAGGATTTCCACTATTCCATCCCCGCACTGCGCGATACGCGCCACGCTCTCGTCAAACGCTCGCAAGCCACGACGACGCCCGAAGCCGCCGTCTTCGATTCCTCCGGCCGCCTGCTCTACCACGGCCGAATAGATAACTGGTACGAGGATCTTGGTCGCGCACGCGCCGCGGCGACGACGCACGAACTCGATGACGCGATATCCGCCGTTTTGGCCGGCAAAACTGTTAATCCCGACCATGCCAACGCCGTTGGCTGCTATATCTCCGACCTGCAATGAAACGGGCCACCGACGCTCGCTCGCCCTATTGGTTTCTAGCGCTGGCCCCGGCCGTCGTCGGTTTGTTTTTCGCCGCGTCGGCAGCTTCCCCGCAGAATCAGAAACTCAGTCCGGCAAAATCGTTAGCAGTCACTTTCGCGCGCGACATCGCTCCGCTGGTTTTCCGATCTTGCTCCTCCTGCCACCACTCTGGAGAAGCCGGCCCCTTCCCGCTCGTCACGTACGGCGATGTAAAGTCGCACGCACGCCAAATCGCTGACGTAACACGCAAGCGCCTCATGCCGCCCTGGCTCCCCTCCGAGGATGGATTGAAGTTCGAAGAAGACGCGCACCTGTCGGAACAGGAAATCGCCCTGTTCCAGAAATGGGCGGACGCGGGAATGCCGGAAGGCAATCCCGCCGAAGCTCCGCCGGCTCCAAAATTCGTTTCGGGCTGGCAGCTCGGCAAGCCTGATCTGGTGTTGCACGCGGCAACTCCATTCACCATCCCTGCCAGCGGCAGCGACGTTTATTGGAATTTTATTTTTCGCGGGCCTGTCACGTCTGCTCGCTTCATCAAGGCGATCGAGATCCATCCGGGTGACAAGCGCCTCGTACATCACGCCAATCTTCTGGTTGATCGAACGCAATCCGCGCGGCGCCAGGAAAAATCTTCTGGCAGCGGCTTCGCGGGCATGGAGTTGCAAATCGAATCCGAGTCGTTCGATCCCGACGGTCACTTTCTCTTCTGGAAGCCCGGCAGTCCGCCCATCGTCGAACCGCCCGGGTTCGCGCTTCGCCTCGATCCGGAAAACGATCTGGTACTCAACGCGCACCTACAGCCCTCCGGCAAGCCCGAATCCGTGCAGCCTACTATCGGAATCTATTTCACAGACGAACCCGCAAAACGCTTTCCGGTTTTGCTCCAACTCGAAAATGACCGTGCGCTCAACATTCCCGCTGGCGAAAATAATTTCGTCGTGACCGACGAATTCATGCTGCCCGAAAGCGTTGAACTCCTCGCACTCTACCCGCACGCGCATTATTTGTGCCGAGACATGCTCGCCACTGCGCGTTTGCCCGACGGCACCGAAAAGACTCTCATTCACATCCCGCGCTGGGATCTGAACTGGCAAGCCGTGTTCCGCCTCGCCCGGCCTGAGCCTCTCCCTCGCGGTTCCACAATCGTCATGCGCTACCGCTACGACAATTCCAGCGACAACGTCGCCAATCCCAATAATCCGCCGCGGCGCGTCACCGCAGGAAATCGCGCAGTGGATGAAATGGCTCACCTCTGGCTGCAAGTGCTCCCCGAAGGTCAACCCGGTCAGCAGCGCGACCCACGCATGATCTTGCAGGAAGCTTTGGCCCGCCACCATGTCGAAAGCAATCCAGCGAACTTTGAAGCCCACTACAATCTCGCCGCCATGCTGCAGGCGCGCGGTGACTTGGAAGAGTCCGTTCAGCACTATCAGGCTGCGCTCGCGCTGCGTCCCGGCGACGCGACGGTTGAAAACGCTCTGGGCGCGGCTCTGCTCTCGTCCGGAAAAATCCCTGAAGCCGTCCGTCACCTCTATGTCGCCACAACAGCGCGACCAGACTATTTCGACGCACACTACAATCTCGGCATCGCGTTCGCCAGCGCTGGCGAATTTGCCCGGGCTGCTCAGGAGTTAGCCGAAGCTGTCAGATTGAAGCCTGAGGATTCCGGCGCAGAAGCCAATTTTGGCGCCGCCCTCGCCGAGCTCGGCGAAAATCAAAAAGCCATCGCGCACTTCCAACGCGCTCTGCAGCTCGACCCGCAAAACAAACTCGCCCGCGAAAATCTCGATGCTCTCCAGAAAACGCCCTAGTCAGCCGGCCCTGCTGGTTGCTTGCCAAACTGCGCCGCGCACGCTAACTTTCTGTACCAGCCTGGAGGCTTTATGCGCCGCAGCCTTTCTGTCGTTGCCCTCATCGTAGCGATGTGCTCTTCGGCGTTCGCTCTCTCGCGAACCCCATCCGTGTCGCTCTCCACCCCAGACGCAACGTCGCTCAGCGGCTCTTCCCGCAAGCCGCCTCTCAACGGATGGACCGTCGTCCGCCTCTCCGGCACGCCCAAACAGATCGGCTATCAGCACGGATTTCTCCTCGCGCCCGAAATCGCCGACTTACAAAAAGTATTTCTTCTTGAGCTGACACACGATACTGGCAAGGACTGGACCTTCTTCCGTGAAGCCGCCAAAAACGTTTGGTGGCCACACATCGAGCAGGAATATCGCGACGAAATGCAGGGCATCGCCGATGGCATCAACGCCCGCGGCATCAAGCTCGACCTCTGGGACATCGTCGTCATGAACGGCGCCGAAGAGTGGAGCTACTACGTCGGCCAATATGACAAGGAACACAAAATCGCTTCGCTGCCAACCGTCACCGCTCCCGATCATTGCAGCGCTTTCGTTGCCACTGGCGGCTACACGAAAGACGGCAAAATCGTCATCGCGCACAATAACTGGACCGGCTACATGGACGGTGCGCGCTGGACCATCGCCTTTGACATCAAGCCAGCCAGCGGCTACCGCTTTGTGATGGACGGCTTGCCCGGCGTCATTCACAGTGGCGACGATTTCGGCATCAATTCCGCCGGTATCGTCATCACCGAAACCACCATCACCGGATTTTCCGGCTATGACTTCAACGGCATTCCCGAATTCATCCGTGCGCGCAAAGCGATGCAATACTCGGCTTCGATTGACGACGTCGCGCGAATCTTCCAGCAGGGCAACAACGGAGGTTATGCCAACGATTGGCTCATCGCCGACACCAAAAAGAACGAAATCGCCAGTCTCGAGCTTGGACTCAAAAACGTCACGCTAGAGCGCAAGACGGACGGCTATTTCGTCGGCTCAAACTTCCCGATCAGTCGCAAACTCGCCGCCGAAGAAACGAATTTCGACCTGAAGGATTCCGGCTTGAGTGGTAACGCTCGCCACAAGCGTTGGGAACAGTTGATGCAGGAGAACAAAGGCAAGATCGACGTCGCCGCCGCGCAGAAATTCCTGGCCGATCACGTCGATTCCGTCACGGGCAAGAGGGAACCAAGCGAACGCACCCTTTGCGGCCATGTAGAAATGTCTTCACGCGGCATGGGCGCATGGCAGCCGCCTTACGGCACCGCCGGTGCCGTACAGAACAAAGCCACCGACTCAGCCATGGCTGCGAAGATGACGTTTACCGCTGCTGCCGGCCATGCCTGCGGCCACGACTTTCTCGCCGCGCAGCACCTCGCCGCGCATCCCGAATTGGCTTGGCAAAAGCCACAACTCCGCGACATGAGAGCCTATCCCTGGACGCAGATCGCCGCCGAGTAGCGCCGCTTCACCGTTCCTTCCAGATCGTCGGAGTGGAGACGTGGTGACCCCGCAGCCCGGCCGAGCGATCTTCCGCACGCCGCTCTTGCTCAGCCTGTTGCAGTGCAGTTTTACGGCTCGATCGCGCCAACAGGTATCCACCCGCGGCGAGTAACGCTACGCCGATCACGCCCGACAAATATTCCAGCCCGTGCATCGGCGGGCCGTTCGGCTCTGCCGCGGCGGGCTGGTGCGAAGGAGCCGTGACTTCCGTGGCAGGCGCTTTTTCTCGAAAAATCAGCAAAGTCTGCGTAAGCACTAAAATCGCTCCGAGCGCGAGCAGAGCAATTCCATGAAATTTTCCAAACTGCATGGAGACTCCTCGAGCCGGGCTGCTTGGCGATCCCCGAACCAACGTAGCTCTGCGCATACGCTGAGGCCATACGGCAAACACTGCACCGTCCTACAGACGTGCTCCGACAGAGAGATAAACCTAGCGCTTTGAACTCTAAAACCGAAACAAGTATCCGGTCGTCGCGCGGAAGCTGCCTCGCATCGTGTAGTAATCGTCGGAAAGCACGCTCACCTGAGGCTGCCGCGGATCGGGACGCAGCGTCAGGTAGTGAATAAATGTCGTGCCCAGGTTGAAGCGGATCGTAGAATGGCGCGATGCGTAATACTCGACGCCGCCGCCCCAATCAAAAGCGAACCGTGTTGCCTCTTCATAGTCTGACGAACTCCCGGGTACCAACGTCTTTTCGTAATGCACAAACCCCGGGCGAAGCTGCGTATAAACGCCCCACGAAGCGCGGTGTGCCCGATCTTTACGCCGAGTAATCCTTCTTCAACCGCTCCGCGCCGTCCGTGCCCGGAAAGAAGTTGAATTCCGAATCCAGGTAAATCAGGCGACTCAATCTGTAATCAAGATCCAGTCCGATTCCCGCCGTGCTCACGCGGCAACCCGAGCAGCCTTCCCAGTCCATCGGCAAATGCATGCTCGCCAGCTGCACGCCAAAGCTCCAGCGCGGATCTGTGGGGGGAGGTTGCCGAAGCAGGGAGATTTTTTTGCAAAATACGAGATTTCCCTCGTCTGGGTTCGGTGTGGGCCGGGATCAGCGGTTTCCGGCCGACTTGTCGGCGTCCAGTTGCGCGATCTCCGATTGGATTTGCGGGATGGCCTCTGCGGGCGGGCCTATTTTCTTGTACGCGGAACAGAACGTTTTTTCGTGAACGGAAAAACTAGAGAAGAATTTCCTTCCGTCGAAATCGTATTGCGTGAAGGACGGCAGCCATAGTCCCGGGGCCATCTCGTAGCGGTCCTGCATGAAGCGGCTGCCCTTATAAATCTTCGCCAGAAATACGCCCAGTGAAATGTCGTCCGTAACTTCGCCTTCCACACGCGCCAGCTCACGGGCCGATTCATCCACCCAGACGAATCCTTTCACCTTCGCAAAAATCGAGGTGGCGCGGCTGCTGGACTTGAACTTTGGATTCGGCTCCATCCGATACTTGGCCAGCATGCGATCGCCACGCGGTTCTTGCGCTACGTAGGTGAAAATGAACGCGCTGTTCGTGGCTTCGATCAGGTCGTCGCGATCTTTCTGCTTTTTTTGCACCTTCTGGTAAGCCTCGCGCTGCGACTGGCCGGTCGCAGCGGCCCACGTCAGCGAGTTCAGCAACTTGTTTAAATCACTGCGATAAGCCTCGGCGTCGGGCGGCCTTCCATCGGGTCCGAGAGAGATTTTCGCGATGCCTGTTCCCGCCGGCACCACGCGCGAAATCTTGACGCTCTGCGGCGTTGCGTCGCCCACGTCTTTGCGCGATTCCACTTTTTCGATTCGCTCGTAGAGGTAGAGGGCATGCTCGGCTTCTTTCACGCCCGTAATGACCTGGCGCATGACATCGCGGTTGACGGCTGGCGCGGCAGCCCCACCACTCTGTGGAGCCGGTTCCTGAGTCGACGCCGTTACGTCCGCGACGGCCAGCAAGCCCAGTAGGAAGAAGAGTTGTGCCGCTTTGTGGGACAAGGTCGCTCCCGAGAACGCCAGTTTAACTCCGAAGCTCGAGACCGGTTGGATTCCGGCCGGGTTGGTGGTGTTGTATCCGTCAGCGTTTCCTACCTCGATTGCGGCAAGTTCATGATAAAAGGCAACTTATGCACGGTCCCTCTGGCTCTTTAATTTTCCGCAACGAAACCGTTTTTTATTGAGATAATTGGCAAGAATCAGTAAGCAAAAATCGCCAGACCAACGTCTAATAGGAAACAAGTGGGTGTGCCCGCTCGTATTAGCGGCACGGGTCTACCGCACGTCACGACCGCTTGGACAGGAGCCACGAAGTTGGGCGTAACTCTCGAGGGATTCAGTCACGTCCGAGTCGCCGGCGATGCAGTGGAACGTGCCAGCCGCCTGGCGCGTGCGCGCAAGTCGCTGGTCACGTTCTACGAGACGTTCGTCCTGGCCCTCGATTCGCTTCGTGCGCACAAACTGCGCAGCTTCCTGACTTTGCTGGGCGTCATTCTGGCGGTGACCACGCTGGTTACGGTGATGAGCTTCGTTTCCGGCATGAATTTCTACGTGGCGGACCGCATCGCCAACCTGGGCGCCAACGTGTTCATCGTGGACCGCTTCGGCATCATCACCAGCAACGACGCCTGGGTAAAGGCACAGAAACGACCGCTACTCAGCATGGATGAGTACGAGTTTCTGCGCGACAACATGAAGACGGCGGGCGCGGTGGCTGCGCTTGACGACCGCAACATTGACATCAAATCCGGAAACGAGCGGCTGGAGCGCACCGACGTGATGGGCGCCACGCCGAACTATACCGATGTGCGCAATATCGGTATCGCGCAAGGCCGCATGATCACGCAGTCCGATGACGATCACCGCGCGGAAGTGGCCTTCATCGGCGCTGACGTGGCCAATAAGCTTTTTCCGAACGTGGATCCCATAGGCAAGGCTTTCCGGGCGGAGACACACGAATATCAGGTAATTGGTGTGGCCACGCCGATCGGCAGCGCATTCGGCCAATCGCAAGACAACTTTGTGATCATGCCGATCCACACCTATCAGAAGGAATTTCACCGGCAGAACGATTGGGTGGGCATTTTCATCCAAGCTCCCAGCGCGGAATTGATGCAGGCGAGCAAGGACGAAGCGCGCATGCTGATGCGCGCGCGGCGGCATCTGCAATACAACGCCGAAGATAATTTCGCGATTCTTGGCTCGGACTCGATCATGGCACTGTGGCATGACCTGACGGGTACACTGGCGTCGGCGGCGATCGGAATCGTGAGCGTGTTTCTGGTTGTGGGCGGTATCGTGATCATGAACATCATGCTGGCCAGCGTGACGGAACGGACGCGCGAAATCGGAGTGCGGCGTTCGCTGGGCGCCCGCAAGAAACACATCCTGATGCAGTTTGTGACGGAGTCCGGGGTGCTGGCGACGGTTGGCGGTGTGATGGGCCTGGTTGGCGCATATTTCGTGGTTCAAGTTGTGCGAACGCTGACGTCGATTCCGATGAAGACGCCGTTGAGCGCCGTAATTATTTCGCTGGTGCTTTCGACGGGAGTGGGATTGTTCTTCGGGATTTATCCCGCCATGCGCGCCGCGAAACTAGATCCGATCGAAGCGCTGCGAGCGGACGGATAGGACATGGCACAAGCACACGGCGAAAACCTGAAGCAAGCGATGGACACGCTGCGCACGCACAAGATGCGCAGCGCGCTTACGGTATTCGGCGTGGTGCTGGGCGTCAGCGTGATCATGCTGGTGGCGGCGCTGCTCACAGGTTTTGACTACACCATTCAGGAAAACATGAAGCAGTTCGGAGCCGACACAGCGTTCGTCTCCAAATGGGACCAGGGCTTCCACGGCGGTAGCGCCCCGCTGGAAGAGCGCCTCCGCAAACCGCTTACCCTCGAAGACGCCAACGCAATCAAGGATGGCAGCAAGGCTGTGAAGAACGTGACTGCTTTCATCCAGACGCCCTGGATGCAGTCACACACAGTGCGCACAAAATCCGGCGAAGTGACGGCGATTGATTTTCGCGGCGTGCAGCCGAATTTCGGCCAGGTGTACGCCAACGCGGCAACGATCGAAGGCCGCTTCATTGCAGAAGGCGACGACCTGCACAAGGAAAAAGTCGTGATGCTCGGCGAGAACGTAGCGCCGGTACTTTTTCCTGAAGGGCACCCGATCGGCAAAGATGTGATGATTGACGGCACCAACTTCCAGGTGATCGGTGTGGTGGAGAAGCCAAAAGGCGGCTTCGGCATGGGCGATGAAGACCGCCGCGTGCTGATTCCCTTCAACACGTTCAAAAAGATTTATCCGGCCGCGGACGAGCTGAACATGCGCATCCAGGCGTATGCGGGACAGCTCGATCAGATGGTGGACGAAGCGACGGAGATACTTCGGCGCCGCCGCAACGTCGCGTACAACGGGAAAAACAATTTCTCCATCGCCACGCCGGCGCAGGAAGTGGATGAATTCCACAACATCATGACCATGGTCTACTTGGGCACCATGGTGCTGAGCGCGATCGGGCTGCTCATCGGCGGAGTCGGCGTGATGAACATCATGCTGGTGAGCGTGACGGAGCGAACACGCGAAATTGGAGTTCGCAAAGCAATCGGCGCGAAACGCAAGGACATCACGTGGCAGTTTCTGCTGGAAGCGATGACGTTGACGGGCGCCGGCGGGATACTGGCGCTGGTGCTGGTGAACGCGCTGGTACTATTGATCCGCGCGACGCTGAAGTGGCATGGAGTCGTCCCCATCTGGGCCGCTGCCTTGGGTATTACCGTCAGTGTGTCCATCGGGCTAATCTTCGGCGTATGGCCAGCCATGAAAGCAGCGAAGCTCGACCCCGTGGAAGCGCTGCGCTACGAATAACTAAACCATGAAAATGGGCCAGAGACGGAGTCCGAGTACCGATACGACCTCGCCGTCGATGGGCACAAGGAACTCTTGCTTCTGTCGGAAGACAGAAAGCACGCCGAGGAAATTCAACAACTTGCTGGCATCCTCCGCTCGGTGTCGGAAGGAGCGTGGCCATGCAGGTTGTGCATGAAAAGGGTTGCGGTTTGCGCGTATCTTCCGTTGTAACCCCGTTCGAGTAGCGCGGCGGAAAAGTGGCGTGTTTTCGGCCGTAATGGAAGGCGAGGCCACGAACCGGGTAATCGCCAGGTGAGCACCAATCTAGTTCTGCGTTTCCGGCGAAACGCCCATTTCCTTCAGTACTCGCCCCGCTTCCTGGCTTGCCATCGTTGGCTTTTCCAGAAGTTTCCTCAGAGGCTCGACAGCCCGCGAATCCTTGGTCGTTCCCAACGCCTGCACGCACTGCATTGCGAACGTGCTGGACGGATTGGATGCCACTTCCTGCTCCATTGTTTCAATCAGCGCCGGCACGACGCGCGGGTCATCCATTTTTGCCAAAGCCGACACTGCCTCTGACCGATTCGGAAATTGCTCGTCGTGCACCGCGCTGACCAGCACCGTCACGCTTGCTGGCGACTTAATCTTTCCCAGCGCTCTCACCGCTTCGTGGTTTGTCTTTACAACTCGTCCCAACGGTTCCACAGCCGCCGGATCACCCAAATCTCCGAGAGCCTTTGCCACTGCCAGCTGCACTCCAGAGTCTTCGTCCGTAAGTGAATGCACCAGCGCCGGCACAACCCGCGCATCGTGAGAGCGTCCGAGCGCGCCAGCAGCCTTTCCGCGCAGCGAATAGTTGTCCGACTGCAACGCCTGAATCAAGGCTGGAACAATGCGCGGATCTTGAAACGCGGCCAGCGCTTCAGCCGCCTCTGGCTGCAGGTCTACTCCTTTCCTTTGCAGCACTTCCAGCAGCGGGCCGACTGCCCTAGGATCGCCAAGCGTTGCCAACCCTGCGCACGCATGCTTTCCGGCGTCTGGATTAATGATGTTCAGAAACTTCACGAGCAACGGCTCCGCATCCGGGCTACCGGTTCGTGCGAGCACGTCAATCGCTTGACCGATCTCAATGGGTCCCTGGAATCCGTCGAACGTTCCCGTGGCCTCGATCTCAGGCCGCGCCATTCCGTCGGCGTGGACCCAGACGTTGTACTTCAAACCTTCGATCAGCGGATGCGCGGCTTGCGCAGGTGGCCTCTTCATGGCCGCCAGCGCCCAAAGCGCCGCGGCGCGAGTTTCTGGTGCGTAGAGCAGTCTCGCTAATGCGGGCCCGCCGGCCTTCTCCAGCCCATCCAACTTCGCAGCCCTTTCCACATTCGGATTCGGATAAAAAGC